>ENA-ORDC01000591-ORDC01000591.1-marine-metagenome-genome-assembly--contig:-NODE-591-length-34207-cov-11.146880_pt1 | contig 34207 bp, 45 predicted proteins | sample MGYA00237783_ERZ508515 | MGnify/ENA primary metagenome ERZ508515 (study PRJEB26186, sample SAMN06268792) | marine metagenome | isolation source: Eden Landing Ponds, San Francisco, CA, USA | place... | reverse complement strand
GCTGCGCCCCGTAGGGCCCGGAATCTTGTCTCAGATTCCGTCTCCGGGCTCTTGCTCTCACAACCCGTACCGATTATGGGCACGGTGGGCCGTTACCCCACCGTCTACCTAATCGGCCGCAGCCTCATCCTACAGCACCGTAGTGTTTGTGACTCCCGGCGTTCCAGCGTGGGAGTTCTATGACGAGTTAGCCTCAGTTTCCCGAGGTTATTCGTCTCTGTAGGGTAGGTTGGCCACGTGTTACTGAGCTATCTGCCACGAGTGTGAACTCGTGCGACTAGCATGGCTAAATCGGACTCCGATAGCAATGGCCTCCGGCAGGATCAACCGGAATGGGTCTCCCCCGTAAGGGGGAGGGGTGTGGCGGGATTTTCCCCTCGGAGAGGGGAGAATCACCAATCGTCATTGCGTGGTCCGTTCAGTGGTTCGGCGGACACCAGACAGGTGTCACCGAACCACCAAGGCTAACATCAGATCCCATCTGTACGGCGGACCGCAGGGGTGGAATCCTCATTTCGTGTCCGACTCAGTCGAATCGGCGTACGGGTATAAACCCGTTGAATCCGATTCGACCCGGGCGTCGATCGCCCCGTGAGTCGGAAAGCGAGCGCGGACGGAGTTCAACCGCCCGCAGTCGCGTAGTGTTCTTCGCATTACTGTCTGATGCGTGGGTCGTATTTAACCTCGTTGATCTCGAACGATTTTCGAAAAATAGTGGAAGATATGTGTGATCATCTAACAACACGGGTGAGAACCGTATTCAAGTGAACGTTCGACCAGTGGCCTTCAGGGATGTTGATACACGCACGAGCGCGCGAAGTGGAAGAGAAAGGGGGGAAACAGATGGCGTACGGAACGGGACCAGGAGGAGTGCGAAACGAGATTAGGACAGATACGCGTCTGCGCCGCGAATACCGACGTTCTCGCTCGATGAGATTTTCCCCACGATCCGCCGCATCCCTCACCGGCATCCCGATACCGACGGGCCGTCCGTTCTCGCTCGGGGCGAGTCGGCCTCTTTATAACGGGGGCCTTTATAAGGAAGGGCGCAGATAATCCGACAGAGTATGAGTGCGCCGGCAGATTCAATCGAGATTCAGAACGTTGTCGCATCGACCGGTATCGGCCAAGAGCTCGATCTCGAGGCCCTCGCCGAGGACCTGCCCGGAGCGGACTTCAATCCGGACAACTTCCCCGGCCTCGTCTATCGGACTCAGGAGCCGAAGGCGGCGGCGCTCATCTTCCGCTCCGGGAAGATCGTCTGTACGGGCGCAAAGAGCATCGACGACGTCCACGAGGCGCTGGGAATCATCTTCGGGAAACTCCGCGACCTGCACATCCCAGTCGAGGAAGACCCGGAGATCACGGTCCAGAACATCGTCTCCAGCGCGGACCTCGGCCACACACTCAACCTGAACGCCCTCGCCATCGGGCTTGGGCTTGAGGACGTGGAGTACGAACCCGAACAGTTCCCGGGCTTGGTCTATCGCATGGACGACCCGGACGTGGTCATCCTGCTGTTCGGGAGCGGGAAAATCGTCATCACGGGCGGGAAACGGACCGCCGACGCCGCCGAGGCGGTCAGCGTCATCGTCGAGCGCATCGACGACCTCGGCCTGCTGGGCTAGGTCGCAACTCGTTTTTCCGTCCGGAGCGTACCCCGGCCGATGACCGACGAGTCCCCAGACGGCGGCGGCGACGCCGTCACACTGGCGTCGTTTCTTGACGCGTTGCAGGACGAGGGTCGCCCCGTCGCGACTGCCCAACAGATCGCCCGCCGTCTCGGGTGTTCACAGGATGCCGCCAGCGACGCACTCGACCGACTGGTCGGCGATGGAGACGTCGAGCGCCTCGACGTGGAGTCCGACCCCGTCGTCTGGTATCCGACTGAGTGGGGGAAACTGGCCGACCGCGAACGCGTCGTCCTCTTCCCGGAGCGCCGCGAACTCGTGGTCGACCAGCCGAGTCAGTACACGCGCGCACAACTCTCCAGAGTAGCCCACCTGGTCGACACTTCCGGCACCAAGGGCTATCTCTACCGGGTCAGACAGGAAGACGTCTGGGCCGCGCCGTTCGACGAACTCGACGCCTTCCTCCAGACGCTTCGGTCGGTCCTCCCGCGCCGGTCACCTCATCTGGAGGAGTGGATCGAGCGCCAGTGGACCCGCGCCCGGCAGTTCACGCTCACCACCCACGAGGACGGCTACACGGTACTGGAGGCAGCGAGCGAGAGCCTGATGGGCAACGTCGCGCGACAGAAACTCGACGAAGAACAGCTCCACGCACCCATCTCCGACACCGAGAGCTGGGTGGTCGAGGGGAGCGAAGCGTCGATCAAGCGCATCCTCTACGAGGCAGGCTACCCCGTCGTCGACGACCGCAATCTCGAAACCGGCGATCCGCTCGATATCGAGTTGACGACGAGCCTCCGGGACTACCAGCGCAACTGGGTCGACCGCTTTCTCGACCAACGGGCGGGCGTGTTCGTCGGCCCCTCGGGGAGCGGGAAAACTGTCGCCGCCATCGGTGCCCTGACCGCCGTCGGCGGCGAGACGCTGATCCTCGTCCCCAGCCGCGAACTCGCCGGGCAGTGGCGGGCCGAACTCCTCGAACATACGACGCTCGAGGCGGCGGAAATCGGCGAGTATCACGGCGGCGAGAAGGACATCAGCCCCGTCACCGTCGCCACCTACCAGGTCGCGGGCATGGACCGCCACCGCGCGCTCTTCGACCGCCGCGAGTGGGGGCTGATCGTCTACGACGAGGTCCACCACATCCCGAGCGAGGTGTACCGCCGAAGCGCGGATCTCCAGAGCAAACACCGCCTCGGCCTCTCGGCGACGCCGGTGCGGGAAGACGACCGCGAGACGGACATCTACACGCTCGTCGGCCCACCCATCGGCACCGACTGGGACGCACTCTTCGACGCCGGCTACGTGCAGGAGCCGGAGGTCGAGATTCGCTACCTGCCGTGGGCGAACGACGAGGAACGCAACGCGTACGCGAGCGCGGAACCGCGCGCGAAACATCGGATCGCGGGCGAGAACCCCGCGAAGGTCGACGCGGTGCGCCACCTGCTGGCCGAGCATCCGACGGCGAAGGCGCTCGTGTTCGTCGAGTGGCTGGATCACGGCCGAGCGATCGCCGACGCCGTCGACGCCCCCTTCGTCAGCGGAGAGATGCCCCACCACGAACGCGACCGGCTGTTTCGGGAGTTCCGCGACGGTGAGCGCCGGACGCTCGTCGTCTCCCGCGTCGGCGACGAGGGGATCGACCTGCCGAACGCCGAACTCGCCATCGTCGCCTCCGGCCTCGGCGGGTCGCGTCGGCAGGGCGCCCAACGGGCCGGTCGGACGATGCGCCCCGCGGGGAGCGCGACGGTGTACGTACTGGCGACACGGGGAACGAGCGAGGAGGAGTTCGCCCAGCGGCAGATGCGCCACCTCGCGGAGAAAGGAATCAGGGTGACCGAGCAGGGAATCGACTAGAGTTCCGCCGCGAGTGCGTCCATCGCCCGCTCGACGTCGTCGACATCGGCGTTGTACCCCATATGCCCCACGCGCAGCACGTCGTCCGCGAAGTCACCGAAGCCGGTCGCGAGCGTCACGTCGTGGTCGATACGCAGGCGCTCCTGCAGGTCGGTCGCCCGTCCAGGGACGGCCAAGGCGGTGACGGTCGGCGAACTGCGTTCGAAGTCTGGAAACGGCGCCAGCCCCAGCTCCGCGCCACGCTCCCGACAGACGGCGGCGGCCTCGCGGTGGCGGTCGTAGACGGCGTCGAGCCCCTCCGCCAAGAGCAGGTCGAGAGCCTCGTCGAGTGCCACGACGAGGGTCGTCAGATGCGTGTAGGGATACGGCTGTTCGGCGTCGTGCCACGGGAGCAGATTGGTGTACAGCGAGTCAGGATCGCGGGCCTCGATGCGTTCCCACGCGGCGTCGCTCACCGAACAGATCGCGAGGCCGGGCGGCGCGCTGAAACATTTCTGGGACGCGCCGAGACAGATGTCGATGCGGTCAGTCGGGACGGGCGTCCCGCCGAGCGACGAGACGGCGTCGACGACGGTCAACACGTCGTGATCGTTCAGCAGATCCAGCGCCGGATCGAGGTCGTTCAGCGTCCCCGTCGGCGTCTCGCAGTGGACCATCGTCGCCACGTCGAACGCGTCGGCGGCGAGCGTCCGCTCCAGTTCCTCGACGGGGAGCGGATCGTCGTAGTCGGCGTCGACGAGGGTCGGCTCGCCCCCGTAGCGCTCGACGAAGTCGGCGAACCCGTCGCCATAGGGGCCGTTCGAGAGACAGAGAACGCGATCGCCGGGGGCGACGGTGGAGGCGATGGCCGCCTCCAGCCCGAGGAGCCCCTCGCCCCCCATGACGACCATCTCGTCGTCGGTACCGAAGATCGTCGCCAGTTTGTCGAGCAGGGCGTCGTAGCGGTCGGCGAAGGCGGGGTCGACGTCGGGGTTGACCAGTTCGTCGCTCATCGACTCCCGAACGGAGGGGGGGAGTGCCGTCGGACCGGGTGTCAGGAGCATACGACACCTACCCGCTCCGACGGCTTGTAGCTGGGGTGTCGCCGACGGGAAGGCACATGAACGGGGCGGGCATAGCGCCGCGTATGACCGGCAAACTCGACGCGACGGTGCTGTCGGATCTCGTCCTGTCGCGGACGGGCGCGCGGAGTCCGAATCTACTCACCGGGCCGGCGTTCGGCGAGGACGCCGCGGCGGTCCGGGTGGGTGGCGAGACGCTGGTCGTGAGCACAGATCCCATCTCGCTCGCGGCCGAGCGCATCGGCCAGCTCGCCGTGACCGTCGCCTCGAACGACGTGGCCGCCGCCGGGGGGCGGCCAGAGTTTCTCCTCAGTACGGTCCTCCTGCCCGACGCCGACACGGCCCTGCTCGATACGATCACGGAACAGCTCGACGCCGAGTCGACGCGACTGGGTCTGACCATCGCCGGCGGTCATACGGAGGTCGTCGCCGGCCTGGACCGCCCGCTCTGCTCGCTCACCTGCTTCGGCGTCGCCGACCGCTTCGTTTCCACCGGCGGGGCGACCCCCGGCGATCGCATCCTGCTCACGAAAGGCGCGGGTATCGAAGCGACGGGCGTCCTCGCCACCGACTTCCGCGACCGCCTCGACCTCCCCGTCGATCTCCTCGACCGGGCGACGGGCGCGTTCGACGACCTCAGCGTGATGCCCGAGGCGGCCGTCCTCGCGCCGGTCGCGACCGCTATGCACGATCCCACCGAGGGTGGCGTCCTCGAAGGCCTGATCGAGATGGCGATCACCGGGGACGTGAGCCTCGACGTGAACCGCGACGCCATCAACGTCCGTGGGGAAACCCGCGCGGTCTGCGAGGCCGTCGGTGTCGACCCGCTTCGCGTCCTCGGCTCGGGGGCATTGCTGGCGACGGTCGACGCCGACGACGCCGATGCGGTGCTGGCGGCGTTGGCCGACGAGGGGATCGACGCCGCCGACATCGGTCGCGCCGAACCAGGGGAGGCGGCAGTCAGAATCGACGGCGAGCGCTACACCGAACCGATCCGCGACGACATGTACGCGCTGTGGGACGAATGATCAATCCTCGAAGTCGGGCTCGCCCCACAGGTCGTCGGCCTCGGTCGCCGAGAGCGCGTGTTCGATCTCTTCGTCCGTGTAGTCGTACTGGTCGAGCGCCAGATACAGCCGCTTCCACCGCGCGCTCACGTCCGTCTCACCCTCCGGTCCGACGCGCGCGCCGTGGACCCGGAAGAACGGCGAACTCCGATTCAGCCGTGCCCCCTCGCCGGTGTGGCCGTCGAGCGCCACGTCGAACCGACCGCCTGCGGAGAGGTCGTCGTCGGTGACGGGGAAGGAGTGAGTCGGGTCGTCGCCTCGCTCGCGCGCCTCGGCACGCCGCTTCGCGATGGCGTGGAAGGCGTTGACCGCGTTCGCCCCTTCGCGGGCGCCGCGGGCGCGCGCGGTGACCAGCGCCGCCTGCACCGCCGCCATCTGGCCCCGTCGGGAGTCCATGTCCCATCCCTCGGCCAGTTCCTCGTAGCGCCCGACGAGGAGGGCGGCTTGGGCGTCGGCCTGCAGATCCTCAACGACGAATGTGTTTAGGCGATCCCAGAGGTTCCACCCGAAGCCGGAGCGGGCAAGTTCCCACGCACACCACGCCGACACCTCCTCGTCGCCGCGGCGGATAGCCTTCTGGAGGAGGCTGACGACCGCGTAGCGGTTGAACCCGCCGTCCGTCTCGTCGGCCCCCGTCTCCTCGCCGAAGTCGTTGGTTCCCGTCGCCTCCGGTGCCTCCGTCTCCAGTTCGCCGTCCGGCCCGAAGGTAGCCTGTCGCTCCTCGTCCATGCGGCGTCGATGGCGGGCGCCCGACGAAAGGGTTCGGGTCCGTCGCCGCGTAAATGAGAATGCTTAAGTCCAGTCTGGCGATTACGTCTACGTGCCCGCCCTTAGCTCAGACTGGTAGAGCAGCCGACTGTAGATCGGCTTGCCCCCCGTTCAAATCGGGGAGGGCGGATACGAAATTAAGTCGGCCCATCCGCGGGCCGTCAGTTGATTTTCAGGGGTGGTCGACGTGACCGCTCGCATCGGTTCTAACCGCTCGGAGTACCCACCAGATCAGCTCCGAGAAGACCTCGCTACGCTCCTCGCAGAGCGGCTCGAGGGCGACGCGGTCACGTACCTCCACAGTAGCGACCTCGCCGAACATCTCGATGCGAACGCGAGGCGAGTCGGTCGGAATCTCGAGGCCGCCGCCGAGCGCGCCGGTCTGCACGCCGAAAAGTGGTCACACAACGGTCGCTCGACGACGTGGCTCGTAGAGAGTCGCGGCGACCAGGAAGACGACGGCGTCGATCGAGGCGACGGTATCGAGACCGACGGCGGATCTTCCGTCATCGAAGCCGACGGACTCGCCCGCTTCGAGACGCCCCACACGTTCTATCAGGACGAGAATGGCGTCGACGTATCGCTCTTCGTCGACGAAGTGAACGACGGCGTCGTCGCTTTCTTCGCACAGTTCGAGGAGGGTGACGAGGTCGAGATGAGTCTCCTCGCGAACCTCTCCGCGAGGGACTGTCGAGAGCTCGCGAACGCTCTGACGCACGCTGCCGATGCGGCCGAGGTACAGGAGGCGGTCGACCGATGAACCTGAACCTCCGGAAACATGCCACGCTCGGCCCGTGCGACGAGTGCGGTCGCATCCGCCGGTGCCGGCCCGTCGACGGGGTCGGGTGGGCGTGCCTCGGGTGCGTCCCGCTCGGCGCCGGCGACGGAGAGGTCGACGCGATCACGACCGACTCGAACCAAGCCGTCGCGGCCGACGGAGGTGAACGGTGAGCGCCGACTCGGTCGTCTCCGGCCACCTGCGCGAGCGGTGGCTCGAACGCTCGAGCGCGCCCTCGCTCGAGCCGGCGGTACTGTGGGAGCGAGGCGTGCGCGTCCCTGCGCAGGAGTTCAACGCCGACGAGGCTCGATACATCGCGACCGCCGACGTGGTCGTGATCCGGCGTGGCGCCTCCCTCGCGACCGTCCTCGAACCGGACCTCGCCGAGCCGGTCGCGAACTACGCCGTCGACCAGGAGGCCGACCGATGAGCCGAGCGAACGACGGCCGTATCGACACCGACCTCGTCGACGAAGGATTCTGTAAAACGTGCGGCGTCGAACTCCCGTTCTGCGCGTGGTACTTCTACGACTTCGATCGGTGTCCCGACTGTCATCTCGAGGTCGAACGGAAGCGCGTCATGCGAGTCTTCGGGAGTACGGACACCGCCGACGTGATTCCGAGCGTCGAAGTGAACACCGTCGATCAAGAGTCCGACCGATGAGCGAGTCTCACCACTCCGACCCTGGTCCTCGAGGCTCGCTCTGCGTCGACGAGGACGTGCTCGACGACCAGGCGGCGCTCCCGACCGCCGCCGAGGTCGCGCCGATCGCCGGCGACGCCGATCGGGGCCGGTTCGAGTGTCCCTCCTGCAGTCGCGACGTGACCGGCTCGCGGAGGCCGCACCGCATCGACGCCGACCTCGTCGACGAAGCCGGCCTCGAGGCGATCGGCGTCGACGAGGTGCCGGTGTTTGGGTGGCGGTGCGACTACTGTGAGGTCGTCCTCCCGCTCGATGCCGACCTCGCGAGGCGCGAGCCGGCGATCGCCCCTCCGTTCGAGGGGTGGGGCGTGGTTCCCATCGCTCCGCAGGGAGGCCCCCGCATCCGGGGGTTAGTTCCGAACCGGGAGGTGCTCGGCCGATGAGTGTGCTCGATTCGCTCCCGAATCGACCCCTCACCAAGTTGGAGACGATTCGGTTAACCGAGACGAAAGAGGAGTTCGGACCCCTCTGTTTCCGGCCCGAGGTCCCCTCGAGGCACCTCTACGTCTTCGTGATCGGCGGCTCGCGACACCATGTCGTCGGTTACCACCTCGATGAACAGGCGTGGGTTTCGGTCGCGACGTTCGACGAGGAACCGACGACCGATATGCTCGATCGCGAGGGCGTCCGGTGGTGGGTCGCAAACCAGTATCCCGAGGATATCATCGACCAGTTCCCGACCTTTGAGGTCAATCGAGGTGGTGAGGTTTGAGTTTTGACGTGAGCGAGTCGCTCGCGGGCGGCGAGAACGCCGGCGACGTGGTTCCGCAGGAACTCGAGGCCGGCTCGTCGACGACGAAGGTCCGACGAACGGCGTCGATTACTCACGGCTGCGGCGTCTCGGTCGTCCTCGACGACGGCCTCGAGGAGTATAATCACGTCATGGACCTTTGGCGAGACGTGGTCGGCGAGGCCGGCGGAGAGGCCCTCGTCGAAGCCAGCCCCGACTTTCTACCCGACGGAGACTACGTGTGGAAATTCAACTCGAGCGGCTGGACCGCAGGCGCCGAGAACGGTGCCGGCGAGTGGAAACAGTGGTACGAGTATAAAATCTCTCTCCGGCGCCGTGAGACCGACGAGAACGGCGAGGAGGTCCTCAAGAAGCCCCCGACCTCGTGCAATATCGACATTCAGCCCCAGGATGAGGCTCTCACCTACGAAGACGGGAACGACTACACGCTCCCGTTCGGAGAGGGAACTCGCCTCCGTATCCGCACCACCTACGCCGAGCGGTCGGGCCAGGTGATCGACCGTCTATTTACCTGCCTCTCCGACGTGATCGACGCTCTCGGCGGCGACCCCGACCTCGTCGACGTGGGCGATATGAAACCCGACTCGGCGCGCATCTTCAAACTCGAGACTTACCTCCGATTCCACGGCGACGAGAAACACCCCGTGAAGCGGTGCCTCGACAAATCGGAGAATCTCATCGACGTGGGCGGCGGCTCGGAGATTCAGACGTGGAAAGAGCGGGAGAAAGAGGGGTGGCTCGAGGCGCGGCTCGTCTCCGACCGGTGGGAGCGCCTCGGCTTCGAGCCGCTCATGCTCGAGGTCGTCGACGACGGCGAGGAGACGACGGAGCGAGCGACTCGCGAACTCAAGGTCTACCAAACGACCGACTGGCATGAGCGCGGCGAAGACGACCCGCTCGCGCATCCGAAAATCGAGGCGTCGCTCGGTAAGAACGCGAACCCGCACCTCTCGAAGTGGGACGAAGCGCTCGACTCGCTTCGCGAACTCGTCTTGAGTCACCTCGAGTGGGCCGGCGTCGACGATTCCGCACTCGTCGCCGACGACTACTTCAAGCCGAGCACGCAGCCGACCGTCGAGGTTCCGCATCCCAAAGGCCGTCGCGAGGACCTCCGTCGGTACTACAGTCGATTCGAGGCGTTCGTCTTCACGGAGGCCCTCAAGTATCAGACCGACGCCGTCTACGATATCCTCGCCGTGATAACAGAGAACTACGGCGCTACGTACGACCGCCTCGAGGCCGAGACCGGCTACTCCCGCTCGAATCTGCAGCATCACGTCGGCCGACTCAAAGAGGTCGGCCTCGTCACAACGGTCGGTAACCCGGCGATCGTCGCCTTCGACGCCGACTACCTCTACGAGACCGTCCTCGAACTCATCGAGACGAAGATAGCGCCGCACTTCGACGAGGAGACCCTCGCCGCGCGCCGGCTCGGTCGCGAAGAACGTGCTCGCGAGCGGGAGGAGGCGCGCGAGAACGGCGAGGCGAACGGCACCGACTCACCGAGCGTCGACGAAGACGACCAGGAGGAACGCGCCGACGACCAGGAGGCCGGCGACGGCGATCGCGAGCCGTTCGTCTACCTCTCCGAGTGGGAGGGTAGCCTCCTCGACCTCGAGCACGAACTCGAGTCGCCGGACCACCCCCGCGACGAGGGAGACATTCGCGTTCGCGAGTTCGGGCCGCCGAGGTAGGTCGACCTCGGCCGGCGCGCTCGCCTTTTCTTAGTTGCATCGCTCGGTCTCGAACTCTTTTCTGGATTCGATACGCAACCAGACTTTCCTTACTCCGGCGCCGTAGCGAAGCCTGACTTTATTGTTGATTCGGACGGCGCCGGCCGTCGGCGTGATCGACGCGATCGCGATCGTCGACGGCGTCGAGCCAGCCTCGAGCGCCGGCGACCGCCGCTCGCGAAACCGCCGTTTCGGGGCGTGAGGTGCGAGCGCCACCGAAACCAGTTTGCAGAATCCGCTTACAGTAATGCCTCTAAGGAGGCAGAACAATTACGCGGCGCGCAGAACGCGCGCCGCTACCGCCGACCGCTCCGCTCCGGCCGACTCGGGGCGTGAGGCCGGTGAAACACTCATAGAAGGGTGGGCCGGCACCCCGGTACCTCGGCAAACCAGTTTGCTATATCGACTTAGAGGGTCATTCCCCAAAGCGGTTAACTCGCCGCGTAGAAATTCCCACTCGCTCGGAGAACGGCTCCGGGCCGGCCCCCTGGGAGGTGGGACTTTCCGGGGGCCGTTTTCGTGCCGGCGCCCGATACTCTCCGCTCAAGGCGCATAAGCGAGACGACTCGGTTCTAAAAAACGAGAACTTGAGGCACTTACTCGGTTGGTATCGGCACCTCGACACCGATCACTCCACGCTCGATATCGATGTACGGAGACGCCTCGCCGACCGCAAGTTCGTCCTCTTCGAGTACCCCGTAAGTCTCGAGTTCGCGCTTCGGTAACGACACCGTCACGCTGTTCCCCGCATCGTTCAACTTCCTACTGTCGGCGATTTCTCGCTTCATGGGAGGTGGGACTGCATCCTGTTATGACACATATTATCAGATAAACATTGCCGCGAGTTACTACAGAGTCGACTACTCGAATCGTTATTCTCGCTTTACATATCACCCCGGCCGCCATCCGCGCGACTATCCGAGGCCCTCGGCCTCGGCGTGGTCGTATGACCGGAGAACCCCACCCCCGCATCCGGGGGGTCGATCGACGCATCGAATCCGATCCGAACATCCTCGCGGCCGAGGAGGTGCTCGACGAACGTGCGACGTAGCGTCGCCGCGTTCGGCCTCATCGCGCTCGTCTTACTTTCTGCAGTCGCCCCCGCGGCGACCGCTCAAGTCAACGACGGGAGCGACTACACACAAGGTGCCTACCTCGAGGCCGACGTAACGAAAGACGTTCATCAACTCTCCTGGTCGTCGTCGCTCAGCTACGAAGCCGACGACGGCTCACAGTCAGAACTCAACGGCGTCCTCAACGACTCGGTAAACAACACTTTCGAGTACGAAGCCACCGACCTCGAGGCCGCCGCACTCGGCGAGTTCCCACGCAAAGACTCCGAGGAAAACAACTCCGCGAGTGGTCTCGACGCGAGTGAGTGGACTACGTCCGGCTCGTCGGTGAGCGACTCCGAGCCGGCCGCCGGTGTCGAGGCGATCGACGTGAGCGCCTCGGCCGCCGGCGACTCCGCCGCCTACTCGAACTTCACTATCAGTTCGGACGAACCGAACCGCTACCTTCAGCTCGTCCTCGACGTAAACTCCCTCGGGAGCGGTACCGAGGTTCAAGTTGAGGTCGTCGACTCCGACGGCGACTACAAGACGGCCCGCATCAACGGCTCGGCCTCGATGGCCGAGGACGTGATCGCCACCGGCACCGGCGAGGGCTACGTCTTCCAGCGTCAACTCGGTAAGATGGATACGAACACCGCCGGCGACGGCACGTTCGACAACATCGAGAAGGTCCGAATCCAGTTCGTCGGTGGCACCGCCGACCTCACCATCACCGGCATGAACGTCGAAAAGATGTCGACGTGGTCGTTCGGTGAGCGAAAAGTCGACACCGACGACGACGACTCCCTCGAGACCGAGACGGTCACCGAACACAAAGAGACCGGCACTATCGCGATCGACGACCTCTCAACGCTCGGAGACGCCTTCTCCGAGGGCGCGATTCACGACCTCACCATGCCGGTGAAGTTCCGCACCGCCGACCTCGGCGCCTCCGACGCACAGGTGAACTTCACCGACGCCGACGGCTACCCGTCCTTCTCGGACCGAGTGAGCCTTTACTACCGGCTCGAACTCCCCTCGGCGTACGACCTTAGCTACTCGAACGCGGAACTCGTCGCCGAGACGGAACTCCCGTCGAACCGCTACCTCGCCGTCGAGACCGCCGAAGGCGTCTCCGACACCGAGTTCGACGAAATCTCATCGTGGTCCGACGCGACCTCACAGTTCGACAACGAAGGCGACTCGGTCGAACTCGACAACACCATTCAGCCCGGCCAGGAAATCGCGATTCACGCAAAGTACCTCGTCACCGGCGACGAGCGGAGTGCGATCGAATCGGCCGGTGTGGTCGGTGGTCCGATCGGCGACTCCGGCGATGGTGGCATCGAGAACCTCCCCGTGATCGGCGTCATCGTCACCGCGATTGCCGGCGTGATCGGCCGCCTCAAGGGGCTTATCTAAGGAGGGACTCGGATGCCACCCACACCCGGCCCGCCCATCGAGGACCTCAAGGAAATCGCGAACAGCAACGTCTCAAAAATCCTGTTCGCGGCGTTCATCTACCCGGTGCTACAGTTCGCCGCCAAGTCGAGCGAACTCATCGCCGCGCTGTTCAACACCGTCATCGTCCCGATCACCGCCTTCATCGACGGTATCGGTCAACTCATCTTAGCGATCGTTGTGGGCGCGGCTGATATCATCAGCGCCGGATCGGGAGCGGCCGCCGAGTCGTTTCTCGTCGGGGTGTGGGGCGCGCTCGGCCCCCTCGCCTACCCGGCGGCGATCGCCTCGGCCCTCGGTGGCGCCTATCTCATCTTGCAGTACCTCGAGATTCCGGTCACCGCCGACTCCGTGATCGGACTGTTCAGTGGCACCGACCTCCCCGGACCATTCGGCACCGACGAGGACCAACAGTAATGAGTGACAACACCGCTCCGTGGAAGGCCTCCGGTAGCGGCGGAGGTGGCGGTAGCGGTGACTCGAGACCGTTCGTTGAGGGAACTCGAATCCAAGCCGAACGCCTCGCGAGCGCCGCACTCGGGTTCATCGGCGCGCAGTTCGCCGCCGGATACTCCGACCTCATCGCCGGCGTCTTCGCGTTCCTCACCACCCCGATCGTCGCTATTCGGAACGCATGGGCCGCCATCGCGACCGGCCTCACACTCGGCCCGACCGAGGCGATTCGCACCTCCTACGACCCGCTTCGGGAGACCGTCGCGAGCCTCGGCATCCTCGGCTACGTCGGCGCGATCGCCGTCGTGCTCGGACTCGGATTCATCGCCGTCTACGGGAGGGATTTGCTTGGCTGACGATTCGCCGCTGCCAGACTGGATATTCGATGTGAACTCTAGTGTCCTCGTCGCCTTCTCACAGGCGCCGGCTCGGTTCATCCGTAAGCGTGTGCTATCGTTCATCGTCGGCGTGGTCGCGGCACTCGTGAACGCAACCGGCGCGATCGGACGAGTCGCCCTCGGGAGCGTCGGAACTGGGTTTAGGGATGCCGCCGACCCGCTCGGCGACGCAGTCGGCGGTGTCATCTTCCCCATTGTCGACACCTGGATTGGCCTGAACGTCGGCGTCGCGAACATCGCGACCAACGTGTTCGGTCCGGCGGCGCCGCTCGTCGTGATCGGCTTCATCGTCGTGCAGGTGGCCCTCGTCCTTCGAGCGATTCCGCCGCTACTGGTCGCTTCGAGCGACCTCCTCGGCGCCGTTCCGGTCCTCGGTTCAGTGCTCGACGCACTCGCCACCTTCGCGATCGAATACATCGGAGGAAGTAACGACTCATGACCAAACTCACGCTCCGTGAGGTGCTCCGACACCCGGTGACCATCGCCTCGACGGTCGTCGCCGCCGTCGGTGGACTCCTGAACGTTCCGCTCTTGAGCGCCCTCGCCACCGTGGCGTGGGCGCAAGCCGGAAGCCTGTTCACCGTCTTCTCGATTGCCGGCTTCACACTCGCGCCTCGAGTCGAGTTCTTGCCGGAGCAGCCGCTCACCGTGCTCGCGTTCGGTGGTGCCGCGCTCTACGTCGGGAAACGACTCTACGGAGTGTACCAGAACCTCGACACACGACTATGATCGACAGTACCGACTCCACGAATCGAACCCTCTCGCGAGGTGAACTATGCCGTTCGGCGTGAGCGTCGACTCCGTCGTCGAGACCGTCCTCGAGGCCGCAGGGGGTAACCTACTCACACTCATCGGCCTCGCGGCGCTTGGTCTCCTCACTTACTGGTATGTCGACGAACGCGGCGAGGAACAGTCGGCCGCCGCCACCGTCGAGCGCGTCGGTGGCCGTGCCGACGACTTTTTCGGCGGGTTGGTCGGTGCCACCGGCTCCCTCCTCACCGTCGTCGCCACGATCGCTGTCACCATCGGGAATCAAATCCTCATGACTGGTTCGGCGCTGAACACCGTCGTCGAGGCCCCGGCGGTCATCGGTCACGTTATCCTCGGCGCCATCGCCTACGGCGGGTTTAGGGGCTATTTCCCGATCAACGCAACCGGCTTCGGGTGGGCGTTCATCATCCTCACGCTCCTGGTCTTGTGGGCGAAATACTCCGACGGAGGTGAGTCGGCGTCATGATCCTCGACACCGACGCACCGCTCGACGAGAACACCGATCGGCTCCTCGATATCCATAATCGCGACCTCGGCTCCCTCGAGGCTCTCCGCGACCGAGACGTTCGAGGACAACTCATGCCGCCGGTCGCGGCGTTCGCCACGGCGGCGCTGTTCGCCTACGCGACCATGCAGCCGACCACCTCGACGGCCGGCGCCCTCCTCGGCGTGGTCGTCGTTGCGACCGCCGTAACGGTCGGCGTGAAGTGGGCCGACGAGGCGCTATGTGTCCTCCGTGCCGACCACACCTGTCACACCTGTCGTGCGGAGGCCGAGCGGTGGGAGGTGTGCGAATAGATGAGCGTCGAACGCCGCGACCGCATCCGGGCGTACGACCTCTACGCCCTCATCGGCGCCGTCCTTTTCGGTCTCGGCGCGATCGCCGTCGTGCTCGCGCTCGTCTTCGGCGGACCGGTGACTGTCGCCGTCTCGATGCTCCCGGTCTCGCTCGCTGTCGGCCTCGGTATCCGGCTCGTCTCCGGGTGGCGCCCCCGTGATCGGACCCTCGATCGTACCGTCCCCGAGGAGGTGACCGAGTAGATGGGCCTTCTCGGAAGTATCGCAACCGGCTCGAAGGTGCTCGGCGCCGGTACGGCCTCGTTCTTCGCTGGATCGGTCGGATGGGCCGCCGTCTCCGGTTTCATCGGCGGCGTGCTCGACTCCGTCGGCCTCGTTATCCCGGCGTCGACCTATCTCGCGGCCTCGCCGCTCGTCGGCCTCGCCGTCGCTGGCTACGTCGTCTCGGAGGTGGCGGGGTAGATGCAACGCCGAGCGTTCACCGTCCTCGTCGGTTGCCTCCTGGTCGTGAGCCTCGCGGCGCCGCTCGTCGCTACCGTCGGCGCACAGTCGAGTTCCTCGAGCGACCTCACGCTCGACGAACTCCGCACCGACGGCACCCACTACAAGAAGCCGAGCGCCCGCATCGCGAACGGTCACGTCTACTGGCTCACCCACACGCCGGCCTCGAAGCCGTGGCAAGACAAGAAGGACCTCCTCGAAACGAACACCATTCGCTCCGACGAGGTCTATCTGAACTCGATTCGGACCGCCTCGGAACAAAAGACAGCTACCGTGAAAATCGCGTTTTGGGAGCGGGAGACCCGCACCGTCGAGACCGAGAACGGCACCACTACCGAGACTGTCGCCGCGAACGTCTCCGTCGTCACTCGCGAGGTGCAACTCGGTAAGGGGTGGCCGACCGCGACCATCGACCTCCCTGAACACCAGGAGCCGGTGCAAATGACCATGTGGCTCGCCTCCGCGCCCGACGAGGCCCGGTGGACGCTCGAACACCACTCCTCGCCGTACGCAAAGAGTGCGAATATCAACGACCAGGGAGATTACCTCACCTCCGCTGTGAGGGACTTCGTTGCCCCGACCCTCGTCGGCGCCTTCGTGATCGGGTGGATCGTTAAGCGCGCCCTCGAGCGCGCTGGCGTCGGCCCCATGTGGGGATACGCTCCGTGGATCATGCTCCTCTCGATAGGCGGCGGTTCGGTCGTCTTCGGGATGTTCGGGAGCCTCGCCGCCGTCTTCGTCGAACTCCCGCACATCATCGCCGCCTTCGTCGTCGGCGTGATCGGCGTGGTCGTCCTCGAGACCTACGAGGTCGGCGTCGCCGACGCTCGGTTCATCAAGCCACAGCCCGAGGCCGCTAAGAACGCCTCGGGAGAGAACGCCGTCGACGCCCGGAAGGCCCGCGAGCGGTCCGAACGAATCATCAAGACCCCCGACGAGGAGGTCGCGATCGTTCGGAAAGGCTTGGGGCCGTTCCTCGCTCGCGTCTTCGGCTCGACGGCGACGCTCGAGGGTCACGAACACCTCGACACACGCATCGAATACACGCAGGGAGAGGCCGACGAACTCTACGTCGTCTCCCCGAACGCCGACGAGGTGCTCGAGTACGACGCCGAAGGCTTCGAGTGGTCGGCGAATCCGCTCATCGTCCTCGCGGCGGCGCTCGTCGCCGGCGTCGGACTGAACCACTACGTCGGGCAACTCGCCGGCGTCGCCGGCGCCCTCGCCGCGCTCGCGCTCGGCGCCGTCCTCTACCTCGAAGCCACCGACGGCTACGCCCGAGTCGAACCCGCGCCAGCACACCTCCGCTCGGCGTGGGTCTCCTCGATGTACCTTCAGAAAGAGGCCGACGAGGCTGAGACCCTGCAGGAATCGCGACGAAAGCGCGTCGAGGAGAAGGCGAAGAACCAGAAAGACGTAGAGGAGGCCCTCGAGGAGCAAGACCAGACGCTCATCGAGGCCATGCACTCCACCGGCGCCGCCGATCGGATGAACTCCGACGGCGATCCGACGAGCGGCGACGGCTTCGAGTTCGGCCCTCGCGATGGTGACCCCTCGAACGGTCACCGGGAGGGAGAAGATGAGTAAAAGTCGCCGCGACGACCAGGAGGCCGACGCCACCGAGTTCGTTCGGCCCGCCCTCGTCCGACTCAAACTCGATCTCGAGCAACTCGAAACCGAACTCTACGACGGCTTCGGCCGCCGGCGAGACGTGCTCGACTGGATGCAACGCCTATGCGTTCGTACGCTCGGCCGCACACGCCAGGAGTGGATCACCGGCCTCGCTCGACAGTTCCGAGGTCGCGTCGACGACCGTCGCGAGCGCGCCCTCCTCTCGGCGCTCCTCGTCACGGCCGCTCGCGAGCGAGACCTCGACGCCGAGGTCGTCGACGAACTCCGTGAGCGCCTATACGCGACCGTGCTCGCGCCTTCCTACCACCGAGCACTCCGCCACCTTCGGAAAGACGCCGGCGAATACATCGACTCCGCCGAGGCGTCGAGTGCCTCCGGCCACGACCCGCAGGTGCAGCGATATATTGCCATGCGACCGGCCGTCGACGAACTCGACGAGAATCAGTCGGCCGTCCTCGAGGACGTGCTCGACGGCTTCGACGAGCCGCGTGAGATTCACGAGTGGGGGCGCGACGTGGAACTCGCCACCCACGGCGAGATTCCCGACCAGTTCACTCGGCGCTGCTACGTCGAACAGTCGACTCGCAGGATGCTCCTAAGCGACGCTCGCGCCGACGAGCGCGCTCGCGAACTATTCGCGGCCACGTATCTCGTACCCGCGTTCAACGCCGGCGTGCGCGACCTCGTCGGCCGTGCAGGCGAACAGCCCGACGAAGACACCACTCCCGCCACGGGAGCGCATCTATGAGTATCAAATCGAACGACCCCGAGCAATTCCATACGACCATCCGAAACCCGACCCGATGGACCGACGCGCGTTCGATGCGCGAGGAGTTCGGTATCGCCCCGTACGATTGCGAGGCCTTCAGCTATCCGAACGTCGTCCCGAACGCCCTCGAACACACATGGAACGCCGGCCCGAATCAAGACGCCGGCGGGACCGACTTTCTCGCAACCGGAAAACCCGGGTGCGGTAAGTCGACGTTCGGCCTCAACTGGGTGGTTCGGCTCCTCGAGGTCAACGCCGAGAAAGTGGTGTGGCGCGGCTCGACGAGCCGCTCGGAGTGGCTACCACTCGCTCCGTGGACTACCGTGCTCGTCCCGAAGGGCGTCGATGTCACCGCGTCACTCGTCCCGAAGAACCCGGCACACGACACCATCGAGGTCGACCTCGAGGACATGGTTCGCGAGGTGAAGCGCTACGAGGACCCCGTTCACATCAATCAGCAACTTCTCGAACCCGCACAGTTCCACGTCGTCTATCCCGACCCTCGGATGAACGGGTGTCAATGGGTCTACGAGGAGGCCCCCGAACGCACCTACGAGGCGCCCGGCGACGATCGCGGACTGTTCGATCGGGAGGACCCTCTCAATCATTGGTGGTTCGCCTACGTCCTCGCTCGCGTCGAGAAGGGTCCGAACGACTTTCTGTCGCTCGTCCTCGACGAAATCGGTGATATCGCTCCCGAGGCCGCTCGGTCCGACCAGTACGGCACCTATCAGAAAGTCGAGCTACTCCGCGACGCTTTCGTCGACGCGAGGAAATACGGCCTTTCTCTGTTCGCCTTCGGTCACTCCGAGCGGGATATTCACAACCTGATTCGGCACAAGATTCGGTGGCGAATCGCGATGAACGGCTCCGCGAACCCCACCTCGAAAGGCGACGTGATCGGGATGGACGCCGTTCCCATGAACATCGAGGTGACCTCTCGCTACGATATCGGTGAGGCACTCATGTACACCGAACAGAACTACGAGCGACTCCTGCGGTGGGACGATATTCCGGCACCACACGATCGAACCCTCTCGATCGACCTCGAGGTGAGCAAATGAGAGAGAAAATCGAAAATAACGGGGCCTCTCTGAACGGGTGGCTCAAGAACTCTCGCGGCCGCTCGCATCGACAGATACGCGCGCGCGTATTAACTGGCGACAGGGGTCCCCCCCGGAGGTGGTGGCGGTGAAGTTCCTCACCGGTCACGGTGAGCGAGCGGTGAACGTGCTCGTCGCCGTCCTCCTGGTCGCGAGCCTTGCCGGTCCCTTCGTCGCGACCGCCGCAGCCGTGCCGAGCGGGATGGTTACCATCCCCGACGCGAACGTCTCCGAAGACGTGCCGGTCGGCTCCGACGCTCCGATCAACGCGAGTCGCCTCGAGGGAAACGTCATGGCCTCCGAACACGCCGAGACGCTCCGAGTTGTCGTCACTACTCCCAATCGGGCGAGCGACTACCTCGATAACGGCTCGGTGGCCGGCTCAAGCGGGAGCCTTACTCTCGTCCTCAAAGACGATACCCACTCAGAGGGGCGCCGCGTCGCAATCGGCGCCGAGGCCGTTCGCGACGCGCTCGGTTACACGCCTGAGCGCGTCTACGGCACTCACGAAGACGGCTCGAAGTGGTCGCGCCCCGTCGAATACGAGGCCGGTATGTTGGTGTTCGAGGTTCCTCACTTCTCGAGTAACTCGATTACCTTCTCCGGTGAGGTTTCGATCAACGGCACCTATCCTGACGGCTCGACAGTAAGCTATGAGGTTTCCTCTCTTGATTCCGTCTCGAATCTCTCGGTCAATGTGACCGGATCGACGGCGAGTGAGTGGGATAACGAGACGGCGTCGGGCCTATCTCCGAGCGGTTCGACCGCAATCAGTCTCGCGGGAGACCTCGAACCGGTCGGTCCGAACGGCGGTGAGCCGGAGCTATACATAGAAGAACAGCCCGATCTCGATGAGGGTCTTATCGAAACCCGCGGCGACGGAGCTACTGACGGATTTGATGGGAACGTCGAATTATGGGGAGACACGGCCTCAAATGATCCAATATCGACTGAGGTGCAAATTAAGCCAACGCAGGATATGACTCTGGACTCGCTCGGGTTCTTCCTATCATATACGGGAGATGCCGGCTCAACTGTCGATGTCTATCTAGCACAGGAGACTCCAGACGGAGACTATGCCGAGGGGACGCTCGTAAACGACGGATGGGACCCATCATGGTCGAATAATCGAGCGATTGTACCGATCGAGGAGACACAGCTGACGGCCGAGAAGAATTACACCGTCGCGTTCGTGACTCAATCATCCGATGGGGACGGGACCGCAGATGCAACTCAAACCCGTCTCGATGTCTCTGCACCGAATGTTTGGATGTGGAATAATGCGGGAACCGGGGCTTACTCGGCCTACGCAAACGTCACACTCAACCCCTCTGCCGGCATCTCGTCGCTATCGGTCTCCGATGGCAATGGCCTCTCTAAATCGATTGGCGACCTCAACGACACGGAGACAACGACGGTTCCGTTCGACGTGACGACCTCATCGACCACGCTCGACCTGTCGGGATCAGGAGCGGGCTCGGTCGACGTGACGCTAAGGGTCAAAGAGCGGTCGCAGACAGTCGACCCCGTTGTCTCCGTGAACGGCCACAAGACGCGCTATAACGGGACGCTTGCCGACCGGGCAACCGCCCAACTCGATATGAACGAATCGTGGGTCGTTAGTGGAACCAATACCATCGATATCTCGGTCGGCGACGGCTCGCTCTCGGCCGACGCGCCCACGCCGTCGGTCGCGCTTAACTACACACACGCCGCCGCAGACAAACAGTCAGTCGATTTTACCGGCGAGAAGTGGCGCGAAAGTTACAACGTCTCGAAGACGTTTGCGAGCGACCGCACCTCCGCGACCCTTACGATACCGTTCGAGGGAAACGTAGTCGGAATCCCGAATATCGAGAAGCGTGTGAACGGGGGAACGTGGTCGGAGGTATCTCAAGACGCCTACACCCTCAACGACACGACACTCACCGTCGACCTCGGCTCGGTTTCCGGCGGCGACACCGTCGAACTGCGAACGACCGGTCGAAAAGTGAACCCGGTTAACGCCGATATCACCGTCGTCGAACCGACCGTAATGGGCGATCGCCTCGACACCAAGTTCAGAATCGATTCCTGGTCGACCGACGCGCATATCTCGGTCGGCTCGACGCCCGACGGCGAGCGCGTTCACTACGTCTACAAAGAGTCGTGGTCGAACGCCGACCCCTACTCGAAGGTCACCGGCGACGGCTACAACTTCGTCTATCTGCCGGCCGCCTCGAGTGGCGACGAGGCGCGTATCTCAACGATTCCCGTCCGAGTGAATCCGACGAGTGGCGGGGTTCGACTCTCCGTCGACGAGCCGCGAACCGAAGAACCACAGTTCAACGTTCGACCAGGCGCGCAGGAGGGCGACAGCGTCGAGTTCACCTATCTCACCGCCTCCGACGACACCCACTACGTTCTCAAATCGAAGACGAACGACGTGGTTCATGACGACGGTACGGCGAACTCTCCGCTCACTCTCGAAGACGACGATTCCGCCGAGACGCTCGTCTTCTTGAAGGACCCCGTATCGAGCGATAGCGGTGTCGTCGGCCCTGTCGACGTGGGTGGCGACTCCGGCGACCCCCTCTCGTCGCCGACCGTGGTCGTGATTGCTTGGGGCCTCCTCACCGCCGGATTCTACGTCATGCACCGGCGCATCGGCGGTCCTTCGGGTGTTCGCGTCCCCTTCGTGGGCGCCGTCCCGTTCCCCGGCGGCGTTATCACCGCCGTCGGGAGCGTCGGCTCCGGCCTCCTCATCCTCGAGTTCTACTCGGGGCGCGTCTCGAAGGCCCTCGCCGGTGTGATCGAATCCGTCGGCCCGATCGCCGGAATTGCCGCGGTCGGTATCGTCGTGTGGTGGGCCTACAACCAGTTCCGAGGTCGGCCGGTGGTGATTCAGGAGTGAGCCTCGTCCTCGAACTCCTCGAGGCGCTCGGCGTCGGCGGCTCCCTCATGGTCGCGGCCGTGCTCGTCCTCGCCGCCTTCTACGTTCGGAAGGGCGCCGGCGCCGCGACGACTGTCGCGACCCTCACGGCTTCGGCGACTACCTACGTGGTCGTCTCTCTGGTCGTGCTCGCGATCGCGATCGCCTCCGGGTGGCTCGAACCGAACCCCGATCCGTTCCTCGCGTTCGCGACCGATGCCTTCGAGGCCGGCCTCGATATCGGCGCCGACCTCGTCGAGAACCTACTCTAATTCTCTGCCGACGCTCGTCTCGCGTTCGAGCGGGAGGTACGGCGTGTGAAGTTGCTTGAGCGCGTCGGTTGGGAGGTCGTCGGCGACGCGCTGCTTGTTTTCGAGGTCGAGAAGGTAGTGTTTGATAGCGAGGTCGATCGCTCCGGCCTTCGTCGACTCGCCGGTCGCGTCCATGAGCCGGCGGAGCCTATCCTCCCGCTCGTCGTTCATTCTTATGCGCATACGCTAATTTTGCACACACGGTCTCCTAGTCGTTTCGCTAAGGTTGCTGGATGGGTGGCTGTTTATAAAGCGCGTCGAGGCGAGGGTCAGGCCTTCGGCGTGATCGGCGCGTCGACCCCGTCGATTTGCACACTCTTTTACTGATTTCTGATATGTCTCGATCGACGAGGCCGCCGATTCGTGTGCAAAACCAGAGGTGCCGGATTTGTCGACGCGCGACCCCGTGTGGTACTGGTGGTGACCATATTCAGGTCTCTTTGAGGCATCGGCCGAATGATAAATGATCGAAATTTATTAGAATGATAAATAAATACTATATTCTTAGTGTCATTTGATAATCTCAAGGTACATGAACTGGGCTACAAAACTATCCTGATTATATCTTTTCTCTATATCACAGTTACACTTCTACTACCACCGTTTCTACCGTATAATCAGGTTTCATCAATCTTTTTGCCATTTATCGCTGTACAACTTGCTGCAACGCTTCACCTCTTCTCCCTCAGCAACGCGGTATATTCTGTCAGCGTTTCTATAGAGAGTGTGGATTTATTTACCATAGGAAACAGGATTTCAGACTGTGGAACTGATGCCGGGTTTGGTACAGCTCTGCTGACCGGTTGTCTTCTTGTCTGGACGGCGGCGGTGCATTTTCTGATTGAGTGGAAAACGTTGATTCCCCAAAAATTCCTATTTGCAGTACTTTTTGGGGGAATAGTATTCTCAATACATTGGTTCGTTCGCGCAATTATTCGGCATGAGGTGTATCATGATTGGTTTCATGGCGTTGAGGAGGAACTAAAAAGTCGCCGTTTCTCAGAGGAGCATACCTCTACTTGGCACTCCTTAGCAGCCCAGGAACCATCATTTTCGGACCATTTGAATGAAGAACCGCGGACACTAGCTGATGGGGGATTAAATATAGCTAGTTCCGTTTTTGCAGTAGTATATTATATTATCATCAGATCCTGCGTTATCCCATTCTTTTCCTGAGCGGGCTATACCCCTAATCCATTGAATCCAATGTCACTTGCTTTGTCGGCCCCGCAATATTGTCTCGTTTCTGCTCAAACTGCTTAACTGAGAGAGTACCTGATCGAAGGATGCGTATTCGCTCTTGATCCTGTTCACTCAGTTCTTCGTCGTAGACGGCTTCCTTGAGGTAATACCCGATTGCTTCCCCGAGATACGGTGGAACGGCGTTCCCGATCTGCTGCCGGATGGAGACCAATCCACCGACGAACTGGTATCGATCCGGGAACGTCTGCAGACGCGCGCCCTCGCGCGGCGTGAGTCCGCGGTCTTGGAACGGGTGGATGCACCGCGCGCTCGAGGGCTTCGACATATTCGAGGTGATCGCGACGGCGGGCTCCTCAGAGTCGAGCCGCGAGTACGAGTTGTGGTAGCCCGACGACGGCTGCAGTTCGTCGGGAATCTCGGTTCGATTCCCGCCGTCGGAGATATGCGAGATCATGTCCACCATATCGTCCTCGTGATTGGCCGCTTGGTGGATCGTTAGTTCCTCGTTGTCACCGCGGAGGTCTCGCTGTAGAACCGTCTGCGGCGGCTGGTCGTACTCCGTGATTTCCTCGCCTGGACCGACCTCGGGAAGATCGCCGATGCCATCCATCACGCCCGGCGTCTCTATCGGATCGAGCTCGTAGCCCTCGATCGAATGAGCCGGCGGTTCGTCTCGAAACGCGAGGACGATGAGACGTCGTCGGTGTTGTGGAACTCCGAAGTCAGAGGCGGTGATGACGTTCGGGACGACCTCGTACCCGATGTTGGCGAACGACTCCTTCACCGCCTCGAAGAACTCACCGTCGGCAGTGTTCTCCATCCCGCGGACGTTCTCGAACACGGCCGCTTTCGGTCGTAGCTCGTCCACCCATTCGATGAAGTACGTGAAGAGGTGGTTCCGATCGTCGGACCCGTCCGGACTCACCACCTCGGAGAACCCCTGGCACGGTGGACCCCCGGCGACGAGGTCGATGGACTCACTGCCGACTAACTTCGAGATCTCGCTCGAGTCGACCTCTCGGATATCGCCCGTAATGTCCTCCGCCTCGAAGTCCTCCCGGTTCTTCGCGAAGGATTCCCGAGCGTCTTCGTCGACTTCCACCGCGTGAACCGTCTCGAATCCGGAGTTTTCGAGCCCCAGAGAGAGGCCTCCGGCACCTGCGAATAGATCGACATACTTCAGCGTCTGAGCGCTCATCAACTGTGCCCATTTTCGTCGATATCGCATTTAATCATTCGCACTCTTGGGTGCGACAGTATTCGAGAGCCGACGCGTAATCCGGTCAGGCCCCCAACATTCAACTCACCACTCCGCTAGCGATGCTCTGTATGAGTCACTTCGGAGACGCTGTCGCCGAATCTCGCCCCCAGGATGTTCTCTCTTTCACCCTCTCCGGTGGAGGTCCCCGATCATGACCTACGAGCGCTCCGATCAAGAAGAGGAAGCTATCGCCGAGTTTCTCTCTGACTACTTTCCGGAGCGGTACGACGACGAGGGACAGACACAGCTCGGTCGGGCCGACGAGGACGGCAGGCCAATGGAAGTCGACGAAGAGCTCTCCGACCGAGAGCTCGACGAGATCGAGTCGATGGTCGAGCGAGTCGGTGAGGCGTTCAGCACCTCGAAGGGAACCCTCGGCGTGGCGATCGACTTCCTCATGGTGGCCGAACAACTGTCTCGGACGGACGACCGACTGACCGGATTCCGAGAGGATATCGATCGCAGTCTTCTGTTCGAGTGGTACGAAAACGCCGCCAAAACCTCGCTCACACTCAGCTACGACGGAACTCGCTACTCTATCCGGTCGGTCCACAACGACGTGATCGACCTCTTCCGCGAAGAACTCAAGCGGACGAACTTCCCGAGTTCTCCCGGCCATCACACCGGCGAGTGGGAGCGCTACGACGACCTCCTCGAATCGGCGTTCAGGCTGAGTAGCGCGGGCCGGTACGAAGCCGCGCAACGAATCATCGACCTCGGTCTCGATCGACTCGCCGCTCGATCGTTCGAGACGCGCGATCCGCCGTTTCCGGAACCGCTGAAAGAGGTTCTACTGAACTACGAGCGGAGCCACAAGGGCGAGGAGGGCGGACTGACCTATCAGGCGCTCGCCTACGGCTACGTCCGCACCGAGTGGCCACACCTCTCGTTCCGCGCGAGTAAGGTGCGAACCGGCTCGTCTCGACAGCATCGGTACGGCGATATCGACGGCTACTACGGTCCCGATTTGATGCTCTCCGTTGAGGTGAAGGACCTCATCGTCGACAGTTCGAACGTCGGGAGTGAGCTTGGCTCGATGATGGAACTGGCGCGACGGACGAACGTGGTCGTCGTCGCGATGTGTAAGGAGGTCGGTGACGGTGCAGCCGAGACGCTACGGGAGGCCGGCGTCGAGGTGATCGACGACGACGACCTCGAACGGGAGTTGAATCGGTGGGACTACCACAAGCAGAATCGGGCCGTGCAGGGGATGATTCACTTCATGGGGAACATCGAAGAAGATCCGGCGGCGGTTCAGCGGTTACTTCGGTTTATTGAGGGTGTTGATCCGGAGAATCCGGCGTTAGCGCACCTTTCGGATACACAAGACAAGTAGCGCTGGTTCACTTTCCGTTAAGCCTAAAATCCAGTTTCAATCGCTGTAGGACTGGTTTTAACGAGATTCAGTCTAAGATAGTTTAAGTCAGTATATCTGCCTCTTTTAGATCACGTACACATTTGACGTAGAGCGCGGCTTTATCACTAGTCTAGATTTATTGAAACACATGGACGGAGCGCACGTGAATCAGACGAGCGGAGAGGACCTGTTGGAACGGGAAGTGGACCCTGGACCGCCAGTTACTGAATACGACTCAAAGATGGTGATGCTGAGGGCCGAGCGTCACGATGAAATCCAGATTCTTGAGGTAGTGACTCGATTGCGGCAGGGCGTCGATATTCCATCCGAAGCTACAGTAGTGAAGCGAACTGATCCCTACTTTGGTCCCAAACTCGTTCTCTCTACCAATGAACAGAATTTCCTCCTCACGGCGCCGGGTCCGGATAGTCAACTTCTGTTGTGGATTGGGAATTATTTGGATGATGGCGACCGTTTCGGCTGGAAAAAGGCTGCAGAAGTGACTGCACAGTTCGCAGACGACCAACCACAGTACGACCTCTGTCCCGAGTGTGGTCAACCAATGCAGACAATCGAACACCAACGGAAGGCTTCCGTTGGTCGGTGCCCTGGGCCGGAGCCCTAGACCATCAGAACTCGCCGAGCCCGGTCTGGAATCTCTCGCTGTCGAAGTCTTCTCGGGCCTGCTCGTATGCCCGCTCAACCTGATCGGTCACGCCTGTCTTCTGGCTAACGGAGGAGTATGCTTCGCCTCCTTCCAGCTCTTCACGTAGGTCAGCGGCCGCAAGCGCTTGCTGTTCGCCGTTCACCAACCGCTGGAACCGGTACTTCGCGTTGTTCTGTGACCGCTCAACGCGGGTAGCCACTCTTTCAGGATCGAAAGCAGATTCCTCAGGGAATTCCTGAGTGAGATCATCCACCGGAATCTCTCGATATACCCACTCTTCCCGGTCGAAGAGACGGAATTCGGGGCCTTCCTCGTTGCTTGTCTCCATCTCCTCAAAGACCTCACTTGGCTGGTTCGGAGACACGTGTCGGCCCCCGACGATATCGAAACCAAGCCCGAAAGAAGCGATATCTGACGCTGGTCGAACCCCAAGGGCTCGATCGGTCACACCTGGAGAGGGGTTGATAGCGTAGAAGAGCACGTACTCCTCAATTCCACGCCGGGCGATGCTCTGCATCAACGGCTGGATCATCGCCACCTGTGTCCCGGTCGTCACTTTGCACCGATCGAAGTCGAAGGCGTAGGCCAAGACATCGTGGGCCTCGTAGATGCCCATGAGATCGTCGATGAATTCCCATCCGAGTCGCGGGATGAGACCCATCACAGGTTTTTCCGGATGACGATCTTCGACCTGATTCAGGAAGGCGACGATACTCTTCTTGACCGACCGATAGTTCGGATCAGACAGACCTTCCTCTGGATCGATATTCCGAACTAATTTCGGCATCATCGGAACCGTGATGATATCCGAGTACGCCGCGTGAAGGTCCGCCATGTACTGGGCGTGCCCCGGTCCGAGCGTATTCGTCTCAGTGTACTTCGTGAAGGTGACGGTCAACTCGTCGTCCTCCGTCTTCTCGAAGTCCTCTTGGAGTTTTTCGTTGATCGTTCCGCCGTCGGGATCACGCATCGCCTCGTCGAGATCGTCGCCCCCGACGGTCCGATAGAGCTCGTTCACTCCGCGGCTATCTGGATGGACTTCTTCGCGCTGTTGGAGTTCCCCGACCTCTGTCGCGACAGTCGGGGTTCGAACCGTTTTGTCCCCCACGCGGACCGTTCGGAGCGGGAAAATACCTTCTTCGTCGAAATCGTTGACGGTGGTGATTTGCAGGTCCGTCATTTGCTTTCTACAAGATTAATCGACGTTTTCTACCCACTTAATAATCTAGGACGGTCGACATGGAATGACGGCTGTGTGTATTGCGTTGAAAGACTGGTTATAAAGTAGCTGGATACCGAAGAAACGTCAGGACATCAAGTAAACGATGCAGAATCGACTTCTTCAACTACTCGGATCATATGACTTATTCGGCAAATCCATACCCGGCGCGATCTTCCTCGCCGGGATAATTCTACTTCTGCCGGAGGAACGTATCCCGGTCAATCAGCTATCTGAACTCGATATTCTCAATGTTGCCGCGCTCTTTATTATCTTGCTTATAGCGGGATTAACAATCGGGCAGGGTGTCCACACCCTAGCAGATAATATTGAGAAGACTTTCTTATGGTTTGCACGGCGACTTCGGAATACTCTAAATCTCATTCGGGTGACTTTCAATTTCATTCCCGCTGAACTCCACCAATGGAAAGTAGATACCGACGAAACAACACTGAGATCCCGGATCATAGTGAATTGGTGGAACAACTCTATCGAATGGGTTCGACGGAGATACTGGGGAGGATACGACTCACTTGTGAGCCACAGGCACCTCTTCGTCAAGTGGATAGAGTGGAATTACAGTCGTGAGAATGAGGACCGGTGGCCGACTGGAAGTAAGGGTGAATCCTTTGACCACTTCGTTGAACAGTATGAGCGCCGATTTGGTGTTGATCTGCGCAGGAAAGACCCATCTGAGATAGCCGGCCACTATCCGCTAATAACCAGCTCTCTGGTTGATAACGGAAGGACTCAATTCCGACACTTTCAAGCACTTTATTCGTTCTGCCGAAGTATGTGGGTTGTTTTATTTCTTCTTTCTATCACGTACACGGCATCTCTTATAGATATCAAATTCATCCCCAATTTGTTCGATCATACCCCACTAATTGCGGACTTGTTACAAGGTAGACCCCTTGTGCTTGTAGGAATATATATCATCACATTCATATTCTTTGACGCATCGGGGACGTACAAGCGACATTTTGTTGAATATCTGATGGCTAGCTTTGCTAATTCAGTAAATAACGAAAGCCTTGAGAGTAAGTCCGAGCAACGAGACATCACGGATTATTGAAGGTGTGCTAGAATATAACACATTCACCCCGCTCTAAAAAGATAAGACTCTCCATGAGGAATCAACGAACGTGAGCACTCAAGAACCTCAAAATTCTGCGAAAATCTCGCTTGAGGAGTTGATTAAAGGTTTCTTGAGACATAACGATTTCCTTCATGAGTTCCGTCTGCAAAAGCTGATCTACCTTGCTGAATTAATATCGCTTAAGGAAAACCAAGAGAGGCTGTCGAATGCAAATTTCAAGCCCTATATGTATGGGGCATATTCCGACGATATTAATGATGCCTTGGAAGAACTTGAGCCGGAACTCGATACTTCTTCAGACCTACAACACGGTAAAATAACTACGGTCTACAAGGGGTCTAAGGACGAAGCAGATCTTCCTAAAGAGATAGATAAAATCATTCAAAGAATAAGTGAAACAGTCAATTCGAACAAAATCCCGAATGAAGAATTGGGATCTTGGAGTAAAGAAACGTGGCTATACGAGAATACTCCTTTCGGGGAACCGATGGACTTTAGCGATTACTGGTCACTCTCAGGGAACCGTCTCTCGGAAGACATTCAGAAGAAATTCCCCGAACTTATTGAAGACAGCTAACTATTCGCCCTACACCCTCCCCGTGGTGGTCGTATATACTCAGATTCTAACTCAGGTTATCCAAATCCAGCCCACCAACCCGGCCTTACCTTATCCGGCGGTCGCGTCCCTGGAACCGGCCTCTGCAACTCGGCATCGACTTCTCCCTCCAAGTACAACTCACCCCACGTCGTAATCTCGTAGTGATTATCTAGATCACCTCGCTCGTACACGTCGACGAACCCAGCCTCAACCAACATCCAACACCGCCGCTCGATCCACCGCCGCTTGTTCCGCATCCCCGCCTCAAGGGCAATCTCCCACGCGCTCGCCTTGGAAACATCGGCGAGATGCTCGAGGATACGATCATCGAACTGCTGCATCCAGTGGCCCCACTTTCGAATCGTCATATCACACACTCGCTGTGCCTTCACCCTCTCCGTTCGACTTCTCTACTGTCTCCGCGTCGAGTTCCTCGGAGAGGTACTTCTCGCCCTGCTCGGTAATCTGGTAAACTCCGTTTCCGAGATTCACGAGAAAACCGTAGTCTGCGAGCTTGATGCAGCGCTGATTGATATGAGTTCGACTGAACCGCATTCTGTCATCTTCCGACATGGCGGAAGGTGTGGCGGGGCCTTCTTCGGACAGATATTCGAGGATGCGGTCGTCGGCCCCGACCATCCAATCAGCGCTCAACCTCATGAGTGTGAAGACTATCTCTCGACCTTTTTTAGTCCCGATTAGACGCCACTATTAATTTCAGACTTCTGTGAAAGAGTGAGTTAACTATACAACCTCAGAGGTAACAGTAGTGGCTGCGGAGCCGACGCGAGATTCAGTTGGCACTCCGAGGTTGGTCGGTGACGCGGGCGGTGCTGCGACACCACCCGCGTTACGGTTCCGCGGTGCAGCCATGCAAACCGCGAATACCACGGGACGAAGGTCCCGCACGACCGACGAGGCAACGCTTCAAGAAAATCCTGACGACGGACAGTGCGTCGTCTGCACTGCGCGCGCCGACGGCGTCGACGCCGCCCGCGAGGGCAACCCGCCGGTGTGTTCGAACTGCGCGAAGATTCGCACCGACGGCGGCGTGATCTCCTACGAGACGGAACTTGACGAGACGCACGACTGCGGGACGAACCTCATCCGCGTTGACGCCGCCGACCCGGAGAACACCCACGGCGTCGACGTAGTCGTCTGTCCCGCCTGTCTCGAAATCGTCCGCAAGGAGGGGTCGGCGTGATCGACACCAACGAACTCTCCGACGAGGAGATTCACGCCGTCGTCAACACTCGGATGTTCCAGAAGGCGCTCGCGTATCGGCGTCTCGCCGACGGCATCGAGGTCCTCGAGGACGAGGACCAGGTGTTCGAGTCGCTCGTCAACTCGATCACCAAGCAGCACTCCTCGGTGACGACCGAGGCGTCGACGCGGGAGTTCTTCCGTCTGTTCCGCGAGGAGGTCGAGACGTTCACCGAGGAGTTGGCCGACGAGGAGGACGACGGCGGCGACACGAGTGACCTCCGCGATCTCGTCACCGACGAGGGAGGTGCGTCGCGGTGAGCGACGACCTCGAACCCCTCGCTCCGCGGAAGGGCGTCGATATGTACCTCGATCACCGTCGCGGGAGCCTCCACCAGCGGACGATTCAGGCACATCACTACCGACTCAAGCAGTTCACGGAGTGGCTCGACGAAGAGGGGATAACGAACCTCAACGACCTCTCCGGGCGGACCATCGAGCGGTACTTCGCCGACCGACGCGCTGACGGGGTGAAGGAGACGACGATCCGCGGGAACTCCTACACTTACCGGGCGTTCCTGAAGTACTGCGAGGCCATCGAGGCGGTGCCGAAGGACCTCCACGAGAAGGTGATGATTCCGGAACTCGACAAGCACCAGCTCGCCCGGAATCACGACCTCCACCCGGACCGCGTCGAAAACCTGCTCGAACACTACCGCGAGTTCGCGTACGCGAGTCGCGAGCACGTCATCCTCAAGCTCCTGTTCCACGTCGGGTGTCGCGTCGGCGCCCTCCACGGCGTCGACGTCGGCGACTACCACCCCGACGAGAAGTTCCTCGAGTTCGTCCACCGCGGCCCCGCGACGCCGCTGAAGAACGACGTACACGGAGAGCGGCCAGTCGCGCTCTCCGACGAGGCCGTCGAAGTGATCGAGGACTACCGGCGTGTGAATCGACCCGACGCGCTCGACGAGAACGGGCGGCGGCCACTAATCGCCACGAAGCAGGGTCGCATGAGTATCTCGGCGATGCGGGCGACGGTGTACCGGATGACTCGCCCGTGTGAGTACGGCGAGTGTCCCCACGACCGCGATCCGGAGACGTGCGAGGCGTTGGAGCCCGGGCTCGCGTCCAAGTGTCCGTCGAGTCGGGCACCGCACGACGTGCGGGCGGCGGCGATCATGCGGATGCGGAGCCTCGGGATTCCGCCCGAAGTCGTCTCGGAGCGGGTGAACGCGACACAGGAGGTCATCGATGATTACTACGACGAGCGAACCCCCCGTGAGCGGATGGAGCAGCGTCGGGAGGAACTGGAGGTGTTGGGATGAATCCCGTATCGGCTTCCGAAAAGTTGCACCCGGGGAGGGCGGACTTTTGCTGCGAACAACGTGAGCAGTGAAAAGTCTCTCCGACCCGATTTAAGCCTGGAAGTCGCACGCTCGCAAACGAAGTGAGCGAGACCGTCTTCCTCTGTTCAAATCGGAGAGGGTGGATACGAAATAAAGCCGACATCGACGGGGTCGGTCAGTCGACGTCATTCGAGATCCTCCAGTTTATCGCGGCGCTGTTCCATCCGCTCCCGAGGTGTCCGTTCGTCGTAGGAGTCCTCGATGACTTCCTGCGTGGCGTTCACCCGCGCCGAGACCACACGAGTAGGTCCGCCACGCGGGGGAAAAGCAGGAGGGGTAACGCGTGCGCCGACCGGCAAAGTGGATGCACCAACTCGACGAGCGCATCCTCGAAGACGACGGGTGGGCGTCGCCCGGAACGATGAGCCGTCACTTCCAATTCACGGCGTCGGAGGATCGAAGAGCGGTGTAGGGAACTACGCGGCGCCGATCTCGTCGCCCCAATCTACCGCGGAGCGCCGATGTACGAACCCACGACGCTCGGCTATCCGTATCTCGCTGGGGAACTCGACGGGAAGAGTCTGCCGCGGCGTCGGACGGTGGGAGAAGGTGCGACCGGGCTGGTGGCGGGGGTCGGGTAAGCTTCTAGTTGCTTCAGGAGTAGGTCAGCGCCATACGGTGTTTTCGCTGGCGAACTCCTCGTCGTTCGTGACGATCGCCTCGGTTCCTCGCACTCGGTGGTTCGCGATGAGCAGGGCGTCGTGCAGGCTGTGGTGGTCGATGAGGCTCCCGTAGACCGCGAGGTCTTGCTCGTCGGTCGGGGCGACCTGTACCGGCCCGTCGTTCACGAGCCCGCGCAGCACCGCGTTCGGCATCGTGTCGACCTCGACGCCGGCGATCTTCCCCTTGTTGACCGCCGTCCAGATGGCTTCGCTCACCGCCACGGTCGGCGCCTCGATCACGTCGGCGCCCTGCTCGGCCCGCTCGAAGACCTCGTCCGCGGCCGGCGGGAGCTGATCGACGAGATACCGGATCATCGCCACCCCGTCGACGGTGTACCGGGTCACGGCTGCCACTCAGTCCGGCGCATCTCGCGAATCTCGGCTTCCATCTCCTCGGCCATCTCCTCGCGCTTCTCCTCGGGGACGTCGTCGTCGACGAGCATCCCGCGGCCCGCCGACCGCGTCGCCTTCCTGACCCGAATGCCGTCCTCGACCTTCTGCCAGAGCAGTTCGTCGCCCTCTTCGAGGCCGAACTCCTCGCGGAGTTCCTTCGGGATGGTGACCTGCCCCTTCCGGGTGATGCGGGTCGTCTTGCCCTCGGTGTCGTTCTCGGTGCTCATACCCGGTACTACGGCGCGTAGTACCTAAGGATTTGGCCGCTGATTGCGGATAGTGGAGACCCGACTTAGGACAGATTACCAGTCGACTTTCTCCATCCCGCGCCCCTGCGCTTCGAGACTGTACGCTCCGAGGGAGTGCTCCCGAAACGTCTCCCAGTCCTCCCAGCCGCCCCACTCCATGACGAGTCCCGGTTCGACTTCGTACTTCGTGGTGAGTAGTGTCCCCTGCCGACCGTGCGCCCGCCCGATAAGGTGCGGCCCGGTTGGTGGGCCGGGTTCGGATAAACGTCAGGAGGTGAGGACGATGTCCACGTCGGCGATCCTGCGCAGGGGCGCTTTGTCGAAGTCGTTCTTGTTGTGGGTGACGAACGTGCCGCCGGCTTCGTGTGCTGTGGCCAGAT
>ENA-ORDC01000587-ORDC01000587.1-marine-metagenome-genome-assembly--contig:-NODE-587-length-34312-cov-18.993895_pt1 | contig 34312 bp, 27 predicted proteins | sample MGYA00237783_ERZ508515 | MGnify/ENA primary metagenome ERZ508515 (study PRJEB26186, sample SAMN06268792) | marine metagenome | isolation source: Eden Landing Ponds, San Francisco, CA, USA | place... | reverse complement strand
AGTCGGTCGAAGCCGCCGAGCAAGCTTCGCGTTCGCGCCGCTCGCTTCGAGGAAGAGGGCGAAGCGATCGTCGAAGCAGAACCGGCCGAGTAGAGCGTTGCTCCGCGCTGCCTTCTCCGGATCGTCGTACGTCGGTGTCTTCGCTCGCACCACCGACGACTGCCTGTTGATCCGGCCGGATCTGGACGACGACCTGCTGGAGACGCTGACCGACGCCCTCGAAGTGCCGGCTGTCGAGACAACCGTCGGCGGCTCCGGCACGGTCGGCTCGCTAGCCACTGGCAACGAGAACGGCCTGCTGGTGAGCAGCCGCGTCAGGGACACCGAGCGCGAGCGGATCGCCGAGGTCGTCGATCTGCCCGTCGTCGAGTTGCCGGGCAAGATCAACGCCGCCGGCAACGTCGTGCTGGCGAACGATTCTGGCGCGTACGTTCACCGCGACCTGCCCCGCGAGGCCGTCCAGGCAGTGAAAGACGCACTCGGCGTGCCGGTCGAGCGCGGCGACATCGCGGGCGTCGAAACCGTGGGTACGGCCGCAGTCGCGACCAACAGCGGCGTCCTCGCCCATCCGAAAGCGACCGACGCCGAACTCGACGCGCTCGAAGAGCTGCTCGACGTGCCCGCCGACATCGGAACGATCAACTACGGCGGACCGCTGGTCGGCTCGGGACTCGTGGCCAACGAAAACGGCTACGTCGCCGGTCAGGAGACGACCGGGCCCGAATTAGGGCGGATCGAGGACGCGCTCGGGTATATTTGAGGACGGAAAACGACTCGCCGTTTTAGAATTTCTTCTGGACCAGTTGCAGCGCCTGCTCGCGGTCGTCCCAGGGGACGAACACCGAGACCGACGTCGCGGAGGTGATGACGTCGTAGATGTTGATGTGCGCATCCGAGAGGGGATCGACCACGCGTTTGACGTTGCCGGGCTGGTTCGGGAGTTCGCCGCCCGTGACTCTGACGACGGCGATTTCGTCTTCGACAGTCACAGACGAAAGGGTCTCGTCGTCGACGACCTTGTCGTGCAAGAGTGCTTCAACCTCGTCGGCCTTCGCCTGGTCGACGTAGAACGTCACCGAGTCCATTCCCGAGGAGTTGGCCTCGATGTTGATGCCCTCGTCGCCCAGTGCCGACGCGAGATTACCCAGGATGCCGGGGCTGTTTCGGATGGCCCGGCCGGCGATGGTCACGCAGGCCAGTTTCGTCTCTTCGAGGTCGATGAGGTTCTGGAACTGGCCCTCGATGGAGGTTCCCCCTGCGAGCAGGTCGCCCGTCTGGTAGTGGACGACCCGGACGCCGAGGTTGGCGTCCTTGTAGCTGAGCGCGGAGGGCGCGACGACTTCCGCGCCGCGGAAGGATAGCGATCGGAGTTCGTCGACGGTGATCTCGCCGACGTTGCGCGCGCCTTCGACGACGCGGGGGTCGCCGGTCATGACGCCCTCGACGTCGGTGACGATCACCACTTCGTCGGCGTCCATGTACTTGCCCAGCATGACAGCCGAGGTGTCCGAGCCGCCGCGGCCGAGCGTCGTGACGTTGCCCTGGTGGTCCTGAGCGAGGAAGCCAGTGATGACCGGGACGACATCGTTGAGTTGGCCGGCGAGCGCGTGGGTCCGCCGGGTCGTCTCCTCGACGTCGACTTCGCCGTACTCGTCGGTGATGATCGGCCACTGCTCGCTGCCGGGTTCGAGGAAGACAGCCTCGATCCCGCGGGCGGCGAGTGCACCCTTGAGCATCCGGACGGAGGTTCGCTCGCCCATCGAGACGATCTGGGCGCGGTCTTCCTCGGTGACGTCGTACTCGATCTCGCTGAGGAGGTCGTCAGTCGTGTTGCCCATCGCGCTCGCGACGACGGCGATCTCGTGGCCCTGCTCGACCGCCTTTGCGATCGAGTCGGCGGCCCGATTGATTCGGTCGCCGTTGCCGAGGCTCGTCCCGCCGAACTTCGCGACTACGCGCATGCTCTCACCTGTGCCGTGTGTGCGTCACTCATTATCCCGCCATATCGCGTCACGGGGAATAACTGTGTCCATTCGCCCCAACGACGTCGATTGGTTTCTCGCCACCGGGGGACGGTATAAGTAGGTGGGAGCCAACACCACGTGTATGCAGATCAGGGACGCCGTCGAGGCCGACGCCAGCCACCTCGCCGATCTCACCGATGCTCCACGGGACGTCATGCGAAACCTGATCCACGACCGTACGGTCCGGGTCGCCGAGGACAGCGAGGCGATCGTCGGATTCGTGAGCTTCGACGCCCGCGCCGAGACAGTCCACGTCACCCAGATCGAGGGATCGGCCGACGCCTGCGAGCGACTACTCGAAGAACCAGTCGGCTTCGCCGAGGGCGAGGGGATGGCCGTCGAACTACTCGTTCCCGAATCGAGTGAGACTGTTCGAGAAGCGGCACTCGACGCTGGCTTCGACGAGGAGGGAACCGGACCAGCTTTCGACGGCATGCCGACAATCCGGTATCGACTGCAAACAGGGGGGTGACGCAGGACAGCGGACTCGACGACACGCCGTAGCTCGACAGTAGCGGCGCGCGGTGGCGACTCGCTTGTGAGTCGACGGCGACGCGCAAGGTGTTCGTGAGTCGATGGCGAACGCTTGGAAGTGCTTGCTCTTCCAGTAGATGAGGAACGCAGCGAGCGGCGCGAGCGAGTAACGCAGTCGGCTGGGGAGGTTTGTGGCTGTCTATAGCGGTGCAGTCGTGGAAGTCACCGGCATACGGCGACTGCGTCGCCGTTTCCCCGCGAGCGGTGCGAGACGCGACCGAAGGTCGGGTCTCGATTGCGAACGGTGAGCGGAGCGAGCAGTGAGCGCTCTACCGAGCGCGAGCGGCCTTTTTCCCCACGTTTTTGCGTGAGAGTGGTCCGCCACGAGCCGGCAGGCTCGTGTGCGAGACCCGAACTCGCAAAAAGTGGGTGCCGGATTACATGAAGTCGGCAATCCCGCTCTGCTTGTTCTTGTCATTCTCGAACACCCGCTCGATCGAGCGTTCCAGAATCTCCAGGCGCTGTTTGGTGTACTCCCGGCAGCCGAACTCCTCGGCGACCTGGGTCGCGGTGTCGATGTACTTGTTGACCGAGCCCTCGTGGACGGTCAGATTCACCCGCCCACCGCACTCCCGACAGTCGCCGGTCAGCGGCACTCGTCGATAGCTCTCCCCGCAGTCGAGACAGCGTGTCTCCTGCCGGGAGAACGCCCGGAGGTTCCCGATCAGGTCCGGCAGGAAGTGATACTCGATGATCCGCTCGGCGACGTCGGTCTCGTCCACAGCACGAAGTTTCCGGGCGAGGGCGAGCTGGGCGTCCATCTTGTCCTCCATCGATCCGAGCGTCTTGTACGCCGACAGATCCGGTCCCAGCGCGATGTCGCTCGTGTCGTGAGTGTGATCGAAGCCCGTGTACTCCTGGTCGGTCCCCAGCGTCTCCTCGGCGATGGTCATGACGTCCTCGACGTCCTCGGGATCGGCCATCTCGCGGGTCGCCTCGTAGAACTCCAGGGGGTACTCCCGCATGATGTCGACGTTGTGGGCCTCGTCGTCGATCTCGTTCGGGTCGATTCGCGAGGACATCACCAGGGGTGCGTCCATGCGACCACCTCGTTGATTGGGGAGGTACTTGCGGCTGAAGTTCAGCAGGCCGTCCATCAGCAACATCACGCAATCTTCGTCGCCGTCGCACTGCTTTTGAGATGTGTCATTCGCTATTAACGAATGCGTCTCTTCGACAGTGAGACAGTACGTGTGATCGACAGCAGATTCGACATACTCGACAGTATCGATCTCGTCGACGAGATACTCACCCGATCCACCGTCGAAAACGCGGCGGCCGAGGGGTGTGATCTGTTCGACGTGTTCTGCCAGACGCTGTCGCTTTCGCGTGAGATGAAGATCGACCAGCTCGTCGAACCGAACGGCATCGGTCGAGGAGATCGTAATCACGTATCCTTCCGCAGACATCGAATCGTCGTCAGCATCGTAGAAGTCGGGGAACTTCGAGGTGAGTGGAGCCGGATCTGTCTTCGTCACGCGACCATTAATCCCGAGGCGGGTGAGTAGCGCGAGTAACTCCTCTTTCAGCCCGCGACTGACAGTCGTCGCCGTGACTGTGAGGGAGTTTTTATCGACCGATCCATCGCCACTGAAGTATCCACTGAGGTACGCGGCGACGATATGGTCTGGTGCGTCGAATAGACACGACGGCACACTCTTCTCTTCGGCGTGGACGCCACAGTCCAGCACCGTATCGAAAAAGACGCGAAGCAATCGACCAGAGACAGTGATTTTGGAATCGTTTTCGCGATACGGTGCAACGCCGAACTCCGATTCGAGCGTGTCGACAAAGAAGTCACGTGCCTCAGATTCGACACCGGAAATCGTCATCTGGTGGATCGTCCCCTTTGGAGTCTGCTGTTCACGTGCGAATCCCTCAGCAGTGTAGTACCCCAGCAGTGTCGCGACGGACTCGTTTAGTGAAACGAATCGATCGATCTCGGTCCTATCACGCTTCATTCCGAGAACGACGTCGTCCGGTATCCGATCGACGACGGCATCGAGCGAACCGAGAAGTTCCAGCAAGAACGCCGCAGGGAAACTCTCACGGTAGAGGTAGTTGCTGAGACGCTTCTTGCTAAGGTCGAAAAACGCAGCCGTACTCTTCAGTGGATAGAACGTCCCATCCCACTCGTCTGCGAGGACATCCTCGAAGAGCTGGTACAGGAAGTCCTTATCGAGCCCTTTGATCATCAATGACTCATTGTCGACGGCCGGGGTTTCGAGGAATTCACGTAGCAGATCGAACCGATGGATGGACTCGGTCGAGAGTGCAGATCCCACGTCAGTCGGTGTAACGAGACTGTCTGCAGAACTCAGGGAGGCGGCTTGCTTGGAACTGAGCTCTCCATCTTCGAAGACGTGCATCTCGTGATCCGGCGTCACGGTTACTTCGCGTCCGCTTCGTGTTTCGATCTGCACCATGTGTTTGGGTGCAGGATGTTTCGACACCGCCTGAACAGGTCGAGATTCGATCGTCCCGTCCTCGGCGAGCGATGGAACAGATACGTCGCCCTCGAGTTCATTCACGAGTGTTCCGAAGTCGTCCGCAGACACCTGCTCGACATCCAATCGGTCTTCGACGAACGATCGAATTTCGTCGTAGTGAGTCACCCCGTTCTCGTCTTTGTACCAGACCTTTGTCTCCGGATGGAAACAGTTCCGACGCTTGGCCGCGTGAAAATACGGATGAGCATATCCCACCGCGGCAGAGGTGAAACCTATCACTCTTCCGACCGTCGCGGCGCTGGTGTGAGGGGCCATCCCGAAGACCAGTTCCCCGACGAGGTCCTGGCGCTCGTCGAACTCGTAGAAGGCGTCGAGACCGTAGTACTCCGTCAGGAGGTCGTCGACGAAGTCTGCGGTCTTGAGCATGTGCTCGGCCGCGCCGTCCGAGAGGACGATGTCCTGAACCTTGAGTTCGACCAGCTGGTCGTCGTGGCGCAGCGGGTCGCCGTTGACGTCTTGCTCGTAGCCGAGCTGGCGGAACTGCTCGGCCGTGACGTCCAGTTCTTCGGGTCGAACCGACGTCACGGGCAGGTCGGTCATGTCGTAGCGAACCGTGCCGTCTTTGAACGCGCTGACGTCGTGTTTCGCCCGGAGAACCCCCTTCTCCATCGGCTCGGGGATTTTCTCTTCCGAGGAGAGTCCTTTGACGCCTTTCAGCACGTCGAAGGCCGCCTCGCGCTCGCCGACCGACGCCATCGCGTCGCGGTAGGCCGCCTCGATGTCGAGGATTTTGTACTGGGTCGGACGGGCCAGCGTCTCACACCGCGGACACTCCGCACGCCCGGACTCGTCGGGTTCGGTCTCGGTCTCGCAGTCGGGACAGACGTACACCGCCTCGGCGACGCCGCCACAGTCAGGACAGCGCGCCTCGTGGGTATCCGTTCCACAGTCGACACAGCGCCGCCGGGCGACCTCGACCTCGACCAGGCCGGGTTGGTCCTGCATCGTCTCGGCGTGCTTGCCGGCTTTGGCGACGTCACGCTGAGAACCGCCAGCCTCGCCGATCGGATAGAGGGTGTGCACCGCCGGGGAGAGTTCGCGCTCCTCAGACTTCTCGGGGCGACCCATCCGGTTGCCGATCCGGGTCGGCGCGCGCTCGCGCACCCGAAACGGTGCGACCTCGTTGATCGCGACGATCGCGTTCTCGCCCTCCGCATAGGTGCGAGCACGCTCGGAGAGGTCGTCCCGGTCCCACTGGCGCTGGAGGGAGTCGTCGAATCCCAGCGACCGCGCCAGCGGCCGCCACTCCTCGACGACCAGCGTCTCCTCGGTCTGGGTGTGTGGGACCAGTAGCCGCTCCAGTGCCTCTCGAACCGAATCGGTCCGTGGTATGTGAAGGTCTGACGTTCCACTGGAAACAGAGGGGTCTGTGTCATCGAGCGTAGCGCCGTCAGTTGTCGCAATATCTGCAGATTCGATGGCTGTAGCTAGTTCACACGCCGCGTCGATAGAGATGTCGTGCCAGCAATAGGTGTATTTCGGGTGGAGTGGTGTGTCGTACTCGCCAGCCCACTGGAGGGCTTCCTCGGGAGTCGGGTCGTCGAGGTCCACATCTATCGTATCTTCCATCGCCTGGACGTCTGCGTCCGACTGAGCGAACTCCTGGACCCACCACTCGACGGTGTAGGAGGCGGGTGCGAGCGGGTGGTTGTTCTCGACGAACTCGCCGTAGTTGACCAGGTACTCGCCCAGGTCGAGGATCTTCTCGACGCCGTTACGAACTTCGAGTGCTTCCTCGGGGTCGTCGATCCGGCGGACCTCTCCGTTGGCGAGTTTGACCGTGGGACCCTCGATAGAGTCGACCGGGATCACGCCCGCTGCTTTCCCGGGCCGCTCGGTCTTGATCTGGGTCCCGGTCGCGAGAAAGTCGTCGACGAGGTGCATCGTCGCCGGATGGACGCCTGCCGTCGCGAAGCCGTGATTCCGTGAGCGGCCGTAGCGCAGTCGAAACCCACCCGCCTCGCTGGGGTGGCCGAACACTGGTCGGCCGGCGATGAGGTCTCTGAGATACTTCTTTGCCGGATCGACTCGCGGCGGGCCGTCGGGTTCGTCGGATTCGTCCCCCTCCGCTTCCGATGGAACCTCGTCCTCGGAGTCGTCTGGCGCTTCGTCCCCGTCGCCGTCTTCGGACGCGTGCTCGTCGTCTTTCCCGATCGTGCCGTCGATGAGGTCCTGCAGCCACGGCCAGTCGACCTCGTCGAGGTTCCGGGTGTAGCGCTGGATCTTCGGGGCCTTCAGCGCGATCCCCTCGGCCATGACCAGACACATCCCGCCGCGGGCGGCGTTCGAGTCGACGCGTTCGAGGTCACGATACCCCGAGACTTCCTCGTCGCCCGTCGCCTCCCCGTCGAGCATGATCGGCATGTGCTCGGCGATGAATTTGGACTCCTTTTCCTTCGGGGAGTACTGCAGCCCAGTCTCCTTGTCGTAGAGATCGATCTCCTCGGCGTAGCGACCGATCTCCTCGTCTCTGGCTTTGTACTGGCTCATCCCGAGGAGTGCGCGTGCGTAGTCGGCGACGAGAACAGAGAGGGCCTGGGCAGTCCCCCCCGCAGATCGGATCGGCCCCGCGTAGTAGACGTTGACGAACTCCGTCCCGTCGTCGTTCTGGAGGACTTCGACGCGGTCGATCCCCTCGATCGGGGCGGCGACGACACCCTCCGTCAGGAGGGCGACCGCGGTTCTGACTGCGCCCTCCACTTTGCCCGCTTTCGAGTCGTAGTCACCGACGCTGCCGTCGACGAAGTCCTCGACGAGTTCGAGCGCAGCCTCTTCCCGACTCATCTGCCCCTCTAATTCGCGCACGCGTTCGGCGACGCCGTCGATCCCGAGGATGTTCTCGACGCGGTCGGCCATGTCCCGTGCAGTCGGGATCTCGACCTCGGGTTCAGGGTCACCGCCGCGTTTGCGTGCGGCATTGGCGATTTCCATCGCCTCGTCGAGTCCGGATTCGAGCCGCTCGAAGTACCGCTCGTCCGCGTCTCTCATAGCGGCCACAGGTCGAGATCGGTCGTCTCGTCGTGTGCGCGTTCGAGTGAATCCTCGAACGTGCGGACGTACAGTTCACCCGCGAAGACCGTCGCGCTGTCGAGATGGCCGGCGACGGTCGAGCCGTCGGCCCGCGAGAGCGTCACGTGCGTGTGCGCGAACGGTTCTCCCTCCAGCAGCGAGACGTTGCCCACGCAGGAGGCGACTTCCAGTGGTTCGCCGAACCACTCGGGGAAGTACTCCTGTTCGGTCTGGTCGTAGTACCAGAGTTCCGCGTCCTGAACAGCGCCGAGGCCGACGAAGAAGGCCGCGTCGATCCCTTCCGCGCGTGCGAAGTCCTCGATCTGAGCGCGCCAGTCCTCGCCGTGTGAGAGACGGGCGACGAACTCGCGGGTGCCCTCGACTTCGCGATAATCCATACCCGAAGAGGATGGGGGCGAGCGACAAAATAGTTGCTAGTGATACCGGAATCGGACTGCCGAACGAGGTCGATCAGTCCTGCCAGCGATCGGGCACCTGAATCGAGTACTTGCCGTCTTCCTGCAGGGCGATGATGTACTCCTCGCGGTCGTACAGCTCCATGAGGTTGAGCTCGTACTGGCCCGGTTCGAGTACCTTGATCGACTCGAACTGGTCGTTGAGTTCCTCGCGAAGCTCCGAGAGGTCCGGTCGGTCCGAGCCGTCGTCGGGCTGCTGGACGACCTGGCCCTCGGCCGGCGGGTCGCTCGCGTCAGTGTCTGGGAGTTCGTCCGGGCTGACGACGTCGGAGCGGGCGCTGGCCTGGGCTGCGTCTTCACCGCTGGCCGTCTCGGCGGACTCGGCCGAGTCGTTCAGTGCGACCCCCGCGACCGTCTCCGAGTCCGACGCTGTGGTCGAAGCGTCAGTGGCTGTCGAAGCGTCGGCAGCCGCGTCGGGGCCGCCGGTTCCACTCGAACCGCTGGGGGTCGGGGGGCGATCCCCGCTACTCGAGCCGCTCCCGGAGCCGACGAAGTTTCTGACCGTGGCGGCAGCGTTGCCGACCGCACCGGTGACCGACTCCTGTTCGGGTCGTTCTGGTGGTTCCGCGTCGCCCGGCGGTTCTGCGGGGACATCCGCCCCTTCGGGGTGGAACTGGAACTTCGTGCCGCCACAGTCCGGACAGCCCGAGAGCATCTCCTTGGAGCCGTCGGCGAACACGTGGCCGCAGGTCGTACACTGGTGTGGCATCAGTTGCGAGAGACGAGTGCGCTGATGAGCGTTTCGTCCTTGTGCAGGGTCTCGATCTGGTCTGCCGGCCCGATCACGGTCAACTTCTTCGGCGTCGATTCCTTGCCCATGAGTCGGCCGAGGAAACTTCCGTCGTCGTCGCCTGACTGGGGATAGCTCTCGATCTCGATCCCGTTGAACTCGTCCGGGCTGATCTCGGTCATCGTGACCTCGATGAGCCGGGATTCCTCGTCCGGCGTGAGGCCCTCTTCGAGGATCACGATGTTGCCATCGCGCACGCCGTCGAGGATCATCCGGATCTTCTCCATGCTCGTCAGGCCCTCCATCCGCTGGGCGCTGATCATGTCGATCTGCACGCCTTCACCGTCGTCTGGTGCTTTGACTTCTGCCATCGTGATCACCCGAAGTACTCCGCGATCTTGTCGTAGACCTCGTCCATGTTGTCACCTTCGAGTGCCGACAGCGGGATCGTCTCGTGCTGGGGGAAGGCGTTGCGGATCCGCTGGACCGACGAATCTTCCTTGTCGATCTTGTTCGCGAGGATCAGCACCGGCAGGTCCTGACTCTCGATGATACCGATGAGCATCGTGTTGACCTGCGTGAACGGGTCGGTCGTGCTGTCCAGCACGTACACCACGCCGTCGACGTCCTCGCGGAGCCAGTGCATGGCCTCGGCGACGCCCTCGGTCGCCTCCCGCGACCGGCGGACGGCGTCCTCTTTCTCCATGTCGTGTTCGAGAAACTCCGTGTAGTCGACCTTCGTGGTGACGCCGGGCGTGTCGACGATGTCGATCGAGACGGTACCGCCGTCACGCTCGATTTCGACGTTCTCCTTGCGGCGAGCCCGACGAGTCTCGTGGGGAACGTGACTCTCCGGTCCGACGGCGTCGCCGTGTTCTGTCCAGTCGCGAGCGATCCGGTTGGCGAGCGTCGTCTTGCCCGCGTTCGGAGGCCCGTAGATGCCGATACGTTTCGGGTCTTGTTCAGAGAACAGCGTCGCCGCCGCACGGGAAATGCTGTCCCTGAGTCCTGTGAGCAGTCCCATCCTCAGTATTCCTCCCGCGCCCGATTCCGGGCGTCTGAACGTACAAGCTTCGCGTATTCACTTAAGTTTGCGTCAGACATACATAAACGACCGTACAGGAATCGGGTAATTCGAGGTGAAACAGAGGGGTTCGAAAGGAGGGGAAAAACGGTGAAATCGTAGACCCCCCGGGCACGCGGAGAAAAGCGATCAGGCGGACCGGAAACGAAGGGGTTTGCAGGTGGAGATTCGACAGTCACGCGCGTTGCGAGGAATACTAGATGGAATTACGCGTGACTAGAGGTGAAACGAGGGTTACTAGAGTGGAAACGGGGGTTACTAGAATATAGTGCTAGTACCCTAGAAGTCCTAGAGGGGGCGATTGGGCATACCCCCACCCCTTCGTTTCGACTGGAGTCCTGAGACCCCAGGGGGTGGGAGTTGGCGAGACAGGGTCGGACGGTTGGAATAGGGGATGAATTTCGAAGACGATCGGTGGCGCGCAGATGTAGTTCGGAACTGATACGCTCGACGTGCTGTGTATCTATGACGTGAACAAGACAGAATCGCTAGAGGAGCGTTTCTAGTCGAACCGACCCCGAGAACGGACTTCGAGAGAGGAGATAAGGCGTCTCCGAAAGAAGATAGGCAGCGGCAGAGATCCGACGAAGAAACCTCCCTAGAAAACTAGCTAGTACAAGAAGAGAGTCGGTTGTGCTGTCTCTCTAGACTGTCTAGTGCAGTACCCACAATACAACGCAACTTATCCCCAATACGGGTGTGTTACAACGGTACCCGTATTAAATCATTCGTCTTCTAGGAGACGGTCTGACCCCCTCCCCCACCCTGTTGTGTCGTTCCACCCGAAACGAAGGGGTGGGGGGCCAGCCCCACCATCTCAGAAACATGTCCCAGGGCTAGGGACAGAAAATCGATCGCCGTATCGATCTCCCTTCGACGAACCTGTCTTTCGATCACCAGCTGAGCTCGGATCGATCCCTCTCGTTCCGTAATATTTAATATGCTGTCAACCACGGGTTCCTTTTGGTTCAACTGGACACGGCGCGAGACGGCAAAGACCGGTATTCCGGCGATATCGGCCCTCTCTATCGCTATCTCTCTTCGCGCCGTGTCATTTCCACCTGAAGACAAGGGGAGCGGCCATCATGACTGACACAGACCACGACTCCGAGAACGGGACCGACTCCGGGCAGACGGAGCCCCGATCCAGCGTATCGATCGACGAGCAGAGCGATCCGGACTCCGGGTCGTCAGTCCTCGACGACGTCGTCCTCGATTCGGTCGAGGACGCCGACGAGGACGCCGACGAAGCCTCCCGTGGGTTGTTCGACGACCTTCTCAGTGGCGAGCCGATCTTCGAGAAGAAGGAGGTCCTTCGCCCGTCCTACACGCCGCGGAAACTCCCCCATCGGGAGGACCAGATCAACAGCATGGCGACGATTCTCGTCAGCGCCCTCCGCGGAGATACCCCGTCCAATATCCTGATCTACGGGAAGACAGGCACTGGAAAGACTGCCAGCGCGAAGTTCGTCAGCGAGGAACTCGAAACCACGTCCCAGAAGTACGAGGTCCCGTGTGAAGTCGAGTATATCAACTGTGAAGTGACCGACACACAGTACCGGGTACTCGCCCAGCTCGCGAACAAGTTCATCGAGAAGAACCGCCAGCATCTTTCCGACCACATCGACGAACTCGAAGGCTTGCGTGAGCGTGCTCGTGAGGACGGGACGGTCCTCGCGACCGAGGAGTTCGAGTCCCTCGACGATCTCGACTCGACGATCGAAGACCTCCGTGAGGAACGCGACAGTTTCGAAGAAGTCCCCATGACCGGCTGGCCGACCGACCGCGTCTACAACAGCTTCTTCGAGGCCGTCGATCAGACCGAACGCGTCGTCGTCATCATGCTCGACGAGATCGACAAGCTCGTCGAGAAGTCCGGTGACGACACCCTCTACAACCTCTCGCGGATGAACTCCGAACTGGAGAACTCCCGCGTCTCGATCATGGGCATCTCCAACGACCTGAAGTTCACCGACTTTCTCGATCCTCGTGTCAAATCCTCACTCGGTGAAGAGGAGATCGTCTTCCCACCGTACGACGCAAACCAGCTTCGAGACATTCTGGAGGCTCGCGCACAGGTCGCCTTCGAGGACGACTCGCTGTCGGGCGAGGTCATCCCGCTGTGTGCCGCGTTCGCCGCCCAGGAACACGGCGACGCCCGCCGCGCGCTCGACCTCCTCCGGACCGCAGGCGAACTCGCCGAGCGTGACAAGACCGACAAAGTGCTGGAGGATCACGTCCGACAGGCCCAGGAGAAGATCGAACTCGACCGCGTCGTCGAAGTCGTCCGTACCCTCCCCACCCAGTCGAAACTCGTCCTCTTCGCCATCATCCTCCTGGAGAAGAACGGCGTCCACAACATCAACACCGGCGAGGTCTACAACATCTACAAGAGTCTCTGTGAGGAGATCGACGCCGACGTCCTCACCCAGCGCCGCGTGACCGATCTCATCTCGGAACTGGACATGCTCGGTATCGTCAACGCCGTCGTCGTCTCCAAGGGACGATACGGCCGTACCAAAGAGATCTCGCTGTCGGTCCCGATCGACGAGACCGAAGCCGTCCTCCTGAGCGACTCACGACTCGGCGATATCGAGGACGTCCAGCCGTTCGTCCAGGCCCGGTTCGATCACTGACGCCGATACGCTGTTGCAGTACTGAGGGAGACGCGTCAGCCGAGCACTGGCCGAGTGGACGATTCAGCCGGTCGCGTTCGTCATCGCCTCGCCACTGGCCGTCAGGTTCGTGTTCGTCGGCGGTGTCGCGCTGGCACTCGCACTCAGCCTGATGTTCCCCAGGTAGGGGACGGACAGCTCTGCCGTGCCGATGATCCACTTCGGTTTGACGGGGCTGTCCGCGATTCCCGAGACCTGATCGTAACTCGGATTCGCGTCTCCTTTCGTGATGAACCCGTCGTGTGGGGCCGGACAGTTCGGCACCCGATTTCCGCTGCTTCCACGTTCGCAGACACTGTTTCCGTTGAGATACTCGGGATCGGCCTTCTCGACCCAGTTCTCACCCTCTTCGACCCAGAACATCGCGCGGTGTATCACGGGCGTGTCGCGTTCGTTGCCGTCCGGTTCGTAGACGACCACGTCTCCGGGGCCGTCGAACTTCGTGTAGCCCGTTCCCTCGGCCGCCCGAGCGGTGACGATTCCCGTCTCGTGGGCGTTCGGGCCAGGGAACCGATCGCTCTCCATGACGAACACCAGATCGCCCCGCTCCAGGGTCGGCTCCATGCTCCCGCTCTCGACGGCGACCATCGGCGGCCAGATCCCGCTGGCGGTGAACAGCAACGCCCCGATCAGCGCGACGATCACTACACTGCTGGCCAGATCCCAGACGTAGAGCACCCAGTTTGGGACGTCTGACTCTCCCGGAGTGCGCTGGCGAGGCGCCGATTCGTGGCCACCCCGATGAGACTGGGTCTCGGTTTCGTGCTGCGACGACGTTCGTTCGCGCCGATCCGCCGACCACTGCTCGGACTCTCCCGGAGCCCCATCCTCGTGGCCGCTTTCGGGAAATCCCTCGTTGGCGTCGTCCCGGCGGGAGGGCTGGTCGTCGCCGGCCGACTGCCACTCGTCGTCTCGCATTGTTGCTGTTCATCCAGTCGAGCGCTACCAATCTTTCGCTTGCGGCGTGTCGTCGCGCGCCGTTCGCTTTCTACGAGACGCTCGCTTCACTCGCGTCTCGCCATCCGCCAATCTTTTGCTCACCGACGCGAAGTTCGCTGTGTGCCTCTGGAGACGCCCGCCCGGATCGTCAGCGAACTCGCAGCCCGCGGCTACAACGCCGAACGCGAGGCCATCACGTTACTCGCCGACGCTGAGGACACCGACGCGGCACTCGAACGCGCACTCGAAGCCGTCCCCCAGGACGCGCTGAAACTCGAAGTCTCCCACGTCAAGCGATCTCTCGAAACCGACACCGGGCCCGCCAGTGCTGACCCACCGTCGGCTGCTGGAACCACGCCATCGTCTCCGCCGACTGAAGACCCCTCTGTTTCGACTGGAAACAACACCCAAACATCGACAGATAGCGGCGGGCTGGATGCAGTCGAAACGGAGGGGGGATCACGTCACATCGATCCCGAGCAGCTCGTCGTCGACATCGCCGGCGACATGACAGGTGAGTCGACCGGGACGGGCGAGTACAAGGATTTCGTGGCGGTCTTCCGCGATCGCTACGAGCGTCTCTCGAAGAAGTTGCGTGGGCGGGTGAACCACCGCCCGACCGACGCACTCGAAGCCCTGCCCGGCAACGAGGAGGCCGCGCTCGTCGGGATGGTTAGCGACATTCGCTCGACCGCTAGCGGCCACTGGCTGGTCGAACTCGAAGACACGAACGGGACCTTTCCGACGCTCGTGATGAAAGACCGGAAGATCGCCGATCTCGTCCAGGAACTCCTGCTGGACGAGGTGATCGCCGTCGAGGGGACGCTGGCCGACGACGGCGGTATTCTGTTCGTCGACTCGCTTCACTTTCCGGACGTCCCGCGGACCCACGAACCCTCGACGGCCGACCGACCCGTGAAGGCCGCACTCATCAGCGACGTCCACGTCGGCAGCCAGGAGTTCATGGCCGACGCCTGGCACCGCTTCGCCGACTGGCTCCACACCGACGACGCCGAGGGTGTCGAATACCTCCTGATCGCCGGGGACATGGTCGAGGGCGTCGGCGTCTACCCCGACCAGGACGAGGAACTGGACGTCATCGACATCTACGACCAGTACGAGCGCTTCTCGGAGTACCTGAAAGAAGTTCCGGGCGACATGGAGATCGTCATGATCCCGGGCAACCACGACGCCGTCCGCCTCGCAGAACCACAGCCGGCCTTCGATTCGGAACTTCGGGACATCATGTCCGCCCACGACGCCCGTTTCACCTCCAACCCCTCGACCGTGACCATCGAGGGCGTCTCGGTGCTGATGTACCACGGGGTCAGTCTGGACGAAGTCATCGCCGAGCTGCCCGACGAGAAAGCCAACTACGACGAACCGCACAAGGCGATGTACCAGCTCCTCAAGAAGCGCCACGTCGCGCCCCAGTACGGTGGTCACACCCGCCTCGCACCCGAAGAGAAGGACCATCTCATCATCGACGAAGTGCCCGACATCTTCCACTCGGGGCACGTCCACAAACTCGGCTACGGGAAGTACCACAACGTCCTCACGATCAATTCGGGCTGTTGGCAGGCCCAGACGGACTTCCAGAAGAGCGTGAATATCGATCCTGACGCCGGCTTTGCACCCATCGTCGACCTGGAGACGCTGGAACTCACGATCCGCAGTTTCGGTTGATTTGGCTGGAACAGGACAGTATTGCTGCTTGTCACCTGCTCCGGCGATACCGGACGGTAGACGGTGGTTATACGGTCCCCACGGCTGAACGGATAGCTGAATCATGAGTGACGACCGCGGATTCGAGACGGACGCCCTGCACGTCGGTCAGGAAGAGCCGGACCCGGCGACGGGCGCGCGAGCACTGCCGATCTACCAGACGACCAGCTACGTCTTCGAGGACGCAGAGGACGCGGCCCAGCAGTTCGCCCTGGAGAAGCCGGGCCACATCTACTCGCGACTGATGAACCCGACCTGCTCGATGCTGCAGGAACGGCTGGCCGCACTCGAAGGTGGGGTCGGTGCCGTCGCCACGGCCTCGGGAATGGCCGCGCTCAATCTGGCGACCTTCCTGCTGGCGGACGTCGGCGACAACGTCGTCACCGCCTCCGCACTCTACGGCGGGACCTACACCTATTACACCCACACTGCGCCGCGCAACGGCGTCGAGACGCGCTTCGTCGACACACTGGACTACGACGCCTACGAGCAACAGATCGACGAGGACACGGCCTACGTCCACCTCGAAACCATCGGCAACCCCGCGCTGGTGACCCCCGATATCGAGCGTATCGCCGACATCGCCCACGAGAACGACACGCCGCTGTTCGTGGACAACACCTTCGCGACACCCTACCTGTGTAACCCGCTCGAACACGGCGCGGACCTGGTGTGGAACTCCACGACCAAGTGGATCCACGGCTCCGGAACCACGATCGGTGGCGTCCTCGTCGACGGGGGCTCCTTCCCCTGGAGCGACCACGCCGAGAAGTACCCCGAAGTCGCCGGCGACAACCCCGCCTACCACGGCGTCAACTTCGAGGAGCGCTTCGGCGAGGCCGCCTTTACATACGCGGCCATCGCTCGCGGGCTGCGTGACCTGGGCTGCCAGCAGTCCCCCTTCGACGCCTGGCAGACGCTGCAAGGTCTCGAATCGCTGCCGATGCGGATGGATCGCCACTGCGAGAACGCCCAGCTCGTGGCGGAGTGGCTCGAAGACCACGAGGAAGTCTCCTGGGTCACCTATCCCGGCCTCGAATCACACGAGACCCACGAGAACGCCTCGAAATATCTCGACGGCGGCTACGGCGGCATGATCACCTTCGGGCTCGAAGAAGGGTACGAGGCCGCGCGTGACACCGTGGAGTCGACCGAGTTGGCGAGTCTGCTCGCGAACGTCGGCGACGCCAAGACGCTGATCATCCACCCGGCGAGTACGACCCACCAGCAGCTTTCGGACGAAGAGAAGGCCGCTGCCGGCGTCACCGACGACATGGTCCGGCTCTCGGTGGGTGTCGAGGACCCGCAGGACATCATCGACGACCTCGAGCAGGCGATCACCTGGTCGACGCACTAGGCGTTTCTGTCTTTTTGTCGGGTGCTACTCGTTGGCTAGGAATCGTAGCTATCACTGGGGGCAACAAGCAGGGAAAGCCCTCGCCTCGCTGGCGGTCGCTGAGAAGGATATCTTCGCTCGCTTTGCTCGCTCAGATAGAGCCTGCTCAGCGACTCCACTACGTCGCCAGCGAGTCTCGCCCTTTCAATCTGCCAGGATCCGCACCGCTACAGCAGGCCTGCCCTTCCGCCACCACTTTTTCCTCCCTCGGGTTTCCTCGTTCGCTTTGCTCACTGCGGGAACCACTCGGTCAGAAAAACGTGGGGAAAAACGACCCGGACGACTCACTCACTTCGTTCGTTTGCGTCCGGTGAAACGGCGTTCGCTTCGCTCGCCGTATGCTTGTACTGACCGCACAGCAGGCCTGCCCTTCCCCGAGTCGCGCGCTGAAACGCGCTCCTGGCCACCGCCGAGCGGTCAGGAAGCGTGTTCCGGCGCCACTCGCGCCGGAACCGGGGAGGTGTGGGGCTACAATAAGGCGGTTGCGGTGATGTCACCTGGAGGAATGAAAGGGCGAACCACGATCGCGCCGAAGGAGCGTCGCCTGAGCGACCACTATCCGAGCGAAGCGAAGATATGTCGCTCAGCGACCGCGAGCGTGGTGAGGGCTTTCGAGGCGTTGTCGTCTCAAGTGGTCGCGGTTCCTAGCGAGCGTGAGGGCTTTTCCGGGTCGTTGCTGGTCTCTGTTGTGTCGTTATTTCCTAGCGAGCGTGGAGAGGGCTTTCGAGGTGGTGTCTCTCTCGACCAGCTATCCCCTCCACGCACGTTTCCACCCGAACCTAGGGGGTCGTATAGGTCGTGATCGCCGAAATATCCCCCTCAGCAAAGGTCATTACATCGACGAACGCGGTAATCTGCTTCCCACCCGCGGACAACAACCGCCCTTCGACGGCCAGCCCATCCGCCTGCTCGTAGATCGCGTCGATGGGATGGCTCGTGTCGCTCTGCGGACGGTCCTCGCGCATGAACTGGACGAACTCGGTCCGCCCATCGATCGTCATGTCGGGGCGTCGGTGGACGAAATCGGGCGTCAGAATGGATTCGAGCGTCTCGTAGTCGTGCTCGTCGAGCGACCGATAGTACGTCCGTGCGGTCGCCGCTCGCTCGTCCATACCCTCTCTGGGTCCTCACCCGAGTAGAAACCAGTGGTTCTTCGCCGATTCATAGTGATTACTGTCGGTCTGTTCCACATCGACCGCCCGGAGTCGGGCGGTCGTAGTGGTAAATCGCTACACTATCACTCCGAGGACTCTCGCTGGTCGCCCTCGCTGCCTTCCAGTTCGGCAGCGATTTCGGCGACTTCTTCGTCCGAGACATCCGCGTCCTCGCGCTCGTCTTCGTCGCCGTCCGCGCGGTCCTCGCCACCGCTTTGCTGTTCGATTTCGGCTGCGATCTCGGCGACTTCCTCGTCTGAGACGTCCGTGTCCTCGTCACTCTCCCGCTCGCCGTCCGCTCGCTCATCCTCCGCGAGTTCGACCGGCTCGGTTCGGTTGTCCTCGACCGGTTCCTCGGCCTCGGGTGCGACCGCACCGACGGCGTCCTCGATCTGGCCGGCCTCGGCCCCGCCGGAATCGCCCATCTCGACGCCCTTCCCGCCGTACTCGCGGGCGCGGCGCTCGGCCTCGGTCACCATCCCCCGTTTGTCTTCGTCCTCGTCGTCGTCGATCTCGACTTCCTCGACTTCGAGGTCGACACCGCCGGCGGCTTCGAGGTCGTCCTCGTCGGCGGCCTCGTCGCGGATCTCGTCCATGATCGAGGTCTTCTCTTCGCGTTCGAGGAGGATCTCACCGTCTTCGCTGACGATATCGTCCGGGTTCAGCGGTTCCTCGATGTCACGGGCGGTCTCCAGCGGCGCCTCGGCGTCCTGACGGTACCCCTCGCCAACGGCCCCGTCGCCACTGGAGTAGGCGTCTGCGGCGTCGGCCAGCCAGTCGGCAGCCTGCCACAGCGAGTTGGCCTTGCTACGAGCCCGATCGAACGGTTCGTCCAGCACCGGCGAATCGCTGAATCGGAAGGCCGTGTCGAACTCCTCGGCGGCCTCCTCGAACTCCTCGCGAGCCCGCTCGAAGTCGCTCCGGGCGATCATCCAGTCGTGGTCGCCGAACCCGTTCATCGCACTCGTGAACGCCCGCCGCCCCTCGACGTAGTGGGCGTGGCCGACTCGGTACCGGGAGAGGGCCGTCGAGTCGCCGCCGATCGCTTCCACTGTCACGCGGATGGGTTCGACCTGCGGGAGCTCGTAGGGGTCGCTGGTCGTCCAGCGATACTGGATCATCCCGTTGAGATCGATCACGAATACGGCTCGCTGGAGCAGATACCCTTCGTCGCGGTCGTCGACGACGTCGTAGGCCTCGCCCACCTCTCGACGAGTGTCGCTCAAAAGTGGGACCTTGAGGTCGTAGCGGTCGGCGAAGACGCGGTGGCTGTAGACGCTGTCGGGCGAGATCGCCAGGATCGTCACGTCCTTCTGCATGGTGAAGAGATCGAGTTCGCCGACGTCCGATCCCTCCTCGTCACAGGCGGGGTTGAAGTCCGCGGGGTAGAACATGAGGATCACGACCTCCTCGCCGAGGTACGAATCGAGGGACTGGCGATCGAACTCGCCGTCGACCACCCCTGGCAACTCGAAGGTCGGCGCGTCGTCCCCCGCTCTGGGCATGTCACCGAAAAGTAGGTGTATATAGTTAATACTGCTGGCTCTTTTCGCGTGCTGTAACGACCGGAACGGTCGGCTTTTGCCCGCGGCCACCCTACGAGCGCCCAGTGGAGCTTCACGTCCGCTACGAGGGCAACGACGACCCCGACAAGTGTAGCGCCCGCAAGCTCGCTCGCTTCGACCTCGCCGAGCTACACCGCTCGACGCGAGCCACCCCATCTGGAGTCGTCCTCAACCCCTTCGCAGAACAGGCGCTGTCGCCCGGAGATGCCGACCGGAAGCGGCTGGTCGCGCTCGACTGCTCGTGGGAGACTGCCGAACGCGAGGCCTTCGATCTTGACGGTGTCCACCGCGCACTCCCCTTCCTCGTCGCCGCGAACCCGATCAACTACGGGACGGCCTTCCAGCTCAACACCGTCGAAGCGTTCGCCGGCGCGCTCGTAATTCTGGGCCACCGCGAACAGGCCGAAGAGATCCTCTCGAAGTTCTCGTGGGGCCACACCTTTCTGGAACTCAACGAGGAACCCTTGCGGCGCTACAGCGAGTGTGCCGACTCCGCCGAGATTCTCGACGTGCAGGACGACTATCTGGCCGACGAATGAGGGCGTCCGACGCGGGAATACTCATAGTGATTACTGTATAGTAACAATTGAAACGATTTACACACCGATCGCACTGTTGTCGTGCGATTGTGTGTGCATTGACTTTCAATGGCTACTATAGGTCTGTTCCACATCGACTGCCCGGAGTCGGGCGGTCGTAGTGGTAAATCGCTACAGTAATCACTATCAGTCCTACCAAAGTTTACGCTACGCATCTAAGTGCCTTTCGGGGATTCGCACCTCGTGCAGTCATACAGCCCGTTTTTTGACGCTCAATGGCATTAGACCACGTAAATAGATGTTCGCGAACGTGTTCGATACACTCCTGTTTCTCTCGCCCGAATTCGGCAGTCGCGTACAGTTCGGCTGGACGATCACCGTCCACATCCTCTTTGCGTCGCTGTCGATCGGCCTCGCACCGTTCATCGTCTACTTCACGTACAAGGACGTGAAAACGGGTGCCGAGCGCTTTGCCCACCTGCGGAACTTCTGGGTGAAGGTCTTCGCGGCCGGGTTCGTCATGGGCACAGTCACAGGGATTCCGATGAGCTTCCAGTTCGGGACGAACTTTCCCGTCTTCTCTGAGTTCGCCGGCGAGATGATCGGCGGCCCCCTCGCCTTCGAGGCGAAGATGGCGTTCTTCCTCGAAGCCGTCTTCCTCGGCGTCCTGCTGTTCGGTCGCGAGCGCGTCAGCGATCGGACGTACGTCCTCTCGTCGGTGCTGGTCGGCGTCGGCGCGTGGCTGTCTGGCTTCTGGATCCTCGTGGTCAACTCCTGGATGCAGACCCCACAGGGCTTCGAGATGATCACGCGAAACGGCCAGGAGATCGCCAAACTGACCGACCCCGTCGCGGCGTTTCTCAACCCGCGCTTGCCGTGGATGTACTTCCACATGATCAACGCCTCGGTCATCTCCGTCGCACTGCTGGTCGGCGGCGTCTCCGCCTACCTCGTCTGGAAGAACCGCGACTCCGAGGCCTGGAAAAGCGCGCTGAAGATCGCAGTCCTCATCCTGCTCGTGACCGCACCGCTGCAGGCGCTGCACGGCGACGCCTACGCTCGCCACGTCCAGGACTCCCAGCCTCAGAAGTTCGCGAGCATGGAGGCCCACTACGAGAGCGGGGCTGCCGACCTCCACCTCATCGCTATCCCGACCGACATCTCGTCGTTCACCGATCCGCGGGCGGAGAACCTCTTCACTGTGAGTTTACCCGGCTTCGCGTCGTTCCTCGTCGAGGGTGACATGGACGCCTCGATACAGGGGCTGAACGAGTACGAGGAGAATCCGCCCGTGGCGCTGGTGTTCTGGTCGTTCCGGTTCATGGTCGGCCTCGGATTCCTGTTCATCGGGCTGGCCCTGTGGGGCGGCTATCTCACCTGGAAAGACCGTCTCGCCGAGAGCACGCTCTTCTTGCGAGCGATGATCGCTGCGTCGCCGTTCGGGTTTGCGGCGCTTTTGACCGGGTGGTACGTCACCGAGATCGGTCGCCAGCCCTGGGTGATCCAGGACTATCTTCGAACTGGTGAGGCGGTCTCCCAGTCCCTCACGAGTGCGGAGGTGACGACGACACTTGCCATCTTCGTCGTCGTCTACGTCGCGCTCGTCCTCACCGCGCTGTACGTGCTGAAGTGGCTCATCAACGACGAACTCGATCGCATGGGCGTCCAGCGAAGCTCACGTGGGCGCTGGCGCGGCCCGATCCCGTGGGTGAGCGACGATGATTGAGCCGCTCCTGATTCCCGTCGATTCGTACCTGATTCCGTCGCTGCCGACGGTGTGGTTCGGGGTCGTCCTCTTTACCGTCGCGATGTACGTCGCACTGGACGGGTTCGACTTCGGGATCGGGATGCTCTACGCCCTCCGCGAGGACGACCACGAGCGCGAGACGATGCTCGCGGCGTTCGGGCCCGTCTGGGACGCCAACGAGGTCTGGCTCGTCGCCTTCGGGACGACGCTGCTGGCGGCGTTTCCCGTGGTCTACTCCCGACTCCTGAGCGATCACTATCTCGTGGCGATCGGGATCGTCCTCGCACTCCTGTTCCGCGGACTCGGCCCCGAACTCCGCGAGCAACGCGAGGACGCCCAGTGGCAGCGCGCCTGTTCGGGACTGTTCGTCGTCGGGAGCCTCCTCTCGCCACTGTTCATCGGAATGCTCGTCGGCAGCTGGGTCTTCGCCGCCGGAACGCTGTCGCTGCCCAGCATTCTCACCGGGGTCGGTCTGATCGCGCTCTCGGTCACCAATGGTGCGGCCTTCCTCGCGGCCAAGACCAGTGGTGAACTCCGTGCGGCGATGCGCTCGTACGGAATCGGCGCCACCCTGGCGTATCTCGGCGGCGTCGTCGTCCTGCTCGCGGTGGTCGTCGCCACCGACGCCGGCGGCGCGGCCGAGACCATCCTCTCGATCCCGGGCGTCGCCGTCGTCGGTCTCTCCGTGGCCGTCGCACTCGGCGGGATCGCCGCCGCCAGAACCGAGAACGACCGCCTGTGGTTCGCCAGCACGCTCGCGCTCTCCGGGCTACTCGTCGCACTCGTCGCACTACTGCTGTACCCGACTGTTTACCCACCAGGCGGCCTGACCATCGACGACGCGGTCGTCTCGCCGCTCGCGCTCAATCTTACCACTGTTCTCGGCCTGCCCGTTCTGCTCGTCGTCCTGTGGTACTTCAAGTTCCTCTACGGCGTCTTCTCCGGCCCGATCGAACCCGAAGGCGACGGTTACGGCGGCTGAAACTCCCTGCTTTCTCCCGCACTCGTCACACCCGCCGAAACACTCAAACATGTATTGCGCGTATTGTACAATATAATGAGTACAGATATAGCCGAGCCGCGGATCGCGCTGCTGGACGCCTCAGTCGGGGAGACGCCGGCAGAGCGGAACTTCCGCCGAGAACTCGACGCCGACGTACAGGCGTTCAAAGTCAGCGAGGGCGACCTCCCACCGCCGGTCGAGACGAGCGAGATGTGGCCGTTCGACGCGGCGGTGATCTCCGGCTCCCAGACGTCCGTCTACGACGAGCACACGTGGATCGACGCCGTCGAGGCCTGGACTCGTGCGGCGGTCGAGGCGGGCGTTCCTATTCTGGGGGTCTGCTGGGGACACCAGTTGCTCGCGCAGGCGCTCGGTGGGGCTGTCGACCCGATGGGTCGGTACGAACTCGGCTACCACGAGGTCGATCGGATCGCCGACGATCCGCTGTTCTCGGGTCTCGACGAGACCTTCCTGGCCTTCGAGACTCACTCCGACGAGGTCACGCGGTTGCCGTCCGAAGCGACGGTACTCGCCGAAAATGACCGCTCGCTGCAAGCCTTTCGGATCGCGAACGCCTGGGGCGTCCAGTTCCATCCCGAGTACGACCGCGAGACCGCTCGCTGGGTCACCGAGAACAAGCGCGGCGAGGTCGCTGACGACGAACTGGAGCGGATCCTCGCGGCGATCACGACCGAAAACGCGGCGCGTGCTCGCGACGCCAAAGGAGTCTTCGAGAACTTCGTGGCGATCGCGGCCGATACCTGAGGCTCACACTACCGGCTGTTGGTCAATCAATCGCCTGCTGCGGTCTCGAGTTTCTGGTAGTCGACGTACTCGCCGGTACCGCGGAGTGCTTCGAGGAGGCTGATCGCCGCGCGCGTGCCCTCCCCGACGGAGGTGTTGATCTGGCGCTGGCCGCCGGTCACGTCCCCGGCCGCGTACACGTGCGGGAGGTTGGTCGCCATCTCCTCGTCGGTCCGGATGGTCTGGCCCTCGGTCGCGACGCCGATCATCTCCGCGAGATCCGTCCCGCCGGCCGCACCCAGCGCGACGAACACGCCCTCGACTGCGATTTCCTCGCCGTCACGCGTGACGACGCGTTCGAGCATGTCCTCGCCTTCCAGGCGGTCGAGCCGGTCGGTTCGGACCGGGATCCCCTCCTCGTCGAGGCGGTCCCGAAGTCCGGGGTCGGCTTCGAACTCGTTGCCGTTGGTCAGCACCTGCACGTCGTCGGTGTAATCGAGCAACATCAGCGCCTCCTTGGCGGCGTAGTTGGCCGCGCCGACGACCGCGACGGGGTCGTCCCGGTAGAAGAAGGCGTCACACTCCACGCAGTAGGAGACGCCCTGGCCCTCGAACTCCTCGACGTGCTTGATCGCCGGCGATTTGTAGGACGCGCCGGTCGCGAGGACGACGCCCCGAGCTTCGTAGGTCGACTCGGTCGTCTCGATCTCGTAGGTCTCGCCCGACTGTGCGAGCCGGACGACTTCCTCGCTGACGAACTCCGTCCCGAACTTTTCGGCCTGCCGGTGGCCTCGCTCGACCAGTTCGGGGCCGGTGATCCCCTCCGGGAATCCGTAGACGTTCTCCATGCGGTCGACGTCGCGGGTCGTCCCGCCGCCGTCGTCGAAGACGTACGTCTCCTGATCGGCCCGCGCCGTGTAGACCGCCGCACTCAACCCCGCGGGGCCGCCGCCGATGATGGCTACGTCGATCATCTGTTGTCGTCCCTCCTCGTTCACTGGTACTCCTCGATCAGCGCTTCCAGCTGTTCTCTGGGCTGTGCGCCGACGACCTCTTCGACTGCCTCACCGTCGGCAAAGAGCACGAGCGTCGGGACGCCGCGCACGCCGTACTCGGCGGCCAGCTGCTGGTTGGCGTCGACGTCGACCTTCGCGACCGCCGCGTCGGTCTCGGCGGCCAGGTCGGCGACGACTGGCGCGATCATCTTGCACGGTCCGCACCAATCCGCGTAGAAGTCGGTCAGGACGACGTCGTAGGAATCGACGGCCTCGTCGATCTCCTGCTTCGAACCGACCTGAATCGGCTCCGATGGCGCTTCTCCGCCGCTTTCACTCGTTTCTGCCGGGCTGGTACTCGTCTCGTCTACAGTCTGTCGCTCGCTCATCACGACATCGTATGCACTCTGAGTTTTAAAGTATTGCGCAATACACTCAATACAGTTGGTTGGGGCAGGTTGTCGTCGAGTCGCGAGTTGCCCCAGACCCTACGGTCGTGCCTGTTCACGGACGAGGTGGATCGTCCCGGGCGAGAGGTCGAGTTCGTCGAGCGCGGCGTCCAGGTCGACGCTCTGGAACGCGTCTGCTCGGTTTCGCTGGGTCTGTGCGACGTGGCTCAGGTACGCGACTCGGAGGAGGACGACCGCGTCGTGGACGCTCGCGTCGTCCAGATCGAGTCGCGTCCAACCCGCTTCCAGTTCGGCGTCAGCCAGTCCGTGGCGGACGACCGTTCTCGGGAGTTTGCCGGGAAGGCGGGCCTCGACTCCCGCTTCGTCGACGCGGCCGAACGCACGTCCGTCTACTCTGAGTGTCGTCGTCCCGTGCCGACGTTCGCTGCGGACGACCCGGCGAACGCCCTCCCAGGTCGACGCTGAATCGAGAATCGAAGCCGTTCGTCCGGTCAGTTCACGAGCCATTCGATTTGGCATACGATATCAAGAGACATAAGCCCGTCTCCGAATCGCTCCGCTCAACAGAAGCCCCTTGGGTTTGCCGGCGGCTCCAGCGGACTCGACGGGAGCCCCCCGGACAACTCGGGGTCGTTGTAGCCGCCGGGCGCGACGTCGTTCGGGGACTGGGGATAGAACAGCGCGGCCAGCGCCTGGACGTGTTCGCGCCCGACCGAGAGTTCGAACTGGCCACCGCCGTACATCGTGATTCCACGATTCTCGCAGAATTCGATCGCCTCCAGTAGCGACTCGACGGTGCCGAACCGCGAGGGCTTGATGTTGCACCACTCGGGCTCGAACGGCAGGGCCTCGATGTCGGCTCGCGAGTGAATGGGCGCGTCCCAGGAGACGCGTTCTTCGTGATCGGCGAGGATCGCCTCGGTCTCGTCGGTCAGTTTGGGGTCTTCGACGACTGCCTCTGGAAACCCTTCGACGACGCGCTCGTAGAGGTCTGGATCGGCTTCCTGGTCGACCTCTGTTCCCTCGTATTGCCCTTTCAGATCCAGGATCCGAACTCGATCTCGCGAGGCCAGATCGGCCACCAGGTCGTCGGTCCACTCCGGCGTCGGATCGAGTTTGAACTCCATTTCGGGGTCGTATTCCAGCAGCTCGTCCACGCGGTCGGTCGTCGGCGGCTCGCCCAGCCGCGTGCTCACGACGAAGCGGACGGGGTCGTAAGTGCGACCGAGCGCAGCCCCGAGATTCGTGTCGGCCTGCTTGAGCGCCAGATCGAGCGCGGCGCTCTCGACGCCCCACCGTCGATAGTTCCGAAAGACCTCCCGGTCCGGCGGCTCGGCGAAGAGGTCCACGTCCTCGAGCGCTGTCGAGAACCCGTCGAGCGTGAACTCCCCGGTCGGAAGCTCCAACTCCTCACGTTGGAGGATCTCGTGGTCCTCCGTCTCGTAGGTGACGTCCTCGCCGCGGCCTGTCTCGCCTGCGCCCTGAAGCTCGATGACGGTGCTCGCGCGGACGAATCCGCTGGTCGTGTCGCGCTCGAATCCCGTGAGCGTCCAGTCGTCGACTGTGAGCGAGAGATCGGCGAGTTGGTCGTACATGCTCACCCGGACGGACGGAGTCGCCTTCAGGGTACTGCTCGATCCGAGACTGGCGCGTCTCTTTTAATTGGGGCGTCCGTACGCCGGGTATGGCCGACAGCGAGTATCAGGCAGGGGTCTGCAACATCGGCGGTACCGAACGGACCAGGCGCTGGCAGATGGGCTTCGCGAGCTTCGCGGTCGCAGTGCTCTACGTCGCGGTCGTCCTCTGGTTCGGGCTTCCGGTGACGTATCTCCTCGGCACGTTCGTCTTCCTCTACGGCGGGGCACTGGGCGTGTTACAGGCCCAGAAAGGGTTCTGTGCCGCCTACGGGATGAGCGGCCGCTACGGGTTCGACGACGGGTCGGGATCGGTCGAGGACACCGCCGCCCTGGCCAGCGACCGCAAGCGATCACTCCTCATCATCGCGCAGGCCTCTGCCGCCGCCCTCCTCGGGACCTCGCTCCTCTACGGGGCCGTCCTCTCCCTGTAGAGGCTTCTCGATCACGTCGCCCCAGCGCTCCATTCCCTGTTCGCGGTAGAATCCCCCGGCACTGTCGTTGCCGTCGACCAGCGCGAGCGCGACGTACTCGCACTCTCGCTCGCGGGCCCACGACTCGACGTGCGCGAGCAGTGCCTCGCCGTATCCCTCTCGCTGAAAACCTTCGCCGACGACGAAGTCGTGGACCCAGGCGTGACGAACGTGATGGAGAACGCGCTGGATCGACACGCCCGCGACGGCCACCGGATCGTCGTCCTCGAACAGCCCGAACAGCCGATACTCTTCCTCTTGCCGCCAGCTTCGGATCTCCGCTGGAGATTTCTCCTCCCACAACTGACCCAGGATCGGGACGGCCGCGTCCCAGTGGGTGTCGGTGGTCAGTTCCTCGATCCGCGTCTCGGTCATAGTCGGGTTGTCGATACCCCGAGACAAAAGCCGCAGTGGTGGTGTGCCATCGCGTGCAGGGGCCACGTTTATGCCGCCGCCCGGCGACCCCGCAGGTATGCTTCACGGGCCGGCGCTGTGGTACGCCCTCGCCGTCGGGTCGCTCTACTTCGTCGTGATGATCGGGACGGCGGGGCGGCGCTACGACCTGCTGCGGCCGCGATTTTTCGTCTACAGCGGTCCCGGCGTCCTGATCGAGGGCGCTGTGCCAGTGTACCTGCTCTTGCACTTTCGGTTGTTCGTCCCCGTGCTCGCGCTGGCGTACCTCTCGGGGCGGACGATCAGAATCGAGCGCGAGCGCGGCGAGGACAAACCCTTCATCTCGACGCTGCAACTCTGGCCGCTGGAGGTCGCCGTCCTGGCCGCCCTCGGTGGGATCGAGTACCTGCTATCCGGCTGGCTTGGACTCTCGACGAGTGGACTGGTTTGATCTTACGACGTTCCCGTTCGACGACTGCTCTGTCAGATTTGGCTATATAGCGGTGCTGTGATCACTTTATCAGTAGTATTCTCGAGTGGCAGTCGTCTGCCTGACAAATGCGTAAATTTATAGTTATGGACTATGCGATGGAGAATGACATGTCTCGTGCACGTCAAAGAGGCAGCGATCCAGTACAGACACTCAAGGATAACCTCGGCGTCGGTGCGGCGGTCGGTGCGGTGGGGTTCATAATCAATTACGTTCTGATGTACCTCTTCATCACCATCGATGGGGCGGAAACCGGTGACGAGGGCTGGAAGCTCGTCGGAAACGTTCTGTATAACGCGCAGTTCGTCGACAGCGAGCTCAGTGGCGGCGGAATGTCGATATCATTTAATCTGATCACTGACAGTGGCTCGGATATTGCGAGCACGATTCCGTCGTTCGTGTACAACCTCGGACCTATTATCGTTCTCGTAGCAGTCGGGTTTTTCGTCGCTCAACAGGCCCAGGCAATGGACATTGGGAGTTCGGTTGCTGCAGCCGTCTCGATCGTTCCCGGGACGCTCGTACTGTCGATCGTCGGAATATTCCTGTTCGAGTACTCTGAGCAGGGCGCATCGGCAGGCCCGGAACTCATGATGGGTATCCTGTTCGTCGGTATTCTCCTCCCAGCCTTTGCCGGCGCAATCGGCGGCGCGATAGCGGACCAGGTCTAACGAGCGTTCGAATTCCGGATTTTCGTAGCGAACTCAGTCGTCGTCAGCCGCCGGCTTCGCCACGTCGTGATCCGCCCGCGGCCCCTGCTTGTCGACGTCTGGAAGCAGGTCACGCAGGTACTCGCCCGTGTACGAATCCTCGTCTCGGGCGACGCCTTCGGGCGTCCCAGTAGTGACGACCTCGCCGCCGTTCTCGCCGCCCTCCGGCCCGAGGTCGACGATGTGGTCGGCGTTTTTCACCAGATCGAGTTCGTGCTCGATGACGACCACCGTATTGCCGTCGTCGGCCAGCCGATGCAGGACGTCGATCAGCTTGCGTTCGTCCTCTGGGTGGAGACCAGTCGTGGGTTCGTCCAGCAGATAGAGCGTCTCACCCGAATCCTTCTTGCCGAGTTCCTCGGCGAGTTTGATCCGCTGGGCCTCCCCGCCGGACAGCGTCGTCGAGGGCTGGCCCAGGCGCATGTAGCCCAGCCCGACGTCTTTCAGGAGTTTGAGGCGGCGACGAATCCCCGAATGGCTCTCGAAGAAGTCGTGGGCCTCGTCGACGCTCATCCCCAGGACGTCCGCGATGGTCGCGCCTTTGTAGGTGACGTCCAGCGTCTCGTCGTTGTAGCGGTCGCCGCCACACTCCTCGCAGGGGACGTAGACGTCACTGAGGAAGTTCATATCGATCTTGACGTTGCCCTGCCCGCCGCAGGCCTCACAGCGACCGCCTTTGACGTTGAACGAGAAGCGCCCCTTCTCGTAGCCCCGTTGCTTGGAGAGCTTGGTCTCGGCGAAGAGTTCGCGGATGTGGTCGAAGACGTTGGTGTACGTGGCGGGATTGCTTCGGGGGGTGCGCCCGATCGGCGACTGGTCGATCAGCCGGACAGTCTCGATCTGGTCCAGTCCTTCGATGTCGTCGTGCTCGCCGGGGTTCACGTCTGTATCGTTCATCCGTCGGACGAGGCCTTTGTAGAGGATGTCGTGCATCAGGGTGGACTTGCCAGACCCCGAGACGCCCGTGATCGCGGTGAACGTGCCCAGTGGGATGTCCACGTCGAGATCCTTGAGGTTGTGCTGGCGTGCGCCCTTGATCGTGACCGCGCCGTCGCCCTCCCGACGAGTGTCGGGCACGTCGATGGTCCGCTCGCCCGAGATGTACTCGCCCGTGATCGACTCGTCGGTGTCGATCACCTCGTCGACGTCACCGTTGACGACGACCTCGCCGCCGCGCTTGCCCGGGCCGGGACCCATGTCGATGATGTTGTCCGCGCGGTGCCAGGTCGTCTCGTCGTGTTCGACCACGAGCAGCGTGTTCCCGAGGTCCCGTAACTCTTCGAGTGTGTTGAGCAGCCGGACGTTGTCTCGCTGATGGAGACCGATCGAGGGTTCGTCCAGCACATAGAGGACGCCCACCAGCCCCGAACCGATCTGGGTTGCCAGCCGGATCCGCTGACTCTCCCCGCCCGAAAGGGTCGAGGCCTCCCGATCCAGCGTGAGGTAGTCCAGGCCGACCTCGCACATGAATCCCAGCCTGGCGCGGATCTCCTTGAGGATCTCTTCTGCGATCTTGGTGTCTCGCTCGTCGAGACTCGATTCGAGGTTCTCGAAGTGCTCCAGAGCGTCACCGATCGACATCCGATTGACCTCGGTGATCGAGACGCCGTCCACGAGCACCGCCCGTGATTCGGATTTCAGGCGGGTGCCCTCACATTCGGGACACGTAGTGGTGGCCATGTACTCCTCGATGTGCTCGCGGGCGCGGTCCGAGTCGGTCTCGACGTGGCGGCGTTCGAGGTTGTTGATGACGCCCTCGAAGCGCTCGGTCTTCTCGCGGGTCCCGTTCTTGGTCGTCCACTGGAAGTGGACCTGCCGATCCGTCCCCCAGAGGAACTGCCGCCGAACTGATTCATCGAGGTCTTCGAAGGGCGTCTCGACGGAGACGCCGAAGTGCTCGGCGACGTTGTCGATCTGCCGGGAGTAGTAGGTCCGGTTGTAGCTCCAGGGTTCGAAGACGTCCTTGAGCGGTTTCGAGGGATCGGTCACGACGAGTTCGGGGTCGACTTCTTTCGTCTCGCCGATCCCCTCACACTCCGGGCAGGCGCCGTGCGGGGAGTTGAACGAGAACGAGCGAGTTTCGATCTCGGAGATGTCGATCCCGCAGTGCGTACACGCGAGATCTTCGGAAAATTCGACGACGAGACGCTCGCGATCGGAGTGGTCGGGACTCTCGCCGGTGCCAGCGAGGTCACCGGTCGAGCGGGCCGTCGCTCCGCCTAACTCGGCGTCTTCGGGCGGGTCGGGCAGGATGACCTTGAGGATTCCCCCACTTTCGTCGAGGGCGGTCTCGACGGAGTCGGTGATCCGCGAGCGGGCCTCCGGGGCGACCTTCACGCGGTCGACGATCACGTCGATGGTGTGGTCGTAGTTCTCGTCCAGATCAGGTCTATTCATCGTGAGGTCGTACTCCTCGCCGTCGACCTCCACCCTGGCATAGCCCTCGCTGACCAGGTCGTCGAAGCGGTCCTCGAAGGCCCCCTTCTGGTCGCGGACGATCGGCGCCGCGAGTTTCGCACGGGTCCCCTCGGGCAGTTCGAGAATTCGGGACACCATGTTCTGGGCCGATTGCTCGCCCACTTCGCGACCGCATTCGGGGCAGTGGGGCACGCCGATCCGGGCGTAGAGCAGTCGGAGGTAGTCGTGGAGTTCCGTGACTGTGCCCACCGTCGACCGGGGGTTGTTGGCGGCGTTCTTCTGGTCGATCGAGATCGCCGGGGAGAGCCCCTCGACGTTCTCGACCTGCGGTTTGTCCATCTGGCCCAGGAAGTTGCGGGCGTACGCAGAGAGGGACTCGATGTACCGGCGCTGGCCTTCGGCGTAGACGGTCTCGAAGGCGAGTGAGGACTTGCCCGAGCCGGACAGGCCAGTCACCACTGTGAGTTCTTCGCGCGGGATCTCGACGTCGATGTCCTTGAGGTTGTGTTCCTCGGCACCGCGGACCTCGATGACGTCTTTGCTCATTAGCGATTGCCAGGGTCTGGGTCAGTGAAACCCTGTCGGTTGCGGAGCGACGCCGCATACGATTGTCGGTGTCGAACCCATCACCCTGATATAAGTGTCTGTGAGACGACTCCACGACCGATATGGTATTCGAGGGCGGTCAGACTCGCTTGCGGACGTGGGGGACGGTACTGCTGGCACTGTCGATGACGGGGGTCGTGGTACTGGCAGTGGCTGTCACTCCAGTCGGAGGGGCGAGTGACGACGGGGTCGACGTGACCGATGACACACGACAGATCGGGTCAGACGAGCGAGCCGCCACTGTGCAAGATTCGGTGGCACCGACGATATCAGACTTCGCTGTCTCGAATCCGAGTGGCCGGCACGTGCGGGTCAGATTCGACAGCGACGAGCAACTGGAGACGATCGCAGTCTCTATCAGCGGTGCTGAGTCGACTACTCTGACGAGGGCTGATTTCACCGAGAGTAACGCTGATGGTACGTATACCTACACCGCTACGTACGTCGCGAATTCGGATGGGGATTACACCGCGACCCTCCAGACGGCCGCTGACACCGACGGTAACGATGGAGCGAGCGGACAAACCGGGACGGCCACTGTCGACACACGAGTACCGCAGATCTCGAAATACACGGTCTCGAACCCAACTGGTCAGACTATCGATGTCAGTTTCGACAGCAACGAACAACTCGAATCGATCGAAGTGTCGATCAGCGGTGCAGAGTCGGCCACTTTGACGATGGTGAACTTCACCGAGGCCGACAATGGCGATACCTACGGGTACACAGCTACCTATGTGGGGTCGTCTGACGGGGTCTACGAGGCCGAACTCGAAACGGCTGCAGACGATGCCGACAACAACGGAGCGTTCTCTCAGCGCGAGACGGTCACCGTCGATACGACAGCGCCGACCATCTCGGAATTCAGCATCTCGAATCCGACAGCACAGAACATCCGGGTCACGTTCGACGCTGACGAGCGGCTCGATACGATCGGCGTCTCTATCGACGGGACCGAGTCAGCCAGTCTGTTCAGATCCGACTTCGTCGGGGCCGAAACTGACGATGGATACACCTACGCCGCGACCTACGGCGTGGTCTACGACGGAAACTACACTGCGACGCTCGAGACGGCCGCCGACAGCGACGGCAACGACGGTGCGAGCGGGCAGAACGCGACTGTTATCGTCGATACGACGCCTCCCACGATTTCGAACTATTCCGTCTCGAACCCGTCCGGACGAAACGTCTCTGTCACCTTCGAAGCCGACGAGCGACTCGACAGTATCAACGTCTCGGTCGACGGCCCTGTCTCTGCCACATTCCAGCGGAATACCATCAACGAGACAGCCGATGGTACCATCTACACCTACACTGGGACGTTCACCGTCTCCGCGGACGGGAACTATTCCGTCTCGCTGGTCACTGCTGCCGATTACTCCGGTAACGACGGCGCGAGCGGTCAGACAGGGGCTGTCAGTGTGCGCACGCCGGATCGAACCCCGCCGACTGCAGTCGCGGGAGCAAACCGGACGGTTGGGATCGGGACACAGGTATCGTTCGACGCACGGAACTCGACGGACGACGTCGGGATCGCCAGCTACGAATGGGATCTCGACGGTGACGGGACCGTCGACGAAACCAGATCAACCACCACTCGGGTCTTCGAGGACCCCGGCACCTACACGGCGGCACTGACCGTCACGGACGCTGCCGGAAACGAGGATACCGATTCGGTGACGATCACTGTTCGTGACATGACCGCGCCGACGGCTGCCACCGGTTCGAACCGAACCGTCGAGTCGGGAGCGAACGTGACTCTCGACGCACGGAACTCGACGGACAACGTCGGAATCGCGAGCTACGAGTGGGATCTCGACGGCGACGGGAATGCTGACGTGACTGGGCCGACGGCGACTCATCGCTTCGAGCAGACCGACACGTTTGCCGTCACACTGACTGTGACCGACGAGGCGGGCAACACCGACAGCGCCACCCTGACGATCACTGTCGACCAGTCGACGCCGACGCCGACGACCCCGACGACAGCCGCCACGCCCGCGCCGACAGACAGCACGACTTCTGGGTCTGCTACCTCGACCACGTTGACCGACACGACACCTTCGGGGAGTGGTGATGGCGACGGCTTCACCGTCCTCTTAGCGACTATCGCAGTCCTCACCACGGCAATGCTTGGAACCCGCCGACGCTGACGGCTTGTGCGGTCGCCGATTCAGCCTTGGAAGCGAGACAGCCATCCCAGTAGTTAGGGGGTCTGACATCATCACTTTCAAGCCGCTCTCTCGAAAATATCCCCTATATGAGTCAAGAAACTGACTACAGTATCTCGGGGATAGAGCTCACGGACGATCGCTACACCGTCGAGCAG
>ENA-ORDC01000585-ORDC01000585.1-marine-metagenome-genome-assembly--contig:-NODE-585-length-34456-cov-11.808022_pt1 | contig 34456 bp, 25 predicted proteins | sample MGYA00237783_ERZ508515 | MGnify/ENA primary metagenome ERZ508515 (study PRJEB26186, sample SAMN06268792) | marine metagenome | isolation source: Eden Landing Ponds, San Francisco, CA, USA | place... | reverse complement strand
TGAAGGAAGACGACGGCGAGAAGCTGCGCTCCCGGAGCTGGCACGGCCAGTTCCGGGAGCTGACTCGGAAGTGCATCATCCATAACCTGACGCAGGCGGCGAGTTAAGGGCTCGCCGCCTGCTCCCCCTTCTCCGGACGTATCCGGGAGAGGCATCACCGTCGTCAGCGGACTAACGGATGCCTTGTTTTGCCGCCGACTGAGGATGGCCTCAGGCACTCTCACAGGAAGATTCCGTCACTCTAACCCGGAAATGGACGCCGTCTGGCGATATGGCATCGCTCAGACGACTTGCCTGGATGTGTCGAAAGCTAGCCAAACAGCACGTTGACGATCCGGACGTACCCGCCGCGCCGTCCGGCGCGGGCGGGTACGCTAAATGGGTGCAGATCGCCTTGATTCTCTATCGTGTCGAACTGGAAAAGAGCCTCCGTGAGACGGAAGACTACCTCAACGAGATGCCCGGTGTTCTTGCTGTATTCGATCTTGACGAGGCACCGCACTACAGTTCGTTCTGCCGGTGGGAACAGGAGTACCGGATGCGTGAACTCCGCCGCCTGCTCCGCGATTCGGCGGAGCAGGCGGGCTGGAGTGGAGAAGCTGCGATTGATGCCAGTGGATTCCAGCGCGATCAAACCAGCTACCACTACCGCGACCGCGCGAACTACTCGTTGCAGTCGATGAAGACGACGATCCTGATCGACGTGAACTCGCTGGCGATCAAGGACGTTCATTTCACGACGAAGAAAGCCTGGGACGGCCACATCGGGATGCAGGTCTTCCGGCGGAACGCGGAAGACCTGCGGGTGCTGTCTGCCGACGCGAACTACTCGTGGGGAGAGCTTCGTAAGGAGTGTCGCTCCGAGTCAACGCGACCATTGATCAAGCACAGGGAACAGACACCGTTGTAGAAGGCTCACAACGCCCGAATGAACGAGGACTACAACCAACGCTGGATGAGTGAAACCGGCTTCTCGCAGTTGAAGGAAGACGACGGCGAGAAGCTGCGCTCCCGGAGCTGGCACGGCCAGTTCCGGGAGCTGACTCGGAAGTGCATCGTCCATAACCTAACGCAGGCGGCGAGTTAAGGGCTCGCCGCCTGCTCCCCTTCTCCGGACATATCCGGGAGAGACATCGCCGTCGTCATCGAAACAACGGCCCTAGATACCATAGTTCTGACTCTTCAGCAACCGCCGTGAGTAACAGCTATTACATCTTCAAAGGTCGAAAACCCGTCTCTAGCGCCGTGAAATTGTAGATCAGCAACCCAACCCCGACGCCGTCTTGCGTTCAATAAGGCATACAACAATCTAATTCGTGCAATAGCTGAGTGCGTTGGTGCGGATTTCCTGTGAGGGTCATAAGGTCCCAAATCGGCCTTGAACAAGGTTTTCAGCCACTTTCTGTCGGTTTTAGATCGGCCCATGACGACCGACAACGACGACCTCGAACGGATCGAACCGAGAGAAGCGCGCGAGTTGTTCCTCAACCACAAGGCGACCGCGTGCTCAGAAGCGACAGTCCGTAATCACCGGTACCAGATGAAGTTCTTCGTCGAGTGGTGCGAGAACCAGAGCATCGGGAACCTGAACGAACTGACCGGCCGGAATATCCAGCGATTCCGGAACTTCATCTTGACAAAGTTAGCCGGGCGATTTTACGGGTAGTAGACATACGATATCAAGTTAGTTGATTCAGATTTTGGTGCCGCGATCAAACATTCCGTCAAACAAGAGCACGAGATCCTCGACGATGTCTCCTTCGAGAATAACCCCGATTTCGAAATTTGAGCCGAGACTAGTTGACGTGAAGTTTGCACTCCCGAGGTACGCCGTGTTTTCGTCAATAATCACGGTTTTTGCGTGTACGGCTTCCTTTTGGGACCCCCCAGTTTTCTCGTACAGATCACTCACCCGGAAATTGTGGCGTGCGCTGGGTGGGATCGACGCGGCCAAGTTTTCGATTGCTTGTCTGGTACTACTATCGACATTTGGCCCGGTTGCTTCTCTCGTGAGGAGATACGTAGAGATGCCCTGTGACGGTAGAGAGGCGATATCTTGGATGACATCCTCGCTGGGATCGAAGTAAGGGGCGGCGACTCGAATCGATTCTTGTGCCTGTGTTATGATCGACCGGAGACTGCGATCGATCTGTGTGATTCCGGATCTGGTGACAAGATCCGGATCTGGTGGGAGTGTCGCAACTAATTCCACGGAAGTTGACTCTTGGCTCGCGAGTGCGTCTTTCGCGGTGGCACTGGTTGCTGCGATTATCCACTGGTCGAATACGGTATTGACCTGCCGGGTATTGACTGCGAAGGTATAGGAGGCATAGCTGGTTGTGGTTTCATATTCGGTGGCTGCATCGGTGTTGCAGAGTCCTGCCGCGATTGCGTTAAATTCACTCGTTGACAGTTTAGCGCATGCATCCGCTCGCGAGAGAGCGTCGTTGAGTGTATCGAGAGAAAGGAGGCCATCCCACTTACCGGGGAGGGTGTCTGGGTCATCAATAGTGCTTGTCTGGACAACGTATTCCCGGAGTGTTGACAATCGGTGGGGATCCTGAATCCGCCAGACGGGCGACCAGTCACCCACGATCGGTGTTCCGGTGCTGAGGGTGAGATTTTCGTGGCGGTGGCCGGAGTCTGGATGGATAGGTGATTCGTCGGCGTTATCCCTGGGAGGATCCGGCATTAAGTCAATCAAAAAGAGATACGCGGATAAAACTGGGTTCTTCCGGCAGGGGCGACTCAGGAGAGCGGAAGGTCAGGTTCCGTGACTTCGATTCCGTTTTCAATAGCCGGTGACCAGAAGCCAGTGATATTGCTGTCACCGGTGAGGAAGCGACGGTCGAGATGTTCATTCAGCGCCTCACAACTGGTGATGTTCGTGAAGACGCAGGCATCACATGCGGCGCCGCCAGGGCCGTCGCTACATGCGGGGTCGAGCAGGCATTGGTCCGCGAGTCCTCGTGCGTCATTGAGCCACGGGTGGAGCCGTGTCTTGAACAGGGTGAACATGCTACCGAGTGCGAAATTCTCTGTGGACGCGGCGTAGATGATGATCGCCGGGACCGTCGGGAGGAGTCGCTCACTGAGGCTGCCTGTTGCAAGCCCGCATTGTTCACCTGCTGTCGAGAGTAGTGTATGACTCATGGTGTGCAGGAGCGTGTAGGTTGCGCGGGTGATTTCGTGATCGACTTCGGTGAACGGGTTTTCCAGCTCCGTCGTTGCGATGTGATTGAAGAACCACGATTTCAACGCTTGTTCATCAGTCGTGTCTGGGACGGTGTCGATAACGTTGTTTGCGGCTAGCCAGTTGACGATTGCCGCGCGGTCAAGCTCGAGGACGATGGCTTCGCTCGGGGTTCGATCGGCGAATACCGGGGTGAGGTTGCGGCCGAGTGGATGATCGAATTCCCGGAGGTCCGTGTCCTGTGGGCGTGGAGAACCCCGCGTGTAGCCGTACGAGAGGTTGAGTAACGGGAATTGATCGACGACCCAGGCGTCCCGAATGTGGGTTTCGGCGAGCTGGGGTTTATACCGGCGAGATTGTGGGTGCCGGTCGATGAAGTCCGGTTGTTCCAGGTAGTCCTCGAGTGAATTCGGGAGCGGGTGACGGGTTGTTTCGCCGAGATCGTCCGCATCACCCTGGTATCCCCGGGTGGACCGGAGAAATGTGAACAATTCTTGTGAGATATTAGTATAGGCAGGGTCAGCGATGAACATGTCGTCATCATCGGGGTTGGTCTCGGCATCCGGGGGTGTAATATGTTCAGTTTCGGCGATTGCCATTTTGCGGCCCTCGAGTGAGATCCCCATGGTTTCGATCATGTCCCGGGCTGCTTCTTCGCCGTGGTCCTCGACCAATTGTTCATATTTTTCGACATTCCCGGTCGTTGTTGCCAGGCTCTCGATGGTGTGGTCGTCGAGTTTGCCCGGGTCGAGATGGACGGACATGAGTGTCCGGGCCCATGGTTCTCCGCGAGGGATGTCTTCGGGTCGTTCGTCGAGGAATGGAATGTCGATGATGACACCGGTCTGTGGGTAGTGGACGCGACTGCTCGAAGCCGGGACCGGGCCGGACATTTGCTCGTCGCAGATGTCACAATCGGTTCCAAGCCTGTCCATGCGGCTGCCACATTGCCGGCACTGGTAATACCACGTTGCCGGGGCAGTCTGGTTCTTGACGAGGCGGTAGTCGTCGAACCCGTGGTCCGGGCATCCCCTGTCAGGACTGGGGCCTTCTATGTTACCACACTCGTGGATGTTCACGAAGGTGAGTTGTGTGAGATCAGTACCGCAGGCGTAGCAGGACCCGTCATCAGGAAGATACTGGGGGCTGGATGCATCGTGGACTTTCCGGCAGGAGGGGTCTTCACAGTAGAACACGAGAGGGAAGAGTTCGGATTTGGCCCCCCCGAGTTCGATGACGTCGATGGAGTCGGTGGTAACATTGTCCCATTGGTCGCCTACGGTCCGGTTCCGGAACCGATTTGTGCGGCTCCGGACGAGGTTCGCGACCCGGTCTTTGTCTATATCGTCGAATCGGCCGCCAAAGTCCCACCCGTCGATCTTCGTCGTGACGCCGAGTTGCCCGAAATTCACGACATTCCCGGGTGCATAGCCGCGGAGGACTTGCGATTTACCACGGGGGAGTTCGTAGTCGTTCGAGCCTGCCATGCTAGTTCACCCTGAGTTGCGGATTTGGTGTAGGATTGTCGATAACGGGCATTAGAGTGGTTGTACTCATGTACATGTTACTGTCGGTAGCCGTTGATGATGCGTGAGGTGTTGTTGTCGAGCCGGATGTTGACTTGTTCGTCGATGTCCCGGAGGCTACGCATCGGTTTCCGGGCGTCGTCGTCCCGTTCGAGTAACCCGGAAACGAAGTTTGATTCGTCGGAGTCCGGGTCTTTTGCGACGGCGGGTGGAACCTGATTATCCGAGTCCCTGAGTGCGTCCCAGACTTTGTCGAATTCGTCGCGGATCTTCCGTTCGTAGATCCGAATTCCAGTGCTTTCCCCGTCGTCTGGACGGGTGTTATCGGCGGCATCGCCATCTTCGAGCCCGTATGCTTTCCGGACGAGCTCGTACATTTCGTCGATATCGATGCGGTCCTCGCGAACTGCTGTTTCGAAACCCTCGTACATGTAGACCCGGCTAGCCCCGGGGAATTCGCCCTCGAGTTCGGAATCGTAGTACTGGATGAGGATCGCGCAGAAGATGCCGGGCATTGTGCACTCGATTGCGAACTCTGCCCAGCGTTCGAGCGGCGTGGCTTCCACGAGTAGGTCCTGATATTTCTGGTGGTGCCGGAACTTCGTGTAGTATGACCGGTCACGAGTGCGGACGGGGTCATGAAGGAGGAATACTGTACCCGGCCATTCCCGGCCGACACGTGAGTAGGACTGGATGTATTCGGCGGTTTCCCGGGGGAGCCCGAAGAATGAAATGAAATTGAGAACGGGTTGGTCGACACCATGGCTGATCATTGACGTTGCGATCAGCATCCGGATGTCCTCCGGGCCAGGGTTGGTGTATTCGGCGGGATCCAGCTCGTCGATGACCTCTTGGACGGTGCTGATCGGGGTTTCACCCGTCATCAACTGGCCTTTCAGGGGTTCATACGGGTCGCCGTCGGTGTTGAGGTGCTGGTTGATCATGGTCCGCAGCACCCGCATCATGAGGTCCGTGTTATCCTTCGAGTGGTGGTACGAAACCTGCACTTCGTAGTCATCAAGGACCCCTCGAAGGACATCCGCGCGCTCGGTGGGGTCGTCTGGTAGGGCCGCATCATCGAGACTGAAGGCGTCATCGACTGCTTGCAGGTCGTTGTAGAGGGACCCGGGGTTTGCCCGGTATTCTTGGACGACCCGGGCGTATTCTTCGTGAGCTTTCTCTATGGCGTAGGTCCGGCTGACCGACCGGGGGATCACCCCGACCATTCGTCGTTGTACGCGGGTGGGGTGGGCATAGGCGTAGAAACTCTGTTCGAGGCGAGGCCCGTCCGACGGGAATGTGATAGTTGGTCGTTGGTAGAGTGCGTCGACCTGTCGTTCGGCCCCCTCGATAGTTGCAGTTGCCGCGACGACTTTGGTTTGCCAGCCGGGTGCAACCTGCTGGTAGTAGGATTCGAGGAAGGTCTCGTAGTGAGCGTCGAAGGCACCGAATTCCTCACGGAGGAGGTGGAGCTCGTCTTGGATCAGAAGAGACGGGGGATCCACTGGATCGATTTCATGGAAGTGTTCGTCCGTGCATTCTCCTTCCTCTGGGAGGGCGCTTGATTGGACGACACACTCTGATTCGCCGCTGAACCCGTGTTTTTCGCAGCGGTATTTTGCCTGCCCGAACAGGGTCCGCATCCGGCGCTGCATGCCGACGATACTGATCTTGTCAATCGTCGAGACGACGAAAGTTGGGGCGAACCGGTAGACTTCACGGTCAGTCACGTAGATGGGAAGCGCATCCTCGTCGCACGCGGGGTTCGTACACTTGTGGATGATCCGGCCTTGTTCGGGGTCACTGTCGATTTGGACGGCAGCGCGTTCCTCGCCGTTCTTGGTGATGGTCTTCCGTTCACAGAACGGGCACTCATCGATATGCCGGAAGTCTGCCTGCCATTCCTCGTCGGCCCGGGCTTTAGTGAGGTAGTTATTCCCGTCCTCGTACAGCTTGTTTGGCGTGTTCTGTTTCCCGACGAGATACCCGACGGAGAATTCGTCTCCAGTACTGGTATCGGGGTGGTCCCGGCGGATGAGCTCGGCTTTCGCGAGGAGATTCATCACTCGTCCCAGTTGTTCAAGCGAGAGGAACCGCAACGGGAACTTGGTGAACGCGGTCATCCCGTAGTCTTTCCCGCGAAGCCGGTCATGGAACGCCGTGAACGTGACGAGGCCGAGGTAGGCCTCCGTCTTGCCACCCCCGGTCGGGAAGTAGATGACGTCGGCGTGGTCGAGATAATGGTCGAACCCGGGGTCTACCTGCTCTTCGGAGTCGCCGGCGCCAGCAGCTTGGGCGACGATATCCGGGAGTGTCATGACGACGAACACGATCTGGAAGGTCCGCCAACGCTCGAACCCGAGGCGGTTGAACGCCTCGTTCATCATTGTGAACGCCTCGTATGCTCGCTTGCCAGCCCGCCCGTCTGACCGGAGTACGTCGATCCCGATCTCGAATCGCTCATGTTCTCGTGCGAACTCGTCCAGTGTTTCGTCGTATTCTTGGGTTGCTTCGGGGCCTTTGTCAGCGGTGACGTCGTCCCGAAGTTCTTTGTATTGCTCGTGGGCGGTTTCCATCGCGTCAGCGATATTTTCTAGCGTTTCGAAAACCGCTTCACGGCCTTCGTTACCGGCCAAGACGTGGTACGGGGCTTCGATAGCCCTGGGGTTCCTGGAGAGATACCGTGATTGTTCGTAAGTGGGGACAGTCGTCGTCTTGACGCCGATTGCAGTGGAGGTATCGCCGGTGTCTGTCGGGAAGATCGGTTCTATTGCACAGTTTTCACCGATGCCGTGGATTTTCCCGTCATACTGGTAGCGTTCTTCGATTTCCGCCGATTCGAACGGCCGCAATTCTGTGCCCGAGACGGTGGCCTCGACCCCCGCATCGAATAGCGTCGCCCGCCAGTCACGGAACTCTGGGTCTTCGGCTTCTTGATAGTTCTCGCCGTGGCGATTCACCAGACGGACGGTGAGATTGATGTAGGAGTCATCGCGCCGTGCCTCCACCTCCAGCCGGGCATCCCATAATGGGTCGATTTCATCGCCAGTAAATGTCGAGTCGAGGTACTCTTGGAATCGTGCCGGACTGTCTGTCGCTTCGTCAGGGAGTTCGGCGGCCTCGGACGCCGATAGGTCGCTATCCTTTTCGCGGAACCGGTTGTCGATGCTGCGCGCCTCGTTGAGGGTTGATTCGATGTCTAGCCCAATGTGCCGGGGATCGTCCTGATCGAGTAGGGACTCGATTTCGGTCGCGGTTAGCGTCGTTGACGCCCAGTCGAAAGAGAGCCGTTCGAAGACGCGGATGAGTTCGTTAGCTTGGCCAGGGCTGGTATCTGCACCTTCAACACTCTCGTCAAATTCGTCCTGGTCATGCTCTGGGATGAGGCTCTGGGTGTCTTTTTCGTCGTTGACGTCTTCGTAGAGGACTTCAGCATCGTTGTTGTCGTTCGAGTGGGCTTGCTGTTCGTCAAACGCCGGGAAGCGCCTTTGATAGGCTGTTGCGGACGGGGTTATCGTGATCGCTGCATCCGCAGGTAGGTCACGTGGAATGCGGAACCGGACCCCGATAGTAAACGGGGCAATGTCGTCAAGGATGTCTTGGAATGCGCCTTCTTCCTCCTGTGCTTCCCGGTATTCATATTGGCTGGAGAGGGCGCCGGCGAAAAATTGGTTGCTGGGGTCGGCGCCGTAGAGTGTGTCGCCATAGTCCTGTTTCCCGGTGAGCCGGTTGACAAGCTGGGTCGTGATTGCGTTGTTGACAAGCTGGTGGCGGACGTAGTCCCTGTCATCCGACTCTGGGTCGTCATAGGTGGCGTCTGGGGGTCGTGTGAATGTCGGTGCTGATTTTGGAGGCACCCCCCGGTTGTTATTTGACATATTAGGGATGGGGAGATTATTCTCTGATATAGCAATAAGTGTTGTCCCGGTACCCACCGTGAGTCTCTCACGAACGTGGATCAGTTCTCACCATCCAGTTCGTCCTGAGTTTTCCGCCAGGTCCCAATGTGGCTCTTCGGGCATTCTTGCTCGGTTCTGGTGCCCTTAATTGTGTGGGCGCGGACCAGTGGGTTCCCTTGGTCATCAGTGATGTCGAAGTCCGACAGCCGGACGTCTAATTCCTCGTCCAGCATAATATCCTCCTCGGCTGCTGCTCCAGTGAGTGCTTCATGAGCCCGGCTTTTCATGTGCTCTATCACGTCGTCTTTCATGTCCCGGATCTTGTAGTTTGCACGCCAGACAGCTTCGAATTCCTCGATAACGTCATCCATATCGTATGCTTTTGCCATCGCCCGGAGACTCTCCTTGCTACGTGGTAGATTAACTTCACCGTGGTACCAGCTTTCCAGGGTCGTCTCTCGTTTATTAATGCCCTCCGCACAGACTTTTTCTTTGAAGTCCGCGACACTGTCGTCGGCTTTCTCGATTTCAATGGAGAGCTGCTTGTACCACATCCGGGCTTTCGCAACAAGATCGAAGTGACCGGATTCGATGAGGTGTTCTTCAACGACGTCCCGCACAGCTTGACGGTCTTCAACGACGACAACCATTTCGCCGGGTGTGACATCGCTCGCTGGTTTTTCGATTGTCATCCCGGCTTCCGCATCGACGATTTCAACGTCGGTATCTGGATAGTCGGCGTACGCGTAACCTTCCTCGGTTACCAACTCGACGAGGCCCTTGACCGTTTCTGTCGTGTGGGACTGGCTACTGGTACCGCCACTGGATCCGGTCCCGCCACTGGAACCACTCCATCCTGTATCACCAGTGGACTGGAACTCCCGGTAATCGGAAACTGACTCATCGATAAGCGAATCCAGCCCTTCCCCGGTCGAGCTGCTGATGACACCGTACTTGCCCAGGCCGTCATCCGCACCCGTGTCTATGTCGCCTGCTTCAACGTCTTCACGCTCCGGGATGTCGATGTCTACGCGTTCGTGCGCTCTCCCGGGGGTGCCTTCATTTTCAGGGGCTTCCGCTTCAAGTTCCACTGGCGGAATGTTGATATTGGACACTACCGGGTCGTCTCTCGTGTCAAGTTCCACGACCCCGTCGTCGGTTGTGAACGGGGTTAGCTCTGCGAGTGCGTCGTTTAATTGGGATTTCTGCACGTAGAGGAGCCCAAGTTCGTGGGGGTATGCCGGGATGGTTATTTTGGGTGCTTGTGGGGCCCGGAGAAGCCAGCGCTGGTTGTACCGGGGCGGGCCATACAGGAGAAGGTGATCGGCGGAGCCCACTTCGGTGATAGTGGACGCGGTTTGGATCCCGACATTCTGTCGTGCGCGAGCCCACAAGTCCTCACGGTTGAGTTGCAAGTCGGCGATAAGCGCTTCCTGTTCAGGGGTGTACGGGGCTACGATTTCGAGGGACTCGTCGCTGTCGAGAACCGTCTTAATCGCCTGGATGAAATTCCCGCGTTTCCAGTCTTCAACACGTGCGTCCCGGAGAGCTGAGTCGAGTTCTTCCAGCGCCTCGATACACTGGCCGAGTTGCCCGGAAATAACTGCCGTATCGCCCGATAGTTGATCACGAGTTTGTCGTAGTTGACTGATTTTGACGCTGAGCGGTTTCGCCTGATGGTGGCCACCCCGGTACTTGGCACTGAGTTCGATAGATGGCAAGAGTCGTGAGTATGCGGAGATGGTTCGGCGAACACCCCGGGAAATCGGGATGACGCCGTCGGCATCAACATCCTCGGCGATCGATTCCAGTTCCTTGTACTCGCTCCAGGCGGCTTGGAAGGCATCGGCCACGGGACCACTCGATACGATCTGGATCTCGTAGTCGATACCAGTGGCGCGGTTAGCGTGGAACACCTGTTTGTCTGCCGCGGCGACAGGATTGACTTCGCCGGGATCCACGGTCGGGACTGTGTCAGGAGTTGCTTCCATCACCTTCTGAATTACCGCGGGAGGCCACGCCCACGTCGTGTCGACGTCGTTCTTGACGCGAGTGGCGACATCCCCGTCCGGGTCACGACAGAGGTAGATCGTCGAGTCGATCTGGTGTTCGGCCAGCCAGTTTTGAAAACGTTCCCAGCGGTCGTCCTCGAATTTGATCGCGTCATCGTAAAAGACGACATCGATGCGTTCTGCGGCGCTATCGTTGGGCAACCGTGTCGAGTGGCCACAGTAGATGAAGTGTGGGTGGCCCGTTTCCCCTGTATAGAAGGAAGTCTTGTAGGCGAGAGTTTCGTCGGCTTTGACCGTGGCCAGCGGCCAGTGAGAAGTACTGTATTGCATCCCAGCCGCATGGGCGTTTTTTAGGTTCTCGTACCGGTCCCGGATCCCGGAGTTAGGTGTGATAGTGAGGATGGTCGCGGTCATCTCCTCGAAGAGAGCGGCCAGACCATAGAAGTCGAGGTATTCTGCCCGGAGCGTCGGCTGGACGAGAAGGAGGTCCTGCTGGTTGGCGACAGCACTCGCCACGAGGTCTGCTTGTTTTCGCTGGATTGCCGGGACATAGTATTTGCGGCCGTCGAGTTGGAGCCCGGGTACATCGACCATCGGTGGTAGGTTACTCTTGAGGGGCTAGTTCGTCACGCAGTCACGTGAATTTGTGGTCGGGAGCAATGTACTGATAGGTACCCATTTCAATGGCCGCCGTCACGTTTCAACGATTCTCGTTGGAGAACCTATTACCAGTTCTTCATTATATTTGTTAGGGTGGTAAAGATACCGCCCAGTCCAATACTGTGACCAACAACGCTGTTGACTTCTTCACCGTGGTCGTGATATACCGGATCGTCCCTCTCATAGTGATTATTGTAGCGATTTATCGGTCCGCCCCGACCCCGGGGACGGCGTGATCCGGAAAATAATATACAATAATCACTATCAAACTCCGGTCACTCGCACCCCTGTATGGATAATCATTCACCCGTTCTTTCTATCGTGCAATGGGTGCCACGTTCCGGAGTTGTCGCTTGACCGCGATCCCGACTCGTTTCGCGAGTCGGGGTGGGACCGCATTCCCGACTTGGCTATACTGGGGGACGGTGTTTTTCCGTCTTGCACCCCCGGTCGTTCGTGGTCCCTTGAATTCAAATTCGTCAGGGAACGACTGCAGCCGGGCAAGTTCACGCACCGTCGGAATGCGCGGCCATTGATAATGGACGAAATCGTCGGGAAGCGTCGTAACAGTCGGGGCTGGTTCATCTGGATCCCACCGCTGGAGCGAGTGTTTCTTTGTCTGGTACTCCTCGGGAAGATCCTCTCCGGATTCCCCCGGGGCTAGCTGTCTGAATCGCTTACGGACACGCTCCGAGTGGTTTGTAGCCTTGTGGTTTGCAAGTGATTCGTCAGGATCCACCCGCATTTCTTGTTGATACTCGGTGAGTGGCGCAAGTTTGTAGCTCTCCGCCTCTTCGCCATAGCGGAGAAACGAAAGGTCTCCGATCGCATCTTCCGTGGTAACCCAGGATTTCATCGCTGACTCCGGAATTTCTCCGGGATCCGCCACTGGGCTGTGATGAGTTGGTGATGGAGGTTCAATTTCCTGATGTTTTGATGCCAAGAAAAATACTCGCTCTCGATGCTGCGGAACTCCATAATCGGCCGCGTCCAGAATGTGTGGTTCGGGTGTGATTTCGTAGTCTTCACTCTGGAACGCACTAACGATCCGGTCCCGGTATTCACCATCACGCATTGACAATATCCCTCTCACGTTTTCCATGACGACGACTTCCGGGTCGATATGCGAGACGATGTTGATGTAATTGGCGACGAGTGAGTTCTTAGGGTTATCAGGGTCCATCCTCCCGGCCGTGGAGAAGCCCTTGCACGGAGGGCCGCCGATCACGACATCCACCTCGGTAGGGTCAATCTCGGATCGCTCGAACAGGTCGCCCGGTGATACTTGTTTGATATCTGCCTCGACCGTGGGTATGTCCTTGAGATTATGAGAATACGTCTCGAGTGCCGGCTCACTGCGGTCGATTGCTGCCGCGATCTCGAAGCCAGCTTGACGAAACCCGAGCGAGAATCCGCCTGCCCCGGCAAACAGGTCGATACAAGTAGGCGGCCTTGTCATCCTGAGATTTATAACAGCTCCACCAGGTAAAATAGTTTCGGCACTCCTCGCTAGTTTCCTGTTGAAGTGAAGTTGTGGGGGTTAAATCCCACTCGCCCACGCGTCGAACTATCAGGGAAAGTCAATCTTTGAAGTGTCATCATACGCACTTATTTCGGCCTTATCTTCCAAGTACTCCCTGAAGAAGCTCTGTGCATGCTGGTCTCGGAAGTCAAGGTTGAATGAGCGCGTTAGAATTTCCTTTTCTTCCCCTTTCTCGAGTTCAGTGTCAATCTCGATGGCTTCGGCAATCCGGCGGATATCGGCCACGAGGTCCATGACAGTGACCTTGTCCTTTCCCTCTGCAAGGCGTAACCCGCGGCCCAGTTGCTGGAGGAATATCCGGCGACTGTGTGTGACCCGGAGGAACACGATGATATCGACTTCCGGGATGTCAACCCCCTCATTCAGCATATTGACAGCAGTGAGAATCTCGAGTTCACCACGACGGAACGACCGGAGTCGGCGTTGTGCCTCGCGATCTTTGAGGCCACTGTGTAGGGGCCGTGCCCCGAACCCTCGTTCGCGGAAGGCTGTGGCCATTCGCTTGGCGTGGTCGATCGAGGCGCAATAGACAATTGCACGACCGGTATCGCTCTCTCCCCAGACGCTCTGGAATTCGTCGATAATCTGGTCGTCTCGCTCCTCTATGAACAGATTCTTGTTCAGGTCGGTGATCGTATAGTCCTTGTCAGACAGTTCATGCATGCGTTCCCAGTCGATATTGTCACAATATAGGCGATAGTCAACATCGGTAAGATACCCTTTTTGTAGGGCTTCTATGACATCAATTGTAAGCGACTCGCGGACCGGCCCGAACAGTTCTTCCATTGATTTCTCATCTTCCCGCCAGGGTGTCGCTGTAAGCCCGAGGAGGAAGTCCGGCTCTGTCTTGTCCAGCACACGCCAGTACGAGTCGGCCGGGGCATGGTGAGCTTCATCCACGACGACGATGTCGTATTCTTGGGCACGCGCTTGATCGAACCGGTCGGGGTTGTCCAGAGACTGGAAGGTCCCGATATCGATGCCAGTACGATATGCCGGAGATTCTGGTCCATACCAGAGGTGCGTACTGACTTCCTTCGGGAGATGGCTCCAGAGTGATTCCTCGAATTGACGAATTAGCGGTTTCTGGTCGGCAAGGACAAGAATCCGGAGCCCAGGGTTCCCCTCAAGGATCCGCCCGAGTACCCGTCCGGCAACGAAGGTTTTCCCGAGCCCTGTCGCGAGAGAAAGCAATGCTCGATCTGCTCCATCATGATAGAGCTGAAGTAACTTCCTGATCGGGGTTTCTTGATAGTCCCGGGGCTCGAGATCGACTTCGGGCCATCGCGGGAGGACCTCATATTTGTCTTGGAGGTCGACTCCTTCTATCTTTCCAATTTCATACCCTTCTTGTCTGAGCGTTTTGCGATACTCGTTTGCAGAATCAGAGAGCCGGGTGTTAGTCACACAAACGCCTTGCTCGATGTCGTAGAACTCCATGGCCCGCTTGACATCTCGCACGATCTTTTTGCCGGCTGTATACTCCACATTAGATTTGAACTTGACCTGCGCGACGACCTCCCGCGAGTCACTCGAAACAATAACGTCTGCCCCGTGGTCGCCAGGACCACCAACTATCGCCACGTGGGGCCATCCCTTGTGCACGAAGAGTCGCCCCACGGCTCTCTCGAGAGCTCGCCAAGATCCATTCTCGAGGCGGGGTTCCGACAGGAAGCCCTTCGGTGATGGCATCAGTCGTGGACCGAGGTTTTCGCATTCAGGAGTCTAATACTCGCGGCTGCCCGGTCGACCAATATCTGACGGTCGGGATCTGCCCCCTCGACTTCGAACTCGAGACCTTCATCTGCAAGTAACTGAGCGTCCCGGAGGTACCCGACGAACTCATCAACGGCTTCCTGCTTGAGTTCTTCTGAAGGGAGTTTGTTATATTCCCGGTCCCACACTTCGCCATCGAAAAACTGGCCCGGGTTATTCCTGAAGTACCGGACTAGTTCACGGTGAGAAGCAAACTGGAGATATCTTGTTGACTCGAACAAGTCTTCGAGTTCCCCGGGAGGGTCCTCATCACTAAGATAGCGTCGAGTGGCCTCCTCCTCGGCATCCCCGGGAACATCATAGCCATCGAGAGCGAACTCACTAGCCGCGATTGCTTGCTTGATCCGGCTGAGAACTTGTGTTGCCTGCTTCGCGAGTTCACTTGTCGATTGTTGCTCATCATGACAATACTTGGATAGGAGCGCAGCGTAAATCCGGCTCTGGGTCCACCCCCCGGGATCATCACGACGGCTCAAGAGCGTACTGGCAACCTCCATCAGGATTGAATTGATCGGACTATGCCCAAACCCATCATACAATTCATGCCCGGGGTCGTACGTGATTTTCCGGTCTCTCATCCCGGTAGATTCGACTCTTACAGGTTCACCGTTCAGGTCACCACTGGTGACCCGGAAGGCGGTGACTTCGATATCCGGCTCATCTAATTCATCAAGCCCATATTCGCCAGATATCTCCTTGTCTCTTTCCGTCGCGAAGGGTGGCCCGTCACTCCCCTCCCCTGTCTCGCCGTCATCTGTGGTTTGGTCCTGATCCTGACCTGTCGGGTCGTCCCCACCGCCAATGCCTGTTTCCTCATCGTCTTCGCCCGGTTTGCTCCCACCATCACCACCCTCGGGATCGATATTGAAGCCGCTCGACTCGCCATCATCTCCGGTGGAATCATTAACATCATCCCCACCATCATCGGTTGAGGAGTCATCCGCGAAGGGATTGCCTGAGCTTCGCTTGGCCGTTTCAGCGCGCTGGACAGCTTCCCACCATTTGCTGTCGTCCTGATATTCCGGGTCTCTCTCCCAGAACTTCTTGGCCCAGCGCCTTGGCTCGGCATTGATTGCTTTCACTGATCCATCGTCCAAGACTTCGCCCGGGACAAGCCGTTTTTTGCCTGCTTCGTTCCCGGTTCGATAGCCCTTGAATAGCCTCCCGAGAGGTGACCGGTTTGGTTCATGCCCATGTTCACGGGCGTATGTCGGCCGGAACGCTGTCTCACCGCGGATCTCCTCGCGGACCTTCTGCCACCGGTCATTCCCTTTCCGGAACCCGTCTTTCACGTTGGTTACCGGCACGAAATCGATGTGGAGTTCGCCAACTATCCGGCCACCCCAGTGTTCGGTATCTATCGGGTACTCTTTTTCCATTTCCCCGGTCTCGGGGTTTTCCCAGTAGAACAGGGACTTGTCTAACTCTTCGATAACTCTTCCATTCCTGATCAGATCGATCCCGTAGCGATTCTGGTCGAAAAAGCGCTGGATCCCAACCCATCCCCATACCCGCTGTTCACGATGCGTCACTTCGCCCCCGTCGTCGCATGCCGGACACGAGTAATCCGGGTCGTCATCGCCCTCACCCTCTTGGAGGAGCCGCTCTTCCCACCATGACCAGCACTTCTTGCAGTAGTACCCTTCTCCTACTTTCCTATCAAGATCTATGACTGCCGGAAACTCCTCCCCGTCAATCTCGACACTCCGCTCGTCTGACCAGATACAGTGGGGACGGGGCTGGATCTTATCACCATTGAATAGTATCTCGACGTTGTTGTTCTCCAAGACTGAGGTATACATCCGACCGAGATCTGGCTTGAGATTCTGTTTTCTCCGGAGGGTCCGGGCAAAATCTTCCAATTGGCCGACGATGATCTTGGTCCCGTGTTCCCCCGAGTTCATCTTCTCCTCGAACTCGACGTCCACGTCATAGCTGTTCTCGGCGACGAGTTCCCGGAGATCGATAGTAGCAATCGCCCAGTTATCGTCTCCCGCACGAGTCGTTTTCACCGTGGTCCGGCTCCCGAGCCGGGCGGTCGCGATATTGAACCCGACCCCAAATAGTCCCATGTTCCCCATTGGATCTTTCCCGGAGTATCCAGCCTTGAGATTATCTTCCAACTCTTCTGGCGACATGCCAGGGCCGTTGTCCCAAACGACCACCTCGGCGTTTTCATAGTCGTCATCGAATTCGTGTATCGTTGGCGTCTCGATCTCGATGTGGAGTGGGTCGCCCCCGCCATCCTCTGGTGTTTGTCCAGGAGTGCCGTCGATTCCCTCGTCAAGAGCGTTATCGATGAATTCTGCAAAGCAGCGCTTTGGCGGGAGATCAACCTCCCCCAACATCTGGAGGATGCGAGGTGTGGGAGTAATATCGATTATGAGATCTTCTTGAGTGGCCATGGCACTGTGTCATGTATAGCCAGTCATATAAATCGATTGGAAGCCCCCATCATGTAGGTGGAACACAACAGTGATCACAAACTCTTCGAGAAACGTGAGCGGCTATTGATCTTCGACCAATGCTGGCAACCGCTCCCCGAAGAGTTCCGTATAGGAGATCACACTTTCTTTATTGGGGTGTTGGTCTTGTTTGACGTTGTCGAACACGACGAGTGTGAAGCCCTCGTCGGCGATCTCGGTAACTTTCTGTTCGGTCACGTTACTCCGGCTCGAGGATGTGAAAATGCTGTTCCCGGCCCCGGTCACAATAAACCGCGGAACGTCCCCATCACTTATATTCCCGTCAGAGAGTGACTGGCGGAACCGGTCCCTTAGCGTCGTTAGATAGGACACGTATATACGTGCCTCTTTGCCTGTCTCCTTCTGGCGTAATTGGTAGAGATAGCCGTTCCCGGCCCCGTGGGCCGAGTCGATTGTATAGCCAGCTATTTCGAGGAGATTTTCCACGTGACTGCGGAGCGAACTCCCGGCCCGCTTCCGTCGAGACTGCTGTGCCGAGACGCTGATCGCGTCCATCGCAGGATAGAGAAGTGGCAATATCTCGGTGAATGCTTCTTCGAAGTCGTCAGTGGACTCGAAGATTTCTTCGAGTTCCGAAAATAGGTCCTGTAGGCGCGGGTATTCCGTGAATTGGTCGCTCCCGGAGCTACCCGCATTAAACGACTCTAACGAAGTCTGGCCCGTGTCGTATTTCTCCTGCAGGAACACGACTAGTGCCTCGCGATACACGCGCTGTTCGCGCTGGGTATAGATCTCTTGCTCGAATTCGAGAAGCCGGTCTAACACCTGATCCGCCTGTTGACTGACCACGTCGGCATCCAATGATCCATGTTCTTTCTCATACTTGTCGAGGGCTGCCCCCGTGAGAATGGTAGAGTCCGGGAGCCGGTCTGCTTTCACCTCTTCGAGAAATCCAGACCCCTGTAGTTCGTTTGCAATTTCGTCGCTTAGATCCATTGTAATGTATCCAGTCGTGAGCTAGTTTTTCCAACCAGTCTCTTGCTAACTCCAACCGTTATGTTCTTCTGGCACCCTATGGTCCTTCAGGGTAATGACTTCCAGACTGAGCTGTGTCGATTTATTCTGTGGAGCGGGCGGCTTTAGTCTGGGATTTTCGAACGCGGGGTTTGATATCGTTGCTGCAACTGACTATCAAGAGAGCGCCCAGCGCACGTACACTCATAATCTTGACTCGCCGTTCTTGCAGGCAGATATTGCTGATCTGGCCGGTGATCTTGAGCCACTCAAGGACCGTGGGAATTTCGACGAGGGACAAATCGACGTCGTCGTAGGCGGCCCTCCCTGCAAGGGTTTCAGTACTGCCGGCGTGTACAATCCAGAGGATCACCGGAATTCGCTCCTACACCATTATATTCGAGTAGTCAAGCGCCTCCAACCGCGCGCGATCGTCGTCGAGAATGTTCCAGGTGCGAAAGCACTGCAGAGCGGTGCGTACGTGGATGCCTTGCTGAAAAACGCTCGCGAGCTAGGGTACAAGACACGAATGCTTGAGCTGAATGCTGCAGATTATGGGGTCCCACAACTCCGGGAGCGGCTCATTTTCATTGGCTACAAGGATGATTCCCCGATCTCTCGGCCAGTTCCAACGCATACCGGTGATGCACGGCAAAAACGGCTGGGTGAGAGATCCATCAATAAAAAGCACGTGACTGTTGCCGAGGCAATCAGTGATCTCGCGTTTCTTGGTCCCGGCGAGGAGAGTTCTGACTACAACTTGCCCCCGGAAAGCGAGTACCAAGAGCGGATGCGACGCGCTCATGACGGTCCCTTATTCAATCACAAGGCCCCGGACCACAGCGATACCGTTCAAGAACGATTCCGGACGCTGGAAGCGGGCAGCGGGATCGATGATCTACCCCCTCGCCTCCAGACGGAGAAACACTCGATGCGGAAGTACGATCCCACTGAACCGGCCCACACGGTGACAACTCTACCCGAGGACTTCGTACACTACGAGCAGCCCCGTATTCCCACGGTCAGGGAACTAGCCCGGCTCCAGTCATTCCCGGACTGGTTCGAGTTCAAGGGCCCACGGACGACCGGTGGGCCACGACGGATTGATTCACTCCCGCAATACTCGCAGGTCGGGAACGCTGTTCCGCCGTTAATGGCCGAGGCAATCGGCCGACACGTGAAAGCGACTCTTACAGGACAGGACCCCAAGGTAGCCGCTGAAGCACGACTCAATCGCTCTTGAACACCCTTGGCCCGGCAGCCCGGGCGCCGTAGAAGTGCTGTGTTTTTGTTCTCCCGTGCGCTAGGTACGCAAGAGTCTCGGGCCAGGGTTGGCATGAGTAACACATGAGTAACAGGAGGTGGGTCATGATTGGTATATTCATTGGTACGACAGTTCGTCCTTCAGATACATTCTAGTGATAACTTTGACGAACCGTCTGAAGACGAGGTAATCAGGTCACTGAACCTCTTCGTAGCGGCTACAGAGCCAATAGAGCAGCTTGAGCGGAAGCGACAAGCAACGAAGACGCAGTGGAACAATTCGAGCTATACGAGGTCCGTAATCGTTTACGACACCGATCTATTCAGATGATTGATGGGTATACGACCATCTGATTAAGGTGTGAGCAGCCGATCTTTGACCCGGCATCAGCGTGTCATAGAATGAGTCAAGCACGTTTCGGTACTAGCCGTAACTGACAGGGCAGAGCAACAGTAAAACCAACCAATGAAACGATTTGAGGTCGGAGACCGGGTTCGGATCGATATTCCGGATCAGGACGATCCTGATCATGAGCGACTCCATCGAAAACACGGCACAATCATCGAAATATTCGACGATGATGCTGGCCAAGAAACAGGAGATTCACGTGACTCGCATCTATTTAGCGTTGAAATTGATGATGGCACAATCGAACAGCTCCGATGGAGAGATCTCCGACCAGCCACAAACCGATAATGCACGCGATCACTCCTGAAAGAATTCTATGACACGCTCCCGGCATGCGTGAGGCGTAGAAGCTCAATTTGCTCTGCTGTCCCCAGAAAGAACCTGCGTTAGCTCATCCGCCAGAGCCGACCGCTGGTCGATCTGGCTCTTTGGCCGCAACGGGTGATGGTGGATCGTATAGGCCTGCATTTCAACATCGAACCCTCGAACGTGCTTCGCTGGATAGAGGAACGCACTCCCGACTGGTGCATCGAGATCGAGATAGTCGAGGAGGTAGGTATTGAACCGCTGGTAGTCTGACAACTGAAACGGCTGGTGTCCACGCTCGCCTTCCTGTTTATACTTAGCGTCGCCGACCCACCGGATCGAGTCGTCGACGGCGATGGCGAAGTCTGGACGTCCACCACGGGTCGGAAGGGCACCTCTCTCGGAGAAGTATTGGCTGTACTCTGTTAGCGGACTCTCCGCGTCGTAGTACAGTCGCACCCGATCGCCGAAAGTGTAGCATTCCTCGATGTCGCGACGTACGGGATCAACGTCGGTCAACTCCGCCAGCAGCTCTATCAACACGCCCAAGCACCACAACTCGTAGGTCTTTGCCATTGGCTTGACCATCGTATCAAAGTGCTCGCGCAAACCCGTCTCCAACGCCTGCTCGCGCTCGAAGGATTCCCAGAGATCGACGACGGTTTGCATAGCTGGCGATGCGCCCGCCCGAATCTCCGACAGTACCCGTGGGTCTGAGAACTCCGACTCGACAGCTGGGCCCACCAGCAGGTCAAATGGTGAACGCGAGAGCAGGCGCTGGTGGTAGGTAATCCGGTCACCAAAGACGTGCTCGTAGTACTCGTAGGCCTCACGTAACCGTTGCATCTCTCGAGCAAGCGCGACGTGAAACCGGACCAGCAATCGCGCAGCAGGCGTGTTTTGGGTAAACGATACCTGAGTGGATACGACTTGGGCAGCCCCAGTCGCCTGCAACTCCATTGTCCGTCGAGCATCGATTTGTCCACGAACAGCCTGCCCACGCTCACGTCGACGCTGAACAGCCGTCGGTGGGCGTCCGGCCAGAATGGTTTCGGTCTGCTCGATGAGGAGGCGACTGTACGTCCCGATGCGGGCGTCCGGATCGATAAGTCGCTCTGTGGAGACGGGCATCTGGCTCCCAATCGTGTTGGCCCCAATGAGCTCGACCCAGCCCTGAACGTTCTTCACCAAAGAAGCAAACTCGTCACGATCGAGTTTGTGAGGCCAGACTTCGACACCCTCAGCGAACTGCCCAACCCATCCGTTGGGACTGAACCCCGTCTCGGTGATGACTGGATTGTCCTCGTCGATATCCCCGAGGTCGTCGCGGTGCTGTTCGGAGACCTCGAGAGCGGCCCGAAGCATCTCCACATAGTCTGTCAGCTCCGCCCAATCGGCGCCTACGGCCTCAATTTCCTCTCGAGGGATCGGGTTTCTAGTGTGGGGGCGAAAGCCGTCGTCGTCAGCCATTAGCCGAGGAACTGCTCGTTGGATTTGGCCGTCTGCAGTGCGGCAGCGGTCCCATCGAGCCCGAGCCCACAACAGAGCCTGACCAGATGTTGGTACCTCTCTCCGGCATCGCTATCGCCGCCGAGTGTCTCTTCACGGCGGATCGTAGCCAGAAAGTCCTCAACTTGCGGGACGAAGTACGACGTCGCTGCCCGATCTACCGTCCCTCTGTCGACACCGTCCTGATAGAGTAGGCCGTAAGCGATGACGAACCGGGCAGCGTCCATCACTAATGAATGGCCGATCTCGACGATCTCCTCGTTAGTGATGTAATTCGCGAGTGCGACCAGCAGCTTGAACGACGAAGCCTCGAGGCCTGCCGGGGCAAGGTCCTGAGATCGGAGGTGATCGACTACCTCCTGAACACGGCCAGACTGGGCAATGCCGGGAAAGATGGCAGCAGGATCGGCGTACCTGACGTCATCGTTGGTAGTATCCAGTGAGCCCTTCGCTTTGTCAATCACGAACGCCAACATGTCGTCTGCATCATCGTCGACGGCGTCGAGCGCTGCCTGAGCCTCACCCCTGTTCGGTTCGGGGAAGGCCGCCGTTGTTGTCGAAGACCGGAGCAGCGACGGAACCTCTACGAAGCCAAAGCGGCGCCGGAACGCATAACCCAGTGAGAACAATTGGGCCTGATCCTGAGAGTTCATCGTCGCCAAGATACGGAACGCAAAGGGAAGATACGTCTCGTCGTCGCCGTAGCTGATCGGTTCGCTGTCTCGGTACTCAATGTCCAGCAGTGTGAACACCTCGCCAAAGGCCTGATCCAGATTCGCGCGGTTCAACTCGTCGATAATAAGCCACGAGGGCGTCCCTGTCGTTTCAAGCGAGTCTTGGCACGCCATTGCGGCCTCGGCTAGCACCCCGGGTTTTGACTGCCAGGCGTGTTTGTTCGTCGACTCGGCGTCGTCAGTCTCGACGTTTTCGGCCGGGGCTGAGGATTGTTGCGGTGCATACCCTCCGGCCACCTCATAGTTGGTCCACTCGGCGTTGGCCGTTCGTAATAGCACGTCGTCTTTACCAGTGCCACAGATGACCTTCGAGAGTTTCCGCGCCGCTCGGGTTTTCCCTGTCCCTGGTGGGCCAAAGAAGACGAGATTTCGCCCAGCAACAAGGTGGGCAAGCGCCTCCTTGTAGAGGGGGTGGTCGTACCGTGAGTCCTTATCCAGAGAGGCGACGCTGGAAGCGATGTCGGCGACTGCGAGGTTCAGGCCCCCAGATTGTGGGTTGGCGGTCGTGATCTGCTCGTAATCCTCGCGTGTGATCTTGATGATCCCCTGACCACGGCTGGTATCAACCGACAGATCGCTGACCGTGTCGCGAGGGATAGGCGTGAACTCGGTGTAGTCCTCGATGCAGGCTTCAAACAAGGGGTCGCCGTCCTTTTTGCCGACCTCGACAACGTCGGCGATGCGGCCAGCCCCCCGATATGTGCCGTTCGAGCCGTGAGTCAGATCCAGATGTAGGATGACTGCATCTTCTCCGGCATCACGGACTTGACGGGAGCCAGGGATGCCTTGGCGGAATGGGTAGGCCAGATAGCGATCGTGGTAGCGGTTGTCGTTCGAAGTGATGAAGATGAAGAAGTCGTCGCCGTCACGGACCTCCGGTAGGTCGTTGATTGGCCAGGCCGGGAGATCATCCGTGGGAGCACTGGTAGTGAGTACTTCGGAGAGAAATGCCGTCGAGGAGTCAAACTGTGCATAGTGTTCCGTCGAGATGTGCGTAAAATAGTCGTACCCTGAAAGGTAGTTCGGGTCGTCTTCTCCCAGCGCTTCTAAGACTGTTTCGAGGTCCTCGACAGTCGCCGAGACAGGAACGACGGGCGTCGTCGATAACCAGATATTGCGGAATTTCGAGCCACCTTGGAGTAACTCCCCGAGATCCTCTCGGAGCTCTGTCGAGAAATTCGACAACGGATAGTCAACCCTCTGAATCGCGACGATGTCCCGCTGTCCGGATTGTTCGACCGAATGGAAAACCCAATCGCCGGGCTCGAGACTTTGGTACTTCCCACTCTGGTTATGTGAGACGCCCCATGCAGTGACGGTATCCCGCTTGAGAGTGCTTGCTGATGGAGCGGGTTCGTCATGATCTTCGAAACACTCGATGATCGCATCGACTGTGTCGTCGTCGAGGGGTCTCATAACTGTCGTCTCTAGATTATTCGTGAACTTCGTACCACTTCCACGTGTCCCGTAAATCTCGGCGTATGGCTCGGTCTCAGGGTGTGGGCCAACAGCGTAGAGCGTTGCGAAGGACTCCACAGTTTGGAGGGCTGACCGCGTCGCCTCGTCGTCGAACTCTAGAAGAATCTCGTCGACGTACTCGCTGTAAGGCTCAGCCTTGAATGGTCCTGTTCCGTTACTGAAGCCGGTTGCTTCGTCGATAGTGACTGCATCCCGGATCACAAACTCCGAATCTGGACTCCTGTCTTTGTTCTCGAAATCAAGGAGCCAGTGGACGTCCCGGACGTGTGTATCATTTTTATCGCCGACCTGTGGGGGGGCTTCGTACCGGTACTCGCTCGTAACGACGCCCATGCCGAGAAGTTTATTTTGGCCACGCGTGGCAAGGATGATGTCGCCGATCTCAAGTACATTGACGAAGCGGTGGAGGTAGCCGAATCGGTGCTTGTCCTCGTCGTCCTCGGTGGTGTCACAGGCCGCAACGATTGCGTCTCGTGAGTCTGTATCAGTGAGGTCAGCGTGCGTGTCGCCGTAGCCGAGGAAAACTCGACCAGTTCTGAGATAGGTGTTCCACATTCCCTGATTGTCCTTCATATGATAGACGTTCCAGGGTCGGCCATCCTGTGGTTGTCCGGGAGCGGGACGTTCGAAGGTCATTATGCGACCCTCACACGCTTGTCAAAAATATCTGTTCGTTTTCGAGTGCGTTGTAGATGTCCCGGTTCGACTCGCGGTCGATCGCTGCGACGCGTCTAACTAGCTCCAGACGAATGTTTCCATCACTTCGTCAATCAGGGGGCTTAATCCCCCCTCAGTGGCCATGTCCGAGTAGATCGCCTGAACGCCGTTAATCGTTCGGGTCCGACAAATCTCCTTCAGCAGGCGAGTGAGATAGTTGCCGACGGTCCAAACGATGACCCGCCCAATTCCGACGTCATTGATGCGGCGCTCACCCATCACATTGAGTCCGAGAAAAACCTCGAGGACGCCCGGCAAGAATTGGACCCCACGACCATTCAGCAGTTCAATACATCCGTCCTCGGACTCAGATACCGTACGTCAGTCGAAAACCGTTGGCGATAGACCGTCTTGAGAATTGGTCAGGAATTGCTCCAGAATTGCCCGAAGAGTGTAGCAGGATTCCCGGGTAATCACTCGGGTGCTGACGACCAGTATAGTGGATCGATCGGTAATTGATGATAGTATGTCGTAGGGTCACCCAGAGGTCAACGAACCAATCACGTCGAAGGACCATTAGAATCGATAATCAATCCTGAGTCGGTTGAGCCAAGTCTTTGAATCTAAGATCGAGTGTATCCGGATATAGAATGCGATAGACTGTCGAGCGTGTGATTATCTGGACGAGTTGATGAATTTGAGCCTGAGAAAAATATTTAGTCTGTATACTATATGAAAATTTATTATAAGCTATTACTATTTCCTATAGATCTAAGTAGTGATGTCCGATTCAGAGTTGGCTGATAGAGTCGATCGAGATCCGAAATTGGGTGGCGATGAAAAGGAGACGACAATCACGATGTGCGGACAGGACAAGCACTTCGATATTTTTAGTGCCAAGCCTACAGTAATCAAGTCACTCCTTCAACACGACCATTTTCAGCTTGAGTGGGCTCGTGTGCTGGATGACGAGGGAGGTGAGCGAGTGAAAGATGAAGAATCCCTAAAAGGTCAAGATGGAGATATCGTCGCAGTTAGCGGTGAAATGCCAGTCGGCGTTCTTACTGTTAAGTCTAAGCCTCGGGCAAATAATCACCAATCGAGTATTGTGAGCCACGAAACGATCGACTCATCCGTGTTCAACGACGGGTAGTAGAATATCCGCCTCTGTTGACCACGCTGTTTCCAGAGGTTGTGATCCTGAAAGGTGAGTCGGTATCTAATTAGCCATCGTGTGCTGTCATCGCCTCACCGATGCGCTTCTCGGTCGGTTCTGCGAGATAGGGCTCGATGGCGGAGTAGTCTGACCATCCTCCGATACTCATCATAGTCCGCACGTCTACCTGACGCTCAACGAGGTGCTGTGTCGCCCAAGAGCGCCGGAGGTCGTGACTCGAGACCGAACGCCACCGGGGAGCCTCCTGTTCGGTAGCGATGCGTTGAGCGGCTTCTGTGACCCACCGGCGGATGGAGGATGTGGATGCATCGACCCAGGGTGCATTCGTCTCGAGTTCACGTTCACGGCTGAACTTGTGGATGTCATCGGCGACGGATTCCGGCATCCAGACGTCCCGGGTCTTGGGGTCTCCCCCTTTCGTGTTTTTGCCGCGAATTTCGAAAAGCCATACGTTGCCTTCCTCAGACCACCGAAGATCATTGTCACTCGGGTAGCCCACTTCTGAAGCGCGAAGCCCACAGCGCCCCATCAGCTCCATCGCGATCTCACGCTCCCAATCCCACTGTCCTGCCGTCCACTTGAGGATATCCAGCTCATCCGGGGAGAGCCAGCATTTCGTCACTGCACCGGAATCGTCGACACGAACCATACACGGAATCACAGAGCAATCCGTCTAGTTCTTTCGATAGTTTACACCCATATCGGGATCAATTCCACGAAAACCGGTGGAATCTAATCAGGTTGTGGAACAAGTCGATTATGTAGATCGTTCTTTGATTCAGTGACTGCTATGTGGTACGTCTGAACCAATTTTGACATCGGGCAACGGGCTATGCAGGAGTTAGTTGGCCTGCGTCAAGTTCCCCATCGAGATAGCGCTCACCTCTTTCGGTAATAGTGTAGACGCCATTACCTAGGTGCTGCAACAATCCATATTCGACCAACCGTTTGCACCGCGTGTTGATGTGCTGGCGGGTGAAACGGACGCGTCCGTCTTCGTGGATCTTCGTTGGGCTCCGTGGCCCTTCCTCACGGAGAAACTCGAGAATCCGATCGTCTGCGATAGACATCCAGTCTGCAGAGAGACGCATATCCCAGCGTTGACTACAGGACGCATAGAGTTCGCGAAAAGTAGCCTACAAAGTTTTATAGTCTCATTTAAGTTCTTTGGGTAAACTATATTTTCTCTGCTGTTGTCGGTACTCGCTAAGCGGATCTGGTCAACCGATCCGCTCACTACAGATCCATACTCATGAAGACAGCACGACTGGCGTTAGACATCGAGACGATCAGTCCCGATGTCCCTCCCTGGCAGCGCCCCGACTTCGACGATTCCAGCCAGTTCGAGCTCTTCGCCGGGACCGTCGCTCATCAGGAGTCTCCCGGTAGCGATATCGACGCAGTGGTGCAGTTCCGTGAGGGGAGAGGACCAGAAGCGGAACTGGACCTCATTAACCGGTTGCTCGCGTTGTTGACCGACTACGAGACATCTGCCGTACTGACCTATAATGGCGAGGCGTTCGACTTCCAGCATCTTGCTGGTCGTGCGCAACTTGCGGCAGCAGAACTCGAGGCGCGTAAGGACACTCCCGAGCGGGTTGAGTTGGTGCTCGGCACCATCCAGAGCGACGACCTTGTCCACGACGTGTGGGATGCCTTCGGTGAGTACACCTCGCTCGAAGACGCATGTGAATACGCTGGTATCGGAATAGCCCAGACCTACTGGGCAGAGTACGACCACGGGATCGATCCCGCCGACTGGCGCACTCCTGACGACCAGGGTACGCCAGAAGTGCTGAGTGCTGACGTTGCACAACTCGGTGAACACTATCTCGACAGCATTGAGTCCGGAACGACCGATACCGAACACTTTCGAGAACTTGAAACGATGGTGACGGATTACGCGTTGACGGACGTCGAACCGCTCTTCGCCCTCGCTGACCAGCGGCCGTTCACACCGGAGAATAATAGGTGAATTTCAAATGATGGACTACAATTCGCACAGTCTCCCCCGAGTAATTCGATCCAGCGAGAACCTCCAGTCATGACTGACGCATCCGACTGGCGAATCAGGTTCCGAACTCGGCATCGCGATCTCCTGACACTCTTGGAGGTGAACCGCTCCCAACACCAGGCCAGAGTCGGTGGGTTTCCACTGCCATGGACAAGAAATGAGGATACGCCCACGAGTCGGAGCTCTGATTCGGTTACTACGGAACGCGAAATGAGTGATGTCGACGATGGAAGGCGTGAGTTGGGAGACGAACAAGTGCGACAGAAACTCACAGAACTATACACCCAATGCCTTGAGCGAGCCTGTGAGTCCGAAGCTACTTACGAAGAGCAGATCCGGGTGCTACTGTCTGTATTCCAGTATGACATCCCCTCACGCGTCGTTGCCGACGTTGTCGGGTGTAGTCACGGACACGCTCGCCGGTTTGAATGGGATAATGACCAGAAGGAAGTTCGCGAGAAAGCATGGTCGCAGAAACAACGAGCGCATCAGGTTCCACCAGCACTGGCTGAGCAGGTCCGGATCCGAGACAACCACGAATGTGTTCGCTGTGGCTCAGACGACCAATTAAGTGTCCATCATATCGATCCAGCAGGCCAACATGGACCAGCGGTCATGGAGAATCTCGCCACGCTCTGTAACCAGTGTCACAAAGCCGCCCATGGCGGAAACGTGAGCAGTGGTGAGGTCATCCACGACTCTGTTACGGAATTCTGGAATTGGGCCACAGAGGGTGAAGAGTAACTTGGGGATCCGGCTCTGCCGAAATCTTCAGTAGGTGATACATTTCGGCGGTCGTGCCGCATACAGAGCGCGGATTGGTCACATTATATAGTCGTCCGCGGGTCAACCAGAGACCAGTTTGACTGAGAACGTTCGAAATGCCTACTGATAAAGTGCGCAGGTGGGCATTGCTCGTCGTTTCCCGGTAGCAACCGTAGATTAACATTGCCCACGAATGTAATCTGAGGTATGGACCCGGTGGTGGCGGGCTTCTTGGCGAACGTCGCCTATGACGCGGTGACAGGCGCACTCGCGAGTTGGTTCGGGACTACCGTCGAAGACCGTATCGAAACAGCAGCCGAGTCTGTGGCAGAAGACTACAATGCGCTCATCGCCGACGACCTGTTGGAGATTTTGGGTTCGGACAGACTCGGTGACACCGTTGAGTCCTTCAAAACGGAGGGCGAGCCCATCGCGGTCGACCAACTAGCCACTGTCTTCCGCGAAGAACGGAATGTTATCAAATTTCTCGACAGGGACGCTGAGCCCGTCGTCGAGGACTTCTTGAATACCATCGAACGAGAAATCGCCGCCGATGACGAACTTTGGCGGCGGCTCAACCTCCAGTACATCAAGGCTGAGCGTCGGGACACTGATGTGGTTTTGGAGGCGATTATGCGCATCGAGAGCAATGTGAGCGGTATTGCAGCTGCCATTGAGCCAGAGCCCGTACGAGAGGCGGTTGATACGCTGCGCAGCCAAGGGTTCGAATGGCTCGATACCAAGGATTTCGAGGATGGCCAAGCGCATGAACTGCATTGCTGGCGGCGGGCGTTTACATTGACTGAAGTCCGACAGGGATACGCCATTGACCGCCAGCGGCCCATAGAGGACGGTGACCACGGTGAACGGGTGGACGTGACTGATGAGATCTTTGAGAAGGTCACGGATGGCGGCGGCGCAGTCGTTGTGGGGTCGCCAGGGGCCGGGAAGACCACGGTCTGCCGGACAGTGCTGTCACGCTGGGACGCCAATCCAGACAGGGGACCGGTACTGTACCGGCGGAGAGGCAGCGGTGAACCCATCGACAACGTTGGGGAACTCGCGTCCGCTATCGAGACTGTGACGGACGAGGGGTCGGTGCTGGTGGCCGTTGAGGACGCCACCCGAAGTGGCTCGCTGCCGGTCTTCGAGACCATTCACGACTACGCGGACGACGACGCCGTGAGCTTCCTACTCACGAGCCGGGAGTATGAGTGGGATGCATTCAGGGACCGATTGCGCCGCGGCAAAATCGACGAGCACTCTCAACTCGGCGAGGAGGTCCAGACGATCCGTGACGAGTACCTTGACCCAGTCTGGATACCTGGCTTAGACCCGCGTGAGGTTGAGCGAATCTGTGATCACTTCGAATACGTGACCGACAGGAGCGTCGACCTCGACCGCGAGATGCTATACGAGCATATCCGTACGCAGAACGGGTTCAGTCCGCTCCTTCTGCTGGCATACTGGCTCCCAATCATCGACGACATCGACCGAGATCTCTCGGCGGCAGGCCCGACGGCACTCGAGCGCACGGTGTCAAACGCCTACGATCGTGTGGCGAATCCGGCACGGGGGGAGGCCGCCGACGCCGGCGATCTGGTTGTGAATTCTGATCGCGAGGCCGAACTCCTCTCGCAGGTGGCGCTCCTCGTGAACCTTCTGAACGCGGCTGGCTGGGACGTCTCAAGAGCGATTCTACACTCACTCGCCGCCGAGCCCGGAGAACACGCGATGCTTGACCGGCTGGTGGCAAATTTCGAGGGGGTCCTAGTGGTCGGACGCGAGGGTGACCGTTACCTGACGAATCACTCACTCTGGTCGGTCCTATATCTCGAGGAGTTCCTTGAACGGGCGGCGAGCGATCCGGCTGCCCGTCAGCGTTTCGAGGCCTGCCTGAATCGCGTGTTCTCGATGTTCGACGAACCTGACACCCGGGGGGAAATCAGTGACTATCTCGGCCTCAGTTCGGACCTGTTGGCGCGCATCGAGGCAAATCCGGCAGCGGTCTCGAACGCCTTTGTGGACGACCTGTTCTCGGTGGGAGTCGACCGGCCGAGGCTCGCACCATTGTTCGGGACGAGCGAGCACTCAGGCATTACGCTTCCTGAAGCCTGCGACGAATGGGTAGCCGTCGATTGCGCCTTCCACCGGGCGAAGATGTACCAGAAGCGTGGTGATCGCGAGCTGGAGCGGGCCGAACTCGACGCGGCGAAGGATGCTGCCGATGAGACGCTGACGCCTCTCCCACGGTTCGGTGTCATTTACGCCGTCCATCAGGGCCACTTCGCCGAACAACAGGGCGAATACGCGACCGCCCGGAGATACTTCATGAGTGCGCTCCAGCAAGCTGCGGCGGCGGGCACCGAGGTAGACGAGGCGGTCTGTCGGAGTGCGCTCGGTATCGTCGCTAGCAAGCAGGGCGACTACGAGAAGGCGATTGAGCATTTCCGGGCCAGCCGCGATATCTCAAAGGACCTTGAGAAGCCTCGCGGCGAAGCCGCCACGCTCCATAACCTAGGCGCCGTCTTTGCCGAAAAACGTGAATTCGATACTGCAGTAGACTACTTCGAACAGAGTCGCACGCTCTACCAGGCGGCAGGTGACCGGTCGGGTGAGGCGAAGATCCTAAACAACCTGGGTATGGTCGCGGGCTCGCAGGGCGACCTAGAAACTGCAAGGGAATACGTTGAGCAGGGGCTCGCCCTTACGAGAGAAATCGGTAACCGGTCCGGCGAGGCGTCAAGTCTCCAGAACCTCGGCATGATCGCCAATACAACCGACGATATTGAGCGGGCTCGCGAGCGGTTTGAGGAAAGTCTTGAACTCGCACGATCGATTAACGACCGCAAGCGCGAGGCGAAAACCCTCCATAATTTCGGGACACTTGCCCTCAAAGAGGGCGATTATGCGGTCGCCAGGAAGCGACTTCAGAAGAGCCTCAGCATCCATCAGGACATCGGCGCCCGTCCAGGGATAGCCGGGAACCACACGAACCTGGGCCGAGTGGCCCGTGAGTCCGGAGCGTTACATGAAGCCAGCGCTCACTACGAGCGAGCGGTCGAAATCTACGAGGATATCGGTGTGAGGCGGGACGCGATCACGCCACTCCACGGTCTCATCGTGACGGCTATCAACCGGGAAGAGTATGATGCCGCCGCTACCGCTAGCGAGCGAGCGCTCATCATGCTTGACGAGGCGTCGTTCGACGATCAGGGAAGGTACAGGCAGATGTTCCAGTTGTTCGACGCCGCTCTCATTGAAGGCGATACCACTGTCATTGTGGCCTACATCTCCGCGCTTGACGCTATTGGAAATTCGCTACCCGCCGACGCTGCGGCATGTTTCGCAGCCGTCTGGGATCATCGGATTCAGTTCTCCCCGGACGAACCAGAGTACGCCGAGGTGCTCGCGGCTGGTGTGCAATTGGTGGCACTATTCGACCTAGGCGATGTCAACGAGTCGTCCGGAGTCTGGAAATCGGTCATTGACATGATAAATACAGCTACCGCGGACCTTCCGGTGGCTGTCTGCCCAACTTTTGAGATGCTGGACGGGAATGATCCTTCGCTGACTCCAGACGAAGTGCGTGACCTGCCGGCTGACCTCGAAGGTGACGACCTGACCACGACTCTGGTGAAGAAACAGGCCGACGCAGCTGCAGATATATTGGCGGCGCTCACTGATAGCGAGACGACTCTTGAAGAGGCGGCAGGGACACCCTCCTGTCGGAAAACGCTCCGATCATTGGCTGGCGACACGCCTGCAGTCGAGGTACTCGCCGAACAACTTTGGAACCCCGAGGACAAGAGCGACGAATTCCAGCGCTGGACGAACTAACCGGCTGTGGACTTTCGTATGGAGGCAACTTCTGGGAATTACGCAATCATGTCAGTTAGCTTGATTGTCGAGCAAACGATTGAGAGGTGCCACTTGGATTGGGAAAACGGACGATGAACTCGGTACCTGATCTTGCAACCGAGCTCTCTAGCGGTATGCTGACCACCGCTGCATTCTCTTGGGCAGTGTAATTGACCCACCTTCTGTATGTAGAACAGAGCCCATATCTGGTAATTATAATTTAAACAGACCTGAAAATAAATTACCTACTCGTCATTCCGTAGTCGTATCGGAGTTCCCCACCTGCTTACCTGCATCTTCGTCAACTAGCTTCGGAAATTCTGGGTCGGCATCTTCGAGTTTATGCAGATCGTTAGCCTCTAACTTCCCGGCTTGAACAAGCGTACCGATCTCAGATGGCGTCAGCTGTTCGATTTGCCCTTCTTGTATCTGCTCGTACAGTTTATCGACGTCGGGGCCGTAGTCGATATTAATTGAAACATCAGCAGTCATTGCTGCCCCGACTGTCCGGCCACTTTTATTCAAGTTCGCGCCGCGAAGGACTCCGTGCTCAATCCGTTCCTCTAAGCGCGGTCGGTCCTGGCCGAGGCCGAGATAGGCGAAGGCAACCATTGCTTCAATACATATATCTGTTGACTCATCCCCTAACGTACTAAATATCTTATTTAGCTCGCTTTCACCAAGCAAATACCAGAGAAGCCCGAAGTCTTTTAGACTGTTAATTACTCGTTCCCGGATGTCCTGCTTTCGATTCGCCTCTGATTGGGCGTGAGCGTATTCTTTTAATCCACAAAGATATTCTCGGTCTGCCTGAGTGAGTATACCTCGAGGCCGATCGTCGGGTGTGAGGTCGGGAGAGGGTGCCACTCCATCACACTCAGCATCGCTAGCAGTGTCGTTCGAAGGGCTCTCGTTATCATTTCCCATGGTAAGTCTATTTCCGCCTAAAGAAATGGTAGAGTTCGTCCATAATATATTTATCGGAGCGCTACGAGGTTGTCACCCGTAGACAGGATATGACCGACGTAACCCAAACACGGATTCCATGCTCGCGCACTACGCGCAAACTCGTTAAAGAGCAAAAGCGCGGCGGCGAATCCTATGACGAACTGCTCCGGAAGATGGCGGAACAATATGAACCGGAAATAGGAGCCTGAGTACCGGAGAAGACACTATGGAGATGAAATTCACGGCGTCCACGACACCAATCCTTTGGCCAGGAATGTCGGGGACGCCTGAAGTGACGGAACGGACCGAGCTGGTCCTGAGCCGTAGTCGATATTCCGCAAGCCGTCAAGAAAATTGTTTCGGCGAGGTTCGTCGGAAATCGCCTACAAATCATCTCGGTCCGTTTGGACTGATTGACCTAACCGACCACCTACGAACGGATGTTTACCGAAGATCCCGACAGCAGCGATTGCCTCGCCCGAAGAACCGAACGATGAGCTCAACGAGTACCTGCGCGAGAACACCGAGATGCTTGCTCGTATATTGGCCTGCGGTAACGAAGAGGCACGTGGCTACGCCCTGGCTCTCCTATCCAATTCTGGAGGTCTCAAATGAGTGATTCGGACAGGCGGCGAAGCACCTTTCCCGACACGATGAGACCCAAACGCCGGGGTCCTATGAACGAGGGACTCGAACCCACGACGCCTGCCGAGGCCGTGGAGTGGTACCTCGATGAACGGGAATCTGACCTCACGCAAAAGTCGCTAAACAACCATGGATATCGACTCAAGCAGTTCGTCGCTTTCTGTGATGAGCACGATATCGATAACCTGAACACGCTCACCGGGCGGAACATTCACCGGTTCCGAACTTGGCGCAGCAAGGACATCAAGCCGGTCACGCTCCGCGGTGAGCTGCAAACGCTCCGGGTCTTCCTCGAATTCTGCGCGTCCATTGAGGCCGTCGATCCTGGGATGCGCGAGCGGGTGCAGCTCCCGAACGTGGAAGCCGCCGATGAGGCGCGCGAGGAGCACCTCGACAGCGATCGAGCAGAGGCAATCCTCGATCACCTCGAACGGTTTGCCTACGCCAACCGCGATCACGTGGTAACGGCGATTCTATGGCATACCGGCATCCGTCTCGGGAGCCTTCGGACGTTCGACCTTCGGGACTTCGATCCGGATCAGAAGTGCCTCGACCTCCGGCACCGGCCCGAGACCGGGACGCCGCTCAAGAACAAGAAGGCGGCTGAACGGTCGGTCGCTGTCGGCTCGCATTACTGCGA
>ENA-ORDC01000582-ORDC01000582.1-marine-metagenome-genome-assembly--contig:-NODE-582-length-34557-cov-13.508005_pt1 | contig 34557 bp, 35 predicted proteins | sample MGYA00237783_ERZ508515 | MGnify/ENA primary metagenome ERZ508515 (study PRJEB26186, sample SAMN06268792) | marine metagenome | isolation source: Eden Landing Ponds, San Francisco, CA, USA | place... | reverse complement strand
CGGGAACTGCTGGAGCAGGAGGAAGGAAGCAGCAACGCCGGCAGCTGGCAGGAGCAGCTGCGCGACTGGGCGGACCGTGCACTGAAACAGGGCAAGCACCCCATACTGGATACGGCCCTTCCGGAGTTTGAACGCATAATGATCGAAACCGCCCTCAAGCATACGGGCGGGCGCCGGCGGGATGCCGCCAACCTGCTGGGCTGGGGGCGGAATACGCTGACGCGGAAGATCAAGGAACTGGGGATGGAGAACGAGGCAGAGCAGGAGGACTGACTCCCAGCGGACAACACATCGCCCTGATTGTAGGAGCGAGCCCTGCTCGCGATGGCTTGTCCCTGTGCTAATCCGAATCGCGAGCGGGGCTCGCTTCTCTAAAGCGGGCGTCGGGATCAACCCACGCCCGTTGACTCTGGTTAAGGATTGGGTTCGACGAGCTTTCAGGCTTCTCTTCGCGGTCTGTGCCGCAGTATGGAATCGGAGGCCGTTGCCCTTTGATCTCCTACACGAGGTCAGCGCCTCAAGCGTGCCACGGGGTCAACAGCTCCGAACTCGTCCAACCCACTTGCCTGGTTACTTTCTGTGCTGCTTTGTCATTCGCTGATCCGCCCTTATCAGTGATCGTTGGGTCCCTATCGTCTCTCAGGCCGCTGCGCCCGTTGTGCCGTGCTCGGGTTCGAAGCGCTCGCCCTTGAGCCACAACCGCCACAGCAAAATGGCCAGCTTGCGTGCCAGCGCCACCCGCGCCTTGGCCGCCCCCTTGGTCTCGGCCAGCTGACGGGCCCAGCGTTTGAGTCGACAGTCGCCGCCCTGGCGGATCATCGCATGGGCGGCCTCCACCAGGTGCCAGCGCAGCAGGTGATCGCCCTGGCGGGTGATCGAGCCACGCACGCATCGTTCTCCCGATTGGGTCACCCCGGGCGTCAGGCCCGCGTAGTCCGCCACCTGTTCACCATTGGCGAAGCGCCGTGGGTCATCCACCGTTGAGGCGAACACTTTCGCCGTCAGTGATCCCACACCGGGCACGCTCTGGAGCTGTTGCTGGAGCTCATCCTCACGCTGCTGGGCCTGCATCTGCTTTTTCATGGCCTCGGCCTGTTCCAGGCTGTGCTCGTACACCGCCAGCAATGGCTCCAGCACCGCCACAAGCGCCTCGCTGTGCTGTTGGGCCCGTTCCCGGACCCGCTGCGCGAACCGGCTCTTGCTGACCCGTCCCAGGCAGATCCCGTGGGCCCGTAACAGCCCCCGGACCTGGCTGTCGAGGCTGCAGTAGGTTCTGACCAGCCCCTGGCGCCCCTGCAGCTGGGTGCGCTCCAGCCGCGCCGAGTCACTTTTGCGGTGCACCGGCTGGAACCACCCTGAACGCACGATCTGAGCCAGCGTCTGGGCGTCACGCCGGTCGGTCTTCTTGCGGGCATCCATCAGATGCTTCGCCGCCCGGGCGTCGATGATCTGTGCGAGGTGGCCGGCGTCTTCCAAAACCTGACAGGCCCACTCAGCCAGCGGTGAGGACTCCACCACAACCGACACCGGCGCAAACGGGGCCAGCACTTTGGCCAACTGCCCGGCGTCGGTGGCCACTTCCCGCTGTTCCATGACGTTGCCCTGCTCATCCACAACGGCAACAGCACTTGATTTGGAAGCCAGATCGATGCCAGCGTAGTTCATCGGACAACCTCCTCCGTTATGGCTTTGTTGAGGCCCTTCGGGTGACCTCGTTTCTCATTGGCGGAGGTTGTCCTCTTCCTTCCGGCCCGATCAAGGCCTGCCCGCTTTATTCCATCTCCTACAGGTTGACGACACCCCTTGAAATCCGGCGCACTGCCCCAAAATTGCCAGCTGACAACAGGTTCAAGCAGGCAACAACCATCAAGGAGTGCGGCGCATCATGACTGCCGAAGCACAGAAAGAAACCCTCGGCTTCCAGACCGAGGTCAAACAGCTCCTCAACATCGTTATCAATTCCCTGTACTCCAACCGGGAAGTCTTCCTGCGGGAGCTGATCTCCAATGCCTCCGACGCTGAGGACAAGCTCCGCTTCGAGGCCCTATCCAATAATCAGCTTCTGGAGGAAGACCCGGATCTGGCGATTCATCTGAGCTACGATTCAGAGGCTGGCACCATCACCATCCGGGATAACGGCATCGGTATGACCCGGGACGAGGTGATCGAGAACCTGGGCACCATCGCCAAGTCCGGTACCTCGGACTTCCTCAACCAGCTCACTGGTGACCAGCAGAAGGACGCCAAGCTCATTGGTCAGTTTGGTGTGGGCTTCTATTCGTCCTTCATCGTTGCCGACCAGGTGGAAGTGACCACCCGCAAGGCTGGGACGGGCTCCTCTGAAGGCGTGCACTGGGTCTCCAGTGGCGACGGTCAGTTCACCATTGAGCCTGTTGAAAACGCGCCGCGGGGGACAACCGTGGTCCTGCACCTGCGTGAGGATGCGAAGGATTTCGCGGACGGCCACCGTCTGCGCCATCTGGTGAAGAAGTACTCCGATCATATTTCGTTCCCGGTCCGCATGCCCCCGGAGCCGACCGGTGAAGAGGACGAGAACCAGGAGGACAAGCCCGCCGAGGAGACCGTCAACGAGGCAACGGCCCTGTGGACCCGGCCGCGTAATGAGGTTTCCGAGGACGAGTACAAAGCGTTCTACAAGCACATCGCGCATGACTTCGAGGACCCGCTGACCTGGTCCCACAACCGGGTTGAAGGTTCGCTGGACTACACCAGCCTGCTGTACATCCCGGGCCGTGCGCCGTTCGACCTTTACAACCGGGAAGCCTCACGTGGCCTGAAGCTGTACGTTCAGCGCGTCTTCATCATGGACGACGCCGAGCAGTTCCTGCCGCTGTACCTGCGGTTCGTGCGCGGCGTGATCGACAGCAATGACCTCTCGCTGAACGTCTCGCGGGAGATCCTGCAGAACGACAGCACCGTTGAGAGCATCCGCACGGCGCTGACCAAGCGGGTGCTGGACATGCTCAAGAAGCTGGCCAACAACGACCCGGAGAAGTATCAGCAGTTCTGGGACCAGTTCGGTCAGGTACTCAAGGAAGGGCCCGCGGAAGACTTCGGCAACCGCGAGAAGATCGCGCCGCTGCTGCGGTTCGCCTCCACCCATACCGGCGAGCCCACGCAGAACGTGTCGCTGGATGACTACGTGGCCCGCATGAAGGAAGGCCAGGAGAAGATCTACTTCCTGACATCGGACTCCCACCAGGCGGCCAAGGCGAGCCCGCACCTGGAGATCTTCCGCAAGAAGGGCATTGAGGTGCTGCTGCTGTCGGATCGCATCGATGAATGGATGATGGGGTACCTCAGCGAGTATGAGGGCAAGCACCTGCAGGACATCTCCCGTGGCGAACTGGACCTGGACGAGGTCGAGTCCGAAGAGGAGAAGAAGGAGCAGGAGCAGGCCTCCGAAGAGCACAAGGACCTGGTCGAGCGTATCCAGAAGGTGCTGTCCGATCGGGTGAAGGAAGTGAAGGTGACCAAGCGCCTGACCGAGTCACCGGCTTGCCTGGTGGTTGGCGATTACGACATGGGCCAGCAGATGCGCAAGATCATGGAAGCCGCCGGCCAGCCGCTTCCGGATTCCAAGCCCATCTTTGAGATCAACGTGGATCATCCATTGCTGCAGCGGCTTGAGAAGGAGCAGGGCGAGGAGCGGTTCTCGGATCTGACCCAGGTGATCTTTGATCAGGCGACACTCGCCAGCGGTCAGGAGATCGAGGATCCAGGCACCTATGTATCCCGCCTCAACCGTCTGCTTCTGGAACTCGCGGAGTAAGCGGGAGGACGTATGGCCGGAGAGTCAGTGGTCGTGGATGTGGTGATCCATCGGGATGACTGGCTCCGGGTCTATGAAGGGACCGCCTGGCGCGTCTGGGTCAAGGCGCGTGACGGGCGGTCCGTCGTCTTTCCTGCCCGTATCCTTCAGCGCTGGATGGAGCATGACGGTGTCTTCGGCACGTTCATGATCCACTACGATGGCGAGGGTAAATTCCACTCTGTTGCAAAAATCGGCGACGTTCCGCGGAACACACCGGCTTCCCCGATCGGCTGAACGGAACTGAACTGAACCGGAATCCGCCCTCACCGAGGGTCAGCGATTGACGTGGAAGTGCTGTTCCAGCGCATCAAATACCCGTTCCGGGTACCACACCTTGCCGACGCTGCCGTTGTAGCGGGCCAGCGCCTTTGCGAGGTTCCCGTCTTCCTTTTCCAGGTAGTGCGCCAGAATGGTGGTGCCGTAGACCAGGTTGGTTTCCACCTTGGTGAGGTTGTCCTCGGGGCGGCCGATCTCCTTTTTCCAGAAGGGCATGACCTGCATCAGGCCCTGAGCGCCAACCGGGGAGATGGCGAACCGGTCGAAACCGCTTTCCACCTGGATCACTGCGAGGACGACTTCCGGGGAAAGGCCGCGTCGGCTGGCTTCCCGATGCACCAGCCGGAGAATGCGCAGGCGGCGGTCGTGGTTATCCAGCCAGCGTTCGGTGCGGCCGGACATATCCACAAGCCAGACCTCGGCGTCGAAGCGGTCGTCGAAACTGTCCGCGGCATTCACGGCCTCGCGGAGTTTGGACCGCAGTTCCGGATCCGGCTGGCTGGTGGCGGCATGGATCGGGCTCGCCAGCAACAGGGCAAGCCCGAGTACAGCGATGCTGACGGCGGTGCGCATATTCCGGAGTCTAGTCCGCGATCACCCTGGCCGCCAGGAAGCGGATGATGTCATCCGCCGCCACATCCTGTTTGTCCGCGTCGGTGCGGCCCTTGTATTCAAGGGTGCCGGCTTCCAGGCCGCGGTCACTGATGACCACTCTGTGGGGTATGCCGATCAGCTCCATGTCCGCGAACTTCACCCCCGGGCGCTCTTTGCGGTCATCCAGAAGCACGTCATAGCCGGTCTGGCGCAGCTGGTCATAGAGCTTCTCCGCGGCCTGTGCCACGCGCTCGGACTTGTGCCCGTTGAGCGTGACAATGGCGATCTCGAAGGGGGCGATGGCGGTGGGCCAGGTGATGCCGCTGTCGTCGTGGTTCTGCTCGATGGCAGCCGCCACCAGGCGGGAAACCCCAATGCCGTAGCAGCCCATGTCCATGTGCACGGACTTGCCGTTTTCATCCAGAACGGTGGCGTTCATGGCCTCGCTGTACTTGCGGCCCAGTTTGAACACATGGCCTACCTCAATGCCACGCTGGATGCCAAGAACACCATGGCCGTCCGGGCTGGGATCGCCTTCCTCAACCTCGCGCAGGTCGGCGGTCTCGCCCAGGGCAACATCGCGGTCCCAGTTCACGCCGGTCAGGTGGTAGCCGGTACGGTTGGCGCCACACACAAAATCCGCGAGATGGGCCGCGGCGTGATCCACGATCATGGGGACCCTGAGGCCCACAGGGCCGATGGAGCCGGCGTCGACGCCCAACGCCTTACGGATCTCCTCATCACTGGCCATGGTCAGCGGCTCGGCAACGTCCGCACGCCGCTCCGCCTTGAGGTCGTTCAGGGTATGGTCACCGCGCAGTACCAGTGCCACCAGTGGCTGCTCGTTGCTGTCCTCATCCTTCGGGGCATGGACCAGCAGGGTCTTGAGGACCCGGTCCGGCGTTGTGTTCAGGTAGCCGGCCACCTGTTCGATGGTGTTCTGGTCCGGGGTGGCCACTTCCTGCATGGTTTCGGTGGCGGTGGGGCGCTCACCTTCCGGCGCCAGGGCTTCGGCCAGCTCGGTGTTGGCGGCGTAGTCGCTGTCCGAGCTGAAGGCAATGGCGTCTTCGCCGGAGCTGGCCAGTACGTGGAACTCCTGGGACTTGCTGCCGCCGATGGCGCCGGAGTCCGCCTCCACGGCCCGGAAGTCCAGGCCCAGGCGACGGAAGATGGCGCTGTAGGTGTCGACCATCACCTGGTAGGTCTCGTCCAGTGACTCCGGGCTGGCATGGAAGGAATAGGCGTCCTTCATCAGGAATTCGCGCGAGCGCATCACGCCAAAGCGCGGACGGCGCTCATCCCGGAACTTGGTCTGGATCTGGTAGAAGTTCGCCGGCAGGTCGCGGTAGCTCTTGAGCTCGTTACGGGCGATGTCGGTGATCACTTCCTCGTGTGTGGGGCCGTAACAGAAGTCACGCTCGTGGCGGTCCTTCAGGCGCAGCAGTTCGTCACCGTACTCCTCCCAGCGGCCGCTCTCCTGCCAGAGCTCGGCCGGCTGAATGGCCGGCATCAGCACTTCCTGGGCGCCGGACCGGTCCATTTCCTCGCGCACGATCCGCTCAACCTTGCGCAGCACGCGCAGACCCAGCGGCAGCCAGGTGTAGAGGCCACCGGCGAGGCGGCGGATCATGCCGGCGCGAAGCATCAGCTGGTGGCTGACAATTTCAGCGTCTGCCGGGGTTTCCTTGAGGGTGGCGATCAGGTACTGGCTTGCTCGCATAGGGGCTGAGTCCGTCTGGATGATGCAAAGATGACTGTTCGGTAAGTGGGGGTTATTCTACGAAGTCCGCCGGCCAGGGTACAGGGTGGCGGTTACGCCAGCAGTAATCGGGAGGCAGAGACAGCATGAAGTTGAGTGCCGAGGAAGTGCAGCAGTTGATCCGGGACGGCGTGCCGATGGCCGAGGATATTGATTTCCGCGTGGAAATCATTGAGTACCACGCGGCCACTGCCCGTGTGCCCTTCAGCGAGCGTATGGTGCGCCCGGGCGGCACGCTCTCCGGCCCGGTACAGATGGCGCTGGCGGATGCCACCATGTATGCGGCGGTCCTGGGGGCGCTCGGAGAAGTGCAGATGGCGGTCACCAGCAACCTGAACATCAACTTCCTGCGCAAGCCGGGTCGCTGCGATCTGATCGCCCGTGGTCAGGTTCTGAAACTGGGCAGCCGCAACGCCTTCTGCGAGGTGCAGCTGTTCTCCGAGGGCAGTGATGAACTGGTGGCTCATGTCAGCGGGACCTATTCCCTGCCATGAGACAGCCGATCACGGGTTATCACCGGGATGAGGAGGGGCACTGGGTGGCGCAGCTGGCCTGTGGTCACAATCAGCACGTACGCCATGACCCGCCATTCATCAACCGCCCCTGGGTGGTCACCCCCGAGGGGCGTGATTCAATGCTCGGCACGGCGCTCGCGTGCAAGAAATGTGATGAGGGGGCGCCGCCGGATGAGCAGCCACTGCAAACCTGAGCCCGCCTTCAGAGGTACTTCAGCGGCAGCTCCGTGTTGTCGATCACACGCCGCATCACGAAGCTGGAGTGCACGCCGCTGACGCCGGTGATGCGAGTAATCTTGTTGAGCAGGAACTGCTGGTAGTGCTCCATGTCCGGCACCACCACCTTGAGGATGTAGTCCGCCTGCTGTCCGGTGATCAGGTAGAGTTCCTGGACTTCCGGGTAGGTGGCGACCTGGTCCTCGAATTCCTGGAAGCGTTCCGGGGTATGGCGGTCCATGCCGATCTGCAGGATGACCGTCAGTGAAAGGCCGAGCTTGCGCCGTTCCAGCAGGGTCTTGCGGCCCAGGATGATGCCGGCCTCCTCCAGTGCCTTCACGCGGCGTGAGCATGGGGAGGGGGATAGGCCAACGCGCTCTGCCAGCTGCTGGTTGGTGAGGCCGCCGTCTTTTTGCAGGTATTCCAGGATCTGGCGATCAATGCGGTCGATCCGGACCAGTTCCGAGTCTGTTTTTGCCATGGAATAACGCCGTTTTTCGTGGGTGAGCTATTATTTTCCAATTTATGGATTGATAGTAGCATAATATTGCTTAACAGTCGGAAATAACCACAAATTCGCAAACACATTGCTCGGTATTTTGGTTACCTTGGACATGTCCCCGGGAGGTGAGCCGGCGTTACCGCGCCGGGCCAGGCTTCCGGAAAGACGGCCCCGCACCAGGGGCCGTCGGTGGCGGTCCGCGACGCCACCCTGGACCGGGTGCCAAAAGCATCCGAAAGCGGAGCAGACGGTGTGATCCACCCTCCGCAGCGCAGGCGCGGCGGCAGGGCAGGCCCCGGGGCTTGCCCCACGCTTGTGCCGCTGGTGTTTCGACCACAGTATTGATGATAGACAGAGGCATCCGGGAAGCCGCGTGGACGGGTTCCCCGATGCCTTGATCCGATTTCAGGCACAGCAGGCAACGCAGAGAAGGAGCAGATCATGGCTTTTGACCATCGCAGGTACCGGCCCTTCAAGCCGCTCAACAAGTCCGATCGGCGCTGGCCGGATAAGGTCATCGAGAAGGCGCCGACTTATTCCGCGGTGGATCTGCGCGATGGCAATCAGGCACTGGTCAAGCCCATGAACATCGCGCAGAAGCAGCGCCTGTTCGACCTGTTGGTGAAGCTCGGCTACAAGCAGATCGAGATCGGCTTCCCGGCCGCCAGTCAGCCCGACTTTGATTTCTGCCGCAAGCTGATCAGTGAGGATCGCATCCCCGAAGACGTCAGTATCCAGATCCTGACCCAGGCACGGCCCGACCTGATCAAGCGCTCCTTTGAGGCGCTGGACGGCGTACACAGTGCGATCGTTCACGTCTACAACTCCACCTCCACCGCCCAGCGTGAGCAGGTGTTCGAGATGGATATGGAAGGCGTGAAGCAGATCGCGGTGGACGGTGCGAAGGAAGTCCAGCGCCATGCGAAGAACTATCCCGATACGGAGTGGATCTTCCAGTATTCCCCGGAAAGCTTCTCCGCGACCGAGGTGGATTACGCCGTAGAGGTGGTGGATGCGGTTAATGACGTCTGGCGCCCGGACCAGGGCCAGCAGGTGATCATCAACCTGCCGGCCACGGTGGAGATGGCCACGCCCAACGTGTTCGCGGATCAGATCGAGTGGTTCTGTGACCACGTGAGGTATCGCGATCACTTCAGCCTGAGCGTCCACACCCATAACGACCGTGGCTGTGCTATTGCGGCGGCGGAGCTGGCGGTCATGGCCGGCGCCGACCGGGTCGAGGGCACGCTGCTGGGCAATGGCGAGCGTACCGGCAACATGGATCTGGTGGCCTTCGGCATGAACCTGTACTCCCAGGGCATTGATCCGGAAGTGGATCTTTCCGGTATGGCCGAAATCGTGGACGTGGTTGAGGCCTGCACCGAGATCGCCACACACCCGCGCCATCCCTGGGCGGGCGAGCTGGTGTTCACGGCCTTCTCCGGCAGCCATCAGGACGCCATCCGCAAGTGCATGGCCAAGCACGGCGAGAATGACATCTGGAACGTGGCCTACCTGCCCATCGATCCCAAAGACATCGGCCGGCGCTACGAGGAAGTGGTGCGCATCAACAGCCAGTCCGGGAAGGGCGGCGTGGCCATGGTGCTGGAGCGCGACTACGGCATCAGCCTGCCGCGCTGGCTGCAGATCGAGTTCGCCAAGGTGGTCCAGAAGGAGGCGGAGATCACCGGTGGCGAAGTGGATTCATCCACCATCCACAAGCTGTTCGAGCGGGACTACCTGCAGGTACCCAAGGGCTGGACACTGCATACCTACGACCTGCACCGCACGGATGATGGCGTCCAGGCGTCGGTCGTGGTGGGCAATGGCGAGCGTACTGAACTCAAGGGTGGCGGCCAGGGCGCGGTTGAGGCCGTGGTAGATGCACTGCAGCACCGCCATGGCGTGAAGGTAGCCGTGGAGGCCTACGATGAGTTCGCGCTGGGCGAGGGCACCAGTGCCAATGCGCTTGCCTGCATCCGGATCCAGGTGAACGGCGAGGTCTACAGCGCGGCGGCGTTGGCCGAGGACACGACGTCAGCAACGCTCCAGGCGCTGCTGTCGTCTGTTGCGCGGTGTGTGAACGCCACGGCGGTGGATACCGCAGCCGTCCTGTAACGCAGGAGCGAGCTTGCTCGCGATTGGCCCCCCAGGGGCCTTACTGAAACGAATATCGCGCGCGAAGCGCGCTCCTACAAGCGAAAGACCCTCAGCCGACGGTCTTGACCGGAATGATATTCGGGTCCGGCTCCGCGCCCGGGACCTCCGGTGCCTCTGACAGCCCCAGGTTGTTCTGTTCGAACACCCGGTCCGCGCGGTAGCTGGAGCGGACCATGGGGCCGGAGGGCACTTCCAGGAAGCCCTTCTCAAGGCCCTTCTCGCGATACCACTCGAACTCCTCCGGAGTCACCCAGCGTTCCACGGGCAGGTGGTTCTTTGTGGGCTGGAGGTACTGGCCGAAGGTAACGATATCCACGCCGATGGCGCGCAGATCGTCCATGGTTTCCAGGATCTCTTCCTCGGTCTCGCCCAGGCCCAGCATCAGGCTGGTCTTGGTGATGACCTTCGGGTTGTGCTTCTTGGCATGCTCGAGCACGTCCAGTGTCTTCTTATAACCGGCGCGCGGGTCACGGACGCGCTCAGTCAGCCGCTCCACGGTTTCCACGTTCTGCGCGAAGACTTCCAGTCCGGAGTCCACAACGGTCTCAACGTGCTCGTTGATGTTGTCGAAGTCCGGGGTCAGGGCTTCCACGGCCACGTGCGGGGTGCGGCGCTTGATGGCGCGCACGCAGTCGGCGTAGTGGCCGGCGCCGAAGTCGTCCAGGTCGTCCCGGTCGACGGAGGTGAGCACGATGTAGCGCAGGCCCATCATTTCCACGGAGTGCGCTGTGTTCTCGGGTTCGTCCTGATCCAGCCAGCCCTTGGGGTTGCCGGTGTCGACGGCGCAGAAGCGGCAGGCGCGGGTGCACACGGAGCCCATGACCATGATGGTGGCGGTGCCGTTGTTCCAGCATTCGCCCATGTTGGGACAGTGTGATTCCTCGCAAACGGTGCTGAGGCGGTGCTCGTGGACGTTGCGCTTGACCTGCTCGAAGCGCTCGCCGCCGGGCATACGCGCACGCAGCCAGGAGGGCTTGCGAGTGCGTTCGACTTCCTGGGCGCGGGAGGCTTTCTGGCCGTCCTTGATGGCGGCGATGCCGTGTTCGCTGCGGAACTTTTCGCCGCTGCGGGGTTTCTGGCGATCACTCATGGCGGTGTTCGGTCCCCTGGTCAGGTACAAGCCTGTGAGGTGGCTGCCTGGAAAGGGTCCGGCAGCCTCTGACGGGAATCGCCACAAGTACATCCATGTAGGCTGCTCTTCCGCCATCCATGGCTCCAGAGCTTCCCGTCAGAGGCTGCCGGACCCTTTCCGATCCAGCGCGGATCAGGCCGGTACGGTTAACGATTGGTCAACCATTATAACGAAACTGCCGCCAAAAATCGTGGGTGACTGGACTCAGCCCGGCGCTGGCGCCACAATTCCGCCCATTAAAGCCACCCGTTACGGATTGTCTGCATGGATTACGACGCGCTTGTTCCCGAGGTTCTGGCCATTGCGGCGGATGCTGGTGAGAAGATCATGGCGTTCTATCGCCAGGACTATGAGGTGACGCAGAAGCAGGATGACAGCCCGCTGACGGAGGCGGATATGGCGTCCCATCACCGGATCGTCGAGGGCCTTCGGTCACTGTCGCCGAAGCTGCCGATCCTTTCCGAGGAGGAAGAGGTGGCCTGGGAGCAGCGCCGTGACTGGGACCGGTTCTGGCTGGTGGACCCGATCGACGGCACCAAGGATTTCATCAAGCAGAGCGGTGAGTTCACGGTGAACATTGCGCTGATCGAGAACGGGGTTCCCGTGTTGGGTGTGGTGACGGTGCCGGCCCTGGGTATTGAGTACTGGGGGACGCGGTCCAGCGGGGCATTCCGCCGCAAGGATGGCGAGACGGTGCGCCTTCAGGTGGCTGAGCCGCCGGATGAGAAGCGGGTGGTGGCGAGCAAGAACCATATGAACGCGGAGACGGAGGCGTTCATTGAGAGTCTGGGGCCGCATTGTCTGGTGCAGGCCGGGTCGTCGCTGAAGTTCTGCCGGATTGCCGAGGGCGAGGCGGATATCTACCCGCGGGTGGGGCCGACCTGTGAATGGGATACCGGTGCCGCCCAGGCGGTGCTGGAGGCGGCCGGTGGTTGCGTCCTGACCTTTGAGGGGGAGCCGCTGCTCTATGGCAAGGAAAGTGTGTACAACCCGCATTTTGTGGCGGCAGGGCCCTGGTTTACGCCGGTCTGAGCCGCCTCAGTATTGATCCGGTGATTAATAGCGGCTAGGGTTTCGCGGTTACACAAAGGTTTCAGAAACAACAGAAGAAGCGGGAAGGGCTCAACCATGAATGAGAAGCGAAGCTCGGTCCACGGTGAGTGGTCCAGTGGTCTGATTTTCATCCTTGCTGCCACCGGTTCCGCCGTGGGCCTGGGCAATCTGTGGCGTTTCCCTTATCTGGTGGGCGAAAACGGCGGGTCCGCCTTCGTCATACTGTATCTCGCCTGCATCCTGCTGGTTGGCCTGCCGATCATCATCGGTGAGGTCACCATTGGTCGCAAGGGCCGGCGCAGCCCCATCAACAGCCTGCGGCTGATTGCCCGGGAGGAAGGGCTCAACCAGAAATGGGCCCTGGTCGGCTGGATGGGCGTGATCGCCGGTTTCCTGATCCTGTCTTTTTATAGCGTCGTTGGGGGTTGGTCCCTCTATTACGGTTATGAGGCCCTGATCGGTGGTTTTGCCGGCATGACCTCGGATTCCGCCGAAGGGATGTTCAATGGGCTTGTAAGCAGCCCTTCCGCCGTACTTGGGTGGCACACGCTCTTTATGCTGATTGTGTTCGGCATCGTGGCTTCAGGCGTCAAGAAGGGCCTGCAGCGGGCGGTGACGCTGCTGATGCCCCTGCTCTTTATCCTGCTGGTGGGGCTGGTGGTCTACGGCGTGACCACGGAAGGCTTTGGTGATGCCATGACCTTCCTTGCCACACCGGATTTCAGTGCTCTGGACGGAGACACCGTGCTGGCGGCCCTGGGGCAGGCGTTCTTCACGCTGAGCCTGGGTATGGGCGCGATCATGGTCTACGGGGCCTATCTGCCGCAGGAGAACTCCATTCCGGTCAGCACTGGATGGATCGTGGGCATGGACACCCTGACGGCGCTGCTGGCCGGCTTCGCGATCTTTCCGATCGTGTTCACGGTTGGCCTTGAGCCAGGCGAGGGCCCGGGGCTGGTGTTCCAGACCCTGCCGATCGTCTTCGGTGAGATCACCTTCGGTGCGCTGCTTGGTGTTGTCTTCTTCGCGCTGTTGTCGGTGGCGGCGATCACCTCCGGCATGTCGCTGCTTGAGCCCGCTGTTGCCTACCTCTCCGAATCCTTCGGCGGAGGCCGGGTCAAGGCGGCGGCCATCATCTCCGCCCTGATCTGGTTGCTTGGCGCTGCCTGCGGCCTTTCCATGAATGCCTGGTCCGGCTTTCATCTGCTGCCGGGCATGACCATCTTCAATACCATCGAGTTCATCTCCAGCAATATCCTGCTGCCGCTGGGCGGGCTCTTTGTAGCGCTTTTTGTGGGATGGAAGATGCGCACCACGACAGTGGCCGCGGAACTCGATACCCACAACCACCACAACCTCTTCCTCCTGTGGTTGTGGGTGACCCGCATTGTTGCGCCCGCGGCGGTGCTGTTCATCTTCCTTAACGCCACTGGTCTGCTTTCCGTCATCACCGGGGAGTGATGCCATGGCCAAGCTGACGCTCGATCTGCATCCCATTTTCAATAAGGGGGATCGGATCGAGCAGGCGCTGGAGGACATCATCGACGAGGCGGAGCGCAAGCGCGTTCCGACCGTCGAGATCATCCCCGGCAAGGGCAGTGGTCAGCTCAAGAAGCGCGTCCTGCGCTTCCTGGATCGCAAGGACATCAAGCAGCGTTACCATCGCCTGGACAAGGACAGGGATAATCACGGACGTCTGTTCGTGTATTTCCGTTTCAGGGGGAAACGATGACGGTGCGCGTGCTGGTGCCCATTGTCATGGCCTTGATTGCTGGCTGCGGCAGCGTTACCGGGGAGGCCCCTGGAGGCTCCATTACCCTCTGCCTGCCTGCTGATGAGCGTCTGATTCCGTTGGAGGCGGAACTTGCCGTTACGCCCTCCGCCCGGCAGAAGGGTTTGAGTGGGCGGAAAGCGCTGTCGCGGCGTGCCGGTATGCTGTTTGTCTATCCCCGCCAGCAGGGGCCGGACAACAGCTTCTGGATGCACCGGACACGCATTCCACTGACCATCCTGTTCCTGGACGGCCAGGGCGTGGTGCGTTCCGTGCAGGATATGGCTCCGTGTCTGGAGGCGTCCGGTTCCGGGTGTCCCAGCTATCCGGCAGGGGTGGATCACTGGATGGCGTTGGAGGTGAACCAGGGGCTGCCGGCGGCGCTGGGCATCAGCGAAGGCGACAGCATCCGGCTTTCACGCGCCGGTGGCAGGGCGACCTGTGACAACGCCGGGAAACTGACGCCTGCGAGCCTGCCGGAGGCTCACTGAGCGGCGTTCAGCTCGCGCTCTATAACGGCTTCCAGCTGGGCCCAGTTGGCGCGCCTCAGGGGGATATTGTCCACCATCACCGTAGGGGTGCTGGTGACTCTCAGGTCCCGTGCCAGGTTGCGGCTCTCCCGGATTTCACGCTCAACCCGATCCAGCCCCATACAGCGTTCGAAAGCCCGCCTTTCCAACCCGAGAGACGCGGCGTAGTCGCTGAACAGGCGCTGCGGATTGTCCGCGCTGCTCCAGTCATTCTGGCGCTCGAACAGACGGTCGTGCATCGGCTTCCAGGCATCCTGGTCCTCGGCGCAGCGCGCCGCTTTGGCCGCTGGAACGGCATTCTGGTGCTGACGCAGAGGCAGGTCGAAGAATACAAAGCGGACCTTGCCGGGCTCCACGTACTCCTCCATCAGCCGGTCATGGTTGGCCGCGAAGTCAGCGCAGGCCGGGCACTGGTAATCCGCGAATTCGCGCACGACCACTGGCGCGTCGGGATCACCGATGCGCACACCGAGGCGGTCCCGTTCGGCCGGGAACGGTGGCTGGTCTTCGGCTGTGGGCAGCGCGGTGGGCCCGGAAAGCGAGGGACTGGTCAGCCAGAACACGCCACCGATCACGGCGAGCAGGGCCGCGGCGAACAGGCTGCCACCAATCAGGCGCTGGCGGCGGCGTTTGCGGCTCAGCGGACTGGGTTTTCCGGTCTTCTGGCGGTTCTTTGCTTCTCCCATGATGGGCTTCCCCGTTCCCTGTTCGTTATGATGGTTGAAAGTTCCCAGAGAGTAGCGCTGTCCCTCTGGGCTGACAACACCATGGCGGGAGGTCATCATGGGCGGCCAGAAGCGCCGGTTAGTGGTTTACTACGATGGCTCCTGCCCGGCCTGTATCCGGGACCGGCAGGTCTATGAACGCCTGGCCGGAAAAGCGGGCCGGAGTGTGGTCTGGTTCGACATCACTGGCCAGGAGGCATCCCTGCGTGAACGGGGGATCGATCCGGATCAGGCCCTGCAGGAGCTCCATGTCGAGGATGCGGATGGGCACATCCACAGCGAGATGGCAGCCTATATCCTGCTGATGGGGCGGGTTCCGGTTCTGAAGCCATTGGCCTGGCTGCTGTCTCTGGGGCCGATCAAGCGCCTTGTGTCCGCGCTCTATCACCGCTGGGTCCAGCGCCGGCTGGCGCGTGAGGGCCGTCTGCCAACATCCAACCGGGAACCGTAACCATGAGTGATGACGACCAGGAGCTGGACCGCGAGATTGAATCGCTCGCGAGCCAGCTCGATGACGACAAGATGGATGCCATTGCGCGCCGGCTGGGGTTGCGGGATGACGAACAGGTTCACCGGACGCAGGCGGATGGGCAGTGCTCATTCTGCGGGCGCCCTCAGGCCGAAGTCGGCGCCATGGTGAGCAATGGCGCCGGGGCCCGTATCTGTGGTGAGTGCCTGGCGAGCTTCCGGTCCTCCTGAACCGGCCATAAAAAAACCGCGGCCGGAGCCGCGGTTTTCTTCTGAAAGGGCCGTTGTCAGGAGGCTGCCGCCTTCTTCTTCCCGCCCTTGCTGCCGGACTCGGCCGGCTTGATGCCGCGTTTCTCCATGGCAAGGGTGCGTACCCGGTCGAAATCCTCGTCCGTGTACACGCCGTTGACCCCGGAGATGGAGGCCAGTTTCATGCCGTGCTTGAGCCCCAGCTTGTAGATCTCGCGGACCTTTTCCCACTCGATCTCGCGACCCACGGTAAAGGTCTCGTAGCGCCCTTCGAGCGCCAGAACAATGGTTTCCGCCAGGCAGGCATAGGCCACTTTGGGCGGCAGACCAATGTTCTTCATCTTCACATCGCCAGGCAACTCGACCTCACCGGACTCGATCACCAGCACGTCCGGGCGCTTGGCCACGTCCTCCGGCGGGATATCCAGTGGCCGTGCCACGTCGGTGATCACGCAGCCCGGCTTAACCTCCATAATATCGAGGATGCGCTTGCCAGCCCCCGATGTAGAGGTCACGATCATGTCCATGTCCCGCAGGTACTTGTTGGGGTTGGACGTGACGTGGATCTTGGCCTCTGGTGTCTCCTTCATGATGGATTCCTTGAGCGCCAGAAGCCGGGCGGACTCGCGGGCCACGATGTAGACCTCGTCCACGGCCTTCGCCAGCAGGCGCGCGCAGACCGCACCGATGGAGCCGGTGGCGCCAACGACCATGGCCTTCGCCTTGGCCTTGTTGTTCTCGCCAATCTCCACCAGCCCCAGCTTCTTGAGCGCTTCGTGTGCGGCCCAGAGGGCGCCGGAGGCGCTGTAGCTGTTGCCGGTGGTGATCGGCAGTGGTGAGCGCTTGGAGACAGTCAGGCCAGCATCGCCGACGACCTTGGTGAAGGCTCCGAGACCCATGATCTGGGCGCCCAGGCGCTTGGCCAGCCGCGCCGCTGCCAGCAGGCGTCGGTAGGTGAATTCCGGACTGTGCGCCATGATCTCCTTGGGCGTGCCCCCCACGGTGATCAGCCAGCCCTCGGCCTCTGCGCCGGTGGGGGATTTGATCCCCGTCACCCGTGAATAGACGAAGGGTGGTGAGTAGGCCATCACCTTTTCCACCGTGTTCATGAAGGCCTTGGGCGCGTAGTTTGCCACCGTGTCCAGCGGTTTGGCGTTGCGGAAATACTGCTGTGACAGTGGGTGGATCACGAAGGCGAAGCGGCTGATGCGCTTGTACCCGGAGGGATACAGAATGCGCGGCTCAATGCCCTCATTGGTAATGATTTCCAGGTAGTCGTCATGGGTGATCTCGGCCGGCGAACGCTCGAGCGCGGCCAGGATCATCGCCTCGACAACGTTCACGCCCACGGTCTCATTGAAGATCTGGGGGGTGTAGTCGATGACGACGTTGACGCCACGATCTCCCAGCTCCTTGAGGCGTTCATCGGAGACGGAGGCGGTAAGCACGGTCTTGCCGGCAAGCTCTTCCAGGCCCATGGCCTCCAGCTCGTTGTAGCGGGCCGCGATGACGTCGGCGTTCTGGGCACCCTTGCGCAGCACGTAGTCAGTCACATTCTTGGCAACCGGCAGCCGGCCAACGGTGTCGCCGATGTGCCATGACTGGATGGGGCCGGTGCCGGCGGCGTAACTCTCAAGCTGGCTCAGCGAGGTGAGCATCTTGGGTACGCCGAGCTGGGTCACCGGGTCGGCGAAGAACAGGTTCTCGGTGTATTCGCTGAATACACGGGCCGGGCGGTAGTTGGCCTGACCGTTCAGGAACAGCACCTTGGCGTTATTGAAGCATTCCTCCAGCTCCAGCTGGGTGTGGCGCACGGCCCAGTCCTGGAGGATGCTGCGCAGCGTTGCCCCGGTGGTTACGGGTACTGACTGAACGGCCTCCTGCAGCCGTTTGGTGTCTTCGTGAGTAATGGTATGGGTGCCGACCTGGTAATGGTCCTGCACCATGCCCAGCCCGACCACGTCGGCTTTCGGCTCCCACTCACGAATGGCGGTTTCGGCGCGATCGACGCTGCCATCGGTGCCGATCCGGATGACGCGTATGGTCTGACCAAGAAACTCGGTCTCAAGGTCATAATCGAGCCTGGCGGGCCCCAGGCTGATACTGACAACCGTCTTCATGGACTTCTCCCCTTGGTATTCCCGTTCAACAGCATGGTCCAGAACCTGTTTCCCTTCAAAGGAACGTTCAGGCTGCTGAACTCCGTTCTGATAGCCGGCGGATTCTGTGGTTGGCGTTATACGCCGGCGGACGGGATTGTGATTATGATTATGAATGCAATCGTCTCAGGCTATTTGGTCGATTGTCGGGCAGAGTATAACAGGGGGAGGAAAGGGGTCGGTACAGGGTGGAATATGATTTTTACAACAAAAAAAAGCCCGGCTCGATGAGCCGGGCTTTTCGACCTGCGGTCGCTTTACACGGCGGTTACGTTTTCCGCCTGCGGACCTTTCGGGCCCTGCGTAATAGCGAACTGGACTTCCTGCCCCTCGGTCAGCGTCCGGAAACCGGTTCCGTTGATCGCACTGTAATGTACGAATACGTCAGAGCCGTTTTCGCGAGCAATGAAACCGAAGCCTTTTGCTTCGTTGAACCACTTGACGCGACCAGTATTGAGATCAGACATGATGCACTTTCCTTAAAAAACACGATTTTCTTTCACACCCACCGTATTGTGGATGCTTTGAGCTGGGACGCTTGAAGGCCTTTCGGTGAGGAACGAACGAGGAGTCCTGATGCAGGTCGTCGTAATGCTTTCACTTACAAGAGCCGCTTAACGTGTGCAGCAAATGCAGTATCGGTGCTGTGGGGAGTCACGTCAAGCGTTTTCATCACCTGTATTCACGTTCTCGACACGGCAGTCCAGAGTACCCTCTCCGAGCCGCACGTGGACTGCGTCTCCGGGGGCGCGCTGTACGGCGTTTCTCAGGATTCTGCCGCTGTCGTCCTCGGCAATGGCGTAACCCCGGTTGAGGGTGGCGAGCGGACTGACCAGATCAAGCTGCGCGCTCAGGCTGCGTATACGGTCGTGGTCGCGTTCCAGGCGGCCACGCACGGCCCGTTCAAGGCGTTCGCGGTTTTCGGAGACGCGTTCGCGGGCCAGGCGCAGACGGTGTTCCGGGCGCACGGCCGCCAGGCGCCGCCAGTACTGGTGCAGCTGCTGCTGGAGCTGGCTGAGATGGCGGCGGGTCTGCTGGTGCAGTCGGGCCTCGAGTTCATCCAGCCGCTGGGCCTGCTCCTGGAGCTGCTGGCGGGGGTGGCGCAGCCGCTGGTGCAGCTCGCCGAGCCGGTCTCCGCGCTGTTGGACAAGTTGGCGGGCGCCGAGGATCAATCGCTCCTCGAGTCCGCTCAGCCGGTCCAGGAATTCCTGCCGGTTGGGTGAGATGGCTTCGGCAGCTGCGGATGGGGTGGGGGCGCGCTGGTCTGCCACCAGGTCAGCGATGGTGATATCCACTTCGTGGCCAACCGCGCTGATAATGGGGATGCGGCTGCGGAAGATGGCCCGAGCCACCGCCTCCTCGTTGAAACACCAGAGGTCCTCGAGTGAGCCGCCGCCCCTGCCCACGATCAGGGCATCACAACGGCCGTGTCGATGGGCGCGCTCGATGGCGGCGACAATGCCGGCGGTGGCATCGGCGCCCTGTACCGGTGTCGGGTAGAGGGTGATCGCAAGCCCCGGGAAGCGGCGGTTCAGTACCGTGAGGATGTCCCTGATGGCGGCCCCGGTCCCGGACGTGACAAGGCCCAGGTGTTGTGGCGGAACCGGCACCGGTTGCTTGTGCTCCATGGCAAACAGGCCTTCGCGCTCCAGGCGGGCCTTGAGCTCCTCGAAGGCCCGTTGCAGGGCGCCTCTGCCGGCCGGCTCGATGGCCTCCACAATCAGCTGGAAATCACCCCGGGCTTCGTAGAGACTGACTTTCGCCCGGATCAGAACCTGTTCGCCGTCCGCCGGGGCCTGTTTCAGGAGCCGGTTGCGGTTGCGGAACATGGCGCAGCGGATCTGTGAGCGCTCATCCTTGAGCGTGAAGTACCAGTGTCCGGATGCCGGGCGGCTCAGGCCGGAGATTTCGCCCTCCACCTGAACCTCCATGAAACTGGTCTCCAGAAGGCCCTTAACCTGGCGTGTGAGCTGGCTGACAGTAAGGGCGCCGGAGGCGCCCGCGGCGGGGGGTTCGTCTTTACGCATTCAGTCGTCGCAACGTATAATATTCGTTTACTGAAACCGGCGCCACAGGCGCCCTGAAGGGGTTTTCCGAAGTGTGTCTGCCGAGGTGTGCGCAGCACCGGAGTGAACCAGAGAGAATCCCGGAAGGCAAGTTGATAAGGCGGACCCAATGCTGCGAATCGCGGAAGAAGCGCTTACCTTCGACGATGTACTCCTCGTCCCCGGCTATTCCGATGTCATGCCGAATGAGGTGGATCTGCGAACGCCCCTGACCCGGGGGATCCGGCTCAATGTGCCGCTGGTCTCGGCGGCCATGGATACGGTGACCGAAGCGGATCTGGCCATTGCCATGGCGCAGGTCGGTGGCATCGGGATGATCCACAAGAACATGACCATTGAGCAGCAGGCCGCCGCTGTCCGCAAGGTGAAGAAATACGAAAGCGGTGTCGTCAAGGACCCGGTGACCGTGTCACCGAGCACCACGGTGCGCGAGCTGGTTCAGATCACCTCGGCCAACCGGATCTCCGGACTTCCGGTCGTGGATGGCCGCGACCTGGTGGGCATTGTTACAGGCCGCGATATCCGGTTTGAAAGCGGCATGGATACACCGGTCTCGGAGATCATGACCCCGCGCGAGAAGCTGGTGACCGTGCGCGAGGGCGAGGACGTCCAGAACATCAAGGATCTGCTGCACCGCCACCGCATTGAGAAGGTTCTGGTGGTCAACGATGACTTTGAACTGCGCGGTCTGATCACCGTCAAGGATATCCAGAAATCCGAGGATTACCCGGACGCCTGCAAGGACGCCCAGGGGCATCTACGCGTGGGAGCGGCCGTCAGCACCGGCGGTGACACTGAGGCGCGGCTGGATGCGCTGGTCGAGGCAGGCGTGGATGTGGTTGTCGTGGACACCGCACACGGTCATTCCCAGGGCGTGATCAATCGCGTCCGCTGGGTCAAGGAGCGCTACCCGGATCTGCAGGTAATCGGCGGCAACATCGCTACCGCAGAGGCGGCCATTGCGCTGGCGGATGCCGGGGTGGATGGCGTTAAGGTCGGTATCGGCCCGGGGTCCATCTGCACCACCCGCATCGTCGCGGGCATCGGGGTGCCCCAGATCAGTGCCGTCTCCAATGTGGCCGAAGCGCTGCGTGACCGGGATGTCCCCGTAGTCGCCGACGGTGGCATCCGTTTCTCAGGGGACATCGCCAAGGCCATTGCGGCAGGGGCTCATACCGTCATGGCGGGCAGTCTTTTGGCGGGTACCGATGAGGCACCGGGCGAAGTGGAGCTTTATCAGGGGCGCACCTACAAAGCGTACCGCGGCATGGGATCGTTGGGCGCCATGGGGCAGGGCTCCAGTGACCGCTATTTCCAGGACGCAGCTGAAGGCATCGACAAGCTGGTGCCGGAAGGCATCGAAGGCCGTGTCGACTGCAAGGGCCCGATGAAGTCGATCGTTCACCAGCTCATGGGTGGGCTGAAAGCAGCGATGGGGTACACCGGCTGTGGGGATATCCAGGAGATGCGCACCAAGCCCCAGTTCTCGCGCATTACCAATGCTGGCGTCCGGGAAAGCCACGTCCATGACGTGACCATCACCAAGGAAGCACCCAACTACCGCATCAGCTGAGTCCGCCACAACCAGAGGCCCGCATGACCCGGAACATCCATGATCACCGCATACTGATCCTTGATTTTGGTTCCCAGTACACTCAGCTGATTGCCCGCCGGGTCAGAGAGATCGGAGTCTACTGTGAGATCCGGCCCTTTGATGCCACCCCGGAGGAGGTGCGTGAGTACGCGCCGAGCGGGATCATCCTGGCCGGAGGACCTGAGTCCGTCACCGAGATGGGCAGCCCCCGGGCACCCGCCGGGCTGTTTGAGCTGGGCGTGCCGGTTCTGGGCATCTGCTATGGCATGCAGACGATGGCCGAGGAGCTGGGTGGGCGTGTTGCCGGCTCTGACAAGCGGGAGTTCGGGTATGCCCAGGTCCGCGTGACAGCGGAGAGCGATCTTCTGCATGGCATCTCCGATCATGTAACGGATGCCGGTGAGCGCCTCCTGGATGTCTGGATGAGTCATGGTGACCAGGTTGTCGAGACACCAGAGGGCTTCGAGGTCCTGGCAGCGACCGACAGTGCGCCTGTGGCCGCGATGCAGAACCCGTCGCACCGGCTCTACGGCGTGCAGTTCCATCCGGAAGTGACCCACACGCTCCAGGGGCAGCGCATTCTCTCCCAATTCGTGCTGGACATCTGCGGCTGCGAGGCGCTCTGGACGCCGGCCGAGATTGTTGAGGACGCCATCCAGCAGATCCGCGATAAGGTTGGCAGCGATAAGGTCCTGCTCGGCCTTTCGGGCGGCGTGGATTCCTCCGTGACGGCGGCGCTGCTGCACCGGGCCATCGGTGACCAGCTGACCTGCGTGTTCGTCGACAATGGCCTGCTGCGGCTCAACGAGGGCAAGCAGGTGATGGATATGTTCGCCCGCAACATGGGCGTCAACGTCATCCACCACAATGCCGAGGATCGCTTCCTGTCCCGTCTCGAGGGTGTTCAGGATCCGGAAGAGAAGCGGCGCCTCATCGGCAATACCTTCATCGAGGTCTTTGACGAGGAGGCGGCGACCATCACCGATGTGGACTGGCTGGCCCAGGGCACCATCTACCCGGATGTGGTGGAATCCGCCCAGTCCCGCAGCGGCAAGGCCACCGTCATCAAGTCCCACCACAATGTGGGCGGGTTGCCCGAGACCATGAAGCTCAAGCTGGTGGAACCCCTGCGCGAGCTGTTCAAGGACGAGGTGCGGAAGATCGGGCTGGAGCTGGGGCTGCCCTATGACATGGTCTACCGGCATCCGTTCCCGGGGCCGGGGCTGGGCGTCCGGATTCTGGGCGAGGTGAGGAAGAATTACGCGGATATGCTGCGCGAGGCGGATGCGATCTTCCTTGAGGAACTGCACCGCTATGACTGGTACCACCACACCAGTCAGGCCTTTGCTGTTTTCCTGCCGGTCAAGTCCGTTGGCGTGGTGGGCGATGCCCGCCGCTATGAATACGTGATCGCCCTGCGCGCTGTGGAGACGCTGGATTTCATGACCGCCCGCTGGGCGCATCTGCCCTATGAGCTGCTCGAGACGGTCTCGAGCCGGATCATCAACGAGATTCCGGGCATCTCCCGGGTCACCTACGATGTATCCTCCAAGCCACCGGCGACCATTGAGTGGGAATAACCGGGTCCATCCATGACCACCGAAGGGGCTGATGAAGCCTGGATGGCCCGCGCGCTGGCGCTCGCGGAACAGGCGGAAGCGCGGGATGAGGTGCCCGTGGGGGCAGTGATCGTTCTCGACGGGGAGGTTGTGGGCGAGGGGTTCAACCAGCCCATTTCCGGTCATGATCCGACTGCGCACGCGGAGGTTCGGGCGCTCAGGGATGCCGCGCAGCGGATTGGTAATTACCGGCTGACCGATGCCACCCTCTATGTGACCCTTGAACCCTGTACCATGTGTGCGGGTGCGCTGGTGCACGCCCGTATTGGAACCCTGGTTTTCGGCGCCCGTGAACCCAAGGCCGGTGCCATCCGTTCCCGGGCCCGAATGCTGGAAGCGGAGCATCTGAACTGGCAGGTTGGGGTCCGCGAGGGCATCCGGGAACCGGAGTGTCGCGACCAGCTTACGGCCTTCTTTGCCCGCCGCCGGGCTGAGAAGAAAAAACGCCGGGATGATTCAGAAGGAGAGGATGAGTGACAGACAGGGTGTTGGTGACCGGCGGTGCCGGCTACATCGGAAGCCATGTGGTACGCCAGCTGGGTGAAGCGGGTTACGACGTGGTGGTGTTCGACAACCTCTCAACCGGCCATGAATGGGCCGTTACACACGGGAAACTCGTGGTGGGTGACCTGGCGGACCCGGAGGCCCTGGAGGCGCTGTTTGCGGCCAATGAGTTCGCCGCCGTGCTGCATTTTGCGGCCCACATCATTGTGCCCGAGTCGGTCTCGGACCCGCTCAAGTACTACCGCAACAATACCCGTAACACGCTGAACCTGCTGGGGGCGATGAGCCGCCATGGCGTGAACCGCATCGTCTTCTCGTCCACCGCGGCCGTCTACGGCATGCCGGATCAGCAGGTTCTGACCGAGGACCTGCCATTGGCGCCGATCAACCCCTATGGCGCCTCCAAGATGATGAGCGAGCGCATGATCATGGATCTGGCGAGCGCCAGTGATCTGGACTATGTGATCCTGCGCTACTTCAACGTCGCCGGGGCGGATCCCCAGACCCGCCTCGGCCAGGCTACGCCGGAAGCCACGCACCTGATCAAGGTGGCCTGTGAATGCGCAACAGGCGCGCGGGATGGCATGCAGATCTTCGGAACGGATTACGGCACGCGGGACGGTACCTGCGTCCGGGACTACATCCATGTCGAGGACCTGGCCAGTGCCCACGTGCGGGCCCTGGAGCATATGCAGCAGGGGAACGGCTCCGAGATCCTCAACTGCGGTTATGGGCGGGGGTTCACCGTGCGTGAGGTCATTGATGTGGTAAAACGTCTCTCCGGCGCCGACTTCCCTGTGACGGAGGCGGAGCGCCGTGCCGGTGATCCGGAGGCGCTGATGGCGGATAACCAGAGGATCCGCCGGCGCCTTGACTGGGCGCCGGCCTACGACGACCTGGACACCATCGTGCAGACCGCGCTTGACTGGGAACGCCACTGGCAGGCGCGCCAGAACAACCCAACGGATCAGTAAGGAACAGCAGCATGCGCATCACCATTTTCGGAACCGGCTATGTGGGCCTTGTCACCGGCGCCTGCCTGGCCGAGGTGGGGCATCACGTCATGTGCATGGACGTGGACCAGGCCAAGATTGATCGCCTGCGCGAGGGCATCATCCCCATTTACGAGCCCGGCCTGGAGCCGATTGTCGCGCACAATACCGCCGCGGGCCGCCTGCAGTTCACCACGGATGTTGTTGAGGCTGTCGATTACGGGGAACTGCAGTTTATCGCTGTGGGCACGCCCTCGGACGAGGATGGCTCGGCGGATCTGAAGTACGTGCTGGCGGTGGCGGGCAGCATCGGCGAGCACATGAACGACTATAAGGTTGTGATCGACAAATCCACGGTGCCGGTGGGGACCGCGGACAAGGTGCGGGAAGCCGTGCGTGGCAAGCTCCTGGAACGGAGCGCCGACATCGACTTTGACGTGATCTCCAACCCCGAGTTCCTGAAAGAGGGCGCGGCGGTTGATGATTTCATGAAGCCGGACCGCATCATCGTGGGCACCGACAGTGACCGCCCGCAGGAGCTGCTGCGTGAGCTCTATTATCCGTTCAACCGCAACCATGAACGTGTCATCTTCATGGACGTACGCTCGGCGGAACTCACCAAGTACGCCGCCAATGCCATGCTGGCGACCAAGATCAGCTTCATGAACGAGGTGGCCAACCTGGCCGAGCGCCTGGGGGCGGATATTGAGCATGTTCGCCGTGGCATGGGCTCGGACCCGCGCATCGGTTACCACTTCATCTACCCGGGCTGTGGTTACGGCGGTTCCTGCTTCCCCAAGGATGTGAAGGCGCTGGCCTGGACCGCCCGGGAATACGACTACGAAGCACGCCTCCTGGATGCCGTTGAGGCGGTGAACAGTGCCCAGAAGCATGTACTCTTCGACAAGGTCAGCCATTACTACGGTGGCGATCTGGCAGGGAAAACCGTGGCGCTCTGGGGACTGTCGTTCAAGCCCAAGACTGACGACATGCGCGAGGCGCCCAGCCGGGTGCTGATGGAGAAGCTCTGGGCGGCCGGAGCCAGTGTGCAGGCATTTGATCCGGAAGCCATGGAGGAGACCCAGCGCATCTATCCGGACCAGCCCGGTCTGCAGCTGTGCGGGACCAAGGAGCAGGCGCTCAAGGGCGCGGACTGCCTGGTGATCTGTACCGAGTGGAAGGAGTTCCGGTCACCGGACTTCGCCCAGATCGCGGCCGCCATCCGCTCGCCAGTGGTCTTTGACGGGCGCAACCTGTACGACGAGAAAATGCTGGGGCGTCACGGGCTGAGTTACTACGCCATCGGGCGAGGGCTCAACCAGTTCGGTACACGCTGAAAAAAAAACGCCTGGTGCGGCGAATTTCTGCGTTGCGCGGTGCTCGCGAACTCGCCTACCAGGCAGGTATGTCTCCTTCGCTGCGCTCCGTGCGCCTTGAACTTCGCCGCACCAGGCGTTTTTAAGTTTCAGCCATGGTCTGGGCGCCAACCAGCACCATCCTGAGCTGGATCTTGAGCTTCTCCTTGAGGTTGGCGCGCTGCTTCGCCGGCGCGTCCAGCGCTTCCGCGCCCAGGTGGAAGACCAGTACCACCATGGATTCGGCAACCAGATGAGGGTCGGACAGGGGGCGCTGCTTGCCCGTGGCCAGCTTCTCCAGATCTTCCGCCAGCTCCGTGACGAAATGATCGATCTCGGCCTGGACCGCCGTGCGGAAGATGCGTGATACCCCGGTGCGCTCGCGCAGCAGAAGGCGGAAGAGGTTGGCGTTGTCCGTGAGGTACTCCATGAAGGTTTCCACGGACGTATTGATGGCCCCGCCCTCGCGCTCGATGCGCTTGCGGGCCTGGCGCATGAGCTGGCGCAGGGCTACCCCGGCCTCATCCACCAGTGCCAGCCCCAGTTCATCCAGATCCGTGAAGTGGCGGTAGAACGACGTGGGCGCAATGCCGGCTTCGCGAGCGATCTCGCGCAGACTCAGGCTGCCGAAACCCCGGTCGGCACTGAGCTGGCGCAGCGACGCGTCCATCAGGGCACGGCGGGTCTTGAGTTTCTGTTCGGCGCGGACGGACACCCTTAAGCCTCTCCTTCAAACGGGATGAATCGCCGGTAATGGTAGCCGTTGCGGGGGCCCGCGTCACGGATACAGGGGCGCTGGCTGTGCGCGTGCACCGGATCACGCTGTCATGGTCTGACTTCGCGGCCTGATGCCGTTATAATACCGGCCCTTTAACCACATCGGCGGAAGCCCCAGGCAAACAGGAACCAATGGGTATGCGCAGTCACTATTGCGGCGGAATCAACGAATCCCACATTGACGAGACAGTGACCCTCTGCGGTTGGGTTCACCGGCGCCGGGATCACGGCGGCGTGATCTTCCTCGACCTCCGGGACCGGGACGGCATCGCGCAGGTGGTGTTTGACCCGGATACCCCGGACAGCTTCGCCCAGGCCGACCGGGTGCGCAACGAGTACGTCATCCAGATCACGGGCCGTGTGCGTCGGCGTCCGGAAGGCACCGAGAACGATCATATGGCCACGGGCCAGATCGAGGTGCTGGGCAAGGAGCTGACGATTCTCAATGAGTCCGCCACACCGCCGTTCCCGCTTGATGAGTACACGGAAGCGGGCGAGGATGTGCGTCTGCGTCACCGCTACGTGGATCTGCGGCGCCCGGAGATGGCCCAGCGGCTGCGCTTCCGTTCCCGCGTGACCAGCTACCTGCGCAACTTCCTGGACGGCGAGGGCTTCATGGACGTGGAGACACCCGTTCTGACCCGCGCCACGCCGGAAGGCGCCCGTGACTACCTGGTGCCGAGCCGTACGCACGCTGGCAGCTTCTTTGCCCTGCCGCAGTCGCCCCAGCTGTTCAAGCAGCTTCTGATGGTCTCCGGCATCGACCGCTATTACCAGATCGCCAAGTGCTTCCGCGACGAGGACCTGCGGGCGGACCGCCAGCCCGAGTTCACCCAGGTGGACGTCGAGGCCTCCTTTGTCACCGAAGAGGACATCATGAACGCCATGGAACGCATGGTGCGCAACCTCTTCAGTGACCTGCTGGGCGTGAACCTGCCCGAGTTCCCGCGCCTGCCGTATGCCGAAGCCATCCGCCGCTTCGGCAGCGACAAGCCGGACCTGCGGATTCCGCTGGAGCTGGTGGACGTTGAGGATCTGGTCCAGAACGTGGACTTCAAGGTCTTCTCGGGCCCGGCCAAGGACCCGAAAGGTCGGGTTGCGGCCCTGCGCGTGCCGGGCGGCAGTGAGCTGACCCGCAAGCAGATCGACGACTACACCGAGTTCGTCGGCATCTACGGCGCCAAGGGTCTGGCCTACATCAAGGTCAACGACCGCTCCGCCGGTATCGAAGGCCTGCAGTCGCCCATCGTCAAGTTCCTGGGCGAGGAAGCAACCATGGCCATCATGGACCGGGTCGAGGCAGCCGACGGCGACCTGGTCTTCTTCGGTGCCGACAAGGCCAGCGTGGTGGACGAAGCCCTGGGCGCGCTGCGTGTTCGCCTGGGCCATGATCTGGGCATGGTGGAAGGCGAGTGGGCCCCGTGCTGGGTGGTCGACTTCCCCATGTTCGAGGAAGACGACGACGGCAAGCTGCACGCGCTGCACCACCCGTTCACCGCACCGGTCTCCGCCGAGGAGCTGCAGAACAACCCGGCGGGTGCATTGTCGCGGGCCTATGACATGGTGCTCAACGGCACCGAGCTGGGTGGCGGCTCCATCCGTATCCACGACGAAGCCACCCAGAACGTGGTCTTCAACAGCCTGGGCATCGGCAAGGAAGAAGCACGCGAGAAGTTCGGCTTCCTCCTGGACGCCCTGCGCTTCGGCGCGCCGCCCCACGGTGGCCTGGCATTCGGGCTGGACCGGCTGGTGATGCTGATGACCGGTGCCGGGTCCATCCGTGACGTGATCCCGTTCCCGAAAACCCAGAATGCGACCTGCCTGATGACGGATGCGCCTGGCGAGGTGGACGAGAAGCAGCTGCGTGAGCTGCACATCCGCCTGCGCCGCAGCGCCAAGGGTGATCAGGAAGGTAACAACTGAGCGAGGCAGGGCATGGCCGGACACAGCAAGTGGCACAACATCCGACACCGCAAAGCCGCGCAGGATGCGAAGAAGGGCAAGATCTTCACCAAGCTGATCAAGGAGCTCTATGTTGCCGCCAAGGAGGGTGGCCCCGAGCCGGAGGATAACCCCCGGCTGCGCAGTGCCGTGGACAAGGCGCTGAGCAACAACATGAAGAAGGACAGCATTGACCGCGCCATCGAGCGTGGGGCGGGCAATGCGGACGGTGAGAACTACGAGGAACTGGTCTACGAAGGCTATGGTCCGGGTGGCGTTGCCATCTACGTGGAAGCCATGACGGACAACAAGAACCGTACCGTCTCAGACGTGCGCCATGCGTTCAGCAAGTTCGGCGGTAATCTGGGCACGGACGGTTCCGTTGGCTTTCTCTTCAACCGTCAGGGCACGCTGAGCTTCAGCCCGGAGCATGATGAAGACACCATCATGGAAGCGGCGCTGGAAGCCGGCGCCGAGGACGTGCGGGTGAACGACGACGGATCCAAGGACGTCATCACCACGCCGGAACAGTACATGGACGTTAAGGACTCCCTGAAGTCGGCAGGCCTGGAGCCGGACCATGCCGAGGTGAGCATGGTGCCCATGACCACGGTGGCGCTGGACGAGGATGGCGCTGATACCAACCTCAAGCTGATCGACTGGCTTGAGGATCTGGATGACGTCCAGAACGTCTACACCAATGCCGACTTCCCCGAGGCGGCGCTGGAGCGCTTCGGGTACGCATGACCATCATCCTGGGCGTGGATCCCGGCTCGCGGATCACCGGCTACGGCGTGATCCGCAGCAACGGCCGCCACCTGGAATACCTGGACAGCGGCTGCATCACCATGGGCGAGAAGGCCATGCCGGAGCGCCTGCAGACGATCCACGCCGGGCTCGCCGAGATCATTGAGACCTACCGGCCGGAAGAAATGGCCATCGAAAAGGTCTTTCTATCCCGTAATGTCGACTCCGCCTTAAAACTTGGACAGGCGCGTGGCGTTGCTATTGTGTGTGGCGCCAACGCGGGTCTGCCCGTGGCTGAATACTCTGCCCGCCAGGTCAAGCAGGCGGCGGTGGGCAAGGGCAGTGCCGACAAGCATCAGATCCAGCACATGGTTCAGGCCATCTTCAAACTCACCCGCCAGCCCCGCGAGGACGCCGCCGACGCGCTGGCCATCGCCCTGTGTCACGCGCACCTGCGCCAGGGGCTGGCCCGCACCGGGGCGACCGAAAGCCGCAACGGGCGCGCACGCTGAAGGAGACTCGCCATGATCGGTCGCATCCGCGGCATCCTGATTGAGAAACAGCCCGGTGACGCCCTGATCGAAGCCGGGGGCGTGGGTTACGAAGTGGACATTCCGTACACCACTTTTTTCCGCCTTCCGGATACGGGCCAGGAGGCTGTGCTCTACACGCACCTGGCCGTGCGCGAGGACGCCCAGCAGCTCTACGGCTTCGCCAATAAGGGTGAACGCGAGCTATTCCGTCTGTTGATCCGTACCAGTGGCGTCGGGCCCAAGCTGGCCCTGGCCATCCTCTCCGGGCTGGAGGCGGACGCCTTCATCCGGGTGGTGGAGGACAACGACGTGGCCGCCCTGGTCAAGGTTCCCGGCGTGGGCAAGAAGACCGCGGAACGGCTGCTGATCGAGGTGCGCGACCGTATACGCCAGCTGGAGAAGAGTCCGACGGGCACCACGCGCGAGGAGGCGGTCAGCGAGCTGCCCGGTATCGAGCCGGTGTCCGCCAGCCCCATGGAAGAGGCGGAGGCGGCCCTGATCGCGCTGGGATATCGCCCGCAGGAGGCGGGCAGGGCGCTGCAGGCGGTGGCCGAAGAGGGCATGACCAGCCAGGAGCTGATCCGTCTGGCGCTGAAGAATATGATGAACCGTTAACCCCCTTTAATTCTGGCTCCACAGCTGACATTCACGTAACGTGACCGTCTGATCAAAGTTTGTAAAATGCAGGCGCTGAACAGGGCGGCCTGGATGGGCTGAAAGGCGTTATGATTGAATCCGATCGACTGATCTCCGGCCAGTCAGGGCCGGGCGAGGACAACCAGGACCGGGCGATCCGTCCCAACACGCTGCGCGAATACGTGGGTCAGCCCACGGTCAGCGAGCAGATGGAGATTTTTGTCGGTGCTGCCCGTGGTCGGCGCGAAGCACTGGATCATGTCCTCATCTTCGGGCCGCCCGGCCTGGGCAAGACCACACTGGCCAATATCATTGCCAACGAGATGGGCAGCACCATCAAGGCGTCCTCCGGGCCCGTGCTCGAAAAGGCCGGGGATCTGGCAGCACTGCTGACCAACCTGGAAGAAGGCGATGTGCTGTTCATCGACGAGATCCACCGGCTCAGCGCTGCCGTTGAGGAAGTGCTGTATCCAGCCATGGAAGACTACCAGCTGGACATCGTCATCGGTGAGGGTCCGGCGGCTCGTTCCATCAAGCTGGATCTGCCGCCCTTCACGCTGGTCGGGGCCACCACCAGGGCCGGGCTGCTGACCTCACCGCTGCGGGACCGCTTCGGTATTGTCCAGCGCCTGGAGTTCTACAGCACCGAGGACCTGACGCACATCATTGAACGGTCGTCGGCGCTCCAGTCCATTGAGATCGAAAATGGAGGCGCCCGCGAGATCGCGCGCCGCTCGCGGGGGACACCGCGCATCGCCAACCGCCTCCTGCGCCGTGTGCGGGACTTTGCGGAAGTACGTGCGGACGGCCGGGTGACGGAAGCCATTGCGGATCAGGCGCTGAACATGCTCAAGGTGGACTATCAGGGCTTCGACCACATGGACAGGCGCCTGTTGCTGGCGCTGATCGAGAAGTTCGGCGGCGGGCCCGTGGGGGTGGAGAGCCTCTCGGCGGCCATCAGCGAGGAGCGGGGCACCATCGAGGACGTGCTTGAACCTTTCCTGATCCAGCAGGGGTTCATGATGCGCACACCGCGGGGGCGCATGGCGACCCAGCACGCCTATCTCCATTTTGGGTTTGATGCCCCGGAAGGAGAGGCAGCCCGATGAGCGGTTTCCAGTGGCCGGTGCGGATCTATGTGGAGGACACGGATGCCGGGGGCATCGTCTTCTACGCCAATTATCTGAAGTATTTTGAGCGAGCGCGCACTGAGTGGGTGCGCTCGGAAGGTGTGGCCCTGCGTGGGCGACTGGAGAGCGAAGGGGTGGCCTTTGTGGTGCACAGCCTGAACGTCCAGTACCACCAGCCGGCCTTTCTGGATGATGAACTGATGGTCTCAGCGGATCTGATTGCCGGTACTCGAACGGCCATGACATTCCGCCAGCAGGCACACCGGAAGGCGGATGACGCACTGCTGGTCGACGGCGAGGTCAAGGTGGCCTGCGTTCAACTGCCCGCCGGGCGGCCGAGGCGCATGCCCGAAGACATCCAGGCCCTGGTGAACAGGACACTGCAACCCAACAACGAATAGGAGCATTCCGTGGAGGGAGATCTTTCGGTCTGGTCGCTGATCGCCAATGCCGGGATCATTGTGCAGCTGGTCATGCTGCTGTTGCTGCTGGCATCCATCGGATGCTGGGGGCTGATCTTTCAGCGTATCCGGATCTATCGCCAGTCCCGGCAGGAGCAGGCGGCTTTCGAGGAGCGCTTCTGGTCCGGCATGGACCTGGGGCAGCTCTACAAGGAGGTGACCGGAAGCCCGGCGCCCCATGGTGGTGTGGAGAATGTCTTCCGGGCGGGTTTCAAGGAGTTCACCCGGCTGCGCCAGCAGAGCCACGATGCCGAAGCGGTGATGGATGGCACCCAGAGGGCGATGAAGGTGGCCCTGGCCCGGGAGCTGGAGCGCCTGGAGTCCAATCTGCCGTTCCTGGCCACAGTTGGCTCCACCAGTCCCTACGTGGGTCTGTTCGGCACGGTCTGGGGGATCATGAACAGTTTCATCGGGTTGGCGCAGGTACAGCAGCCCACGCTACAGACGGTGGCGCCGGGTATTGCTGAGGCGCTGATCGCCACGGCAATGGGGCTGTTCGCGGCCATTCCGGCGGTGGTGGCCTATAACCGCTTCACCGCCCAGACGGATTCTCTGATCAAGAACTATGAGACCTTTGCCGAGGAATTCGCCAGCATCCTCCATCGGAGAGTGCACAGCCACGGAGCCAGCGGTTGACCGCCGGGAGGTGATGCCATGGATATGAGTCCACGCCGTTCGCGCCAGGCGCCGATGTCCGAAATGAACGTGGTGCCCTACATTGACGTCATGCTGGTACTGCTTGTGATCTTCATGATCACAGCGCCCATGCTGACCCAGGGGGTGGACGTGGATCTGCCGAGCACTGAGGCGGAACCACTGCCGGTGGATACTGAAAAAGAGCCGGTGATCATTTCGGTGGATTCCAACGGCGGTTATTTTCTGGAAGTCGGGGATGACCGGGGAAAGCCCAAGTCCCTGAGTACGGTTGTGGACGAGGTGGCCGCCATTCTTGCTGAGCGCCCGGATGCGGACGTCTTTGTGCGCGGTGATCAGCATGTGCGCTATGGCACTGTGATCCGCCTGATGTCGTCCCTCCAGAGTGCCGGGGCAAGCCAGGTGGGGCTGATTACCGAGCCACCGGAGGACGAGTGATGGTCGGATTTGGTCAGGGCGGTGCGTCAGCACGATGAAACGGGACTGGCAGCGCATCATCCAGGCCGCGGGCGCTCTGGGGGACCGGGCGATTCCGCTTTGGAGCCGGATTCTCGGGATGGACGAAGCCGAGCTCCGGGAGTGGAAGTGGCCCTTTATGGGGTCCGTCGGACTGCACCTGTTGATCGTGCTCCTGGCGGTGGCCGGCTGGGACTGGCAGACCCAGGAGCCGGAATTTCAGCAGCCCCAGGCCGTACAGGCCAGGGTTGTGCAGGCCCAGCAGCAGGAACCGGAGCCTGAGCCACAACCGGAGCCTGAGCCGGGACCGGAACCAGAGCCGGAGCCAGAACCAGAGCCGGAGCCGGAACCAGAGCCGGAGCCGGAACCGGAACCAAAGCCAGAACCGGAACCAGAACCGGAACCAGAGCCGGAACCAGAACCTGAGCCGGAACCAGAACCTGAGCCGGAACCAGAACCTGAGCCGGAGCCGGAGCCGGAACCAAAGCCAGAACCGGAACCAGAACCAAAGCCAGAGCCAGAGCCGGAACCAGAGCCGGAACCGGAGCCTGAGCCGGAAAAGGAACAGCAGGCGGACGAGCAGCGGGCTGAGCGTGAACAGCGGCTGGAGCAACTGGCACAGCAGGCCGAGGAGGCTGAAGCCCAGAAGGATCAGAAGCCGGAAGAGGGGGCTGATGTTGAGGCCTCGAGTATGGAGGGCGTTAACATTGCCGATGAACGTAAACGCTTCAACGCCCTGATCCAGCAGGAAGTACAGAACAGCTGGTACATACCACCGGGCAATGAAGACCGGGTGGTCAGACTGCGGCTTGAGATCCTGCCCACGGGCGAGCTGCGCTCAGTGGAACTGGTGGAAGGCAGTGGCAGTCAGCAACTGGACGAATCAGCGATGAGTGCGGTCAGGCGGGTCGACAGCTTCCCGACCCCGGATGAGTCGGCGCTGTTCGATGAACTGTTCCGTGGTGGTATCACAATTGAATTCAGCCCCGAGGAGTAGGCGAGCATGACCATGATCCATTGCCGAGCCGGCCAGGTGCTGACACTGATCTTTCTGATGCTGGCGTCCTTAGTGGTGCAGGCCGACATGGTGGTGCGCGTCACCGAGGGCGCGGATCGGCGCATGCCCATTGCCGTGGTGCCGTTCGGGG
>ENA-ORDC01000581-ORDC01000581.1-marine-metagenome-genome-assembly--contig:-NODE-581-length-34574-cov-17.513436_pt1 | contig 34574 bp, 29 predicted proteins | sample MGYA00237783_ERZ508515 | MGnify/ENA primary metagenome ERZ508515 (study PRJEB26186, sample SAMN06268792) | marine metagenome | isolation source: Eden Landing Ponds, San Francisco, CA, USA | place... | reverse complement strand
CACCCGCGAGGACATCGCCGCGACCGTCCACGACTCGTTGCTGGAGCAGGTCATCGATCCGCTGGTCGTCGAGTAGCTCTCTGTCTCGGTCTCATCGATCGGGTTTCGACCCCCGTATCGGTCAGGGAAACCCGTGAAGTGGCACCTCGGTCGGGAGCAACGAGCCGGTCGTGACCGGAAAAATCCCGGAACGGACGAGCTGTGACTGGTGTCAGTTGAGTTTGATTACCACTGGTTTTTTCAACATGCCAATCGATCTGTGTTACGTGCTATCAAGCGTCAGGTGATCGAAGATGTCCAACTCAGACGAGACGAACACTCCCGACTCGACCGAGAAGAACGACACATCTGCGACGGCGTCGCCGTCGTCGAACTACAAGACACGTGGCAAACAGGATGCGCCGGATGGCACTGGTGTGCTGGGATACAATACAGCCCCGACTGGCGCTGCCCACGGCGTCGAGGGTATCGTCGAATCGGACGTCGGCAACTCTGCGGGCGTGCGAGGAGACGCGTTGAACGGCAGCGGCGTGTACGGATCTTCCACGGACGGCGATGGGCTCAAGGGGACGTCCAACTCCGGGCGGGGGATGTACGCGCGGTCCGAGCAGTCCTTCGGCGCGGCGCTGTACACGAACAACGGCGATGCCTCCGGTGTGTTCGTGCAGAACCTGGCCGGAACCAACGTAAGTGACGAGGGATACGGCGTCGAGGCGCGCACGCAGGCCACCGGCGCGGGCTCGGCGGGCATCTACGGCGAGGCCACGCAGGGAAACGGGGTGACCTACGGCGTCAACGGCGTCACCGCGTCCGCCGACAATCGTGCTGCGGGCATCAACGGTGGGACGACAGACGCCAACGGATCGGCCGACGGCGTCCGGGGATTGGCGGTCGGCGACGGGGACGGCGTCTACGGCGAGTCGCGGAGTGGCGGCACCGGTGTGCGGGGCGCCGCGACCGATACCGGTACCCTGGCCTACGGTGTCGAGGGGACCACGCAGTCGTCGGTGACTGACGCCGCCGGCGTTCGAGGTGAAGCCACCCAGGGGAGCGGCCAGACCTACGGCGTCTACGGGACGACACAGTCTGACGCCACGGCCGCTGCAGCAGTCCGTGCCGACGCCGCGGAGGGCCGAGGCGTCTACTCGACGACCACGGGCGGTGACGCGTTCTTCGGACTGGCGGAAACCGGGATTGGGATTGTCTGTCAGTCGTCGGACAGCCGGGGTGCTCAGTTCACGACTCTCGACGCAGGCCGGGCCGCCGTCTGGGCGCGCTCGTCGAACATCAACAACCCGAGTGGCGCCGGCTACGGTGTCGAGGGCCGGGCCCGGGGCTCGGGCACTGGTACGGCGGGTGTGTACGGCGAGGCCGAGAACGGGACCGGTCAGAATTACGGCGTCGACGGCGTCACGGTGTCGTCGGGTACAGACGCGGCCGGTGTCCGTGGGCGTGCGACCGAGAACAGCGGGCAGACATACGGGGTCTACGGGGAGACGCAGTCGGACGATTTCCAGGCTGCCGGGATCAAAGCCCTCGGGACCGACACCCACGGCATCCGCGCCGAGACTACCGGCCAAACCCGCAACGGCGTGTACGGAATCGCCTCCTCCGGGTCGGGGTTCAATTTCGGTGTCCGCGCTGATTGCAATTCGACCGATCCCGGTGCACGGGGTCTCAAGGCAAAACTGACAAACTCCAGTGCGACCGGTGTCGCCGTCGAGGGCGTGGTCGACACGTCGTCGGCCCACGCAGCCGTCCAAGGGGACGCACCGGACGATGTCCCGGCGGTCGAGGCCCTCGGTCGCCTGACTGCCTCGGCGACCGTCAGTGGCGGGGCGAACACTCTCACGGACCACGTCGCTGCGATCAGCAACACGGAGCCGAGCGACGGCTTCAATCACGTCATGGCACTGGAGATGCCGAACATCAGCGGGCCTGCGGAAGGAAATAATTTCCTCACGTTTCTCGACAGTACGGGGCCGATCGGCGCGATCGAGGGCAGCAGCGGCGGCATCAAACTGGACACCGCCGCTGGTGACTTCGCGGAGTACTTCCCGCTCGCCGATCCCGAGACCGACACCGAGGCGGGGACAGTCCTCGGCCTAGAGTCAGGTGAACTCGTCGCCGACGCAGACGGTGCGGAGGCGGCTCTGGTCGTCACCCGGGACGCCGCGATCACGGGCAAGAACCCGGACGCGGGCGAAGGGTCACCCGACGACCACGAATGCGTGGCCTTGCTGGGCCAGGTTCCGGTGAAGGTGGCAGGCGCTGTCGATGCCGGCAATCTCCTGGTGGCTGCCGGCGACGGTCGTGCCGAGTCCGCCTCGGGCGCGGATCCCAGTGCTGCCGACGCGCCGGTCGTCGGCCGGGCGCTCGAATCGGTCGCGGCGACCGACAGCGGCTCCAGGACAGTCGAAGCGTTCGTGGGTCGGGCGTCGACGGCCGGAAGCGACGACGAGAACGTCGAGCAACTGCGGGCCGAGCTCGCTCGGAAAGAGGAGACAATCGAACAGTTAGAGGACCGACTGGACGACCTCGAAGCGGCCGTCGAGCAACTGGCCAGTGGGAACCCGCGACCTGCCTCGGCGGACGATTAGGGCTGCAACCACCGGGTGGGCGGCGAATTACCGGCTATGAGGGACAGAACCAGCTATTTTCGACCCTTCCCGGATTTTTATTGGGTAGAAAACATCATTTAGTGTCATTCGGCACCCAGCGACGGGCGGTCGAGGAGCTTTACAATGTCAGAGGCACCCGATTCAGAGAACGTGGATTCGACCGAGGCGACTGAGTCGCTGGCGACGATGGCGGTCGTCTCGAACTACAAGGTTCTGGGGCAGTTCACCGACTACCAGGGCGCCGGCGTGCTGGGACGGAACGACGCCGGGAGCGGGACGCCCATCGGCGTGCAGGGGGCAGTGCCGAACAGTAGCAGTGGGTACGGGCTGGCGACGCCAGACGATATGCGGCTGGCGGGGATCCTCGACACCGACGAGACCGACTTCAGGGTGCAGGCGGGGACGACATCAACCAAGGAAGGACAGAACGTGATCCTTGGGCACGCGAGTAACCACGTCGCGGACGCCGTGGTTGGCGCGACGATCGGTGGCGGCGGGTGGGACGACGGAGCCGTCGCGTTCACCAATGAAGTGTACGATAACTACAACACGATCGCAGGCGGCCAGCGAAACGTCGCTGGATCGCCGAACGACGACGATCCGACCACATCGGAGTACGCGACGATTGGTGGGGGCTACAATAACGTGGCGGCCGGTGAAGCTTCGACAGTCGCTGGCGGGGATAAGAACCAGGCGAGCGGATACGCCGCGACCATCGCAGGTGGGTCCAATAACAGTATACATTCGATGGCCACCGAGGCGACGATCGGTGGGGGCGGTAGCAATTCCGCAGAGAGGGGCCGAGCCACCGTCGCAGGCGGCGGGGGGAACGCAGCGAGGGGAGAGAAATCGACGATCGGCGGGGGCTTCGGCAACGAGGCCACGCTGACCGCTGCGACTGTCGGCGGCGGTGATTCCAACAGAGCCTATGCACAGTACGCGACGGTTGGCGGCGGACAGAACAACGAGGGCAGCGGCAAAAACGCGACAGTTAGCGGCGGCGATTCGAACCTCGCCTTTGGCGAGTGGTCGGTCGTCGGTGGTGGCCAGTACAACGACGTGATGGCGAGCCACGCGACGATCGCCGGCGGCGGCAGCACCGACGGCACCGACGCGACGGGCAACGCGGTCTACGACGACTACGGTACAGTGGGCGGCGGCGGGAACAACCAGGCTGGGATGGACGACAGTACCTCCAATGCCATCTACGCCGTCGTCGGTGGCGGCCAGGACAACACGGCCTCGGCCGCTCGCACGACTGTCGGCGGTGGAGAGGCTAACACCGCCAGTGCCCAGCACGCGACCGTCAGCGGCGGGACGAGCAACAGTGTGACTGCCGCGAAAGGGACGGTCGCCGGCGGGGAGAAAAACCAGGTCCAGGAGACCCAGGCCGTCGTCGTCGGGGGGGTCGAGAACATCGCATCCGGGACACAGTCGGTGGTCGCTGGCGGCTTCGACAACGAAATCAAGTCTGGTGCACTCCAGGCAGCCGTTGGCGGTGGGTACTTCAACATCGCCGATGGCGACCGCGCGACGATCCCCGGTGGGAGAGGAAACAAGGCGACCGGGAAGGTCAGTTTCGCCGCCGGCTACCGCGCTCAGGCCGTCGACGATGGCGCATTCGTCTGGGCCGATGACCAGGGTGCCACGAATTTCAGTTCTTCCGGTCAGGTCGGTACCTCCGATCCCACCGGTGCAAATACGTTCAGCGCTCGCGCCTACGGTGGGGTTCGGTTCGCCACGGGGTCGAGCAAAGTGACCTACATCTCTTCGGGGTCGACGGGCTGGTCGATCTCCTCTTCGCGAGCGGTCAAGACCAACGTCAGCCCCTTCGAACCCGACGCCGCACTCTCCGGTGTCGAAGAGATGGACGTCTGCACCTGGGAGTACGAAGACGAGGACGGCGAGGGTGCAGGCGTGACCCACGTCGGGCCGATGGCCGAGGACTTCCACGAGGCCTTCGAGGCCGACCTGGGTGATAGCGACGAGCACATCAACTCCATAAACGCCGACGGGTTGGCCTTCGCCGCCATCCAGGGCCTCTCGGAGCGGCTCAAGCGGAAGGAAGAGCGGATCGACGAATTGGAGGCCGAGAACGAACAGTTGCGCGAGCGCCTGGAAGAGATCGAGGCACACGTCGGACTGGACAACGGGACCTGATCCTCGCCAGCATCGCGATCACCCGGCCAGTGCGATATCTAGATACAGCATGACAACGACCCCGAGCATGAGCCCGAGCGTCGCGACGCGTTCGTGGCCGCGGGTGTGGGTCTCGGGGACGATCTCGTCGCTGATGACGAAGATCATCGCGCCCGCGGCAAAGCCCATCGCCCACGGCAGCAGTGGCTCGAAGATCACGACGGCCACCGCGCCCGCCACGGCCAGCGGGATCTCGACGACGCCGGCCCGGACGCCAGCGAACAGCGCGTACATCTTCCGATCGAAGCCGGCGTTGATCGCCGCGACGGACACCGCGAGTCCCTCGGGGACGTTCTGGATGCCGATGGCGAGCATGAGCGCGAGCGCCTCGCCGACGCCCGCCGTTTCTCCGCCGGCGGCCCCGAAGCCGACGCCGACCGCGAGGCCCTCGGGCATGTTGTGCAGCGTGATCGCGAGGATGAACAGCACGACCGAGGCGACCCGCGGATCGTCGACCGACGGAACCGAATCGCCGGGGTTGGCGGCGTCAGAGCGTTTCCGACCCGTCAGCAGGTAGTGGGCGTGCGGGACGATCACGTCACCGCGGTCGAGCGCGAGCGCCCCGAGGAGGACGCCAGCGAGGACGGGCACGGGCTGGAGGAATCCCGTCGCCCACCCGACGGCCTCGGGGGTCAACTCGATCCCGGGGATGATGAGGCTCGTGAACGCCGCGGCCATCATCACGCCCGCGGCGAACCCGAGTGCGGCGTCCAGCATGCGCTCGCTGGGATCCTTCCAGACGAGTACCAGCGACGCACCGAGCAGATTCAGCGACGCGATGAACAGCCCGCCGACGAGGCCGTGTATCAGCGGATCGCTGCCGAACACCTCGACGAACTGGTCGGCGACCGCCACTATCGACTCCTCCCAACTCGGGCCGGTCGAACCTGTCTCATGGTTCCGGCCGTCTCCGGGCTAGGATATGAAACTACGGGCCTGCGCCTGCCCCAGTGTCGTACCCCGTCCGCGAGCCGACCACCATTTCCCAGCCAGAGCTATTCTGGGTATTCTTTTATCATAGTTCCCGGCGAAGCTAGTAGTGGTGTAGACCAAATGAAAGCTTTCGTCATGCAAGGGATCGGGGAGACGGCGATCGTCGAGAAAGAGCGGCCAGAGCCGGGACCGATGGACGCCATCCTCAAACCAACAGTCGGGTTGATCTGTACGTCGGATTGCCACACCGTCCACGGTGCGATCGGCGACCGGGACAACCTCACGCTCGGCCACGAGGTCGTCGGGATCGTCGACGAAGTGGGATCGGAAGTCGAGGACTTCATGGCGGGCGACCGGGTCGCGGTCGGTGCGATCACACCCGACTGGAACGCAGAGGCCGCCCAGGAGGGCCATCCCTCTCAATCGAACGGCGCGCTCGGCGGCTGGAAGTTCGCCAACGTCAAGGACGGGACGTTCGCCGAGTACGTCCACGTCAACGACGCCGACGGCAACCTCGCGCCCATCCCGAAAGGCGTCACCGACCACCAGGCCGTCTACACGGCCGACATGCTCTCGACGGGCTTCGCCGGCGCGGAGAACGCCGACATCCCGATGGGCGGCACAGTCGCAATCTTCGCGCAGGGCCCGGTCGGGCTGATGGCCACGAAGGGGGCCGCCCTCCAGGGAGCCGGCCAGATCATCGCCGTCGAGACCCGTGAGAACCGCAAAGAGCTGGCCCGGGTGTACGGCGCGACAGACATCGTCGACTTCCAGGACGGGGACCCGGTCGCACAGATCATGGACCTCACGAACGACAGGGGCGTCGACGCCGCCATCGAGGCGCTCGGGGCCGACGAGACGCTCCAGAACTGTATCAAGGTCACCAAACCCGGCGGGACAGTCTCGAACGTCGGCTACCATGGTGAGGGCGAGTTCCGCCACATCCCGCGCGAGGAGTGGGGCGTCGGGATGTCCGAGATTTCGATCGTCAACGACCTCTGTCCCGGCGGCCGCGTCCGGATCAGCCGTCTCTTGCGCCTGCTCCAGGCTGGCAAGGTCGACCCGAGGAAGATGACGACTCACGAGTTCTCCTTCGACGAGATCGAGACGGCCTTCGAGATGATGGACGACAAGCGAGACGACATCATCAAGCCGCTGATCCGGTTCGACTGATACTGCCGGCTGTAACTATTTGAAGATACTCGGCACCCCGGGGTGCCGAGATTCGTTATTGACTTACAGCTGGTAGTATGAGCAACGCGCGTAGCGAGCATAACTATTCCTCGCTCGCCGTTCTCGACCCGGCATGGGCACTCGACAGTACAGCGACCTCAGCGACGACGAACGCGACGAGGTGCTCGGACGGAACGAAGAGGGCGTGCTCGCGCTGGCCCGCGGTGACGACCCCTACGCGATCCCCGTCTCCTATGGATACGACGGGGTCGAGCACCGGTTTTACTTCCAGCTGGTGAGCAACGACGACAGCGAGAAGCAGCGCTTTCTCGGCGCGACGACGCCGGCCCGGCTGGTCGTGACCGAGCAACGCGACGGGGGCTACACCAGCGTGGTCGCCGACGGCACGCTGACGAGGCTCTTCCGGGACGAACTCTCGGTCGAAGAGATCTACCAGTACGGCGGCTCGAAGCGGCCGCTCCTGGAGGCCTGGGGCGAAGACGAGGACGTCGAGCTGTACGAACTCGACCCCGAAACGCTGACGGGTCGGCGATTCGAGATCGATCTCAGACGAGATTGATCGCCCAGCGGATCCCGGCGAGGACGAGCAACGCCGCCCCCTCCAGCCGGGTCAACTGCCGGCCAGTCCACAGCAGCGCGACGACCAGCAGGACGGTCCCGAGCAACCAGACCACGCTCCAGGTCGCCTCCGAGGAGACGGCGAGCGGCTGTAGCAAGCCCGCCAGCCCGAGGACGCCGAGGACGTTGAACAGGTCGCTGCCGAGGAGACTCCCGACCGACAGCCCCGACTGGCCGCGTCGCGCGGCCACGAGCGCCGTCACCAGTTCCGGCGTCGACGTCCCGGCGGCGACGACCGTGACCCCGATCGCCCACTCGGAGATTCCCGCCGCGGCCGCGATGGTCGAGGCGCTGTCGATCAACAGTCGGGCACTGACGACGACGAACACGAGCCCGCCGGCCAGTCGGGCGGCGTCGACGGCCGGATTCGTGGGGTCGGCGGGCTCGGCGACAGTCGCGATCGCGCCGCTACGGACGAGCACGAGCAGGTACGCGACCAATCCGGCCATGAACACGCCGCCTTCGAGCCGCGAGAGCTGGCCGTCCCAGAGGACGACGAGAAGGGCGATCGAGGCGAGCACGAGAACGAATCCGTCGCGGTGGACCAGCCGCCGCGTCCGATCGAGCGTCCCGAGCAGCGCCGTTATCCCGAGAACGAACCCGAGGTTGAACACGTTCGAGCCGACGACGTTACCGACGGCGATGTCCCCGCGCCCGGCGAGGGCGGCCTCGGTCGTCACCGCAAATTCGGGCATCGACGTACCGAAAGCGACGACGGTCAACCCGATCACGAGCCGGCTGACGCCGAGCCGGGCGGCCAGCGCGGACGCGCCGTCGACGAGCAACCGCGCGCCGAGCCAGAGCCCGCCGATCGTCGCGAGCACGATTACGGTCTCGAGCGCGAGCGGTGCCATGGCCCGGGCTTGGGCCGGCGCCGCCGAAAAGACCACTGGTCGGGTATCGGATACTTTGAAGGCCCCTGCTGGCGAACGCCCGATAGAGATGTTCGGGATATTCAGACGGCTGAAGATCGGGTTCGGCATGGCTCGCCGGAGCGGGCGCGTCCTGCGGGCGCATCCGAACCTCCTGATCCTGCCGTTGCTCGGGGGAATCGCAGGCATCGCGTTCATGGCCACGCTGTTCGGCGGGCTGTTCGTCGGGGGTTTCTACGAGAGCCCAGGGCCGGTCCTGTACGGCGCGCTGTTCGTCGCCTACGTGATCGAGACGTTCATCGCCTCCTTCTTCGCGGCGGCGCTGGTCGCCGCGACACGGGAGGCCTTCCACGGCGAGACGCCGACCGTCGGCGGGGCGATGCGGGCCGCCTGGGACCACAAGTGGCCGCTGCTGGCGTGGTCGGTCATCGCGGCGATCATCGGCGTCATCATCCAGGCCATCGAGTCACAGGACAACCTCCTCGCCCGCATTCTGGCGGGGCTGTTCGCCGTCGCCTGGTCGGTGATGACCTACTTCATCGTCCCGGTGATCGTCTTCGAGGACGAGTCTATCTCGGGGATGTTCACAGAGAGCGCGCGGACGTTCAAGAACACCTGGGGCGAGTCCATCGGCGCGATGGGTGCGATCAACATCGTCACCTTCCTGCTCGTGCTCGTCGGCGTCCTCCTCGGGGCCGTGACGTTCCTCGTCGTCCCCGGGACGGCCGGCATCCTCGCGGCAATCGCCATCGGCTTCACCGGGATCATCTTCGGCCTGCTGATCGGCAAGTCCCTCACTGGAATCGCAAAGACCGCACTGTACGTCTACGCGACCGAGAACACCGCGCCGGAGTTCTTCGAGGACATGGACTTCTCGGCGCTGGGCGGTGAGGATAGCGGGTCGAGCAGTTCGCGGATGAGCGGCGGCCGGATCTAGCGCCGATTAGTGCGGGACGTCGCGGCATCGCTGGCGTTGCGTTCGAAGGGGTGGTTGATCTGCAGTTCCTCGAACCACACGACTGGACGCTTCCGCTGGCCGTCACGCTCGAGGGGGGGCGAGACACCACGAAATCGTCTATGACAAAACCGTCATCCGGGAGGGCGGAATCCTTTTGTGAAAATGTGCCGTCGATTCGAACATGGGAGATCGAGCGTCGGAGCAACTCGCCGCCCTCTCGGAGTCGGTCTGTGCCGACTCGGCTGTCGAGTTCGTGGTGGCATTCGGCTCGCAGATCACGGGGAACCCGAATCGTGACTCCGACCTCGATCTTGCGATCAAATTTGCGGACGAACTATCGGACCACGACCGCTTCGAGAGACGGTGTTTTCTCTCGGGCAATCTCCAGCGGGACGACGCACCGTTCGTCGACGTCTCGGACATCGAGGCGCTCCCGCTCGACGTCGCACACGATGCAGTCGACGGCCGGTTCGTCTGCGGCGATAGAGACGCTTTCGAGCAGTTCAAGACGGCCGTCGAGGCGCAGTTCGAGGACGAGCACGAGGAGTTGCGCCGCCGCCAGCGTGCGGTGATCGACCGGATTGCCGAGGAGGGGCTGCGTGGTTGACGAACGCGTCGTCGCGATCAAACTCGAACAGATCGAGCAGTACCACGGCGAGCTGACCACGAAGCGGGAGACACTTTCACGGAGCGAATTTCTCCAGAGCACGACCGAACAGCGGGCCGTCGAGCGAATGTTCGAAAACGCGATTCAGGCGTGTGCGGATCTCGCACAGCACGTCGCGACCCAGGAGTTTGGCCACGACGGTAGTACCACCAAAGGCGCGGTCCGGGTGCTGTCTCAGGAAGATGTGATCGATGAGGAGACGATGACGACGCTGGTCAGTGCGATTGGGTTCAGAAACGTCCTCGCACACGAATACGGACACATCGACAGCGAAGAAGTGTACGAGACGCTCCAGACCGGCCTCGACGTGTACGACACCTACAGCCAGCAGATCGCGGCGTGGGTTCGAGAGGGGCAGTGAAACAGGAAGACGCTGACCGCAAGACCCTCCTTCCGTCCCGCAGAACCACCGCCAATGACCGGCTGGAACGTCTACCTCGTCACCCAGCAGCGCCACTCGAAGGGGCGAGACACCCGCGAGATCGTCCGGGCTGCCATCGCTGGCGGCGTCAACGTCGTGCAGTTGCGTGAGAAGGACGTGCCCGCCAGAGAGCGCTACGAACTCGGGCTCGATCTTCGGGAACTGACCCGCGATTCCGGTGTCCCCCTGATCGTCAACGACCGCGTGGATATCGCGCAGGCCATCGACGCCGACGGCGTCCATCTGGGCGGCGAGGACCTGCCGGTCGAGGTGGCCCGCGACCTGCTGGGCGAGGACGCCATCGTCGGCCGATCGGTGTCGTTCGTCGAGGACGCTCGCGAGGCCGAACGGGCGGGCGCGGACTACCTCGGCGTGGGTGCGATCTACGCGACCGGATCGAAGGACGACATCGACGACGAGGAGCACGCGATCGGTCTCGACCGCCTGGAATCGATCTGTGAGGCCGTCTCGATCCCGGTCGTCGGGATCGGCGGCGTCGACGCGAGCAACGCAGCCATGGTCGCAGCCACAGGAGCGGACGGCGTCGCCGTCATCACGGCGATCACGGGAGCCACAGACCCGGAAGCGGCGACGCGGGCGCTGGGCGACGCGGTCGAAACGGGGCGACGGCGCTGACCCGCCGTAACGCACAAGCCCCGTGCCTCGAAACAGAGGGGCATGGTCCGAATCCCGTTCGGGATCCGCCAGCTCGACACGACGATCGGCGGCGGCGCACCCCCGGGCAGCGTCGTCCTGCTCTCGGGCGAAGCCGGCGCTGGCGCTCGCGAGTTCATGTACACCAGCCCGATGATCACCGGACTCGCCATGGCCGATCCCGATCTGTTCGACCTCTACTACGGCGACCTCCCGACCGAGGCCGAACTGCCCGAGGAGGTTCACTACGTCTCGCTGACTGCCGACGAGTCACAGTTTCGCGACGAGGCCGGCCGTGCCTTCGACGACGAGATCGTCGACGCCGGCATGGAAGCCATCGAGTATCACGACCTCTCGACGACGTACTTCCACGTCAGTCCGGTTCCACGAGCCTGGTACGCCGAGCGCGCCCCGTCGATCAAAGATATTCGGACCCGGGACGACCGCGAGGGGCTCCTGACTGTGCTCGGCGATCTGCTGAACGAGCACGCCGCCGGGAACCTCGTCGTGATCGACTCGCTGGGCGACGTCGTCAGCGCCATCGGCGACCGCGCCGAGATCGAGTGGGCCGACGTCGCCTACCTGCTCAAGGGCCTCCAGAAAGCCGCCCACGAGTGGGACGGGCTCATCCTCGCGCACGTCAACTTCGAGACGCTCAGCGACACCCGCCACGGCCAGCTCGTCGACGCCGCCACGGGAACCCTCAAGTTCGAGTGGGCAAGCGGCGGCTCGACGCTGGCCCGGACGATGGTCGTCAAGCAGTTCCGGGGCGTCCTCAGCCAGCTCGAATCGGAGAACATCGTCCGCTTCGAGACGGAGTTCACCGACGCCGGCTTCGACATCAGCGACGTCCGGAAGATCCGGTGAGCGGCCGCGTGGCGCGGCTTCCCAGTATTCACGGATGGAAATGGGTGGCAAACCCTTAACTACGTTCTCGCAGATATCCCGGTAATGGCGAGCGAGTCGCGGGACGACGTGACGATCTCTCTGCCCCCCGATCTGGAGTCGTGGCTCGACCAGCAAGCCGCCGAGTTAGGGGTCGACCGCGAGGCCGTGCTGGTCCAGCTGCTCGCGTCCTACCGCGCCGCCGACGAACTCGACGACGTCGCTGTCTCGGAGTCCGACATCGACGCAGCCGTCCAGTCGTCCGTCAGCGACCGCCTCCCGGAGGTCGCCGACGCCGTCGAACAGCGGATCCAGGTTCCCGAGGTCGACGCGCTGGAAGAACGGATCGACGAGGTCGAGAGCGACTTTCAGGACAAACTCGACGACGTCCGCCAGCGCGTCATCCAGGTCAAGCGCGAGGCCGACTCGAAAGTCGACGCCGAGCGCGCTGACGCGATCGAACAGCGTCTGGGCGACCTCGAATCGGCTGTCGATCGTGTGGACGAACTCGAACGACGGCTCGACGGACTGGACGACGGCGACCGTCTCGACGATGTCGAGACGGAGCTGGACGGCGTCGAGTCCCGGCTTACAGCACTGCAGGGACGCCTCGACGAGCAGGACGACGTCGACGAACGCGTCGAGGGTTTCGCAGACCGACTCGACGACGTTCAGGACAAGCTCAAGACCGTGGCGTGGGTCGTCCGAGATCTGCGCGAGGAGCGAGCGAGAGCGGGCGCGACCGTCGAGGCGATCAAACGCGAGGCCGCGACACACGACCTCTCGCGAGCGCGGTGTGAAAACTGCGGGGAAGGCGTCGAGATCGGGCTGTTGACCGAACCCTCCTGTCCGCACTGTGACGCTGCACTCGGCGGGATCGAACCGTCGAGTCGGATGTTCGGGCTCGGCAGCGCGAAACTGACCGTCGCCGCACAGATCGAGTCCGGGGCCGACGAGCAGGGTGACGAGATGGACGACATCGACACCGAAGCGCCGGGTGATCGCCGGTGACCGACGAAGACGAGCAGGACGACACCCCGGCGGAGCGCGATCCGTTCGAGGAACTCGGCCCCGGGATCGACGACCGCGAGGGCGACCCCTTCGAGTCGCTGGACGACACCTCGACCGAAGGGGGCGATTCCGACGGCGACGACCCGGCGGTCGCGACCGACTCGGAGGACCTTCGGCTGGACGATCATCCGTTCAGTGACCCCGAGGCGGGTGCGCGAAAGCGACGACTCGATCCAGACGAAGACGACCCGTTCGCTGGCATGGACGTCGTGCCCGGCGAGGACCCCTTCGAGAGCGGCGACTGGGGGGCCGGCGGCGACGACGAGTCGGTCTGGGAAGACCTCTCCGAACCAGTCGAACCCGAGACAACAACGACCGAAGAGGGCGGCCGCCGGCTCTCGGAGGTCAACAAACACAGCTTCTGCGAGCAGTGTGAGCACTTCACCGGCCCGCCCGAGATCGCCTGTACCAACGAGGGCACGGAGATCCTGGAGTTTCTCGACATGGAGACCGTCCGCGTCGCCGACTGTCCGATCGTCGAGGAGCGCGAACGCCTCGAAGAAGCCGGCACGCAGGGGTAGGGCTTATGTCACCCTCGACGTGAAATAGGGGTACGATGCAATTCTGCGAGGAGTGCGGCTCGATGATGAAGACAGAGGACGACGTGTGGGTCTGTGGCTCGTGTGGACACGAACAGCCCAAGGGCGACAGCGACGCCGAGCAGTTCGTCTCGACGGAGAAACAGAGCGACGACGACGTCATCGAAACCGAGGAAGGCGCGAACTTCGAGGGCAAACCGACCGCCAAGGACGTCGTCTGTGACGAGTGCGGCCACACCGAAGCCTGGTACACGATCAAACAGACCGGCTCTGCGGACGAACCGCCCACTCGATTCTTCAAGTGCCAGGAGTGCGGCCACCGCTGGCGCGAGTACAACTGATCACTCCCCAGCCACCCGTTCGAAACTGCGAACCAACACGAGAAATCGCCACAGCAGATACAGCGACGCGGCGGCGACGAGCGGGCCGAGGACACCGAGGAGGAGCGTGCCGGCGTACAGCACCGAATAGGCGACGAGCAGGACGTAGACGACGCCGAGCGCGGCTAGCCACCTACGCGAGAGCGGCATCGGAAGCCAGTCGGGCATATTCCCACCATCGTCCCAGTCGAATAAAAATCATCCCATCGAGTGACAAGTAGGGCAGCCAGGACCGGCGACAGCACCTACAGCAACACGACCTGGGCCAGTCCGAGGAAGACCAGGAAGCCGAGCACGTCCGTCGCGGTCGTGATGAAGATGGTCGCCGACGTCGCCGGGTCCTGGCCGGCGCGATCCAGAACGAGGGGGATGAGCGCGCCGAAAAAGCCCGCGATGACGAGGTTGGCGACCATCGAGACGCCGATGACCGCGCCCAGCAGGACGCCGAATTCCGCCGAGGAGAAGGCGGTCGCGATGACGGCCACGAGTGCTCCAGTGATGAGTCCGTTGACGGCCCCGGCGAGGACCTCGTTGAAGATCACGCGCTTGCCCGTGGCGAGCGTCACCTGGCCCTGGGAGATCCCGCGGACGGTGACGGCCATCGCCTGCGTGCCGGCGTTGCCACCCATCCCGGCGACGATGGGCATGTACGCCGCCAGCACGGCGATACTCGCGATGGTAGCCTCGAAGAGGCCGACCACTGCCGCGGCGAGAAAGCCTGTCCCGAGGTTGAGTATCAGCCACTTGTAGCGGTGGCCGACCTTCGCCAGCGGGCCGTCCAGCGCGCTCTCCTCCTCGTCGACGCCGGTGAACTCGTAGAGGGTTTCGCCGGCGGCCTCCTCGACGACGGTGAGGAGGTCGTCGGCGTGGATGACCCCCACGATCTCCTCGTCCTCGTCCAGCACCGCGACGGTGCGGTCGCGGTTCTCCCGAAAGACTTCGAGCACGTCCTCGTCCTCGCGATCGTAGCGGATCGACGGAATCTCCTCGACGTAGTCGACGAGTCGTTCGGAGTCACGTTCGGTCATCGCCAGCGTCGCGCCCTTGAGTTCGCCGAGCAGTTCCCGGCCGTCGAGGACGAAGATCGTGGGGAAGCGCCCGGTCCGGCGCTCGAAGCGCTGGACGCGGTCGGCGACTGTCTGAAACGAGTCGTCGACGTCGACGGTCACGTAGTCGACGTCCATCAGCCCTGCGGCGCTCTCGGGATCGAACGACAGGAGGTAGCTCACCTTCTCGCGGCGGTTGGCGTCGAGGTGGGACAGGACATCTTCGCGGACAGCCTCGGAAGCGTAGCCCAGCACGTCGGTCGCCTCGTCGGGGTCGAGATTGCCGACGAACCGCCGGAGCTGCTCGCGGTCCATGTCCGCGACGAGGTCTTCCCGGACGGGTTCGGGCAGGGTGAAGAAGACGTCGCGCTGTCGGCTTCGCGAGAGCGTCGCGAATTCGTCGGCAGGGGCGGGAGAGAGCGCCAGTGTCTGCTGGAGATCGACGGCGGCTTCGGCCTCGGCCATATCGCGTATGCTTGGTGAAGGATCAAAACGCTGTGCCTCTCTCGTTTCACCCAACCGACCGGCACAAGATACTTGCCGGGCGTTCGTGTCGGCAATCATATGAGACGCAGACAGATCCTCGCGTTCGGCGGGTCGGCCCTCCTCGGCACGGCAGGCTGTCTCGGTGACGCCCGGAGCGACGACCAACCGACCAGTACTGTCGGATCACTCGAAATAACGGTGTCGAGCGTTCAGCGAGGGATCGTGACATACACGACGCCCGACTCGATCAGCGTCGTCGACACCGACCGCCGCCACGTCCTCTTCGGGGTCAACGCCGCAGATTGCGACGAACCGCCCGAACCCGACGCGTTCACGCTCCAGTTCGACGGCCGGGAGTTCGACGCGACCACAGAGAAACGGGGACACCAGCTGTACCGGTTCCCGGGATCGTTCTACACCGCCGAGTCGGAGAGTGGACACCTGCTGTTCGACCTCCCACTGACGGGCACAGCAGCGGACGCCGCCCTCGTCTGGGACAGCGGCGAGTGGCCGCTGCCCGAGTCGATCCGGCGTCGACTCGAAGTCGCTCCCGAGTTCTCGGTGTCGTTCGACGACGAACCGACGAACGGTAGCTGTACGCTGACCGCGACCAACGAGGGTGATCGCCCGCAGCGCTTTCTCGCAGCCGTCAATCAAGAAGGCGGGACCAGTGCGTACAGACCGATCGGCGTTCGAACGGCGGTGCTGGAGGGGGGAGCGAGCAGAGAGTACGATATCGTGGCCCCGCCGGGCGGTACGGGTGGCCAGACGGCGACGCCGGGCGGGCGACGGATCGTCGCCTGGGCCGGCGGTCGCGGAAGTTGCAGCCGCTGATCAAGGCCGGTGGCTCGGCCCGAGCACGCCGGGCGTCTCGAAGATGCCCAGCGTCTCGACCTCGACGCGCGTGACGTGATCGGGACCGTCCGTCTCACAGTTCTCGCCCGTGAAGTGATTGCAGGGGTCGACGGCGTTCCGAAGGTCGACTGCCGCCGTCCCGTCGCCGAAGTTGATCACGACAACGACCGACTGGTCGTCGCTCTCGCGGCCGAACACCAGCACGTCGTCGGGATCGCCGCCCTGCGAGGGGGCCTGCGCGAGGTCGGCCGAGGGGTGCAGGACGTCCAGTTCGTGGTAGGTGTCGATCAGGCGCTCGTAGAACGCGAAGTGGTCCTCGGGATACTCCTTCCAGTTCATGAACGCACGCTTGTAGGGGTCGACCCTGACGTCGTCGTCAGTACGTGGGTCGTCCTCGTCGAAGGCGCTCTCGCGGGGGGTACCGTGCTCGCCGACGAGTCGCTCCTGCCCGTAGAGGATGAAGGGGACGCCGGGCAGCGTGAACGCGGCGGCGACCGCGGCGCGCTGGGCTTTGGCGACGTTCTCGCGGTGGCCCTCGGTCTCGGCCTCGTAGTAGAGGCGGCGCTCGTCGTGGTTCTCGGTGGTATTGAGAATCCGCGTGAACGTGGGGAAGCCGTCGATGTAGCGCTTCTCGATCGCCCGGACGAGGTCGCTGGCGGGCCGATCCCCGCGAGCGACGGCGTGGGCCGAGTGCATGAACCCGGTCGTGTCGAAGTGGGCGTCGAACTCCGATTCGGCAAACGAGGGGAGCCGAGGGATGGTCTCGTCGAGCAGCATGAACTCGGTGTCCTCGGCGCGGACGCGACGGCGGACTTCCTTCCAGAAGCTGTGGGGGACGCCCCAGGCGATGTCACAGCGGAAGGCGTCGACCTTGGGAGCCCAGTACTCGACGGCGGCCATGACGTGCTCGCGCAGCGCCATGTTGCCGTAGTTGAGGTTGGGCTGGAGACGCGTCCCGAAGAAGTACGTCGCGGCGGGCGCGGCGTCGGTGTCAGTCGCGTCCGCGCGGCGGTCGAACCAGTCGAAGTATTTCGACTCCGTGTCCCACGCCTCGACGTTCGGCAGGACGTACTCGTCGCCGGTGTCCTCGCCCAGCTCGGCGATCGTGTCCTGGAACTGTTCGTTCGTCCAGCCGGCGTGGTTGATCACCAGGTCGAAACACACCCTGATGTCGTGGTCGTGGCAGGTCTCGACGAAGCGCTCGTACTCCTCGATCGTCCCCAGGTCGGAGGCGACCTCGAAGTAGTCCTCCGTGCTGTAGGCGTGGGGGCCGCCGGGGGCGTTGTCGATCTGGGCCGACCAGGCGGGGACGATGGGGGTCAGCCACACCACGTCGATCCCCAGGTCGTCGAGGTAGGGCACTTTCGAAGTCAGGAAGTCGAAGTCCGTTCCCCCGGGTGTACCCTCGAACGAGCGCGTGAAGATCTCGTATATCACGGCGTCGTCGAGCCACTCCGGGGGCCGGTTCGGGAGATCGGTGGTTTCGGTTTCCGGGTCGAGGACCACCTCGTCGACGTTGCCCAGCACCTGCCCATCGTAGGGCGCGGCGAACAGCCGCGTGGGACCGTCGAGTGCGTCGGCGGGGACGCGGAGTCGGTGGCCGGTGAGCACGCGGTCGTCCGTGCCTTCGTCGGCGAGATTCGATTCCTCGACCGTCACGTCGGCCGGATCGAGCCCCGAGTCGTCCTCGGGGAGCCACTCGACGCGCAGGTCCTCGCGGAAGGCGTTGCTCGTCGGTGATCGCTCGGCGTCGGCGTCGAGGACGAATTCCTCACTCTCGGCGTCGTAGTGGCCCTCGATCGCGAGTCGTGGCGGCCCGCCGGCGTCGTCGGGTGCTTCCGGGAGCGCGCGGACGGTCTGGTGGTGGGTTCCGTCCGGGGCGTCCAGTTCGAAGACGTACGTCCCGGGCACGTCGGGCTGGAACTCGGCGGTGTGGTGGTCGCCGTGGTCGTACTGGGCGACGTCGTCGTAGGGTTTCGGGGCGAACTCGACTGTCGCCTCGCTGCCCTCGGGAGACTCGACGAGCGACCACGTGAAGGCGTCGGCGTCGTAGGGATCGGGATCACGTCGCGGCTCGCCAGCGAGCGACGGCGCGAGGTTGTCACGGTCGAGGCCGTGGTGGCCGTCGACGAAGATCGGATCGACGATCTGCTCGTCGACGTGGACGAACCGGGGCGGACCTGGATGGTGGCCCCCGGCGGGGTCTGGAGTGGGCATCCTTGGTTCGGCTCTCCAATAGCTCCGCGTATATCTTTTGCGTTGTGGATACACCGAGGAAACAATCGTGTAAGAGCGTTATAGCCGGAACGGTTCCAGCACTCGCGCACCCAACGCCCGCAAGATGCCCGTGAGCGGGCCGCCGTCGTGGCTGTACAGAACGGAGAGGTCGTCCCGGGTTTCGCCGTGGCGGAGGTGCTGAACGCCGTCGAAACACAGCCAGCCGCCAACCGGGACACCGACGACGAGCGCCGGCGGAAACCCGGCCACGGCCAGATACCCGGTGAACGCGAGCGTGAGCGAGCCGAGTACGACGTTATCGGCGTAGTCACCGACCACAGCCGTCGCAGCGTCCATCGAGAGATCGAGCACCACGAGCGCGACGACGGTGATGATCGCGAATCGGAGTGAGCTACCGAGGAGGTACAGAACGACGCCCGGGACAATAGCTTCCCTGAGTAACGTTCGGGCGTGCTCACGTGCCGACAGGGACGTCGGGGAGCCGCCAGTCATTATCGGTCGGCGCGTCCGGGACCGCAAAAAACGCTGTGAAACGTCACGATACCTGGTCCAGAAGCCCTTTGCTCGTGAAACCCCTACCCGCTACTGTGAGCGCCGACAGCCCACGCCGCGTGACGATCCACGGCGACAAGGAGGTCGTCGTGGACTTCCCGCCCGACCTCACCTTCGAGTGCGTCGACGACTGCACTTGGTGTTGTTATCACGGCGTGTTGCTGTACGAGCAGGACTTTTTCGAACTCGCGAATCACGCCAGCCTCGGCGATTCGACCATCGAGCGCAAAGGTCAGGACTTCATCAAGCGCGAGGACAAAGACCGTGAGGAACACGTCGACGTCGACGGCCAGGCCTGCTACTTCCTCCGGGAAGACGGCCTCTGTGAACTCCACGCCGAACACGACTGGAAGCCCGCTCGCTGTTCGACCTTCCCCCTCGAGATCACCGTCGAAGACGGCGACATCCACGTCGGCATCCGCGAGAAGGCCCACGAACACTGCGAGGGACTGGACGTCAGCGATCGACGGGTGATCGACAACCTCGAAGCCTTTATTCCCGAGGTGCTGTGGGAACTGGACGATCCGACGACCCGGAAGAAACTCGGCTGAGAGTGCTCAGCAATCGTCTCCGGTCGGCGGTCGCTCGAAAGCCGTGTCCTCGATCGAGGATCGGTCGACACCGTCATCGTCGGCGGGTGGGCGCTCGACGCCCGTGATCTCGAAACACGCACCGCCGGGCCGGGCGGGATAGTCCATCTCGGCCAGTCGAACCTCCCAGCCGTGAGCACTGGCGATCGACCGGACGATAGAGAGTCCGAAGCCGGTCCCGTCCTCGCTTGAGGTGTGCCCGTGCTCGAAGATGGAGTCGCGCTCGTCCTGGGGAACGCCAGGACCGTCATCGGCGACGAAAAACCCGTCCGGGAGCCGACCGACAGTGACGGTCACGTCCGGGCCGGCGTGGACCACTGCGTTCGAAAAGAGGTTCGCCAACAGGCTCCGGAGGCGACCGGGGTCGGCGACGACACAACCCGGGTCGTGACACGCCAGTGTGGCCTCGGCGGTGTCGATCTGGGCCCAGGCGTTCCGCGCCGCCGCGTCGAGCGCGACTGCTTCGGGATCGCCGACGATCGTCCCCTGGCTGGCGAGATCGAGCAGATCGTCGAGAAACGTCTCCATGCGATCTGCGGTCTCGACGATCGCCTCCAGGTGGGAGTCGTCGCCGGTCTCGCGGGCCAGTTCGGCCCGGCTACTGACGACCTGCAGCGGGTTCCGCAGGTCGTGAGAGATGATCTCGGTAAATTCCTTGAGACGGTGGTTCTGCCGTTCGAGCAAGCGCTCGTACTGCGCACGCGAATCGGCCGCTGTCTCCGCGTCCGGCGACATCTGCGAGCGGAGCCAGGCGTCGAGTCGCTCCAGCCAGTCGCCGCGGCGCTCGACGACCGTCGCCTCGTCGGGAGCCGACTGGCGATCCTCGGGGTCGACGACGGCCACTGTCGTCGTCTCGGCCACGAGTTCGGACGGATAGGTCGTGTCGACCGCCGAGAGATCGGGACAGTCGAGGACCACGACGTCGACGTTCGCGACCCCAACGGCCTCGACCGTCACGGTCAGATCCGAGAGGGCACTGACCGAGAGTGAATCGAAGCGCTCTGTGAGCTGTGAGGAGAGCGCCTCCACCTCGGGCGGCCGACCACCGACGATCAGCAGCGTCGTCTCTCGCGGTCCCGCGGCGATCGAACCCACGGCGGCGACCAGCTTCCCCATACGAGAGGGTTTCGCCCCCGGTTTGATAACACTGTTCGTTTAGTTGACATTGTGTCCGAGCGGAAAATTCGGAAGTGCCAGGAGGGACGCAGCCTGCTCACGTATCTCGGCAGTAGCGGCGCGTCGAAGTAGCAGTTTTGTGGGTCCCCCTGCAAGAGAGGGGTAATGGAGCTGGAGTCGGTCCCCGGCGTCGGGGCGAAGACCGCCGACGCGCTGTCGCAGATCGACGACGCCGAGCGCGCACTGCAAGAGGGTGACGTCGCCGCACTCGCGCGGGCCCCGGGAATCAGCGACGGCCGCGCGGCTCGCATCGCCCGGGCGGCCATCCGCGAGCGCCACGACGACCCCGGCGACTTCCTGGCGACGTCCCGAACGAGAGAGATCTACCAGGAGGCCCTGTCACTCCTCGAAACGCGGACCGTCACCGACGACGCTGCCGCGCGCCTGGAGACGCTCTATCCCAGCGCCGCCGAGAGCCGTATCCGTGAAGTCCGGGAGTTCACCGAGGAGGCCCTCAAGCGCGATCCGGGCCCCGACGTGCTGGACGCGCTGGAAGGGGTCAAACCCCTCTCGACGCCGAGTGACGTCCGGGTCCGGGATCGCTGTCTCGCCACGAGCGACGCCGAGCGGTACGCCCAGGCCAAAGAGGCGATCCCCGAGGTCAGCGTCGAGGTCGTCGACGATACCCGACAGGTGGCGGAGTTGGCCCGCAGTTACGCGACCGTGATCGTGCTGGACGAGCAGTTCGCGGGCGTCGACGTCGAGGGCGACGTCCGGGTCGAACCCGACGCGCTCGACAACCCCGCGGAGGTCGTCCCCGAGCGCGCACTCGCCTTCTTCGCCGCCAACCGCCAACCCCTGCAGGCCGCCGTTGCCGTCCACCGCGCGGCCGGCCTCGATCCGGCCTGTGATCTGGACACGCTCGAAGACGCGCTCGACAACCTCGCCGCGGACGGTACCCCCCGTGGTGACGACGAACTCGACCGTCTCGTCACCGCCGTCGACGACCTCGACGCGGCCGTCGCGACCGCCGAATCCGTCGCCAACGACCACCTCCGGGGGGCCATCGAGGAGCGGGACGTCACCATCGAGGGCACGGACCTGCTGTCGCTGGTCGAGCGCGGCGCGGGCGTGGACTCGTTGCTCTCGCGGGAGCTGGCCGACGAGTACGACGCAGCCATCGAAGCCGCTCGCGAGCACCTGATCGACGCCCTCCGACTCGAGGATACGGAGGCCATCGCCCGGCGGGCGTTCCCCGAAGAACCGACCTATCCCGTCGAACATACAGAAGAGGTCGTCTCGCGACTGCGCGAGGAGTTGACGACCGCGCGCGACCGACGCGCGACGCGCCTGAAACGCGATCTGGCGAGCGATCTGGCGGACCTCCGCGAGGACGCCGCGTCGCTGGTCGACGCCGCGCTCGAACTGGACATGGAACTCGCAGTGGCGCGCTTCGCCGCCGACTTCGACTGCACGCTGCCCGGCGTCGGATCGATCGAAGGAGCTGACGACCGGGCTGCCGGCGAGGGTGTCGCCATCGAGGGCGGGCGCTCACCCCTCCTAGACGTTTCCTTCGCCGAAGTCGAGCCGATCGACTACCACGTCGACGGGGTCGCACTGCTCTCGGGGGTCAACAGCGGCGGGAAGACCTCGACGCTGGATCTCATCGCGCTTGTTGTCGTCCTCGCGCACATGGGCCTGCCCGTGCCCGCCGACGCCGCACGGGTCCAGCGGATCGACGAGTGTCACTACTACGCCAAGACTCAGGGGACGCTCGACGCCGGAGCCTTCGAGGCGACGATTCGGGACTTCGGCGAGCTCGTCACCGGCGTCGCCGAGGATCGGGAGACGCTCGTCCTCGTCGACGAACTCGAGAGTATCACCGAGCCAGGCGCGAGCGCGAACATCATCGCTGGCATCCTCGAAGCCCTCCACGAGCGCGGCGCGACCGCGGTCTTCGTCTCCCATCTCGCTGGCGAGATTCGCGACGTCTCGAGCGTCGGTCTCGCTGTGGACGGGATCGAGGCCGTCGGACTCGAAGACGGGGAGTTGATCGTCGATCGCTCGCCAGTGAAAGGCAAGCTCGCCCGCTCGACGCCCGAACTAATCGTCGAGAAACTCGCCGAGGACGGCGACGGATTCTATCACCGACTGCTGGAAAAATTCGAGTCGTAGTCGGGGCCGAACCACGACATTCGAGGCGTGGCACGGCTCACTCTACAGTTATGCTCTCAGCGAGCGTATGTAGAGTGGTGAAAAACCGATGTCGATAGTCCAATCGTTCGACGCCATTACAGACCGCCTCCAGCACAGCGCCGGCAGCAACGCCGTCTTCGGTGAACCGATCGTCGCCGAGGGCAAGACGATCATCCCCGTCGCACGCATCCGCTACGGCTTCGGCGGTGGGTTCGGGGCCGCCGAAACGGCGACTGAGATCGACGTGTTCGACGAGGAGTTCGGTGAGGAAGAACACGACGGCGACGAGCGACCGACCGGAGAAGGTGGCGGGATGGGCGGTGGCGTCGACGCCAGTCCCGTCGGGGTGGTCGAGATCACCGAAACCGAGACGCGATTCGTCCGCTTCGCCGACCGACGACGGCTCGCAGCGGTGTTCTTCGGCGGACTCGTCCTGGGCGGATTGCTGGCCCGCCGTGGCCGCGAGGAGTGACGCGGTCGACTGCTGAGTGTCGTTACTAACTGCTGACGCTCAGGGTCGCGGCGGATCGCCGTCGTAGGCCTCGAGATCGTTGTAGAAGTTCAGCAGGCCGAATTTCAGTTTCTGAGGGTCCATATCGATCATCTCGGCGCGTTCCTCGGGCGGGAAGGTCCCGCGGACGGCGTAGTCGTGCATCTCGATCTCGGCGGCCTGTGTGTAGCGTTTGTCCACGAGAATCCGCGCGCCGAAGTCCGTCGGCGAGCGCACCACGCGGCCGAGGGCCTGCCGGGTCTTCCTGATCGTCGGGATCTCGACGGCGTAGCGCCAGCCGGCCTCGTCGTCGGCGTCCTCGCTCTCACCACCGAAGGCGGCCTGATAGGACTGCTGGACGGCGTCCATCCGGTCGTCGAGATGGGGGTAGGGGACACCGACGACGACCACGGTTCGTGCGTCGTCGCCGTCGTAGCTGACGCCCTCGGTGAGTGTGCCCCACAGCGAGGAGAAGAGGACGGCGTGCTCGGAGTCTGTAAACTCCTCGCGCAGGTCGTGAGCGGGCGTCCCCGGTTCGTCGAGATACGTGGTCGCATTCGTTTCGACGCGGTGGTAGTAGCGCTCGGCTTCGGCGTAACTCGGGAAGAAGGCGAGCGTGTTCCCGGGGGTGAAGCGGATCGCGTCTTCGAGCGCCTGGGCGATCGCGTTCTGGGTGGCGGGGTTGTCACGCTCGCTGGCGAACAGGGCGGGCGCCTCGACGGCGTACGTGCGACGGCGCTCCTCGGGAAACTGTGCGCCGTAGGCCATCGTCTCCGGGTCGTCCAGCCCGAGGACGTCCTCGGTCACGTCGAACGGTCGCAGCGTCGCGCTCATCAGGACCGCGGCGTGAAGATCGTCGAACAGCGACCGAGTCACGCGCTCGGGAATGCAGGTGTAGAGTTCGGCGCGGCCGTAGACCTCGCCCGCGCTGCCGCCACCGAGTGCGTCCTGCTCGCCGTCCTCCTCTCTCCGCCGAACACTCACCACGGGATACATCCCCTCGGCGTCGCCCTCGTCGAACCACGCCGTGAGGAACTGGGCGACCTGGAGGGTCTGGCACTCCTTGCGGACTGTGGTCTCGCCGTCCTTGTAGGCCTCCTCGTAGCGCTGATCGAGGGTCTGTCCGAGTTCGAGGGCGAAATCGAGTTCCTCGCGAAACCCGGGGCCGGTGTAGGCCTGCAGGAAGGAGAGGGTCACGTCGTCCCGGCGGTCGTCGTTGGCGATCGACAGATCTGACCAGTGTTCGTCGACCTCGTTCTCGCGGACGGTCCCCGGTCCCATCGCCTCACGATAGCCCTCTCGAAGCGCGGTCAGGTAGATCTCGAAGACGTTCCGGGCCGCCTCGACCCGCGGGTCCTCGACCTCGCTCAGTTCGTCGAGTGCCTGATCGACAGTCCGCTCGCTGAGCGTCCGGCGGGCGTGGTCACGGGCGGCGTCCTCGACGTTGTGGGCCTCGTCGAAGACGGCGATCACGTCCTCGGGGTCGCGACCGAGCCACCGGAAGAACTGCTCGCGGATCAGGGGATCCAGCAGGTGGTGATAGTTCGCCACGACCAGATCGACCCCCTCCATGCCTTCCTTCAGCAGTTCGTACCCGCACATTCCCTGCTGCTCGGCGAATTGGTAGATGTCGTCGGGCGTCCGCACGTCGTCGTACAGCCACGCGTAGAAGTCGTCGGTGTCCGCGGTGAGGTTCCGGTAGTAGTGCTCGCAGGTCGCGCGGTCCTCGAACTCATCCAGTTCGTCCTCGACCGCATCGAGTTCGTCCATGACGGCCGAGCGGGCCTCGGTCGCCTCGCTCTCGCCGGCCTGACTCGCGTCCAGCAGTTCGCGCTGGCGCTGCTCTAATTCGGCGCGCTCGCCCTCCAGATCGACGAGTTCGCGCGTCGTATCCCGCAGGGCCTGACACTCCTCGTAGCCGACCTCGATGTGACACATCGAGGATTTCCCGCGGAAGACCACGGCTCGGAGATCCTCGGTCTGGGCGATGGCGCTGGCCTCCTCGACGAACTGGCGCATCTGCTGGTGGACGTTGGTCGTGATGACGACGGTCTTGTTCGACTCGCGGGCGTACTTCAGGGCGGGCGCGAGCGACGCCAGCGTTTTCCCTGTGCCGCAGGCCCCCTCGAAGAGGACGTCTGTTCCGTCGCCGAGCGCGTCGTAGATCCGGCCCATCGCCTCCCGCTGGTGGTCGTAGGGCTCCTCGTAGGGAAAGAATCGGAGATACGACGGCTCGGTTGACACACCAGGGGATTGGCCGTAATCGGGCAAAAGAGTTCGCCAACCGTGGCGGAAGTAGTCGTCGCCGACGCAGAAGGTATTTGCCCCCTGGCGGCGGAGGGGCCGGACGTGAAACGCCTCAGTACCCTCTGTCTCGTCGCCCTCGTCGCGCTAGCCGGCTGTACCGGCGGTGGCGGCGGTGGGACACCGACCGACACGACAACGCAGACACCGATCGAAGGCACCGCGCCACCGGGGGTCAGCGCGAGCGGTGTCGACGCCGACGCGCTCGTCTCGGCCCACCTGGAGGCCCTGGCGAATCGAAGTTATACGATGACCGTCGAACGGTCGGGTGATGGCGCCGACCTCTCGGTGACGACGCGTGCCGAAGCCGGTCACGTCCCCGCCTTGGTCGACGTCGACGGGGGAAGAGCGACACAAGAAGTGTACGTCTCGAGCGAGGGCGGCTACGAACTTCGGCAAGCGGCCGGTGAGCAAATCGTCCGTCGAACACAGGAGAACGCCTCGACGGTCCCGACCGGCGAGCGGTACATCCGACAAGTGCTCGCCGACGGGAACGTGTCGTACACGGGGACCGTCGAACGCAACGGGCAGACGTATCACCGGCTACGGGCCGGCCTCCCCGATCTCGACCGCCAGATAGAGGACGGGCGAGCCACCTGGTTCGAAGTCCAGGTGCTCGTCGACGACTCGGGGCTGGTTCACAGCATCTCGTATCGACTCACCGTCGAGCAAAACGGGACCGAGTCCGACCTGCGGATTGAGATGGATCTCAGCGACATCGGAACCACGGCCGTCGCTGAACCAGCGTGGCTCGGATCGGTTGGAGACGACCAGAACACGACAACCAGAGTGCTCTCTTCGAGCAGCCTGGGAACATCCGTCACTGTCTCTGGCGACGTCGAAAACGTGACGGCAGTCACTGTCTCAAACGCGACCAGCGCGTTCTACGAAAGTTCCGTCGTCGAACCTGCCCGCACCACACCAATTGTCGCGATGCAGACCAACCGCTCAATCACCTTCGAGTCGGTCTCGATGGAGTACGATCTCGGAGCGGTCCCCGACGCCGAGGCCAACGGACTGTTCGTATTCGTCTATCACCCGTCCTACGGCTCGCTGCTCCCGATGGAGACCTCGTTCGATCCAACCAACGAGACAGTCAGAGCGACCCAGATCGACCGAAACGTCACACTCAACACGACCGACGGTGGGCAGATCACGCCGACGCTCGACGGACTGCGTGGGAACTTCGTGTTCGTCACCATGGACGCCCAGACCTACCGGGACGCACTCGAAGAACAGGCGAGTGGGCAACAGGCCCGTGAGCAGTCGGATTAGGCCGTCCGCAAGTGATCGGTCCGGGGCTCGTAGACCTCGCCTTTCTGCTTGAGTTTCTCGATCTCGTGTTCGGCCTTCGACTCGTCGATTCCCACCTCTTCGGCCCGCTCGATAACGACATCGATCGGCGCACCGTCGTCGTACTCCGCTTCGATATCGCCGATGATCCCCTTGATGTTCTGGATGCGGTCGCGCTGGCTCTTCGAAGTTCCCGTCTCGACGACGTCGGCGTCTAGCTCGCCAGTCTCGGGATCGACACCGATGTCCTGCAGGCACGAGCGGACGATTTCGACCGACCGCTCGGCGTCGCGCTTCTCGACGGTATCCGAGAGGCGCACTCGTGCGGAGGCTTCTGCGAGTCGAATGAGCGCCTCGATCTTCCGGGCCGTGACGGGGACGGCGGCGTCCTCGTCCTGGCCCTTCGAGCGCAGGTCGACGTAGAACTGCTCGATCTCGTCTTTGGCCTCCTCGGTCATCGTCGGGTAGCAGTTGCGTTTCGAGTAGGCGATGTACTTCCGCAGGAGTTCGGGATCGATCGCCGGGTCGACCTGCTCGGTGACCGTCTCGACCTCCTCGGCCGAGAAGTCCGGCGTCGCGTTGTTCTGACGGTGAGTGTGCAGTTCCCCTGCGTAGTTGGTCTTGAGGATGTGTCCGGCCAGCTCGCGGTCTTTCTCCTCGTTGGGGTCGTCCGTGACGGTGAAGATCAGGTCGAACCGCGAGATCAGCGCGGGTTCCAGATCGATCTGCTCGCCGATCGGCTCGTACTGGTCGAACCGGCCGTACTTCGGATTGGCCGCGCCGAGCAGGGAACAGCGTGATTTGAGGGTGGCGTTGATTCCTGCCTTGGAGATGCTGATGGAGTTGTGCAGGACGACCCCCTGGCTGACGAACGTGTTCGTCGGTTCGATGGTCACGTCGTAGACCCAGTCAGTGGCGTATTCGCCGTCGTTGGGTACCGTTTCGACGTCCGTGATTTCGTAGTAGCGGAGGTCACAGCGCGCTTCGAGTGCGTCGAGGCGCTCCTCGGCTTCCGCGAGGGTGTCTTCGACAGCCTCGCACGCCGACTCGGTGAGCGCAGCACGTCGCTGTTCGTCGTAGCCGCCGTCTTCGGCGTAGTGGACTGCGCTCGTCGTTTCGTTCTCGAGGTGTTCGGCGAGTTCGCGGCCGGACCAACCGACAGCCGCCCTGAGTTCTCCGAGCGTGTCCGCTTCGGTGACTGCCTCTCGCACCATCGAAACGCGCCCACGCAACGTCGCGAGTTCGTCCGTGACGGTCTCGATCTGGACCCCGTAGCTCTCGTCCAGGTTCGGTCGATATCGGCCGGTCAACGACAACCCGAGAAGCTTCCGTAGCGCTCGGAGTTCTTCTGCCGCACTCGGCGGTAACACGTCGTGGTGACGCGGTGTGTCGACGCTTCGATCGGCAAACGCGACGGCGTCGTCGTACCGCTCGTCCGCAGGATCGAGGACTGCATCCACGAACCGCGCTGTCGAGTCACCCATCACGTACACTTTCCAGGAGTCTTCCGCGATGTCGTAGTGGATGCGAGACGCGACGCCGATCTTCGAGAGGGCGTCGGCGTAGTCCTCGGCCAGCCCTTCGGACGCCGTCGTGTACGACATCGCCTCGCTCTCGACACCGCCGTCCCCCGCGAAAGCACCCACGAGGAACCGCCGGATCGATTCCTCGGAAGCGCCCAGAACGGCCGCTGGAATCCGCTTTTCCCGTGCGGTGTGCATCACTTCGGGGAAATTCCGTTCGAACCACCGGTACAGTTTCGTCGACACCCATCGCTGGGTCACTGTCCCGGCCGCGTTCGTCACGTCGGTGCTCTCCATCCCGAACACACGCGTCATGAGTGTGTCCATCCGGTCCAGGAGCCGCTCGTCCTGGTTCGAGAAGCCGATCTCGTGTGCCGATCCGGCGTAGCTGTGGCCCTCTGCCGTGAGGAAGCCGAGAATCTCGGCCAGATCGGGCGACAGAGCCTCCGGAAGCGAGACGTCTTTCTCCTTGCCGAGATGGGCTTCGTCCTCCAGTTCGACCGCTGCGCTGCTATTGGGGAGTTTCCGCGGTGCGGGGACGTACGCTCCCTCGGTGATCTCTTCGGCGGCCACCGTCCGGATCTCGCCGCCGACGTCCACGAACATCGGATGTTCGGGCGTCACGAGCACGTCTCGACCGTTCGAGAAAGTGACGCGGACGAACTCCTCGGGCGCCTCGTGGCGGCTCACCCGATCGACCGACGTCTTCCGAACCTCGTTGCTCTCCAGGTCGACTGTGTGGACGCCGGCGTCTTCGATCGGGAGGATCTCGCAGTCGACGCCATCGACGACCTCGTCCGAGTTGGCTTCCATTCGACTGTCGACAAACTCGCCGAGCTCGACCCGCCGGCCGTCTGCCAGCAGCACCTCTGAATCCGGATGGTAGGACTGCTGCTCTAGGGCCTCGTGCATTGCCGACCGGTCGTCAGAGTTGTGGACGACCATCCCGTTTGCAACGAAATTGTGGGTCCCTTCGACGGTCAAATCGTACACGTGTTCGAAACCGTGGTCGGTTAGTTGTTCGACGTCAGTTACTCCTGCTACCGCTGTTTCGGTTTTGTGCCCCTTTGCCTGGGCGGGTCCGCCATCTGTCGCGATCGTCGTTTCCGGGACGTACACACGGTCCTCCGTCGTGACGGTGGCGGCAGGCTTCTCGTCCTGACCCGCTTCTGTTTCGACGATGAAGGGGTGATCCGGTGTCGCGACGAGTTCCTCTCCAGTATCGAGTGTGACTCGCGTCACTGTCTCCGGCGCGTCGTACTCGTGGATCGCGGTAACTGATCGCGTGACGATTCGTTCCTCGTCGGTCATCGTCCAGACGCGGAGATCGACATCTCGAATGATCCGCCCGTTCGAGAGTGGTTCTATCTCGCCAGTGCTGGCTGCATCGTGGGCGAGATCACGAATCCGGCAAACTCCATTTTCGAGGTGGACCAGGGTATCCCCAGTCACGCAACTCATCTTGTCTAGCTCGTCGACCGCGGCGATCCCTTGATCGGCCAAAACGAGTGCGCCAGCCTCCAGCGTCCACTGTTGGCCGTCTCCGAAGTCATCTCTAACAGCTGCAGCCGTAAGGCCGGCGGCCGATGAGCCTTTCCCCGACGTATAGACAGATCTCGGGGCAATCTGTTGGATGTATGAAATCATCTGGCTCTTCCCAGTACCAGGGTCGCCGATCAGAAGCATATGCAGGTCACCCCGGATCCGTGAGCCGTCTGGCAGCGACTTCGAGACGCCCGAAAACAGTTGCAGAGCCATCGCGAGTTTCTCCTGATCGTAGCCGTAGATCGAGGGGGCGATCGCGCCGACCATCTGCTCGTAGATGTCTGGTTCGTTCGAAAGTTCGACGATCTCTTTTTTGTCCTCGTCGGTAATTTCCATGTCCTCGAACTGCTCGTCCTCGATGACGACGCTGAGACCGTGCATGTAAGTGTCGAACATGGGCGTCTTCTCGTTGCCCTGCTCGCGCTGGTCGAGTTTGAGCACGCCCGTCACGCGGACGTGGTCGCCCGCGGTGACGTTGCCCGTGATGTCGTCCTCGATGTTGACGTCGATCGACTGGGGCGTCTCCCCGCCGCGGAGGCCCTCGGGAGACTCCTGAACGCGGATTTTCTGGGCGTCGATAAATTCGGATTGGTCGAAGTTGATCCGGAATGGGCCCTGGCGTTCACAGCCCTGGCACTCGTGAGGTTCCTGGAAGTCACCGGTCGATTGAGGAATCCGAGAGAGGGTCCCACAGCGCTGGCACTCGAAGGCCGCCGTCGTGACTTTCGGGCGGACTTCGGTGGCCTTGCGGACGATACCCTGGACGCTGATGAGCGAGCCGCGGTGGTCGGCACGGATGTCGCGGATGTCTGTCGCGTCGGGCAGATTTTTGATTCGGACGTGGGCCTGCCCTAACTTGACGTCCACGGGCAGATCGTACAGTCTGAGGGCTTCCTCGGCGTACTCCTGCAGTTGCTCGGGCTGGCTCCGGAAGTCGTCGGCCAGATCCGGATCGAACCGGTAGAGGTCCTGCCAGTCGACGAACAGGGATTTCTTGTCCGACGGGTACTTCTGGGCGAGTTCGCCGATCTCGTTCCGGTAGTAGTTCCGGTAGAACTCCTCGAAGCTGTCGATGAGTTCGGTGTTGTCCGCGGTGGCCATTCAGTGGAGACAGAGTTGGACGTACTCACTCAAGAACCTTAGCAAACCTCGGCGGAAGTGTCGGTAGCGCGATGGTGTCCCGATGCAGCCGTGCGGTTTTATCCGGAACCGAAGGGGTGGGTGCGGTCTTTTTCCCCATGTTTTTGCGCGAACGGAGCGCGGTTCGAAGCGGAGCCGGCGCGTCAGCGCCGCAAGCGAGAACCGCGGATGCGAACGAGGAACGGCGTGACTCGTGAGCGGGAGTGAGCCAAAAAAGTGGGTATGCGAATTTGGACCACAGTGAAAGTAGAACGGGAGGGAGAAAACCGACAGACAAAAACCGGGTTGCTCACGAAGCGAGGGGGTTGAAACGAGATGATCGGTGCAGTCGCTGTCGAGCGCGCAGTATCGAAAGCTACGAGACGACAGACACACAGGCCTGTCACTCGTGTTTTCACACCGCATCAAAGGGGGCTGATGACGGGCGTTGGAGGCGCTTGTCGGAACCTCCAGCGTCTGTGTGAGTGGTCCTCGCCAGCAGTACAACTGCCGACGGAGACGCACCACGGCGATATATTGACCCCCCAGCGTACTGGAAGTAACCCCGCCGAACGGCGGCCATTTATATGGACCTACGTGACGCCAAGCTGTGCTTCGACGAGGTGATGTTGGGCACGTCGAAGTCGTTCGGAAAACGACGAGCGGGAGATGCCGAGTTCCGTGGCCACTTCGTCCTGAGTCACGCGCTCTGACTCGTCGAAATAGCCCATCTCGTAGGCCGTCACCAGCGCCTCGAACTGGGGTTCAGTCAGGCGGCCGGTGTCCTCCTTGGCAGTCCCGTGGCTGAGCCGGAGCACCTCGACGCTGATCTCGTTCGAGCGGAGGAACTTCCAGAGTCCCGTGAGCACGTTTCGGCCGGAGACGTGACCGACCAGACGCAAACAGTTAGGTCGGACCTGCCCGCTGACGAGCGCACCGTCGAGCAGGACGTCGGCCGGTACGTCGTCGACTTTTCCTGCCATCGTCACACGGTAGAGACGGCGGTTCGTCCCACCGCTGACCAGTCCGACGTCGAGGGCGCTCGGCAGCGCTTCGAACGCCTGGGTCACGCGATCGAGCCGTTCACCGCTGGCCCAGAGAAACCAGTGGATCGTGCCGTCGTCCCACCGAAAGCGCTCGATTTCGATGTCGACGGCCGGATACTCGGTCGAGACGGCCGTCAGCTCGATCGGTGGGCCACTGACTTCGATCTCGGCGACCAGACTCATCGCACACCCCTCGCGCTGTCGGCCCCGCCCGCCGTCGACGCCTCGCCAATCGAAACCGTTTCTGCCCCCATTGATAACCACTCCAGTGGTCGTTCAGAGTGATTTCTCTAAAATGTGTCGCTCGGATCGTCGGTTCAGCCCCAAGACTGAAATACCATATTACGTAAATTAGGCATATGGTAGAGCTTGGCGAGGTGGCAGTGTTCGGGTCGGACGAGAACAGTCAGCAGCGGTCGATCCTGTTCGCGATCGTGATCGCGGCCGGGTTTCTGGCGGTCGCGGCCGGGGCGGGGACTCTCGCGGTCGGGAGCAACGCGCTGGTCGGGGCGGTACTGCTGGCCGTCGGCGTGCTCACGCTGGCCGGTGGTGCGATGATCGCGACAGGCAACGCCGACGAGTATCTGTTCGAGTGAGGGTCGGGGAACACCGGCGCTCGCCTACAGGGCGTCCTTGTAGGCTTCCAGGGCCGTCTCGATGTCCGCGTCTGTGTGGGCGGCCGAGAGGAACTGCGATTCGAACTGGTTAGGCGTGAGGAACACGCCCTGCTCTTTCATCGCGGGCCAGAACAGCCGTTCCCAGCGCTCGGTCTCGGCCTGCTTGACGTCCATCCCGTTTTTGGGACAGTGCTCGTAGCGCGGGCAGGTCGGGTTCTGCGTACAGCCGGCCTCGCAGTGGCCCTCGCCGAACTCGCCCTCACGGGTGAAGATCACCTTGAACATCGAGTCCGTGCCGACGACAGTATACTGGGGAGCCTGGTCTTCGAGGATGTCGGCGATTCCCGAACGCATGCGCTCGCCCAGTTCGTTCACGTGGTCGTAGACGTCGTTCTCGGCGGCGTATCTGAGTGTTTCCAGCCCGGCGGCCATCGTCACGGGGTGGCCAGAGAAGGTGCCGGACTGGAAAACCTCTCCCGCGGGTGTGAACTGCTCGATGATCTCGCTCTTGCCTCCGATTGCACCCACGGGGAAGCCGCCGCCGACGATCTTGCCGAACGTCGTGATGTCGGGATCGATCCCGAACTTGCCCTGGGCACACTGGAGGCCACCGACGCGAAAGCCGGTGATGACCTCGTCGAAGATGAGTAGCGAACCGTGCTCGTCACAGAGCTGGCGCAGCTGTTCGTGGTAGCCCTCGACGGGGTGGACGATCCCGTAGTTGCCGAGGATCGGTTCCGTGAGGACGGCGGCGATGTCCTCGCCGTGCTCCTCGAACACTCGCTCGACGGCCTCGGTGTCGTTGAACGGCACAGTCAGCGTGTGCTCGGCGAAGCTCTCGGGGATGCCCGGGCTGGAGGGGTGGGTGTGCTCGCCGTGACCCTCGACGAGCGTCGACTCCTGGGCGCCGTGGTAGCCGCCCTGCATGATGACGATCTTGTCCCGGCCGGTGTATCCGCGGGCGAGCCGGACGGCCGAGACGGTGGCCTCGGTCCCGCTGTTGACGAACCGGACCATCTCGACGCCGGGAACGTGCCGCGTCACGAATTCCGCGAGTTCGACTTCGACCTCGGTAGGCGCGCCGTACATCGGGCCTTCGCTGGCGCGCTGCTGGATCGCGGCCTGAACGGAATCTGGGAGGTCGTGTCCCAGCAGGAGCGGGCCGTAGCCCATCACGAAGTCGACGTAGCGGTTGCCGTCGGCGTCGACGACGTGGCCGCCGTCGCCCTTCTGGACGAAGAAGGGGTAGGGCTGAATCGCCCGGACAGAGGAGTTGACGCCGCCCGGCATCACGGAGAGAGCGCGGTCGTACAGGTCGCGTGACTGCTCGTGGTTCATGGGCGGGGATTTGGACGGCAGTGGAAAGTAGTTGACGACGGCCGGCTCGGCTGCGCGTTTATGCGCAGCCAGTTCAGCCGGGAGTCGTATGTTGACGACGGCCGGCTCGCGAGTTTGTACGCGGCAAAAAGCGCCAGGACTGGGATTTGAACCCAGAATCCCGAAAGGGAACACGCTTTCCAGGCGTGCGCCTTACCGTTCGGCCATC
>ENA-ORDC01000578-ORDC01000578.1-marine-metagenome-genome-assembly--contig:-NODE-578-length-34614-cov-3.934476_pt1 | contig 34614 bp, 30 predicted proteins | sample MGYA00237783_ERZ508515 | MGnify/ENA primary metagenome ERZ508515 (study PRJEB26186, sample SAMN06268792) | marine metagenome | isolation source: Eden Landing Ponds, San Francisco, CA, USA | place... | reverse complement strand
ACGACCGAGTCGGGGAGCTAGCGGCGCTCGAATCAGAGCGGCCGAGCCTCCGCGAGCGCCGCGACGAACTGGACGCGACTATCGAGCGACTCGAAGCCGAGTTAGCGGACCGGCAAGCGACCCTCGACGGAATCGAATCGGCGGCGGTCGAAGCCGATGCCGACGCCGAGGAAGGCCCCGATACCGACGCCAATGGGTCCGACGCAGACGCGCGACAGGACCGACGGCGGGAGTTGAACGCGGCGCTCGATGACATCGAGGTCGAACTCGAAGCCGAACGTGAGTCACTGGACGCACTCGACGCAGAAATCCACGAAATCGAGTCAGAACTGGACTCGCACCCCGCCGACCCAGCCGCCGAGCTCGATGCCCTGACCGACGAACTCGCGGACTCGCGCACTCGGAAACGACGGTTAGACGCCGACATCACGGACGTTCAGCGAACGCTACGGTTCAACGAGCGGTTTCTCACGTCGGAGACGTCGCCCGTCGACGCCGTGAGCGAGGCCGAGAGCGAGAATGACGAAAGTGACGGCGAGTCGGACGACGGCGACAGCGTCGTCTGTTGGACGTGCGGAACGTCGGTCCCAGAAGCGAGCATCGAATCGACGCTCGACCAGCTTCGGACGCTCCGCGACGACCGCCGCGAGGAGCGCGCGGAGATCGAAGACCGCATCGAGCGGCTCCAAGAACGCCGGTCGGAACTCGAATCCCTGCGAGAGCGACGATGCGACCTCGAAACCCGACGCGAGGAGTTACGCCGCGAGCGCGCCGAGCGCCGGGGGCGCGTCGAGGACCTCGAAGCCCGATGCGACGACCTCGAATCGGAGATTTCCGACCTAAGACGCGATGCCGAGACCGCGGAGCCGGACGGCCGCGCCGCGCTCCTCGACGCCCACCGGGAGGTCAACCGCGTCGAGTTCGAGTTGGAACGGCGGCGCGAGGAACACGACACCGTCGTCGCCGACCTCGACTCCCTCGAAGCCGAACTCGACCGGCGGGCGGATCTCGAAATGCGGCAGGACGAAATCGACGACCGAATCGACGACCTCCGAGGGCGCATCGAACAGCTCGAACGCACGGCGGTCTCGGAGTTCAACGACCGCATGGCTGACGTTCTCGACGCCCTCGAACACGACCGGCTCGCTCGCGTTTGGATCGAGCGACAAAGCGATGATGACGCCCGCGACAGCGCGCTCCCATCGAGACGGTTCGTCCTCCACATCGAGCGCCGGACGGACGACGGGAAGACCTACGAGGACATCATCGACCACCTTTCGGAGTCCGAGCGCGAACTCGTCGGACTCGTGTTCGCTCTCGCCGGCTACTCCGTTCACGAAGTGTACGACGAAGTCCCGTTTCTCGTTCTCGACTCGTTGGGAGCCGTCGACGCCGACTACGCCCGAAAACTCATCGACTACGCCCGCACCGCCGCCGACTACCTCGTCGCCGCTCTTCCCGACCCGGACGCACGGACTCTTCCCGAGTCGTACCGACGAGTCCGAGTGGCCGACTGACGGCCGGTTGCCGGAGCTATCGACAACACGCAGGCGTCACGAACAGATCACTACGAGATGCACCGATACGTGACACCGATACCAGTGTAATGTCTGCTGTAATCGAACTGGCGCTTCGAGAGCACACGCCGGTACACCGAGAGTAGCCCGACAGACAGATATGTAATTATTGTACAATTCTACCAATTAGACGGTATCGGTATTTGTACTCTCTAGACGACGTAGAACCGGTTTGAACCGGTGTTAGTCAGAGTATCGCAGTTCACACCATCTGAACTATCGATGCCTTGGCACCCTAAGTAAGAGATAAACAGGTCCTAAACAGGTCCAAGGGCGAGTGATTCATGCTACTGTCAGACCTGCTCAGCGACAGTGTAAAATTGTATATATTACACATTACTACAATTTTAAAGGCCGCATCAGACTTTCGATGGACGAACGCCAGTTCAGGAGGTTACCTAAACGGTACCCCGAACCATATATACATAATTACATATTTAAAATTAAAACTTTACTATCAGACAACACGACGTCTCGTCGTCGCCAAGTGCTGTGTTAACCCGTGACTGAAGTGAAATTGGGATAACACGACCAGCCATATCATGGCTGTGACCCGTCCTCGACCTCTCTCACGTCCAAACTCGACGGTTCAAACGTCCTACAAAAACCGGCGAACACCTCGAAACCGGAGGCGTAGCCGCCCATCGGCTGACGGGGGGGTTCGGAGCACAACTGCTTTGCACGGCGAACGTGACCTCCGAATATGCGAACTGGTGTCATCATCGCCGGGGGATACTCGACGCGGTTCGGCGAGGGGGACAAGGCGGTCGCCTCGCTGGCGGGGGCACCGCTCATTCACCGCGTCGCCAATCGGATGTCCGGCGTAATCGACACCCTCGTCGTCAACTGCCGACCGGAACAGACAGATGCACTCCGGACCGCGCTCGATGGCTACGACCACCCGATGACGATTGCGGAAGACACGGAGTGCAACGAGGGGCCGATGGCGGGAATCATGACGGGCCTGCGGGCCGTAGAGACGGAGTACGCGTTCGTCGCCGCCTGCGACATGCCCTTTCTCGACCCTTCGCTCATCGACCGACTGTTTGAACGGGCGACCGGCCGTGACGCCGCCGTGCCGCGGGTCGGTGACGGCTGGTTCCAACCGACTCACGCGGTGTACCGAGCCTCGACGATGGCCGACGCTTGTGAGGCCGCGCTGGCCGAAGGGAGCCAGAAAATTATCAGCCCGCTGTTCGCGCTCGACTACGTCGTCATCGAGGAAGACGAGGTGCGCGAGTATGCGAGTCTCGACACCTTCGAGAACATCAACACCCCCGAAGAGCTCGCCCGCGCGGCGGAACGGTTGGGCTAACGCACCACGACGGCCACGACGGGTTCAGACGCCGGCAACTACGTCAGGGCGACGCGCGGAACGTCGGGCCGAGCGAGGACGTCCGAAGCGACTTCTCGCGCGACCGTGCCCGTAGATGGGTTGTATCTCGGGTTTACGCGGTTTGAGGTGTCAGTCGAGAACCGCCCCGAAGCCCGGTGTATCAGTAATAGAAAAGTAAGTTTTCGGGTACTATCTAGTTAGTGACCTCTTCACCCGGTGTTCGTCTATCGAGCGCTTGCGGTGGTCTCTGAGAATGATAGTAATGAACAAATAATACAAGATATTGGCGGACGCTCAGCCGACTGCTCACCCACAAGTTGTGGAAACGGTCGACCCTCATTTTGAGCGTGTGAAACTACGTTTCAATCAGGTTTCGGTCGGTATAGTCGACTCAACTGTTCACTTTAATCGAGAGAATAGTATCAGATAGCCGAACGCATCGGCGAGAAACACGGCCTCCGAACAATCGTGTTTCTCGGAGACCCAATGGAGAAGCGCGGCCGCCGGAGCAGTTCCATGACGCTCGAACAACGTGGCGGCGATATTACTTTTGTGTCGGTAGATAGTGTTTTTTATAACCAATACTGTCAGCCGTTGAGTTTGACAGCGGTCTCGTCGACCGCGACCCACCTCGGCGTCGCCGTGGACGGGTCTGTGACGCTGTCAGTCAGCATACATACTCACCAGAAATTGTTTGAAGCGAGTGTTCAGCGCCGAGTAGACCAAGAATCACTTCTGTTTCTCAGAGTGATAGACTAACAGCATAGGGTTGAACAGCCAACGCCCTGATAGGGTTGCTGTCCGCTCGCGTTGCCAACAATCAAGCGTAGCAGTGTCTGAACTCTCTTTGGGTTCTATACTCAGATAGTGACAGACAGACATTTTGTATCTTTTTCTGTTATGTCTTGGGGGTGATCCGAAGCGTCGTGCGGTCGCGTCGGTCCAACCAGCATCGGTTCGGTCTGGTCCATGCCGTGACTACTCTTCGATACCGGAGACGAGTGTGCCGTCGGCATCGAATTCGAGGCGTCGACGGTCGCCGATTTCGACATCGTCGCGTCCCGCTAATTCTTCGAGCACGGGCTCAGAAGCCAGCATCGTCCCCGGTTCGAGCGTGTTGGTGATGCGGCCGATGCGCATCTCACTCAGGTCGGGGACACCGGTCATCGACGCCGCGAGGATGAACGCTGTCGCATCACAGGGGACGACGAACGGAATCTTCGAGCGTTCGGGCTCGCCGCTCGTGGTGATGTTGACGTACATGTCCTCGAAGTCGACGGCTTCGACGAGGTCCCGGTTGACGTAGTCGGCGAGGCCAATGCCGATTGCGTTACCGTGTGACTCCGCCGTGACCGAACGGACGTAGATTCGCGTTATCTCCGGCGAGTTCACTTCGGGCTGGTTGTGGAACCGGACCCGGCCGACGACGTTCGTATCCATACCCGTTCCGCTGATGTTCTTCCCCAGTTCGTCGACCAGCAGAAAGTCCAACTGGTCGACGGGGAGCGACGGGAACAGCTCTTTCGAGCGTTCGAGCAGTTCCGTCTCCCGTTCGGGAAGCTCCTCGGCGGGGACGCCTTCGATGAAGGCGGCACGCTCGTGGTCGTTCTCGACGACGGCGATGCCGCCGACGATATCAGTCTCAGCGAGCAGTATCTCCGCGCGCTCGGGGATGACCTCGTCGAATCCGCGAGCGATTGCGGCGTTGTGCATGTTCTCGGCACCGCGGTGCTTCCCGAGGCCGACGACGGCCATCTTACAGAGCCCGGATTCGATCGGACCGCGGTAGTCGGTGTGGAGTTTCACGCGGTTCGCGAGGAGGATGGCGTCGGCTTCGAGGGCGTCTCTCGCCGCGTATATCGGCTCGCCGTTCGGGTCTTCGGCGACTCGCTCGACGGCCATCGACGAGCGGACTTCACAGCCCATCGACGCCTCGGTGACGCCGAGCGAGGCCAACGTCTGCACCTGACCGTCCGCGGTCGCACCGCCGTGACTCCCCATCGCGGGCATGATAAACGGGTCGAGGTCCCGGTTTTGGAGTTCCTCGACCACCGCCGCGAGGACGGCCGGCATGTCGTGAATACCGCGACTTCCCGCCGTAATCGCCACCGACGACCCCGATGGAAGCGTCTCGAACACCGGTATGTCGTCGAGTGCCTCGACGGCGCTCGCTCGGACGTCGTCTACCTCCGGTGGGTCCGAAACCGAGCGGACGGTCGCGAAGGCCGGTAGGTCGTCTACCGAGGCGTCGTTTACCGCTTCGAGCCGCTCTCGACTCGGGAGATCGAGTGTCACCATTTGTGTCTGAGTCCCGTGTTCACGTCTCGTCCATGACCGCGACGACGGGGACGTCCGCGCTCAGGAGGACCGACTGCGTCGTACTTCCGAACAGCGCCTTGCCGACCGCCGTACGCTTTCGTCCGCCAATGACGAGATACGACGCGTCAAGTCGCTCAGTCTCGTCCAACAGTTCGTCGACAACTTCGCCGACGAGGCCGCGGGTCTGGACGTGCCCCGGTCGGTCAGTCGTCGCTTTGACGACGGACCGTGCCACCGACTCGGCGTCGTTCTGGCCGTCTTCGACCGTATACCCCGCTTGGTGGACGTCGTCTCTCTCCTCGAACTCGTTCTGGTTGAGAACGTTGACGACGACGAGTTGGTCGTCGAACGCGTCCGCGAGGTCTTCGCCAATGGTCACGACGCGGTCCGGATTCTGCTCTCCATCGACTGCTGCCAGTATCGTCATCGTGCGTCATGTTCTCACATGTGTACATAAATGTTGACGCCTCGCGCCGAGTCGTGAGAACATATAACTGCCATCGGTGGGAGTACGAGACGATGACAGACGTAGCACGACGGTTCGATGGTGTACACTGCCCGCTCGTCACGCCGTTCGACGGTGATGCAGTCGACCACGAAGCGCTCGAGGCGCTCGTCGACCACGTCGTCGATGGTGGCGTCGACGGACTCGTCCCGTGTGGGACGACGGGTGAGTTCGCGAGTCTCGACGACGCCGAGTACCGCGCGGTTCTCGCGACGACGGTCGAACGGGCCGACGGCACGCCGGTGATGGCGGGCACCGCCGCGACGAGCGTCAAAGCGACTGTCGACCGAATCGACGCCGCGGCCGAGGTCGGTGCAGACGCCGCTCTCATCACGCTCCCGTATTTCCACGGGGCGAACGACCCGGCCGGTGACGTCGCGTTCGTCGAGGCGGTCGCCGACGAGACCGCACTCCCGCTGTACCTCTACAACATCCCCGCCTGCGTCGGTCGGTCGCTCGACGCGGACGCCGTCGTCGAACTCTCCGGGCACGACGCTATCCTCGGCGTGAAAGATTCGAGCGGGGATTTGAACTACTTCTCGGAGCTACTCCGGCGGACTCCCGACGGGTTCCAACTGTTCGAGGGGTTCGACAGCCACCTCGTCCCGGGGCTCGTGATGGGGGCGACCGGCGGCGTCAACGCCCTCTCGAACGTCATTCCCGAACCGTTCGTTGCCGCCGCGACCGCGGTCGACCGCGGCGACGTCGCCGAGGCGCGCCGAATCCACGAGCGACACATCGCGCCCCTGTTCCAACAGTGCGTCGAACACGGCTTCGCGCCGGCGACGAAGGCCGCACTCCGCGCCCGCGGCGTCCTCGAAACGGACGAGGTCAGACCCCCGCTCGTCGGCCTCGACGGGACTGCCCGCGACGAGATTTCGTCGCTCGTCGAGACGAGCGTCACCGCGTATCGCTGACGGCGTTCGCATCCTCGTATTCTTCGGTCGCCGCGGGCTCGACACCGACTCGGAGGCGATACGAAATCCGTCGGAGGAGCCACGCGACAGCGTCGCAGACGGACGGGAGCGGCGGTGCCGATGCGACCGACCGACGGGTGCGCCGTCGCAGTGTCAGTCGCTCAGTGTGGTACTGTGGTCTAAGGCCTCGACGGCACCGTCGGAGAGATGGAGCGCGTCGACGCCGGCGACCAGATAGTCGACCCCCCAGTCGATGCGGGTCGCCCGCTGGGCGGCGTCGGTCGCGAGGGTTCCGACCGCCACCCCGGCGTCGGACGCGGCCTCGACAACGTGGTCGACCGCTTCGAGGAAGTCGTCGTCGTCCCACTCACCGAAGCGACCCATCGACATCGAGAGGTCGACCGGTCCGATGAACACGCCGTCGATTCCCTCGACCGCCGCGATATCTTCGGCGTTCGTGACCGCGCGCTCCGACTCCAGTTGAACGTACCTCACGACCGTCTCTTCGGCGGTCTCCACGTGCTCGCCGAGCGCGCGTCCGTACCCCGTCGCCCGGCCGAGGCCGAGCCCCCGCGTTCCAGCGGGGGGATAGCGGCTGGCGTCGACGACCGCCGCGGCCTGCTCCGGCGTCTCGACCATCGGAACGAGCACCCCGGTCGGGTCGAGGTCGAGCGTCCGTTTCAGCGTCGCGGGGTCGTCGTCTGGCACCCGGACGAGCGTTTCTGTCTCACCAGGTGCCGCGTCGACCGCGCGGACCATGTTCGCTATCGTCTCGTACGACATCGGCGTGTGTTCTGCGTCCAAGACGACGAAATCGTATCCGACGTCGGCGAGCAACTCCGCGGTGCTTGGGTGGGGAATCACGGTCCACGTCCCAATCAACTGGTCCGGCGACTGGCCGGCGTGTTTCAGCCCATCGTGTTCGACCATGTGACCACTCTCGGGTTTCGCGTAAGTATAGCTTCGCAATACTCGGGAGGACCAGCGGCGCGCCGGTGACGAACGCGACGCGCAGTCAGGTCGCTATCGAGCGGTTGACTCACGCCTCGGTCGCACACGCGTCCCCGGCGTCTGCCGCGCTCGCGCGGAGCGACTCGCCCGCACTGACGAACGCGCTCGCGTCCCCCTCGACGTTCCCCGACTCGACGCGGCTGGTTATCTGTGCGGCGACCCGACACTCCGCGGCGTGTAGGTCGGCTTCGACCGTGTCGACGCGTTCGCGCTCGCTCGTCGCCGACGCGTCTTCGCGGACCGCACTGAGCTGTGCCGACACTGTCTCAGAGAGGAAGACCGCCTGTCGGCCGTGAGTGGTGAGTTTGTCCGCGTCGTCGCGGTCCCACCCGATTTCGACCGCCTCCTCGCCGAGCGAGTCGACGAGAAATGCGGCCTTGTCGAGTGCGGCGTCGGTCGCGTCGTATCCGGGCGTTGCCACCGCTCGCGTGTCGTAGCCGACGAGCACGACCCGTTCGGGCGGGCTGTAGGCGTCCGCCGGATAGGCCGCACCCACGACGCCGCCGGCACCGAAGACGAACACCACGACGAGAGCGAGCCCGAGGAACGCCCTCGGTGCGCCTCGGACTGGCTTGCGGGCGAAGAAGGGGTGGGTGCGGCTCCGTTCCATCGTCAGCGATGCGACGCGCTCGACGAGCGCCGCCAGCGAGTGCGTGTTCTGCGACGCACCCGTCACGACGAGGCGGCCGTCGCCGGCGACGCGAACGAACGAGTTGTGGAATCCGGTGTGGCGAACGTTGAGGCCGCGACCCTCTCCGAATCGGTCGCGGCGACACTCGTCGTACTCGTCCGCCGCTTCGACGGCCGCTTCGATGTCGCTGAGTGCCTTCTCGGCGTCGGTCACGGTGTCCGCCGAGACGAAGATGGAGTCGCGCTCGAAACTGAGTCCGGAGCCGTTTCGTCGGTACTCGGCGAGTCGTCGAATCGCGAACTTCGCGTGTGCGGCGACCAGCGGAACCACCGGGAGGAGGACGACGGCGACGAGCGCCGTGACGTATCCGCCTCTCGAAGCGGGGCCGTAGCCGTAGTGAAGTCCGACGAAGGCGAGGGCGAGCGAGAGCGTCAAACAGCCGACGACGACGAACGCGCGGAGTTTGTTCATGCTGTCACCCCCCGAAGAACGTCTGTTTGATGCGACCGAAGAGCCCGACCTGCCGCCGCTTACTCTCGGCTTCGAACACCGGTCGGAGTTTGGTGACGAGGTCCTCGTAACTCTCGAATCGGTCCACCTCGGCGTTCCCGAGTAGCTCTGCGACCATGATGGAGTTCCCGTCCGCGTCCACCTGCACGTTCGCCAACGCGTGCTCGCGCTCCAGTCGGCGAACTGAGACGGGGTACTCCCAGCCCGACTCCTCGACGAGAGCGTGAACCGCGTCCGGTCCGTATGTCATGTTCGTTCGTCTCGTTGCTTCGACCATAAACCTTTCACGGGGCGGTCGGGGGTCGCGGCCGTCGACGGCCGGCCCCGTCGCATCGATAATTTCGACGCCGATATCGTCACCTGAGAGAATCGAGATAGTGTATGTCGCGCACGAACATCGCCGAGTGAGAGCAAAAGCGTTCCCTCGCGTGGGCGAAGATACCGATGTCGTCGCTCCCGCGTGGTTCGAGTGGTGGCCGTTCGTTAGGCTTCTTGTTCGATCACCTTCGGCGTCGATTCCGCCCGTTCGTGCCCGTGGACCAGCGCTTCTTCGGTGTTGCGGTCGAACAGGTGGAGGTCGGCTTCGTCGAAGCTCACAGTGATGACGTCACCCTCTTCGGGTTCGGTTTCGGACGGGGCGCGGAGGCGGCACTCTTTGCCCGCGACGTCGAGGTAGATGAAGTTGTCAGAGCCGATGACCTCGACGACGTCAACGGTCGCCTCGAAGGACCGTTCACTGGGGGCCGACGGGTCGACATTGAGGTTCTCCGGGCGGATGCTGAGGATGTATTCGCCGTCGCCGCCGACGAGGTCGACGAGCGAATCCGAGACGCTGTAGGTGAACCCGTTGCCCACGAGCGTTCCGGTCCCGTCGCTTGCGACTTCGAGGTCGACGTCGAAGAAGTTCATGCTCGGACTCCCGATGAAGTCGGCGACGAACGTGTTCGCCGGCCGGTAGTACACCTGTTTCGGCGAGCCGACCTGCTGAAGCTGTCCGTCGTTGAGGATGACGATTCGGTCGGCCATCGTCATCGCCTCTTCCTGGTCGTGGGTCACGTAAATCGTCGTGATGCCGAGTTCGGAGTGGATGCGCGAGAGCTCCGTCCGCATGTGTTTGCGGAGTTGGGCGTCCAGGTTGGAGAGGGGTTCGTCGAACAGGAACACCGCCGGTTCGCGGACGATAGCGCGACCGGTCGCGACGCGCTGTTGCTGGCCGCCCGAGAGGCTTCCGGGTTTCTTGTCCAGCAGGTCCTCGATACCCATCATCTCTGCCGCCTCGACGACTCGCCGGTCGACCTCCTCGTCGTTGAGGTCGGTGCTCAGGTCGAGGCCGTACCCCATGTTACCGCGAACGGTCTTGTGAGGGTACAGCGCGTACGACTGGAACACCATCGCGATGTCGCGGTCGCGGGGTGAGATGTCGTTTACCGGTTCGCCGTTGAGGCGAACTTCTCCGTCCGTGATCGTTTCGAGTCCGGCGAGCATTCGCAACGTCGTCGACTTCCCGCACCCCGACGGGCCGACGAAAACGACGAACTCGCCGTCGGGGATGTCGAGCGACAGCTCCTCGACGGCGATGATCGGACCGGACGTATCTTCGAATACTTTCGTAATGTTGTCAAATTCAACGCGTGCCATGGTAACGTACTGTGTGATTGGTTTGTCGGTCTGTTATTTATTCGTGTCCCCGAAGTGGCGGACGTTCGCCGCCACTGGACCCCGGCGCTTCAGGCACCTCCGAGGCCTTCTCCGACGTACCGCTGTGAGAGGCCGTAGAAGACGACCGGTGGTGCGACAAGGAGCACCACGGCCGCCATGAGGATGTTCCACTCGCGGAGCACGTCGCTCCCGAGGATGAAGTGAATCGCCACCGTGGCGGTTCGGACGTCTGCGTCGCTCGTGAGGACGAACACCCACAGGAAGTTGTTCCACGCCGTGAGGAACGAAAAGAGCGCGGCCGCGCCCACCGCGGGTGCCGAAAGCGGAAGGACGATGCGAAGGAACGCACCGATTTCCGTGTGCCCGTCGATGAGGGCCGCCTCTTCGATGTTCTCCGGGATGCCCTGTCTGAAAAAGCCCTGTAACAGCCAGATAGTCTGTGGCAGGACGAAGATAGACAGCGCGATAATGATGCCCGGGAGGGTGTTTATCAGTCCGAAGACGTAGAACACCTCGTACACCGGGATGGTGATGACGATCCAGGGGAACATGATCGTGAACACGGCGGTGTAGAACAGGAGCTTCCGCCCGGGGAAGTCCAGTCGTGCGAACGCGTAGGCGCCCGGAATCGAGAACACCAACGAGATGAGCGTCGCTGAGATCGACACGATGAGGCTGTTCCGGAAGAACGTCACGAAATCGAACTGGTTCCAGATATCCGTGTACGCGGTGAGCGTCAGCGCGTCCAGTGCCGGAAGGTAGCCCGTTTCGGGGTTAATCGCGGCGAAGTTCGTCAGAAGCGACGTTCGGACGACCCAGAAGTACGGCGTCAACGCGAAGAGCGCGAAGACACCGAGGCCGGCGTACAGCAGGAATCGACTGCGGCGAGTCTCGTTAATCATGGTTAGACGTACAGCTCCTCTTCGTCCTTGATGACGGTCACGTAGAAGACGGCCGCCGTCATGGAGACGAGAATCATGGCCATCCCGAGCGTGTACGCCCGCGAGAACTGCAGGTTGACGTACGCGGTCTCGTACGTGAGGATACTCATCAACATCGTCCGGGTCCCCGGCCCACCGCCGGTCAACTCGAACGGCTGTGCGAACTCCGCGACGTTCCACGCGGTGCGGAGCGCGAGGATGATAATCGTCGGCGTGACGAGGTGCGGTAGCGTCACGTCACGGAAGCGTCGGAGCCGCCCCGCACCGGCCAGCGCCGCCGCCTCGTACTGCTCGCGGGGGATACCCACGATGGCGGCGGCGTAGATGATACCCGCGTACCCGTAGTCGTGCCACGACTGGGCGACGATGAGGGAGACGTACGGCCAGACTCCGTCGGCGAGGAACGAGGGTGCCTGAACGCCGAGGAAGTCGGAGAGTATCATGGGGAGCATCCCGAAGTCGCTGTTCAGGAACCACATCCAGATGACACCTCCCGCGAGCGGCGCGGAGAAGTACGGAGACATGATAATCGCACTCGTCCAGTCTCGCCACCGACTCCGGAGTTCGCTCAGGAGCAGGGCCGCGATGAGGCCGATGACCAGTTGCAGGAGCGTCGTGCCGAAGACGAAGGCCAACGTCCAGCCGAAGGCGAAGTGAAACAGGTCGTTCGTCAGCAACCACGAGTAGTTTTCGAGGCCGACGAAACTGCCGGCCTCGCCGAGCCGGGTGTTCGTGAACGTCAGGAAGATACCTCTGACGATGGGGTAGTAAAACAGGATCGTGAACATCACGAACGTCGGGACGATGAACAGGTACCCAATCCAGTTCTCCCGAACCCGGTCCATGAGCGTGGTCTCCTCTAGCCCATACTTCTGTCTGATGTGTTGTGCGGTTTCTTGTGACATGATATTGTTGTATTTTAATATTGTATAAAATCGTTTGGGGTGCCCTGCTGAGGTGTCTCGCTCCGGTCTACTGTGCCAGACGGTCCTGGATGCGCGAGCGGACGAGCGACGGCGTCTCCTCGATGGAGTGCTGTCCGGCGATGGCTTCACTTATCGTCTCGTTGATGTCGGTCCACCGAATCGGGTCGGTGTCTCTGACGTCCCAGGCCGCACCCGTCGTCGAGTACTGTTCGCCGTAGGTGTCGGCGTTCTTGTAGGCCTGTTCGGTGCTCTGTGCGAGTTCGTACTCGTCGAGAATCTTCTGGAGCTTGGGCTGGAGTCCGGGAAGCGACTCGTAGTGTTCGCCCCACGCGGGCAGGACGAACTCGTCGTCGCCGAGGAGGAACATGTTGAGGTCCCACGCGGCGTTCTGTTCCGTGTCGCTCGCGTTGAACAGCGTCTGTTGCTGTTCGAGCGCCCACATGTGGCCGCCGTGTTCGCCCTCGACGCCCTCCAGTTCGCTGATACCGAAGTTGCTACCGAAGTCGGCGTCGACCTTCGGATGCGGAAGGAGCATGAAGTCGCCCTCGCCGTCGTTCCAGCCGAACTGGACGTCGTCTTTGATGGCGCGCCAGCGGTTCGCCGTCGGGACGGCGTAGTTGAACGATGCGACCTTGCCGGTCAGCATGAGTGACGGAATCTCCTCGTCACCGCGCTGGGCGGACTCCGAACTGCTGAACTCGTGGGCCATCTTGACACAGGTCTTTATCATGCCGTCGGTCTTGCCCTGGTCTTCGTGTTCATCGTTGGCGACGACGATGGTCGGGTTCTCCGGGTCGTCGCTCTGACGCATCCACGGGTCGGTGCCGCCGGTGTACGCGGTCCGCGCGTACCCCCAGTAGGATTCGAGGTCGCCGGGGACGCCGGTTTCTTCGTAAGCGATGGCGTCAGTCTGCTCGTCGATTTGACGGACTGCGTCGAGGAAGCCGCTCCACGTCGAGAGCTCCGAGGCCGGGTCGCTGACGCCGACTTGGCTGAACAGTTTCGGGTTGATTCCGAGGTTACTGTTCGTGTGGCGCATGCCGCCCGCAGACCAGTACTCACCGCGGTATTTCGCGGAGTCGAGGTTCGCCGCCGTGTAGTCGCCGGGGAGCCGGTCCGTTCCCTCGATGAACGGGGAGTGGTCGGGCACCTTCCCGTCGAGGTAGAACTGGAGCCCACCACCGCCGGCCTCGGCCATCGTCGGCGGGTTCCCGCTCGACACCGTCGAGGCGAGCTTCGACCGGATATCCCCGTAGGACGCCGTCTGCAACTTCACCGTCACGTTGCCCTGCTGTTCTTCGAAGGTGCTTAGCGATTCCTGGAAGTGCGACTTAATCGAAGAGTTCTCGGCCGCCTGTGCGTTCAGGTAGTCGATGGTAATGCTCTCGGACCCACTGGAATCAGACCCCGAATCCGTGTTCGAGTCGGACCCCGAGTCCGTGTTCGAGTCGGACCCCGAGTCCGTGTTCTCTCCGCCGCCACCACTACAGCCTGCGAGCGCACCGAGTGCCCCGACGGTCGACGCGGCCGCCGCCGACTGCATGAATCGTCGTCTCGATGGCTGTTTGTCGGTCTCGTTACTGGCGTCTTCACTACGTTCACCACTGCCCGTGCCACTGCGTGACATTGTGATAAGGTCAACATACACGAAGGGCTTAAATGTTTCCCCATCGATGGCGAATTATCATACACAATTCGAGAATGACATTGTGTGCCAACACCATACACTTATCATGAGTGACCGTCGACAGAACGATTATGGACTCCGACGCACGGCACGCGCTCCTCGCCGACGTCGACCGCGTGTGCGACCTCGTGGGGACGACGCTGGGGCCGTTCGGGACGAACAAACTCGTCGTCGAATCGGGCGGGCGTGTGACCACGACCGCTTCGAGTAGCCTACTCCTCGAACGACTCGAACTCGACGACCCCGCGACGACCCTTCTCCGAGATGCGGCGACTGACTTCCGTGATGAGCAGGGAGACGGCTCGACCCGGGTGGTGCTGTTGACGGGTGCACTGCTCAGTCAGGCAGACGACCTCATCGAACAGGGGCTTCACCCCACGACCGTCGCACGCGGGTTCAGAGATGCGTTCGACGTCGCCAGCGAGCGACTCGACGCGCGTGCCCGGCCGCTGTCGCTCGTCGGTGCCGAGCGGGTTGCGGAGACCGCGCTCACGGGGACGCGGAACCCGGCCACTCGCCGCCATGTGAGCGAAGCCATCGCGAGCGCCGTCACGAACGCGACGGCCGACGATTCCGTCGACGGCGGTCGGGCGAACGTCGACGTGGTCGCTCGAATCGGCGGCGTCGGTGACACCGAACTCGTCGACGGTGTCGTCATCGAGACGCCACTGGTCTCGGATGCGATGCCGCGTCGGCAACGAGACGCGGGCGTCGCGCTCCTCTCGTCGACGGTGGACGTCCCCCGACTGGGCGGGGCGACCGACTCGCCCGAACGGTCGGTGTCCCTCGATGTGGATTCGTTCGAAGACCGAGCGGACGTCGGTGCGTACGAGCGCGACCAGTTCCGTCGGACGCTGTCGGACGCCGCCGACGCCGGGTGCCGGTTCATCGCGACGGAGGGCGCAATCAACGACCGCGTGAAGACGCGGGTCGCAGACGCGGGCATCACCGCAATCGAGCGCGTCGACGACGACGTCATGCGGCGTCTCGTTCGCAACACCGGTGGGCGGGTCGTCCCCTCGCTCGAAGACGTGACGCCCGAGGCGATGGGAACCGCCGACGTGGGGTTCGAACGACTCGCTGGGCGAGAGTTCGTCACCGTCGACGGGACCGCCGAACGAGTGTACACGCTCCTGTGTCGCGCACCCGACCCGCGGTCGGTTTCGGCGTTCGAAGCCAGTGCGACGAGCGCCATCAGCGCGACGTTTCAGGCGCTCGCCGACGAGCGGGTCGTCCCCGCGGGCGGGGCGACGGAAATCGACCTCGAACGGTCGGTTCGGGAGGCCGCACGAGGGACCGCGAGCCGCGAACAGCTCGCGATGGAGGGGTTCGCTCGTGCGCTCACGGCAATCCCGCGACAGTTGGCCGCCAGCGCGGGGCTCGACGGCTGGACGAGCGTGCTCCGCCTGCGCGTCGCGCACGCAGAGGGGCGCTCTTCGATGGGCGTCGACGCGCTCTCGGGCGAGATACGAGACGTTCTCGACGCGGACCCGGTCGTCGAACCGCGTCGCCTCCAGTGTGATATCCTCGGCGCGGCGACCGACCTCGCGGTCCAACTCATCCGAATCGACGGACAGCTTTCCGCGTCGAACCTCGCGGACGACGAACAGTCGCCGCCGGTGCAGTAACCGAACGCTCGGTCGGCGGCGTGTGTTCGTTCTGCGGCGCGGTGAAAATCGCGTTCGGGTTAGTCGTGTTCTATCTGTGGGTCGAGTTCGTCTAGATCGATACCGGGCGAGACGACGGCGTCGATGGTCGAGAGCTGTTCCGACGTCGCTACGGCGCTGTCGAGCGCCTGTGAGAAGACTCGGCGCGGTTCGACGACGCCGAGTTCCCACGCGTCCGCCGGCTCACCGCGCGTGGCGTCGAGGCCGACCGGTGCCGGGTCGGTCGCCGCGTCAGCGTGCGCGGTTCGGACGGCGGCGAGAGCTTCGAGCGGGTCGTAGCCGGCGTTACGAGCGAGCGTCTGCACGAGCGATTCGCACACGTCGGCGAACGCCTCGATTGCGAGTTGTTCTTTCCCCTGGACGCCGCCGGCGAACCGTCGAAGGTCCCGAGCGACCGCGAGCGGCGCCGCGCCCGCACCCGGGAGGACCTGTCCGTCCATCGCCGCAATCGCCGTCGTCTCGACGGCGTCTTCGACGAGTCGCTCGTGAGTCGTCCGCGCCTGTTCGGTGGGCGTTCCGACGATGACGGTGAACACCGGCCCCTCGCACTGCCCGATGGTCGTCCACTTCTCGTCACCGACGCGTCGCTCGGTCACCCGCCCCGCTCGTCCGAGCTTTGAGGCGTCGAGGTCGGAGACGTGGCCGACGACTTGCGCGCCCGTCGCACGGGCGACGCGGTGGATATCCGATTTCGGGTACTGCGCGCGGTCGACGACCGCGACGCCCCGCGATTCGAGCGCGTTCTTGACCGCGTCGTCGAGTTCGGCGCGCACGACGAGCACGTCGACGCCGAGGTCGGCGACGCTCGCCGCCACGTCGTCTATCGCGTTGGTGTGTGCCGCGGTGTAGGCCGTCACCGCCCCTGCCGAGCCGAGCGAGACGGTCGCGCCCTCGCCGTTTCCGAAACTGGTCGCCGTCCCTTCGACATCGATGTCGCGTTCGAGGACGGCGATTCGAGCGTCCGCCAGCACACCGTCGACGGACGGCGTCCAGTCGAACGAGAGCCGACTCTTCTCGCTCGTCTCGTGGGCACCCGGTCGTCGCCGAATGACGTGGCCGCGAACGAGTGTGACCCCGTCACCCGCGCGCGTTCGCACGCTGATGTCGTCGGTGTCGAACCACTGGTCCTCCGTCGACCCCGCGAGCTCGGCGACCGCCGTCGAGACGACGTCTGCGTACGCGTCCCGACGGGACGACGAGAGGTCGGTCGTCATCGCCGTCTCGGCGACCTCGCGAAGGCGGTCGCGGTCGGTCGCGGTAATCGGGCGCGCGAGGTCGTCGAGTACCTCGCCCGCTCGGTTCGCCGCCATCGCGTATCCGACCGTCAGCGTGCCTTCGTGCAGGCCCGACTCGGCGAGTCGAGCACCTTCCGCGAGGAGTCCAGCGGCGAGGAGTGCGGCGGTCGTGGTCCCGTCGCGGAGTCCGCGTCGGACGGAGTCGAGTCCGTCGACGAACAGCGCGGCAATCGGGTGAACGAACCCGTCACCACGTTCAATCGCGTCGAGGAGTCGGCCTGCGTCGGCCGTCACGACGGTCTCGGGCACCTGTTGCCCGTCGACCGTCTGCACGAGAGAGGTGGACCCTCGTGGGCCGTAGGTCGAAGCGAGGAGGGACTCGACCGCACGGGTCGCCCCGACGACGTACGCTCGCGCCGCCTCGTCGCGGGCGAGCCAGTCGCCCGTCTCCGCGTTCGTATCGTGAGCCATAGTGTGCCGCAACGTACCACAGTACATAAATCTATGTTCTGTTCTCCGGACGCCACCTCGACTGCTGAGTGACCGAGCGGCGAGTCGTGACGACGCCCCCACCGCCCGTGGTCCCCCGAGAAGACGCGGTCGACGAACCACGGGCATCTCGTAGTCACCCTCGACCCAGTCTTTGTGCCACGACAGTCGTGCGACAGTATCGAACGGCGGCCGCCTGTCGAATCGAACGCCGTTGATTCGGCCAGACCGCAGTCCGGCGAAAACCGCCGCACGTCTCTGCTGGATAGTCCCCGGAGGGTCGCAGTGAGCGCGTTCGAACGAGATTTGGGTTCGACATCACAGGACCGACTTCGTCCGTCCGCTCAATGTCGTTTATCGATAGTGAACGTTCGAATTGTGGGCGAACGAGAGAGGCTGGCGTCGACCTTCCGATTACTGGGAGAGAATATGTGTACGTTCGGTAGGTTTGTCCGCCGTCCATCTATTAACTATAATTATAAACTCGCGACACATGTACAATCGTTCATCGAGAGCGGCCACTGTCTCGGGGATTATCATGTTCCTACCAATTACACCCATACTCTTGTAATTGTAATTTTGGAACACCACGCAATGCGCGTATAACCGCCTCATAAGACCGAATCGCGACTCTATGCGACGATAGTAAACGGGTGTCGAGAGTCGGGTTTCACGGGGCGGACGCACGGGGATTCCGGGAGACCGGGTGCCGGCGGCGTGAGAGCATTTATTAGGGACCCCTGTGTGAGCCGACGTATGGCACCGACTATCACGAGAATCGAGTCGACAGAGTTCAGTTACACGCTCGACGACGTCGGGACGGACGGGCACGGATTCAATCTCGTCTACGACCCCGGTGAGACGACCGAGCGAAAACTGTTCGCGTTACAGATTCACACCGACGAGGGAATCACCGGTGAGTACATCGGTGGGAACTCGCCGGGCGCGGCGCAAATCAACACGTTCGCGGACTATCTGGTCGGGAAGAACCCCCTCGAACGGGAGCGACACTGGAGCGAGATTAAGCGGGCGCTCCGGAAGTACGACCGGATGGGAATCGGCCCGGTCGACATCGCGCTGTGGGACTTCGCCGGGAAGTACTACGACGCGCCAATCCACGAACTCCTCGGGACGTATCGAACCCGCCTCCCCGCGTACGCGTCGACGTATCACGGCGACGAGGCGGGCGGTCTCGACTCCCCCGAGGCATACGCAGACTTCGCCGAGGAGTGTCGTGACGCCGGGTTCCCCGGGTTCAAGATTCACGGCTGGGGGGGTGGCGACGACGCCCGAGACGTGCGCCGAGAGGTCGAGACGGTCCGGGCGGTGGGCGAACGCGTCGGCGACGAGATGGACCTGATGGTCGACCCCGCGTGCGAACTGGCGACGTTCGCCGACGCGTTGAAAGTCGGACGGGCGTGCGACGAGTACGACTACCTCTGGCTCGAAGACCCCTATCGGGACGGCGGCATCTCCCAGCACGGCCACCAGAAGCTCCGCGAACTCATCGACACGCCGTTGCTCCAGACCGAGCACGTCCGCGGGCTCGAACCGCACACGGACTTCGTCGCCAGCGGGGCGACCGACTTCGTCCGCGCGGACCCCGAGTACGACGGCGGTATCACCGGCGCGATGAAAATCGTCCGCGTCGCCGAAGGCTTCGGCCTCGACGTGGAGTTCCACGCCCCCGGCCCCGCACAGAGACAGTGCATGGCGGCGGCCCGGAACGCGAACTACTACGAACTCGCGCTCGTCCACCCGCTCGCGAACAACACCCAACCCCCGGTCTACCGCGGTGACTACTCGGATATGTTCGATACCATCGACGAACGCGGGACCGTTCCCGTCCCGGACGGTCCGGGCCTCGGCGTCGACTACGACTGGGAGTACGTCGAAGCGAACGCGACCGGCAGTGTCCACCGCTACGAGTAATCATGACCTACAGGGCTGGAATCATCGGAACCGGAGGTATCGCTGGTATGGGAATCCTCGGGATGCACGACGAGTCGCAAATCGGGAAGGCGAAAGTGCGCGCGAGCCACGCCGGAGGGTACGACGAGACCGAGGACATCGAACTCGTCGCGGTGGCCGACGTCAACGAGACGAAGCTCAATCGCTTCGGCGAGGCGTGGGACATCCCCGAAGCGGGGCGGTACATCGGTCACGAAGCCATGCTGGCGAACGAAGACCTCGACGTCGTCTCGGTCTGCACGCCCTCGTACCTCCACGCCGACCACGTCATCGACGCGGCCCGCTCGGCGGCCGACCCGGACGTCATCTGGTGCGAGAAACCGATTGCCTCGGCCGTCTCCGACGCGGAGGAGATGGTCGCGGTCTGCGACGAGACGGCCACCGAACTCGTCGTGAACCACTCGTTTCGGTTCACCGACAAACTGCGCCGCCTACGCGAACTCCTCGTCGAAGACGGGCTTCTCGGCGATGTTCGCTCGGTGGCGACACAGTTCCGTATGGAACTCATGCGGAACTCCACACACCTCCTCGACACGCTCGTCTACCTCCTCGACGCCCGCGCCGACCGGGTCTCCGGCTACATCAACGGGGAGAACGAGGCCGTCGAATCGCTCGACGCGACGGCCGACGTCGACGACGCTGGCGGTGGGGGGTTCGTCGTCATGGACGACGGGACGTTCGTCACCGTCGACTGTACCATCCCGCGCGACGTCTCCTCGATGACGCTGAGCTTTATCGGCACCGAGGGCAAACTCTACATGAACAACGACGACGGCGAGTGGCGCTACTGGCGGCTCGAAGACGGAGAGCACGTCGAGACTGACCTCCCCGGTATCGACGGTGCGTGGACCTGGGACGAGGATTACCGCAACGCGTTCCCGAACGCGGCGAGACACATCGAAGCGATGCTCCGCGGCGACGCGGAGAATCCCTCGACGGGCGAGGAGGCGACGCGGTCGTTGGAGATTATCGTCGCGCTGTACGTCTCCGAGTTCACGGGCGGGCAGGTGAGCGTCCCCCTCGAACGGCCACTTCGCGACGTCGAAATCACGTCGTGGTGAGCGTCGGTCAGTCGGGTTCGGTGGGGGTCGTCGCTGTCACCGTCGACATCAGCGATGACGGGCGACGTCGGCGGCCACCCGAATCGCATCGACCATGCTCGTCTCGCTGGCGACTCCCTCGCCGGCGATGTCGAAGGCGGTCCCGTGGTCCACGCTGGTTCGGACAATGGGCAATCCGATGGTCATGTTGACGCCGCTGACGCCGCCCGCCGCGTCGAAGCCGAGCATCTTCAACGGGATGTGGCCCTGGTCGTGATACATCGAGACGACGCAGTCGAACTCGCCTCGGGCGGCGCGGACGTAGACGGTGTCGGGGCTTATCGGTCCGGTCGCGTCGATGCCGTCCGCGGCGGCACGCTCGACCGCGGGCGCGATTTCGTCGTCGTCCTCGTCGCCGAGGAGGCCGCCGTCGCCGGCGTGCGGGTTCAACCCGGCGACGGCGACGCGGGGTGATTCGATACCGAGTTGCCGGAGCGCGTCGTCGGTCACGCGGACGGTTTCGAGGACGTTCTCCGTCGTCACGAGTTCGCACGCCTCGCGGAGTGGGACGTGTGTGCTGACGTGGGTCACGCGCAGGTCGTCTTCGATGAGCATCATCGAGTAGTTCTCCGTGTCGGTCCGCGCGGCGAGGAGTCCGGTGTGGCCCGCGTGTTCACTCCCCGCCATCCGCGTCGCCTGCTTGTTGATTGGGGCCGTGGCGATTGCGTCTATCTCCCCTTCGACCGCGAGGTCGATGGCGCGTTCGACGTACGCGAGACTCGCGGCACCGTACTCCTCGCGAAGTTCGCCGTGGACGAGGTCGCCCACGTTGTCGCAATCGAGGACCGACAGCGCGGTCGGGTCGTCGTCGACGGCGTCGACGGAGTCGACCGCGCGCACGTCGAAGTCCGCGTCGCAGGCGTCTCTCGCGCGTCGCATCACGCCGAGGTCGCCGACGACTACCACGCGCGCGAACTCCGTCACGGATGGGAACGCTTTGACGGCGACTTCCGAACCGATACCCGCGGGGTCGCCCATCGTCACGGCAATCAGGGGGTTACTCGTACTCATCGTCCCCACCCAAACGGGCGATGCACTTACGTATTGCCCCGGGGGTGCCGAACGCGCCGGCCTTCGTCACGACCGGGACGCCGTCGGCGGCTCCACCCGACAGACGGCCGAGCGGAATCCCCTCTTCGACGGCCGTCCCCGAGAGGACCACGCCGTCCGCGTCCAACGATTCGAAGACGTCGGCGGCCACCGCACCGCCGGTCACGAACATCGACTCCGGGGTCGGGGACCCCCCGGCCCAGAGCCGTTCGACGGTCGAACCCAGCGTCTCGGCCACCCGAGCGCGGACCGTCTGGTCGTCGATGCCGAGGCGTCGACCCGCGTCGAGCGCGCGGCGCGGGGCGGCTTCGTCAGGCGCTGAGACCAACACCGCGGCGTCGCGGTCCGCGAGGCGTTCCGAACAGGCCGCGGCGGCGTCGGCACTCGCACTGGCCGGGTTCTCGACGGCACCCCCGAGGTCCAGCGAGACGACCGACTCCGCTGGGAGCGCGTCGAGTTGGTCGAGCGTCGCCGGGTTCGTGCTCCCGACGACACAGAGGACCGTTCGGTCTCGCGTGGGAACCGACGCCGGTCCGGCACCGCGAGGGGGCGGCGTCTCGACGTATCGCGCGAGCCCCGCACTGCCGACGTAGACGACGCTCAGCCCCGAACGTGCCGCGCCGTCCGCGATGGCTTCGAGATGCCGCTCGTGCGACGCGTCGGCGACGACGATGCCGCGGCCCGTCCGGGCCTGTTCCCGCAACGCGTCCGCGACGGCCGACGGTCCCGTTGCCACGCGGTTCACCGGCAACCGAGAGACGGGGTAGGACGACGCGGAGTACCGCGTGGGGAGGTGCGACGTCTCGACGGGTTTGTCCGGGTCGTTGCCGGCGGCGGTCTCCGCGACCGGAGTACCGTCGACGAGATGGTAGCCCTCGACGGTCGTCCGCCCGTTTCTCGGGGAGGCGGGTGCGACGACCGCGAGGTCGGCCGCCGTCGCGTCGAGTACGGCGTCGGTCTCTCCCACGAGGTTCCCCCTGAGCGTCGAATCGACTTTCTTGTAGACGAACGAGTGGTCGCCGGCGGCGACGACGTCGAGGACTGCCGCCGCCGCGCTCGACGGGTCGGCGTATCGGCTGTCCGTATCGACGACCCGGACGTCCGTCTCGGCGCGGGGGTTCTCCGACGGCACGGTCGACGCCGAGACGAGCGTTCGGAGTCCGCGAGCGGCGAACTCGTGGCCCGTGTCCGTCGCCCCGGTGAGGTCGTCTGCGATGACGAGTCCGGACGGAAGCATATATGAGGAAACGAAGGTGCGACTACTAAAATCCCACCCCCTTCGGCGAAAAGACTAACACGGTACTTGCCATGAACTGTGAACATGGGACATTCGTTCGAAGGATACCGACGGTCGAACGGCCGAGTCGGTGTCCGAAACCACGTCGCCGTCATTCCAACGTCAGTCGCGGCGTCTTCGGTCGCTTCCGCGGTCGCAGACGAGGCGGGGGCGTGGGCGCGGGCGACGCCGCACCAACTCGGAACGAGCCAACCCGACCCGGCACGACGACAGACTGAGCGCGTCCTCGTCGGAACCGGTCGAAACCCGAACGTCGGGGCCGCGCTCGTCGTCGAACTCGGGACCGAAGACATCGACGCCGAGACGGTTGCGGACGACATCGCAACCACGGGGAAGGCGACAGAGACGCTCACAATCAGGGAGACGGGCGGAACCGCGAACGCGCTTTCGGAAGGTGCGGAGCGTCTCGGTCGACTGAAATCGGAAGCGGACCGCGCGAGGCGCGAAGACGCCGACGTCTCCGAACTCGTCTTCGGGGTCGAATGCGGCGGGAGCGACGCGACGAGCGGAATCGCCGCCAATCCCGCCGTCGGTGCCGCGTGCGACCGCCTCGTCGAGGCGGGCGGGACCGCCTCGTTCAGCGAGACGCCCGAGTTCATCGGCGCGGAACACATCCTCGCCGACCGATGCGTCTCCGGGGAGACGCGGGAGCGTATCCTGGAACGCGTCGAGGCGCGCGAGGGGATGGCCGAGTTGATGGGCGTCGACCTCCGCGGTGCACAGCCGACGCCCGGAAATCAGGAGGGCGGACTCACCACTATCGAAGAAAAGAGCCTCGGAGCCATCTCGAAGGGCGGGACGACGCCGATTCGCGGTATCGTCGACTACGGCGACGAACTGCCGACAAACGGCGGACTCGTCCTCATGGACACGCCGGGGTACGACGTCGAGAGCGTCGTCGGGAAGGTCGCTGGCGGGGCGCAGGTCGTCACGTTCACGACCGGTCGAGGGAGTACGACCGGAAACCCGCTCGCGCCCGTCATCAAGGTGACTGGAAATCCCAAGACGTGGGACCGGATGTCGAACAACATCGACGTGAACGCGGGGACGGTCTTCGACGGCGAGTCGATAGACTCGGTCGGTGCCCGCGTCTTCGAGACGCTCGTCGAGGTGGCGAACGGCCGCCGCACGGAGGCCGAACACCGCCGGTTGGAGGAGTTCGCGATAAACGAGATTCAACCCGAGGAGCTGACCACGGAGGTGAACGGATGAAGGGCCGCGTCTTGGACGACGCGCTCCTTCGACTGAGTGCGTCCGACAACGTGGGAACGACAGTCGACGACCTCGAATCGGGCACCGAAATCGACGCCGACGGCCGAACCGTCGTCCTCGTGGAGGACGTCCCGTTCGGGCACAAGGTCGCGCTCGAACCGGTGGACTCGGGCGGTGAAGTCCGAAAATACGGCGAGGTTATCGGAACGGCGACGCAGGCAATCGAGGTCGGCGAGTGGGTCCATACCCATAACTGCGAGAGTACGCGCGGCCGCGGTGACCGGGCGGCCGCGAGGGGTGAGTCCGCATGAGCACCCCGAGTACTTCGGGCCGAACGTTCGAGGGGACGCCGCGAGCGGACGGAACGGTCGGCGTCCGTGACAACGTCTTGGTCCTCCCGTCGGTCATCTGTTCACATTTCGTCGCCGAACGAATCGCCGCGCGCGTTGACGACGCCGTGGCGACCCCGCACGACCACGGCTGTGCCCAGCTCGGAGCCGACAACGAGCAGACTCGGCGGACGTTCCTCTCGATGGCGCAGAACCCGAACGTCGCCGGCGCGGTCGTGGTCGGACTCGGGTGTGAGGAAGTCCAGAGCGCAGAGGTGGCGACCGCGCTCGAATCGCGCGACGTCGCCGTCCGAGAACTGTCCATTCAGGGTGTCGGCGGGACCGACGAGTGTATCGAACGAGGCGTCGAAGCCGCGACCGAACTCGTCCGGTCACGGCACACGTCGCAGACGGTCGCCGACCTCAGTGACCTGACGCTCGGCGTCGTTTCGAGCGACCTCGACGCGTCCACGATAGAGTCGGCCGACCCGCTCGTCGGCCGCGTCGCCGACGAAATCGTCGACGCCGGGGGTCGCGTGGTCGCCGCCGGCAACGAGCGGCTGGTCGCCAACCCGGACGAGGCGCGCAGGGCCGCAACGGACGAGGCGCGCGAGGCGATAGACGCCCTCCTCGACAGGCACGAGGGACACCCGGCGCGGGCGACCCGTGTCGGCCAGTTCGCGCGTGACCGCCCGTTCGAGGACGTCACGCGAGCGTGGGGGGAAAACACCGTCTCAGAGGTACTCCCGTACGGTGAGCGTGCGACCCTCTCGACGGGCCTCGCCGCCGTCGACGCCCCGTCTCGGTTCGCCGAGGCGACGACTGCGCTCGCCGCGGCGGGGGCGAACGTCGTCGTTCACGTCACCGGCGACGGAATCCTCTCTGGTCACCCCCTCGTCCCGGTCGTCAAGATGACCGGCGACCCGGGGACCGCGGCGGCGCTCCCGAACGACATCAGCCTCTCTGCGCGGCGTGCTGACCCCGACGACGTACTGGAGCGACTGGTCGACGTGGCGAACGGAACGGCGTGTCTCGCCGAAGAACACGGCTTGACAGAATTCGCAATCACCCGCGTCGGCCCGTCTATGTGAACGGCTCTGCGGTGTCGCCGCGGTTGCGTCGTGGACGCCGACGCCATCGACCGGCCGCCCGGCGCGGCGGCTCGGGCGAGTTCGACGGTCGAACGGGATTGCGAGAGAAAACCGGAGAGCGGCGGCCGGACGGGAGGGCAAACGAAGGCTAGTCGTGTGACGTTCGGGGAGACGCGCCTGTCGGCGTGCAGACCGCTATGAGTACGTCAGGTTGAGTTCGATGACGTTCGCGGCGCTCATGACCTGTTCTGGGATTTCAGATTCGAACCGCTCTCCCTTCATCCGACTCGTCGGGCCAGAGACGCTCACCGCGCCGATAGCGTGGCCGTCGGGGTTCTTGATGGGCGCCGCGATACACCGAAGCCCAGAGAGGCGTTCCCCCTTGTCGTAGGCGTATCCCCGTTCGCGAACCGCCGCGAGCTCTTCTTCGAGCCCCTCACGAGAGGTGATGGTCGTCGCCGTCTGTGCAGGGAGACCCCAGCGCTCGACGATGTTGTCGACTCGCTCCTCGGGGAGGTACGCAAGAATCGCCTTCCCGAGCGACGTGCAGTGAAGTTTTACACGCATGCCGGCGTGCGTGTCGAGTGAGACGGCCTGTTCGCCCTTCGAGCGGAAGAGGTAGACACCCTCGCCGTGCTCTTCGACGAGCAGGTTCGCGAGCTCTCCGGTCTGTTCGGCGAGTCCCTTCACTTCGGGCTTTGCCACCTCGTACAGGGGCATCCGGTCTCGGGTGTGCTCGCCCAAACTGAGGAATTTGAGGCCGATGCAGTATCGCTCGTCGTGCTGGACGACGTATCCGTGTTCTCGAAGCGTCCGAAGGTGACTGTAGACCGTACTTTTCGGTAGGTCGAGGTCGGTGGCTAACTCCGTGACGCCCGCTGACCCTCGCTCTTTCAGCGCTTCGAGAATCTCGAGCGAGGTGCCCAACGCCCCGATCGTGTTTGCCATGTTCGTTCCCATTCTAGCCTCCTGTTGACATTCATCCATAATAATTGTTGTTCACGATTGTCGTATGTCTGTTCGTCATCGCTAGGTGCTCGCGCCCGAAGTTGTCGAAGGCGAAACCGTTTTGCCGGGTGCGCGTGTCTCCGTCAGACGTGCATCGAGTTAGATTTCGCGACCCAGCGGGGAGTGTCAGAACTGGCGAATGGACCGACGACGGAATCTCGTTCGGTGGCGAAACGTTCGACCCGGCAACGGTCGACGTCCTCCCGCCGTGTGAGCCAAGTAAAATCGTCTGTGTCGGGCTGAACTACGAAAAACACGCCGAGGAGACGGGGATGGACATCCCAGAGCGGCCCCTGCTGTTTCTCAAGCCGCCGAACGCGCTCGCGTCGCACGGAGACACGGTCTCCCTCCCTGCCGGGAAAGAGCGCGTCGATTACGAAGCCGAACTGGGCGTCGTCATCGGAGAGCAGTGTCGGAACGTCGAACCGGACGACGCGATGGACGTGATTGCCGGCTTCACGTGTCTGAACGACATCTCGAACCGAGACGACCAAGAGGTCGAACAGAACTGGATTCGCGGCAAGGCGTTCGACAACAGCGCACCGCTCGGACCCGTCGTCTCGACGCCCGACGAGGTCCCCGCAGACGCGAGCATCGAACTCAGAGTCAACGGGGAGACGAGACAGGACTCCTCGCGGGCCGACTTCATCTTCACGGTTCCAGAGCTCGTCGCGGAGATTACGACGTATATGACGCTCGAACCGGGGGACGTTATCTCCACGGGGACCCCCGAAGGCGTCGGTCCGCTCTCCGACGGCGACCGTGTCGAAATCGATATCGAGGGCATTCGGACGCTGGAACACACCGTCCGCTCCGACTGACCGAGAAGTCGGGGGCGGCCCAAAGATTCATGTGGTGTGGTGACATACAGTACGACGTACGGGAGGAAGAAGCGGGTCATCAGACTATCAGCCAGTAATCGCCTGCCTGCTTGCGACACCGCCGCAACTCCCGTCTCTTCCTTCCGTTCGTCCCGACCGAATCCGTCGTGAGTGGGGGGCCCGTATCCACTCGTGGCAAGGATTCTCGACCCTTGATAACAATTATGTAGTAGTGACCGTTCCGTTGTTTCATGCGATACCACGCACTCGCGGGGACAGAGCGTTCAGCACTCGCTGTGTCCGAGGGCGACAACGCCTACTACGACCTCACCAGCGCGAACGCCAGCGTCGAGACCTTCTGTGACCTCGCTCGGGCGGCACACATCACTGGGCGGACTATCGACGACGTCGCTGAGGGACTCCTCGACGACGCGGAGCGACTCTCTTCTGCGTATGTCGACGAGCGAATCGAGCGTCCGGTGGTTCCCGACGAGGTGTGGGCCACGGGCGTCACGTACCACATCAGCGAGCAGGCACGAGAAGCCGAAAGCGGGACGCCCGACCTCTACCTCGACGTCTACGACGGGGAGCGTCCTGAAATCTTCTTCAAGGCGACAGAGAGCAGGACGGTCGGTCCGCACGAGGCGGTGGGCGTCCGGGGCGACTCCACGTGGGACGTCCCAGAACCCGAACTCGCGGTGGTCCTCTATCGGGGTGAGATAGTCGGATACACTGTCGGTAACGACGTGAGCAGTCGTTCCATCGAGGGCGAGAACCCGCTGTACCTGCCGCAGGCGAAGATATACGACCGCTGTTGTGCTATCGGACCGTGTGTCGCGTCCACCGAGTCGGTGAGCGACCCACACGAACTCGAAATGTCGATGAGAATCGAACGCGACGGGGCCGTCCTCTACGAGGAGTCGACGTCGACGTCCGAGATGGTGAAGTCGTGCGACGAACTCGTCTCGTACTTCACCCGACACAACGCCGTCCCGGAGATGGTGGTCTTGTTGACGGGGACGGCACTCGTCCCCGAAGAGGGGTTCACTCTGGAACCGGGTGACCACGTCAGCATCGAAATCGACGACATCGGCGTCCTCGAAAACACGGTCACGGCTGTCTGACGAACGGGTGGTTCGGGAGCGTCTCCCCGACCGAACCCCCGTGCCGTTCTCGACCTCGACTCACTCCGTCCCGCGAGTTCCGTTTCCTATCACCGGACAGTCCGCCCCCACGACCGAGACAGATGGAGTTCGAAGCGACGCGATACCACGCTCTCGCCCCGCGTTTTTCAGCAAAACCGCCGGAGAAACCAACAAAACTGTCGGAGAAATAACCTTCCCTTAGCCCCGCGTTCGATATCATCGCACGGACGCCTGCGGATTGAGCATCGTTTGAATTACAACGCTATCTCCGTAACGGAAACGGACCGACCGGGGCAAATCGACCGACTGCGACGGAACGCGATGTGACGCGGTGACGCGGGAATATCGCCGCCGTGTTTACCATCGCTGAACAGGCGGTCGTCAATCGATTCGGGCGCGGTGACCGCCGGGACGTTCGAACGGTATCCGACACGTATTTCAGCGCACTCTGTGAATGACAACCAATGCCATATTCACGCGGGTCGGAGCTATCCACGGTCTACGACCGGGCGCGAACGAGCGGATACGGGTTCGTCGCGAGCAACATCACGGAGACGAACATCCTGACCGGACTCGTCCGCGGCGCAGAGCGCGTCGATTCCGACCTCGTCGTTCAGGTGAAACGTGACACCGCCGCGTTCGCCGGGAACGGCGACCCCGTCACAGGGTTAGATATCCTAGCGACGCACGTCGAGAAACTCGGCGAAGACGCCGACGTCGGCGTGTTTCTCAACGTCGACCACGTTCCCGCAGACGACCGCGCGTTCCTCGAATCGTGCATCGCTTCCGGGGGTCCCTCCTCGCTGATGGTCGACGCTTCGCACGAACCGTTCGAGGAGAACGTCTCACGCACCCGCGACATGGTCGAAATGGTTCGAAACCGCGAACAGGACATGCTCGTCGAAGCCGAACTCGGCATGATAAAAGGTCTCGAAGGCGGCGTCGAGACCACCGAAGCCTACTACACCGACCCCGAACAGGCCGTCGAGTTCGTCGACAGGACGGGTGTCGACCTCCTCGCAATCTCCATCGGAACGGAACACGGCGTTTCGAAGGGGCGCGACCTCGAACTCCGCCCCGACATCGCACGCGACGTGGGGCAGGCGCTGGCGGACCACGGCCTCGAGACGCCGCTTGTCGTCCACGGGTCGTCCGGGCTGTCCGATAGTCAGGTCGGGGACCTCCTCTCGACCGGGGTGTGTAAACTGAACAAGAACACCAGATACCAGTACGAGTTCGCCAGAACGGCCTGTGAGTTCTATCGGGAGCACGAGTCGAGTATCCTCCCCCCCGAAGGCGTCGACGACGACCGACAGGGGTTCTTCGGCGACGCGGAGTGGTCGCCGAACAAACGCGAGTTCACGCCCCACCGGGTCTGCCGGGAGGTTCAGGACCGAATCGCCGACGTGATGGCGGAGGTCGCCACGCTCTCCGGGAGTGCCGGCGAGAGCCTGTACGTGTGATACATGACGACGACTGACGACCCACTCCTCCTCGGAGTCGACGCGGGGTTGACGAACGTCAAAGCCGCGGTGTTCGATACCGACGGGAGAGAGCGGGCAGTTGCGGTTCGACCGACCCCGAACGAGCGCCCGCGTGCCGGCCGCGTCGAACGCGACCTCTCGACGTTCTGGGACGTGACGTGCGAGACGATTCGCGCGGTCCTCGGGGAGTCCACCGTCGAGGCGAGTGCCGTCGCCGGAATCGGCGTCGCCGGCCACGGACACGGACTGTACGCGCTCGACGACCGCGGACAGCCGGTCAGAGACGGTATCACGTCGTTGGACAGCCGCGCGAGCGACGTCGTCGAGTCGTGGGACGAAAGCGGCCGCTCGGACGCTGTTCGCGCGATTACGGGGTACGACCCGTTCGTCGCCGACCCGTTGAGTATCCTCGGGTGGATGCGCCGGGCGGAACCGGAGGTCTACGACGCTATCGACCAACTCCTGTTCTGCAAGGACTACCTCAAATACCGGCTCACAGACGTCGTCTGTACGGACCAGATGGAGGCGAGCGTCTTCTACGACATCGAAAACGAGGCGTACTCGTCGGAGCTGTTCGACACACTCGGACTCGGCGACTGCGCTGACGCACTGCCACCCGTCGTTCGAAGCACGGCGGTCTGTGGCGAGGTGACGGCGGCGGCGGCCGACGAGACCGGCCTCGAAGCCGGCACGCCCGTCGCGTCCGGACTTCACGACGTCGGCGCTGTCGCACTCGGGTCGGGCGCGTTCCGACCGGGGCAGGGGTCGCTCATCGTCGGCACCTGGGGACAGAGTATCTACGTCTCCGCCGAGCCGAACAGCGCCGACGGCGGAGGGCTGAGTCGGCGGTACCTCGGAGACGCGTGGCTCCGGTATCGCGGGAGTAGGTCTGCCGCGGCCGCAGTCGACTGGTTTACCCGAGAGTGCTGTCGCGATTGGCACGACGAGGCGGCGTCCGACACCGCGTTCTACGCCAGGCTGAACGAGGCGGTAGCGGAAGTCCCCATCGGCTCGAACGGGCTGGTGTTCCTCCCGAACCTGCAGGGGTCGACCGACGACCCGAACGAGCGTGGCGCGTTCGTCGGTCTGACTATCGAACACGACCGGGGCGAGATGTTACGGTCGATATACGAAGGCGTTGCCCTCTCGTTGAGCGATAGATTGCTCGAACTCGCGTCCGAAGACGGACTCACCACCGTCCGTCTCGGCGGGGGCGGCGCAAAGAGCGCGGTGTGGTCCCAGATGTTCGCCGACGTTCTCGGTGAACGGGTCGTCGTCCCGACGGGTCAAGAAGCGGGTGCCAGAGGTGTCGCCATCTGCGCCGGTCTCGCGGTCGGCCTGTACGACGACGTCGAATCCGCCGTCGAACACGTCGTCGGGGTCGAACGTCGACACGACCCGACGCCGGCGCACACCGACGCGTACCGGGCGGTCCACGACGCATACCGACTGGCCGCCGACGGGACCGCCGCCACGTGGGAAAAATTAACGTCGATTGAGCGGGAGACCCAGACGAATGACGATTGAGACCGTGCTCCTCTGTGGAGACCCACAACAGCCGAGCGAGTACATGTACGAGGCGGCGTCGTTCCTCGAATCCGAAGGCGTGTCGTTTTCCCGCATCGATTGGAAAGGCGACGTCTCCGCGGAACGGTTCCGCGAGGTCACGATGGAGATGGAGTCGCGAGGGCCGTCCGCCTACGACACGTCGATAATCGAGGAGCGCCTCGACGGCGTGGACGCGCTCGTCGTTCACAAAGCCCCCGTCTCCGCGTCAGTAATCGACGCGGGCGACTCGTTGCAAGTCGTCGGGGCCGCTCGGGGAGGCGTCGAGAACGTCGATATCGAGACGGCCGAGACGAACGACGTCGCCGTCCTCCACGCGCCCGGACGGAACAAGAACGCGGTCTCCGATTACGCCGTCAGCCTCCTGCTCGCGACGGTCCGAGAGATTCCACACCACACGAGGGCGCTCCACGCCGGCGAGTGGAGCCAAGAGTTCGACCCGGACAGGTTACCCCGTGACATCGAGGCGATGACCATCGGTATCGTCGGCTTCGGAAACATCGGCCAACAGGTCGCCCGACGGCTCTCCGGATTCGGCCCCGAACTCCTCGCGTACGACCCCTATCAGGACGAGGCGACGTTCGACGACGCCGGTGTCGAACGCGCGACGCTCGACGGCCTGCTCGAACGCGCAGATGCCGTGACGCTTCACGCGCGGTTGACCGAGGAGACGCGGGAACTGCTCGGCGAAGACGAGTTGGCCCGGATGGACCAGTCCGCGATACTCGTCAACTCCGCCCGTGGAGGGCTCGTCGACGAAGCGGCGCTCGTCGACGCGTTGCGTACGGGGTCGATTGCGGGGGCGGCGCTCGACGTCTTCGAGACCGAACCCCTCCCGGAGAACCACCCGTTCCTCGAAATGGAGAACGTCGTCCTCTCGCCACACACCGCGGGGTCGACTCGCGACGCCGTGACGAACGGTCCCCGCATGATTGCAGAGGGGATAGAGAGCCTCATCGGCGGTGCGGACCCCGACAATCGAATCGCCTGACCGAAGCCGGAACTGAGTTCGGCGTGCTGGCACTCGGTATCTCGCTGTACGCGCCCGTTTCGGGGCCGACGCCGTCTCTGGTGGCGGTACATCGGTCGAGAGCAGAGCGGTCACGCCGCGAGTGTCCGGCCGTTACTCGACCGCCTCCAGCAGACCTTTCAGATACCCCGTCGCGTACAGTCGCCCGAGCGTCATGTACCCCGGGTTCGAGTTCTCCTCGCCGGCCATCGTCGGGACGTGGTCGGGTCGAACCGGTCCATCGAAGCCGATGTCGCGGTACGCTTGGACGCAGGCGCGCATGTCGGTCGGCCCCTCGTCGTGCCACGTCTCGACGAACTGCCCGTTCGTTCCCTCGACGTCGCGGAAATGCACGAAGTTGATTCGGTCGCCGAAGCGTCGAATCGTCTCCGGGATGTCCGCGCCCATCGCGGCGAAGTTGCCCTGACAGAAGGTGATTCCGTTGTGCTCGCTGTCGTACATCTCCATCACGCGCTCGTAGTGCTCCGGCGACGTGATGATTCGGTCGACTCCGCGGAGGTTCTCAATCGGCGGGTCGTCGGGGTGCAAGGCGAGTTTCACACCCGCTTCCTCGGCGACTGGGACGACCTCGTTGAGGAAATATTCGAGCGCGCCCCACAGCTCGTCCGCACGTACGGGGGCGATGTCTTGTTCGGGCGCGTCCTCCATGAACTCGTCACTGTACGCCGTCGTCAGCGACCCACCGCGAGCGGGAAGCGCCGTCGAGGTCCGCGCCCACCGCTCGCCCGCCATCCAGTCGTAGGCGACGACGGGCACGTCGAGCGAACCGAGGTGTCGGAGGTACTGCTTGAATCGCTCGATCTCCTCGGTACGGCCGTCCCGACCGAGTCGGGTGTCGTCGGAGATCGGAACACAGCCTTCGATAACCCCGACGTCGAGGCCGTAGTCACGAAACTCCCGAGTCAACGCGAGCAGTTCGTCGTACTGCCACGGGCGCGACCCGTCGCCGATTTCGAGCGTGTGGACGACGGCGGTCTCGACGCCGACCTGTTTCGCGAGGTCCCAGCGTTCGTCGCGCTCCGGCGGTAGGATGAGTGATGGCTCCATACCACACGATTTCGTTCGAGTGTTATCAGTGTTTCTCGTCTTCGACTCCGTCAGTGGTCGCTCGGTTCGAGGACGTCTTCGACGAACTGGCCGTCTTCGAACTCCACGGGTGCGGGCTCTTCGACGACGCGCAGGTCGTCGCGGTCGCGCGCCTCCTCGATGAGCGGTGCCGAAGCGGCGACGCGACTGAGACGCATCGTATCGCGGATGCGGACGACGCGCGGCGCTTCGAGGGCTTTGACGCCGATAGTCGAGAGTGAGGCGATAAGGCCGGTCCGGTCGGTTTCGACGGCCGGCGGAATCCGGGCGGCCCGCGGGGTGCTCGCGGTGAGAACGTTGACCAGCGTATCGCTCCAGTTCAGCTCCTCGAAGAGGTGCGCGTGGACGAAATCCGCCGACCCGAGACCCGTGCCGTTACCGTGGGAGGCCGGCGTCAATCCGCGAACGAATATCCGAGTGATGTCCGGCTCCGGCGGGTCAGGTTCGAACCCGAACACGATTCGCCCGATGACGTTCGTGTCCATCCCCGCCCCGGAGACGTCTTTTCCCATCCGGTCCACCACGAGCACGTCGACCTCGTCGAACGGGATGGTCGGGAGGTGCTCGTAGGCGAGTTCGAGGAGTTCCGCCTCTCGGTCCAAAAAGCCCGACGGCGGCACGCCCTCGATGAGCGCGGTGTCGTCGACGCTGTCGGCGGACCGTTCGGAGTCGTCAGCCGAGGTTCCGAGAAACACGTCACTGTCGTCCACTGTGTCCTCAGCCTCGCCGGGTTCTGGCTCCGACCGCTGTGACGGCTCTTGATGTTCAGATTCCTCGCTGTCTTCCTGTTCTTCGAGGGAGTCACCGTTCTCTGACCCGGAACTGGGGAACAGCCAAGAGAACATGGTTACCGCGACCCTCCGTTGATGACGGCGTGTTCGCTGGGCAGTGCGTTGATCCGGAGCTTGGTGTTCACCGGGCCGCGGATGATCGCCTCAGAGTACGGGACATCGGTCCCGGTCGGCAGCTGTCTCAGCTCCACCGCTTCCTTCTGAGACAGGTTGAAGAACTGTG
>ENA-ORDC01000574-ORDC01000574.1-marine-metagenome-genome-assembly--contig:-NODE-574-length-34760-cov-6.912753_pt1 | contig 34760 bp, 21 predicted proteins | sample MGYA00237783_ERZ508515 | MGnify/ENA primary metagenome ERZ508515 (study PRJEB26186, sample SAMN06268792) | marine metagenome | isolation source: Eden Landing Ponds, San Francisco, CA, USA | place... | reverse complement strand
GAAACGGTACTCATGAGTTCTATAAGTCGCGCAAGAAGTTAGCGACGCCGCTTAACCGCAGAAGTACAGGGCCTGTGCAACGGTATTTTCCCTGGTGGACTGGAAGGGCGAGGGCCGGTGGCGGCGAACGTAGTGAGCGGAGTCGCCTGAGCGGGCTCTATTCTCGCGAGTGCGGCGCGGTGGGGCTGTCCGAGCGAGAATATCCCGCTCAGCGACCGTTAGCGGCCCGAGGGCTTTCATCTCTCACTGATGAGTGCGGTGTTGTTTCCGATCTGTGTTTCTTTCACTTCAGAATTAGACGAAACGAGCTTCATAATCACTCCCTGCACCTACCACCAAGACGGACGCAGGAGACTGCCAGCAGGGCAATCCACACACTGTATCGGGACAGGATACCAGAGGTGTATGCGATCGGCCAACTCACGCGACTGGGTCTCACACTCGCACCAGAGCTTTCAGGTCACGAATCAGCGATCCGAGACGAGTCATGTCGGACCCGTTCGCACAGGCCCTACACGACTACCACTTCGACGAACTGCGAGAGCCACTCCGCTATCGGAGGGGTGAGACAACCGAAGAAGTCGGGATCGGCTTCTACTTCGACGAGGTCGACCTCGAAGGCTCCTGGCTGGCGTCTTGGCTCGACGGGCCAGTGTTGGACATGGGTGCGGGAGCGGGGCGACACGCCCTCACACTCCAGGAGCAGTTCGAAACGGTCGCGATCGAGCAGTCCGAACCGCTCGTCGAGCTACTGCGGGACCGCGGCGTCGACGACGCGCGACGAGTGGACATGTTCGAACAGCGCGAGGCGTTCGAAGCGGACAGGTTCGAGTCGGCGATCGCACTCGGCACCCAGGCGTGTCTCTCCCGCTCGATGCGCGGACTCGAGGCGTTCCTCGACGACCTCGCCTTCGTCACGACGACAGACGGTACCGCCGTCATCGACGGCTACGACCCCGAACACGAGCACACCAAGGAAAAACTCGACTATTACGAGGACGCCCCCGAGGGACTCGCCTATCGTGTCCTCCAGCTGGAGTACGACGGCACACTGGGTGAGCCCTGGCTCTATCGCCTCTTCACTCCTGACCGCATCCGGGAAGTCGCCGCAGACACGGACTGGACCGTCGCGGACGTCCAGTACGGCCCCGAGAATCTCTATCAGGTCGCGCTCGAAAAGCGGTGAGCGGTCGGCCTACACTCCGTCGGTTGATTCGCTGTCGTCATCCTCACCGCTCTCGTCGTCATCGGTCTCATCGTCGACGATTCGGCCGTCCGACTCGTCGGCAAAACGGTCGTCGGCGACGGTGTGTTCGCGGACCCGTACACCCTTCTTCGCGAGGTGTTGCATCTGGCGGCGGGCGAACTCCTCCTCGCGGGTGCCACGTGTCGCGAGGACGTACATCAGGGCTCGACCGGCGGGACGCATCGTCCGACCGGCTCGCTGGGTGCCCTGGCGCCGTGACCCGCCGAGCCCCGAGGCCACGATAGCTACCTCGGCGTCTGGGAGGTCGATCCCCTCGTCACCGACCCGGGAGACGACGAGCGTCGTGAGGGACCCGTCGCGGAACTGCTGGAAGAGCGCCTCGCGACGACCGTGGGGTGTCTCGCCACTGATGAACGGGATGTCGAGTTCGGTCGCGATCTCGCGACCCTGGTCGAGGTAGTCGACGAATATCAGCGCCTTCTGGGTGGGGTGCTGACCGAGAACCCGCTCGATTTCGGGGATCTTCGCCGGGTTCGAGGCCGCAAGCTGGCGCCGTTCGTGGCCCTCGCTGCCGACGTACTGGTTACGGTGGTCGTCGTCCTCGCCCCATCCGACGTAGCGGATCTCGACTTCTGGTTCGGCGACGAATCCCTCGTCGAACAGCGCGTCCCAGTCAGTGCCGATGGGTGGGCCGATGAGCGTGAAGATGTCTTCTTCCAGATCGTCTTCCCGTACTGGCGTCGCGGACAGCCCGAGCCGAAATCGGCTCTGCAGATCGGTACTCCGGCGGTACACGTCACTGGGGATGTGCTGGACCTCGTCGTAGACGATGAGTCCCCACTCGCGGTCGTCGAACAGATGTCGGTGGCGGCCCATCCCGGCGGTCTGGTAGGTCGCGATCGTGACGGGGCGGACGTCCTTGGTCCCGCCGTGGTACTCGCCGACCTGTGACTCGTCGAGGCTGGTGTGTGCGAGCAGTTCGTCACGCCACTGTCGGACGAGTTCGCGGCTGGGGACCAAAATGAGTGTCTCACCGCCCACTCGCGAGAGGATACCGAGCGCGGCAACCGTCTTCCCGCTGCCAGGCGGGCCCACTAACACGCCCGATTTGGTCTCCATGAACCGCGACACCCAGTCGTGCTGGTACGCCCGCAAGTCGAGGTCGACGCGGACGTCCAGGTCCGCACCGCTTTCGAGATCGCGGTCGTCCTGGACGGGGTAGCCGGCCTCGTAGAGGATCCGCTTGACCTCGGCGGTCGCGTCCTCGGCGACCCAGCTCTCGGTGTCCGAGATGGGGGCGCGGAGGTGGTCCTCGTCGAGTTTCTGCCGGGCGACGTTGCCCATGAGTTCGTCGCTCGCGGCCTCGAAGACGACGTAGCCGTCTTCGTGCGTTGTGAGCGTGAACTGGTGGGCGCGTTTCCACTGATCTTCGATCCACTGTTCGAGGTCCGGTTCGCGCTCGGGCAGGACGTCTCTGACCGTACCCAGGAGGGCGTCGAGGTCGTCGTAGGGTGACCCCCAGATGTCGGCTTCCTGGATCTCGTAGATGTAGCCCTCACGTCCGTTGGAGTCTTCGAGGCGGGCGAACTGCGAGAGTTGCGCGCGAGTGAACTGGGCCGGGCGGTCGACGACAATCTGGCGGCGGTCCGGGAAGACCACGACGCGCTCGCGGTCGACGTAGGACTCCCATTCGGCGGGGTACCAGACCCCCGGATCCTGGGAGACGTCCCGGCCTGCTACCCGTCCCGACGCCTCCAGGTCGGCGAGCAACTGCTCGGCCTCCTCCCGCGAGCGGTCGAGGTGGCGCGCGACCTCCCCTGTCGTCAAGACCGCACTGTCGGCCCGTTCGATGGCCGCGTGTAACGCCGCCAGCGGGTCCTCCGGCTCTGTCTCCGTCGGTGCCCCGGATCCACCGTCGGCTTCCTCTGTCACACGTCCCGATAGGCACACGCTCCGTATCCGACTTTCGTTCGAAACCCGAGAATAGATCCGAATTCTATAATATAACTAAATATGCCATTTACGTCAGGGCCGTGCCGAGATCTATCTGCCGGTATGATGCTCAAATATCGCCATCAAATGGGCTGAAAGCTCGAAATATGTCTTCCGTCTCGACTGGAACAGGTCACGAACTTCTTTAGCGATATCTCGGCTACCCGGTCCGAGATATCGGCTGATAATGCAATAAATGGGCCTAACAGGAAAAGTGGCGAAACAGATATGCGAGTTCGGTCTGAATAGACAACTTCCAGACTATTCGACGAAACCATCGTATTTCAAATATTATCTCGCTCCAGAGCGACGGCGTCACACCCACCGCGCGACCGGATTCAGACGGTCCGGACGCCGTTGAAGAGAGTGCCGATCTCTTCGATGTTGATCTCGACCTCGTCACCCGGTCGGAGAGTGAAGTCGGAGCTGGGGACGAGCGCGGTCCCGGTCAGCAGGACGGTCGTCTCGGGGACGACGTTGTGGCGGGTCAGATAGGAGGAGAGTTCCTCACAGGAGCGGACCATCTCGCTCGTGTTCGTGGACTCCTCGTAGACTGCTTCGCCGTCGCGGCGGATAGTCATCGTCATCTCCAGGTCGTGGGGGTCCTCGACGGTCTCGGTCGAGGCGACACAGGGGCCGAACGAACAACAGCGGTCGTAGACCTTGGCCTGGGGGAGATAGAGCGGGTTCTCGCCCTCGATGGAGCGACTGCTCACGTCGTTGCCGATAGTGTAGCCGACGATCTCGCCCTCGTGAAGGACGACACCCAGTTCGGGTTCGGGGACGTCCCACTCGGAGTCGCCGCGGACCCCGACCTCCTCGTTCGGTCCGACGGTCCGGCTCGGGGTGGCTTTCATGAAGACCTCGGGGCGTTCGCTGCGGTAGACGTTGAAGTAGACGTCGGGGTCGTCGCTCTCCTCCTGACGGGCCTCCTCGCTGATCTCGTAGGTGACGCCGGAGGCCCACACTTCCTCGGCGTGGACCGGCGTCTCCATTTCGGCGCCGGCGATGTCGATCGGTTCGGCGTCGTCCAGACGGGCGCGGGCCACGTCGTCGATGGAGTGTTCGGTCATGGCCGCCGCCCTGAACAGGTCCGCAAGCGTGTCGGGCCCGCCGTCGACGCTCGACAGGTCGTAGGTCTCTGTGCCATCGTCGGCGACGACGTGCGATTCGCCCGCTTCCGTCACGCGGTAGTATCTCATGTCCCCACGGTGGGTCAGGCGATATTTAACACTACTGGGGTCGGTTCGTCGTCTGATCCCCCACCGCGGACCCGTGGGGGCAACCACCTATAGGACTGCGTCGGTTGCCCGCCTTCTCTGCCGGGAGTCTGGGCTATATACACCCGACGGATAAACGGAGGGTATGACCTACACCGCAGCGGTCATCGGCACAGGACCCGACCCCGAGAACCCCTCCGGCGACGGCTACGCGATGGGCTATCGACACGCAGACGGCTACGAAGCCCACGATGACGTCGACCTTGTCGCCTGTGCGGACATCGTTCCCGAGAACGCCCAGGCGTTCGCCGACACCTACGATATCGACGACGACGGCGTCTTCGAGGACTACAACGAGATGGTAGACGCCGTCGAACCCGACCTCGTCAGCGTGACCGTCCCGCCGGTGATCCACGAGGACATCTCCGTCGACTGCATCCGTAGTGGTGTCGTTCAGGCAGTCCACTGCGAGAAGCCGATGGCGTTGACCTACGGCGGCGCCCGCAACATGGCCGAGGCCGCGTGGCGCAACGACGTCCACCTCACGTTCAACCACCAGCGCCGCTTCAGTCAGGCCTTCCGCCGGGCGAAAGAACTGCTCGACGACGGTGAGATCGGCGAGTTAGAGCGCGTCGAGTTCTCGGCACCCAATATCTTCGACTACGGCAGTCACTCCTTCGACCTGTGTGGGTACTTCGTCGACGAGACGCCCGCCGAGTGGGTACTCTGTGGGCTCGATTACAGCGAGGAAGACGTCCTCTTTGGCGCGCACAACGAGAACCACGCCGTCGTCCAGTGGGCCTACGAGAACGGCGTCCAGGGTCTCGCGACGACTGGCGTCGGGAGCGACGGACTCTCGTGTCACAACCGCCTGGTCGGGTCCGACGGCGTCGTCGAGGTCGGCCCCGGCGGTATCGGCTCCCAGACCCCCCTCCGGATCCGCCGCGACGGCGGTGACTGGGAAGAACTCGACACCGACGGCGACCACCTCCACGGCGAGGAACTGATCGAGAGCGCCATCGCCGACGTCGTCGAGGCCGTCGAGACGGGCGAGCCCTCCGAACTGTGTGCTCGCAACGCGCTCAACGCCACGGAGATCATCTTCGGCGCGTGGGAGTCCGCTCGCCGCCGCGGCCGCGTCGAGTTCCCGCTCGATATCGAGGACAACCCGCTCGAAGCGATGGTCGAATCGGGCCAGCTCACCCCCGAACCAACTGACGCCGAGTGAGCCGCCCGGAACGCGATCGACTCTCTGGCACGTCCGACAGATCCGCTGTTGATCCGTTCCGATCTTCGACGTTTCCCGACACGACGGTCCCGCCGTAACCCGACCGTTCTGTCCTTTCGAAAACCCATTCTTTTCGAACGAATACTCGTCGATCGAGAACGATCCTCGATTCGTCATATCACGGGTCTCGTGCGCAATTACGCGGCCAGAACGCCGATTACGGACGTAGTACCGTAATCGAATTTCGTCTGTCTCCGGGCGAGATCGTTCATTTATAGTGGATGGTATTCTATTGGGTAGAACGCTCTGCGGTGCTGGTATCTTACCGAACGATCGCGAGACGTGCTAACGTGTTTCGACAGAGAAGTTCGAGGGGAGGAACTGACCGACAGACGACTCGGGTTACCGGTCGTCGAGACGCTGCCTGAGTGCGTCGTAGGCGGCCTTGGGTTGTCGGTAGCCGGTGAGTATCCCGGAGTAGTCGGTCGCGCGAACCTGTGCGGACGGTCCGGTTCCTGCGAGGGTGTCGGTGAACTGTCGCACGGCGAAGCCAGCTATCCCTTCGCGTGCCAGGAAGGCGTCGACTGCGTCACCGAGATAGGCGGCCTGGTGTGACTCTGACTCTCTGCGCTCGGCGAGGGATCGCTCGCCGGGGACGCCTTCGACGCCGAACTCGGAGACCACGACGGGCTTGTCCTCGACTGCCGCAAGGAGATCGTCGAGGGTTCGGTCCCAGTTCCGGTGGGCGCGGCGGTCGACGTTCACACAGACGAGGTCCGACCGTTCGAGGACCTCCTCGGACTCGCCGACGTGGTCGAGTCGACACGACGCGGTGAGCAGTCGCGAGTCGTCGAGCCCGGTGATACTGCCCTGGAGCTGGTGGAGCGCCTCCTGAATCCCGCCGTCGGGCGATGCTGCGCTGTTACCGAGGCTCCAGGCCACGACACTGGGATGGCCGGCGTCGCGCTGGACCATCTCCGTCACGATCCGGCGGGCCTCACCGGTCGGGTCGTCCAGGTCCTCGAGCGGTTCGTGGGCTTCGCTCGCCTCAGCGAAGGGGTCCGGAGGTTCTTCGACGTCCCAGTCAGTGTCGGCCTCGTGTGGAGTGACGCCCTCGACGACGAGCAGTCCCGTCTCGTCACAGAGGTCGAGGAAACGCGGGTGGAGCGGGTACCGCGAGGACCGAACGGTGTTGAACCCTGCTTCGGCGATGGTCTCGACGTCATTCTGCTGGACGCGGAGCGGTTCGGCGTGGCCCCAGTCGGGGTGGAACTCCTCACGGTTGACGCCGACGAGTTCTATCGGATCGCCGTTGAGCAGGACCTGGGTGCCCTCGACGTCGACCTCTCGAAACCCGATCCGTTCGCGCAGGTCGTCGCCGCCTGCGCCGTCGTTCGAAACTGCGACGACGAGGTCGTACAGTGTCGGGTCGTCGGGCGACCAGCGGTCGACGCCTTCGACGTCGAGTTCGAACCGCTCGCGGGCGGCGTTGAGTCCGCCCACCTCGACTTTCTCCGTCGCGGTCGTCCCGCCGACGGAGACGACGAGGTGCCCCTCGCTCGGCGTCGGGGAGACGTTGTGGAGGGTGACGTCCGCCTCGACCGTCGCGTCGTCCCCGTCGAGGTCGTAGCCGACGTCCAGGTCCGAGACCCAGATCCCGGATATCTCCGCGAGGACGACTTCGCGGTAGATCCCGCCGTGGGGGAACCAGTCGGTGCCCCCGTGCAACAGCGCTGCCTCGCTTCGACTGTTGTCGGCGCGGACGACCAGTTCGTGAGAGCCGGCGTCGAGATCCCGTACGTACGTCGAGAACGGCGTGTAGCCGCCGCCGTGAGAGAATATCTCTTCGCCGTCGAGGTAGACAGTCGCGTCGTGGCCGACGCCGTGGAACGTCAACGAGACAGCGGTCGCCTCTGGCAGGCTGAACGTCCGGCGATACCACGCCGGTCCGACGTAGTCGGCGTACTCGTCGAGTGCGTTCCACGAGCAGGGGACCGGTACGGTGTCCGCTTCCTCGCTCGGGAAAGACTGCCCGTAGCCCAGGTCGCGACCCTCGTCTTCGGGGTCGGTCAGAAACTCCCACTGTCCGTCCAGTGTCCGTCGTCGGCGCTGGGTCGACCGCTCGAACGTCCTGTCCATGGCCAGCGGGAGGATGCGACCCGGGTTAAAGGATCGGAAAGCGGTCTGTCGACGAGGTCACACACTCTTATGTGGGCGCCGAACTGACGCGAAACTGTCATGGACGGACCGCAACGACGGACGGGTCCAGAGTCAGCGGTGCCGACTGACGACACGGACTCGCCCGGACACCGACACGACCATCGTTCGGGTCCGGGGCGGCGTCGGTTCCTCGCACTGTTCGGGAGCGCAGCGGCGGTCGCGACCGCGGGTTGTGGCAACGATGGCAACGGGACCGCCCGTCAGACGGCGACGCTCCCCGACAGCGCGGCGACCGCGTGGACCCCCGTCGCGCCCAACAGTGTCGACATCGGTCGGACGGTGACCGAACACCCGCTGAAAGCCGTGGTCGGTGGGTACTTCCACGCGCCCGTGTTGCCGGTCGACGTGACGACCGGCGAGGGACTGACGAGTGGTCACATCTGGACAGTCACGGACGGTGAGGGCGAGCGCGAGCGCGAGATATCGGTGCCGTGTGTCGTCGCAGAGTACGAGGTCGAATCCGCCGACCGGGTGAGGCTCACGTTCGACGACCGGTTTGCCTACTGGAACGGCGAGTCACTCGACGGGCGGGCCTACTGGGTTCGCGACCGTGCCAGGTGGCTCGGCAACGGCGGCGCGTTCGAGGAGGGATCGTTCCCCGGCGAACTCCTGTCGGACACGGAGTACCGGTCGTTCTACAGCGGGGCCGCACCGAACCAGTTCGAGTCCGCCGTCGCGGCGCATCCGGGGATACCCCCGGTGCCGCCTTCGGTCACGGAACCGTGGATCGAGCGCTTCGAGAACGCGTCCACGGAGGACGAACTCGCCGACCGGTTCGCGGAGTACGTGGGTGGGAAAACCGGGATCGAGACGGTCGCCGAGGAGGGCTACGGGACCGGCCCCTATCGGGTGGCATCCCCCGACGACGTCCGACGGGAAGCTCGCGGGTCCGGTGGCGGGCTCGCCGTCAACGTCCAGGCGGTCTACGCGCGTCCGTGGTCGGCGTATCCGGGACCGACGCCGCTCGGCGGGCTCGAGGTCCTCGGGCCGACGGGTGGGTCGCCGGTTTCGGACCAGCGGTCGTTCGTCGGGAACGGCACGCTAGACGTCGGTTCGGGCGTGATTGCCGAGACGGGCGATTTCGATCCGTCCACCGTTGCCGAGGGGATCGAACAGGTCGCGACTTCCCCCTCCGGGAACGGGCTCCGCAGCGTGCTCGTGTTCGACTGGGGGAACGACCACCTCAGGCGGCTGTGGGTCAGGCGAGCACTCGTCGCCGCCGCACCGTTCGAGGGGATCGCCGACAACGTCGGTGGTGCGTCGGTCACGACGCCAACCTATCAGACGGGACTCCCGTCGCGTCTCGACGAGCGCGTCTTCGAACGGGAGTTTCTCGACTCTCTGGTCGAGTATCCGCTCGAAGCAGACCAGGAGACGGCTGGGACCTGGCTGGGCGAGGCGGGCTACGAGCGGGACGCGGACGGGTGGGTCGGCCCCGACGGCGACCGCCTCGAATTCGAGTTCCTCGCCCACCGCCAGCGCGACGAGACGGTCGCGACCTCGCTGGCGGCCGGGCTGGAGTCGTTCGGTGTGCCGGTCGAGGTGACGAGCGTCCCCAGCAGTGAATACGAATCGCGGCTGCTCGCCGGCGACTTCGACCTCGCTGTCAGCAACTCCGGGACCGGGTGGCGCCCGACCCGGTGTTACGGTGACTGGTTCGAGGCCGGCGTCTCCGGGCGCGCCGGGTGGCTCTCGACTGCAGTCCTGACCGCCGTCGGGAACCCGCTCGAATCCTGTTGGGAGAGCGAAGACGGCGGCGACCCGGTCGCATCGACACCGGCGACGGTCACGCTGCCGACCGACCCCGCTCTCGAGATCGACGGCGTCGATTACCCCGACGGCGGGACCGACTACCGGTGGTCCGGACGTGGCGAGGACCGCTCGGTCTGTGGAGCCGCGGGCCGCCTCTGGGAAGATACTGATACAGAGACCCACCGGGAGGCCGCACGGGTCTGTGCCCGGTGGTACAACTACGCGCTTCCCACCGTCCAGTTCGTCCAGGACCGCGTCGGTCTCTGGGCGGACACGGAGTCGTTCAGCGTCCCGGAACCGGACCACCCCTCGCTCTCAGTCTCCCGGCAGACGCCTGCGAGCCCACACCACTATCACCTGCTGGCCGGCACCATCCGTCCGGTCTGAACTCGATCGAGTCACCTGTTCGCCCGAGGTACATTCATCCGGGCAGATGGTTCCACAGGACTAATCAGGCTGCGACGACAGTTCGCCCGGACCGTGACGCCACCTCTTTTAGGACCCACCTCCCACAGGGGGTATGGAAAACCGCCTCAGTTACGTTACGGCGTTCGTCTACACGGCCGGCGTGCTCGTCACGGGGATGTGGATCGCGGAAGTACAGATCCCCGACCTCACCCCGTTCCGTATCGTCGCGCTCGTCCTCGTGGGGGCCGGCTGGTCGCTGTACTTCGGCTGGAAAGTCGGGCCCCGGATCGTCGACCTCGAGACCGAAGACGAAGAGGACGAGGACGACGACGGGGAGAAGGGACGCGAAGAGAGCGACCGGCTCGACCCAACGCAGGCCTGAACCCGGCCTGTTTGCTGCCGAGGTCCGCTCGGTGTGCCGGAGTGGTCGGAATTTCGGCGAGGCGCCTCTGTCAGTGAACAGTCAGTGACACGCCGTCGTCAGTGGACGGTCCGTTCGTCGCTGGTGTCTATCTCTTCGCGTGGTTCTGAGTTCCCCGACGAGGAGGTACCGGGGTCGTCCGCGGGCGTGGCCCACTCGACGGCGTTGGCGAGGACGTGCTGGATCTCGTCGTCGTGGTAGATCGGATACGTCTCGTGGCCCGGTCGGAAGTAGAATATCCGGCCGCTCCCCCGGCGGTAACAACAGCCCGACCGGAAGACCTCGCCGCCCTCGAACCAGGAGTTGAACACGAGCGCGTCCGGCTGGGGGACGTCGAAACGCTCGCCGTACATCTCGGCCTCGTCGAGTTCGATACAGTCGTCGACGCCCGCCGCGATCGGGTGGCCGGGTTCGACGACCCAGAGGCGTTCTCGCTCGGCGGCCTCGCGCCATTTCAGCCCGCAGGTCGTCCCCATCAACTCGCGGAAGATCTTCGAGAAGTGCCCGGAGTGGAGCACGAGCAGCCCCATTCCGTCGAGGACGTGCGATTTCACGCGCTCGACGACCTCGTCTTCGACCTGGTCGTGGGCGGCGTGGCCCCACCACGTCAGGACGTCCGTCTCCGCCAGCACGTCTTCGGTCAGGCCGTGCTCGGGTTCCTGGAGCGTCGCCGTTTCTGTCTCGAACCCGCGCGCTTCGAGCGCGTCGGCGATCGTCGCGTGGATACCGTCCGGGTACACCTCGGCGACGGTGTCGTTTTCCTGTTCGTGGACGAATTCGTTCCAGACCGTGACCCGTGTCATGCTCGTGGTGTCGACAGGCGAGGACATACTGGTTCGGCAACCGGCAAGACTGTGACTGGTCGGGGACCGGTGCAGTCCGGCACAGTCCAGCCGGGTCCGGTCCGGCCCGACCTGGCCCGGCGCGGCAACTTCCCGGCTTCCTGGCACAGGGCCGATTCTCACTTGGACACACTCGGCCCGGTATCTTTAACAGAGAGACGGTGACACGTCGGGGTATGTCGGACGATGACCGACTCCGTGACGTCGCTGACGACCGTGGGTTCAACATCGGCGCCGCCGTCGCCGCTTCCCCGCTCAGGACCGACGCGGGTTACAAGAAGACCCTTCGCAACGAGTTCAACTACGTGACCGCCGAGAACGCGCTCAAGATGGGGCCGCTCCGGCCGTCCCAGGACACCTACGACTTCGGCGACGCCGACGCCGTCGTCAACTACGCGCGCGAGCACGACCAGACGGTCCGCGGACACACGCTCGCCTGGCACAACCAGACCCCCGAGTGGTTCCAGGAGTGGGACCACACCCCCGGCCAGATCCGTGATTTCCTCCGGGACCACATCCACACGACAGCAGGACGCTACCGGAGCAAACTCGACACATGGGACGTCGTCAACGAGGCCGTCGCCGACGACGGCACCATGCGCGAGAACCTCTGGTACGAGGCACTCGGCGAGGAGTATCTCGACGACGTCTTCCACTTTGCCGACGAGGTCACCGGCGACGACACCGACCTCTACTACAACGACTACGGCGCCGACAGCGTCAACGTGAAGTCGGACGCCATCTACGACATGGTCGAGCGACTGCTAGACCGCGGCGTCCCCATCGACGGCGTCGGCCTCCAGATGCACGCACTCCACGCGAAGCCCGACCCCGAGCGCGTCGCCGACAACGTTCGTCGGTTCAAGGACCTGGGCCTGGAGGTCGAGATCACCGAGATGGACGTCGCCTACCTGCCGGACGACGACCCCGGGGACCAGGACGCTCGCTGGGAGAAACAGGCCGACTTCTACCGGGATATCACGGAGGTCTGTCTCGACGAGGGCGTCGATACGCTGGTCGTCTGGGGTGTCCGTGACTCGGACTCGTGGATCCCCAACTGGTTCGAGTCGCTCACCGACGACCCCCTGCTGTTCGACGGCGCCAACGACCCCAAGCCCTCGTATCACGCGATCAAGGACACGCTGGCGAACTACGAGGGGTAGCGAAGAGCAAGGACGCTACTCTACCTGAAAGAGCCGACCAGTACTTGACCTCAACTGCTGTCCACTCATCGATCTTGTTTCGTTCTATCGAAAACGTACGCCGAGCGAAGCGAGGCGTTTCGCCGTCAGAGCAAGCTCTGACGAGCCTCGCGTCGTTACACTCCGCGAGACACCGCCGGAGCCGTCGAAGACGGCGGAGGCGGCCTTTTTCACCCATGTTTTTGCCGCGAGTGGTACCCACAGCGAACGCAGTGAGCGAGGATACCCGAGCGGGAAAAAGATGGTACTACAGTTCGACGCGTTCGCCAGTCTCGGCGGATTCCTGGATAGCTTCGGTCACGCGCACGTCGAAGTGGCCGTGTTCGCCGTCGGGGCCGATCTCCCGGTCGGTGAGCAGACAGGTCGCGAAGTAGTCGAACTCCTCGACCATCTCCGGCGGTTCCTGGGCTTCGACGACCGTCTCGCCGTGGTCGCGCTCGATGGTGATACGGCGGTCGTCGTCGACGTTGAAGATCGGGTCGAAACGGATGCGTCCCTCGGTGCCGATGATCTCGAAGGTGTTGGTGCCGTAGACGCCGTAACTCGACGAACACTGTGCCTGCACGCCGCCGGGGAACTCCATCGTGAAGCTGGCGTGTTTGTCGACGCCGTCGAACTCCGGGGGGTCCTCGGTGATCGAAGCGTGGACGGCCTCCGGGTCGGCGTCGAGGACGAACCGCGCGGCGTTGAGCGGGTAGACGCCGACGTCCATCAGCGATCCACCGCCCGCGAGATCGGGGTCGAGGCGCCACTGGTCGGGGTCGCCGCCGCCGTAGAGCATGTTGAACGAGAACTCGCCTTTGACCTGCTGGGGCTCGCCGATGACGCCCGACCGGACGAGTTCGCGGGCCCACCGCACCGAGCGCGTGGTCTGCATGCGGTAGGCGGTCATCAGGTCGACGCCCGCCTCCTCACAGATTTCGACGATCTGTTTCGCGCGCTCGGCGGTCGCTTCGAGGGGTTTCTCACAGAGGACGTCTTTGCCGTATTCGGCGGCCGTCTCGACGTGGGGGAGATGCAAGGCGTTGGGCGTGACGATGTAGACGGCGTCGTAGGCGTCGACCGCCTCGCCGTCGGCATACTCGTCGTAGGTGAGCCCGTACTCGGCGTCTTTCTCCGCGGCGACCCGCTCGGCTTTCTCCTTGTCGCCGCTGATACAGACTGTCGTCTCGCAGTAGTCCGAGTCGGCGATGGCGGGGATGGCGACGTCCGGGCCGAACCAGCCCAGGCCGACCACCGCAAAGCGAACCGGTCCGCCGTCTACCTCGCGTGCCCAGTCTCGTTCGTCGAACCGCGTCGGGATATCCAGATCCATATCCGATAAAAGTGTGACGACCCCTCTTATAACGGGCGATTCCGGCGAACCGGAGGGGGAGTCACGCTCCCGTCCCTGGTCGGGAATCGCGGGCGTTCTACACGCCGTAGAGCTCTTTCGGCCGGTCGTAGGCGACGTGTTCGACGAGGTCGGCACCCACTTCCCGGGGTATCTGACCGCGGTCGACCTGGCGGCCGACGACGTTTGCCAGCGAGCGCCGGAACATCTCGAAGCGCGAGTCGAAGGAAAGCAGTTTCCGGGAGTCGCTGACCATCCCGGCGTGATTTGCCAGCAGGTCGACGGAACCGGCGTACTCGAGTTGATGGTCCATCCCGAACGGGCTGTCGTTGTACCACCACGCCGGCCCGACGCTGACGTTCGGGAATGCCCGCGCGATGGTCACGAGGGTCGGATAGTGGGTCGGGTCGACGCAGTATAGGACGACCTCGCCCTCGCCGTCGAAGCGATTGACGAAGTGACGCAGTCCCTCGGCGTAGTCGACGTCGCCCGTCGTGACCGTCCCGCCCGAGGCGGGGCCGAGTTCCTCGTAGAGCTCTTCGCGGTAGTTGCGTACGGGCCCCATGTGCAACTGGGTGACCCAACCCTTCTCGACGTTCAGTTCCGTGATGAACTCCAGAAGGAAGGCCTGGAAGTCCCGGATCTCGCGGTCGGTGAGGCGGTCGCCGGCGAGTCGCTTCTCGAAGACACGGCGCGCGCGTTCGTCGCTGACCGGCCGACTCACGGGCTCGCGAACACCGATATCACAGGCCACACAGCCCCGCTGGGCGAAGTAGTCGTGGGTACTCGCCAACCCGTCGAGAAACCCGTCGAACGTCCGGGCGTCACGGTCGACACGCTCGTCGAGAGCGGCGACGAAATCGACGAAATCCGCGAGGTGAACGTTCACCGCACGGTCGCCCCGCCAGGTCGGCCGGAGGTCGACTCCCTGGACTTCGTCGCGAGCGCGCTCGTGATACGAGAGGTCGTCGACGGGGTCGTCGGTGGTTCCGACCAGTTCGACGTTCATCTCCTCGAGCAGCGCCTGTGGTCGCATCTCGTCGCGCTGGAGCTGTTCGCGGCTTTCGGCCCAGATGGCGTCGGCCGTCTCGGCCGAGACTGGCTCGTCGATACCGAACCGGCGCTGCAGGTCGAGGTGGAGCCACTCGTAGACCGGGTTGCCCGCCATCTCGGGGACGACTTCGGCCAGCGCCGCCCACTTCTCGCGATTCGAGGCGTCGCCAGTGATCAGTTCCTCGTCGACGCCGCGCTTTCGCATCATCGACCAGACGTAGTGGTCGGTCGCGCCCTCGACCTGCCAGAGGTCACTCCAGCCCTCGTCTTCGACGATCTCCTCGATATCGGCGTGCGTGTGCGGGTCGACGACCGGTAACCCCGCGATGCGGTCGTAGAGGTCCCGGGCCGCGTCCGTCTCGAGCAGGTAGTCCTCGTCCAGGAAGCTCATGTCGGTCTGGCTTTCCGGCGAGTCTCCCCTAAAGCTACCGTGTCACCAGCCACAGGTTCGTCGGGAGCCAGTCGACGGTCTCAACCGGTCCGTTCGGGGGTGTCGGGTGGTGCCCGTGTCGCGACACCGATACGACCGTCCGCACTGACCGTCACGAGGTGGTCCTGGTACCGGAATTCGACGAGACGGGCGCCCGACGTGTCGGTCCCCGCTGTCGATCCCCAGCCGAAGGTGTCTTCGATCGTTTCTACGTCGACGCTGTCGTACAGTGGCGGTTCGAGTGTCATCGGCGAGACGCTCGTCGCTTCGGCGACGGCGTGGACGACCGCTGTCGTCAGGTCCCCTGGTCCATGCGGGTCGTACGACCGTTCGGTAACCTGCCGCCAGCGACCGTCTGTCTCGCCCGGACGATCCCCCTCGATCCCACCGGAATCGGTCGGTTTCGTCATCGTTGTTCCCCGATTTCTCGCTGTTCGTCGGCTCACTGGGTCGATATCGCGAACCGACGTGGTATGCCAAGAGACCACAGGCTGTAAAGTACTTTGGGGTGGACCGGGCGAGCAGTCACCCTGCGACCGGGGGGCCGGCGTAACTCTGTCATAATCGACGAATTCCGTATATTTGCGGGGTTGTTCTTCAGGACGAAACTATGTGTGTCATTCGTACGCGTACTTGACTTCGACGACGTTGACGCGGTTACGGAGTGCGGGGAGTAGTTTTTCCTCGATGCGCCGGTCGTCGAGACGCTCTTTGGGGCCCGAGACCGAGATTGCCCCTTTGACAGCGTCGTCGACCAGTATCGGGACTGCGACAGACCGGATGCCCGCACGACGCTCCTCGTCTTCGAGGGCGTACCCGCGGTCGCGAACCCGGGCCAGTTCTTCGGCGAGCTCGTCCCGGTCGGTGATGGTGTTTTGCTGCCTGTCTGGGAGGCCGTGGGCCTCGATGATACGCTCGACGTAGTCCTCGGGGAGATGCGCCAGGATCGACTTCCCGAGCGCTGTCCAGTGCATGTTGGTGAACTCACCGATCGGCGCGTTGTCGTACACCGCCTCGGTCCCCTCGTCCTGGTGGAGGATGACGCGTTTTCCCTCCTCCTCGACGCCGAGATTGGCGACCTCCCCGGTTTCCTCGGCGAGTGCCTCGACCTCTGGACGCGTGATCTCGTAGACGTTCGACCGCTGGCGCACTTCGACACCGTCCCGCAAGAACCTGTAGCCGAGGCGGTACCCCTCGTCTTCCCCGACCGCGTATCCGACACTCTCTAGCGTCTTGAGGTGGACGTGTGCCGTACTCGTCGAGACGTCGAGCGCCTCCGCTACCTCCTCTATCCGCACAGGGCCACGCTCTCGCAGAACGCTCACCACGTCGAAGGCCCGTTCGACTGAACTGACCCGCTTGCCCCCCTCCCCTGTGTCGCTGATTCCCATATCGTCCGTTACGGCCTCGAACACATAAGATCTACTAATGGTGGAGTCGATATACTGAATTACAATCGTAGTTCTGTAATCAATATCCCTGTCGCCGTGACCCAGTGAACCGGTCACATGCCGAGATGATGTCGAATATTGACCACTCTGGGGTTCCGTGATGAAAATTCGTCCAGGATAATAGTTCCACTATGCGTGGAAAACATCTCCAACGTGTGTGATCGTTCGTTTGGAACCTCGAGCTGTCGTGGTGGGCGGCTTCCCCGGACCTGGCGGTGCCGTCGCCGAGGATTCCACGTCGGTCGACAAAACAGGCCGAGGACAGTCACGCTCCGGCGCCGTTCGGTAGAACGCCGTTCTCCGGAAGAGTAGATTTTCTCGTATAAGCTACACGCTGTTCTCTTCAGTCGTTGACTTGTTCTGCTCGCATAGCCTTGAGCATCCCACGGAGGTAGCCGACTGTGAAGGCCCGCCCGCGGTGTTCCCAGTCGGTATCGTCCTCGAGGTGGGGGGTGTGGTCGGGGATCATCATCCCGGAGAATCCGACTTCGTCGAGGAGTGTGAGGATCTCGTACTCGTCGTAGTTGCCCGCGTCGACGAAGTCCTCTTTGAACGTCGGGACGGTTCCGGAGACGTCACGGAAGTGGACGTAACAGATCTCGTCGCGCTCGCCGAAGTAGCGAATCACCTCTTCGAGGGGCTCACCCATCTCCGACCAGCAGCCCAGACACAGATCCAGGGCGTGGTAGTCGCTCTCGCGGTAGTTCATCGCCCGCTTGAAGTTCTCGAAGTTCCGGAACAGTTGCGGGACGCCGCCGAGTCGCTCCATCGGCGGGTCACTCGGGTGGAGACACAGCGTGACGCCCGCCTCCTCGGCGACTGGAAGGATCTCGTCGAGCCAGTACTCGTAGTTCTCCCAGAGTTCCGCCTCGGAGTACTCCCGGCCGTGGGTCAACGTCTCGATATCGGCGGCCTCGGCGTCGAACGAGGAGACACGAGCGCCACCCCTGACCGTCTCGTGGCCGGTCCGCCAGACGCCGGCGGGCGCCCAGTGGTAGCCGAACACGGGGATGCCGGCCTCACCCATGTGGCGGATCGTCCGCTTCATCTTCGCGAGTTGCTCCTCGCGCTTCGGGCCGTTCAGCATCACGTCCTCGTAGAAGGAGACGGGGACGTTCTCGATAGCGTTGAGACGCAATCCCTCGGCTTCGACGCGCTCGCGGAGCGCCCGGAGGTTCTCGGTCGACCACTCGCCGTCTCCCTCCAGGGGCATCCGCTCGTCGTCCGGCATGTGTTCGTAGTCCGGGTCGTCGTACTGGTACATGTTGAGCAGAATATCTTCACAGCCGAGCTGGCTGATGTACCTGAGCCGCTCCGGCGCGGGATCCATGAACTGTCCCGCCCCCACGCGCATCGGTAGCTCCTCGAATACGTCACTGGCGGCTGCCTCGGTGCCCTCGTGAATCATATACCGCCCCTGTCGAGGGCACCCGGTTTAACAGTTGCCGCCTCGCCGCGAAACCTAAGTTGAAGACACCACGGCCCGTCCCTGTGTTCATGCCACCACGACACGACGCGGCGCGGTCGGCCGATAGACGGCGACTCCCGACAGCGACCGCTATCGAACAGTCTACGGAGGCCCGCTGATGGTCGAGTTCGCCGTCAACACCGGCATCGTCGCACCCGACGCCCCGGTCCCCGACGGGATCGCCAAAGCGACCGACCTCGGGGTCGGTGCCGTCGAGTTCTTCGACCTCGCGACGGCCGACCCGGACGCCGTTCGCGAGGCCTGTGACGAACACGGCGTCGAGGTCGCTGCCGTGCTCGGTTCGGGTGACGCCGCGAACATCGACGACCGCGACGCACCGGCCGCGGTCAACCCCTACGACCACGACGCGGTCGTCGCGGCGCTCGAAGACGCACTCGAGGATGCCGCGGCCGTCGACGCGGCGAATCTCATCCTCACTGTCGGTCCCGACCAGGGCGGGTTCGACCGGGCGACACAGCGGCGCGCGCTCGAGCGCGTGCTTCGTGCCGTGGCGCCAGCCGCCGAGGACGCCGGCGTCACCATCGCCATCGAACCGCTCAACACGCTCGTCGACCACCCCGGCTACTTCCTCGCTTCCTCCCGGGACGCGTTCGACATCGTCCGCGCGGTCGACAGTGACCGCGTGACCGTGCTGTTCGACGCCTACCACCAGCAGATCACCGAGGGCGACGTGATCCGGAACCTGACCGAGAACGTCGACGACGTCGGGCACGTCCACGTCGCCGACAACCCCGGACGATACGAACCGGGATCGGGTGAGATGGCCTACGCCAACATCCTCGACGCGCTCGACGACGCCGGCTACGACGGCTACGTCGGCATGGAGTTCTTCGAGACCAGCGAGGGGACGACGATGGACGATGCGGTCCGCGACACGCTCGACCTCGCCTGACCGCCGCCGAGTCGGCCCGCACTCGAACGGAACTCTCTCCGAACCTCGACAGTTACTTTTCGCCCCCGCTCGCGGTGTCACACCATGGAACGAAACCGTCCCGGTCCCCTGGCCCTCGTGGTCGCTCTCCCCTCTCGCGTCTCCGCTCCTGTCTCGCGTTCGCTCACTGTCCTGGGTGCTGCTCTCGGCGTCGTTCTCGTCGCCGCCGGCGCCGTCCTCGGGTGGGCCGAACCCGCCTGGAGCGAACCCGGTTATCGACACGCTGCCTACCTCGCCGTCTCGGGGCTCCCGGTCGCGATTCTCTTCCTCGTCGGACTCCGACCGTCCCGGCGAACCTGTCTCGCCGCGCTGACGGGTGGACTCGCCGTCGCGCTCGCGGCGAAAGGCAGTGTCTGGAGTGCCGGACGTATCGCGACGTTCCTCGGTGGTACTGCTATCGTACTCTCGGCCGGCGTCGGCTACGTCTGCGGCCCGCGGTTCGACCTGCGAGCCGTCGAGGTCGGGCGCCCGTCCCCGCCGGTCGACGGGTGGCTGGCGCTTTTCGGTGCGCTCGCACTCGCCGGCCTCACTGCGGCCGTCGCCACTGCTTCGGCCGACGGCGTCCTCAACGTGGTCGCGGGGCTCGTCCTCGCGGCGACCGTCTTCGCGCTCGGCGCGGCCGTCGCACTCTACCGCTGGGGGCCGGACCTCCGGGTCGCCGTCCTGGGCTTTCCAGTCGTGTTGCCCGCGCTGTTGCTCGCCGCTCCGCTCGCCCGACTGCTGGACCCGGTCGCGGGCTTTCTCGTCGCCGCACTGGCGGTCGGTATCACCTGTCTCCTCGGTTTCGGCCTCACGTTCGCCGCCGACGCGTCGTACGTCGGGTCGCTCGTCGGCCCGGCAGTCGCGCTTCGCCACGACCAGGGGCGCCGGCTCTCGCATCTCCGGACGCTCCCGGCCGCGTGCGTCACGGCGGGACTGTCGCTCGTCCTCGTCGCCGGACTGCTCCCGTGGCACGCTGCCGTGTTTCGACTCGGCGGTCCGTCCCCGCTCCCCGAGGCCGGCGTCGCCGTTCCCGGCTACTACCTCGTGTTGGGCCTGGCGACGGCCGCACTGCTGGTGACGGTCGTCCGGTTGACGGTGCCGTCGATGCGCGTCGTCGTCGCCCTCGGACTCCTCGTCGCGGTCTTCGCGACCGGCCAGCGCCCCCTCGACGGCGGACGGCTGGTCGCGACACTCGGCGGCGTGCTGGTCGCTGTCGGCGGTCTCGTGGCCGACGCCTACGGTCGCGACCTCGGGCTGGGTGCGCTCGTGCCGGGTCTCCCGTCCGCGCCGACGGAGGGGTGGATCGCCGTCGTCGGGTGGCTGCTCGCCGTCGGGTCGCTACCGGTCTTCCGAACGGTCCTCAGTACCTCGACCGCTCTCGTCCGGGACCCGTTCGTCCGCCGGGGCCCCGTCGGCGTCTTCATGCTGGCCGTCGGAGCGGCCGACCGCTCGCTCGGGGGTGCCGTCCTCCTCGTCGCCGCCCTCGTCTTCGTGGGGGCGGTCGTCTGTCTCTACCTGTGGGACACGGACGTCGGTGTCGCACTCGCGCTCTTCGGGGTCGTTGTCGGCGGCTGGTGTGGCGCGCTCCTCGTCGACCCCGGACTGCTCACAGCACACGGACTCCTCGTGATTCGTCTCACCGCTGTCGGTGCTGGCGTCCTCGTCGCCGCCGGGGTGCTCTCGCTCGTCGGGGAGTTCTCCAGCGGATAGCGTGAACCCGTATCGACCAGTTCCGTTCGTTCTGTACCCGAACGGTTCCGCTTTCCCAGTCCTTATTTTCGGGCGCTCGAAGGCGTCAGTGATGACAGTTCCAGCGACGCAGGCCGAGCAGCCGATAGACCCCTCCGATACGACCATCGCCTACGTCGGTGGCGGGAGCCGTCAGTGGGCGCCCAACCTCATCCGCGACCTCGCGCTCTCGGAGTTCGACGGCCACGTCCGCCTCTACGACACGAACGACGAGGCCGCCGAACTGAACGCCGAGTTCGGCAACTGGGTACAGGAAGACCCCGACGCCACGGCGGAGTGGTCCTACGAGGCCGTCGAGGAACTCGGTGACGCCCTCGCCGGCGCGAACGTCGTCATCCTCTCGACGCAGTACGACCCCCGGGACACGTTCGTCCACGACCTTCGCATCCCCCGGGAGTACGGCATCTACGGGGCCGTCTCGGCAACCATCGGCCCGGGTGGTATCTTCCGTGCGATGCGGACGATCCCGGTCTTTCGCCGGTTCGCCGCGGCCATCCGCGAGCACTGCCCCGACGCCTGGGTGTTCAACTACACCAACCCCGTCCACTTCGTGACGCGCGCGCTCTACGACGAGTACCCCGACATCAACGCGCTCGGCCTCTGTCACGAGGTGCTGGGCACGCGCTGGCACCTCGCGATGCTCGCCCGCGAGGAACTGGGCATGGACGCCGAACGCGACGACATCTCTGTCAACGTCAAGGGTATCAACCACTTCACGTGGGTCGACGAGGCCTACTGCAAGGGTGTCGACCTGTGGCCGCTTCTGGAGGAACTGAAAGACGGTGAACGCGCGACGAAGACCTTCGACTGGGAGGACCTGGCCGAGGAGAGCGTCTTCACCGACAACTGGCAGGTCACCTGGGAACTGTTCCGCCGCCACGGGATTCTCCCCGCAGCCGGCGACCGCCACCTCGTCGAGTACGCGACCACGTTCCTCTCCGGCGGTCAGGAGACGCTGAATCGCTGGGGGGTCAAGCGCACCGATGCCGACTACCGTGCGAAACACTGGACACCCGCCGAGTCCGACCAGACCACGAACGTCGAGGGGTGGCTCTCGGGCGAGCGCGAGTTCGAACTCGAGGCCTCCGGCGAGGAGTTCCTCCCCATCCTCGAAGCACTCGCCGGCGAGGACACCCACGTTACGAACGTCAACCTCCCCAACCAGGGCCAGGTCGGCGATATCGAACAGGGGCCGATCGTCGAGACGAACGCCGTCGTCCGCGCCGGGAACGTCAAACCGGTCTCCGCGGGCGGGTTCCCCAGACCGGTCCGCCGGCTGGTCCGTGGCCACGTAGATACCATCGAGACGGTCATCGAGGCCGGACGGACGGGTGACCTGGACCTCGCGTTCGAGGGCTTTTCCACGGACAACCAGGTCCAGACGCTCTCGCCCGACGACCAGGCCGACCTGTTCGGCGAACTCGTCGCCGCCGAAGAACAGTTCCTGTCTGACTGGAACCTCGACGACGCGCGCGTGCTCGACGAGGCCTCGACCTACCCCGAGTAACTGACGTTCAGTCGTCCATCGGAACTCTACCCTCGTCGTCGGGAATCTCGGCGTGGTCGTAGAAGAACTCACAGAGTCGATCGCGCCAGATGCCAGCGTGTGCGACCTGTTCGTCAAGTCGCTCGGCGACGTGGCGGTACCGCTCGTGGTCTATCTCTCCCTCCAGCGTGGCCCATGTGTCGCGCATCGCTTCCGCCTCTTCGACGCCCGCGTGCGTGTTGTCGTACAACGTCTGGACGACGGTCCGTCCGTCGTCGAGTTCCTCGTCCCACGAGAGGTGATGGAAAAAGAGCAGCAACTCTTTCGGGCAGGTCTCGGGGTCGTCGTAGCGGTCGGCCCAGTAGTCGGTGTACTGCTGGCTGTAGCCGTTGCCCCGGGAGTTGCGGTCCTTGCCGATGCCGTCGGCGGTCGCGCCGGTGTAGCCCGGCCACTCCTCGGGCCCAGGGTCGTAGTGATTTTCGAGGTAGGCGCTCCCGTTGTACATCATGTGCATCAGGCCGATGCCACCCGTCGAGTAGTCGATGACCGCCGGCCACGAGCGATGGAGGACGTCGGTCACCGTCTCGACTACGTCCGGGTCGCCGCCGAACGTCTGGCGGACCCACTCGTCGGTGATCTCGTCGGTTTCGAGGTCGGGGTCCCAGGCGAGGCGACCGTAGCCGTAGAGGTTGGCCTGCGCGAGGTAGTGACCGGTCCAGTTTCGGTCCTCGCCAGGGCCGCCGACGCCAGCCATCCCGGTTCCCTCCTCGCGGAAGAGGTCCTTGACGTTTCGGCCGTGGCCCTCGGGGTCGGTGTCGAACTCGAGGACCTCCTTCCACATCGGGACGTGGTAGCAGGCGTGGACGTGCTGGCCGGTGTACTCGCCGGTGATCTGGAGTTCGAGTCCCAGGTCGGTCTCGGGCATCTGGCCGAACACCGGCGAAACGGGTTCGCGGGGCTGGAAGTCGATGGGGCCGTTCTTGACCTGGACGGTGACGTTGTCGTGGAACTCGCCGTCCAGCGGCTCGAAGGTGTCGTACTGCTGGACGGCGCGGTCCTTGTGGGAGCCGTAGACGAACGCGCGCCACCAGACGCGGCCCCCGTGCGGTGCCAGCGCCTCCGCCAGCACGTTCGCGCCGTCGACGTGGTCGGCGTCGTAGTTGTAGGGGCCGGGCTGGCCCTCGGAGTCGGCCTTGACGAGGAAGCCGCCGAAGTCCGGGATCAGGTCGTAGATCTCGTCGGCCTTGTCGGCCCACCACTGCGCGACCTCGGGGTCGTTGGGGTCCGACGTGTCGAGATCGCCGACCCTCTCGGGCGCGCCGAAGTTCACGGAGAGGTACAGCGTGACCCCGTAGCGCCGCAGCAGCGACGCCAGCCCGGTCAGCTTCTCCAGGTAGCGGGTTTCGAGCAGTTGCCACCCCTCCAGGTCGTCCATCGCTTCGTTGGCGCTGTCGCGGCCGGGGATCTGCGTGTTGACGTTGTTGACGACGATGCCGTTGATGCCGACCGACGCCAGCAGGCGAGCGTAGTCGCGATACCGCTCGCGCAGATCCGGCAGTTGCTCGAAGTCGAAGATGGACTGGCCGGCATAGCCCCGCTCCACAGACCCGCGGAAGGGGTTGTCCCAGTGGTTGACGATCCGGTCGGGCGTCGCCGGCTCCTCGACGAGGTCGACGTCTTCGAGCGGCTCGTGAGTGGCCATCAACCGCAGCAGGTGGAAGGTACCGTAGACGAGGCCGCTGTCCGAAGACGCCGAGACGACGAGCGTGTCGACTCCCTCCCACTCGCCGGTCGTGATGACGTAGCCGTCCTCGGCGAGGTCGGCGACGCGGTCCTCGTCGACGGCCTGGGCGACGACGTCCATGTCGCCTGGCGTCCCGACGGCGAGGAAGCCGTCGACGGTGCGGGGCGGGTGTTGCCAGAGGTGTGGGTCCCGGCCCAGCAGCCCGGAGAGCCCGCGCCGGAGCTCGTCGCGGACGGCGCCAAGCTCACGGGACCCTTCCGAGACGTAGGCGTGGGAACACAGCCGCCGGTACGATTCACGAAGGTCCCCCTCGGGAACCGCCTCGTACCGCAGCCAGCAGTCGTCGTATGCGTGCATACGCTACGTCGATCCGCGGCGGTGACCAAAACGCTGACGACGCGGTGCCGTCCGTCACCCTCGGCGGGTGCCCACGTCGTCCTGCGATACCGAAGACAAACCTTTTCAGTGACGTATCCTACGGATTAGCATATGCCTGACAGAGAGCGACAAGATCGGAACAGAAGTGCAAGCGACCGGTTCTCGCTGCATCGCCGTCCGTTCATGGGTGGGCTGGCGGGACTCGGCGCGGCGGGCGTCGCCGGCGCGGCGGGCGTCGCCGGCGCGGCGAGCGCACAGGAAGACGACAGCTACTACTCGACGCTGGTGTCGGACCTGACTGAGATGGGGCTGCCGGAGCCGTCGTTCGTCTACGCCGACAACGAGAGCGACACCTGGGACACCTACCAGTTCGGCGGGACCGACGACTTCGCCGAGGTCACAGACCTGGACCTCGGTGATGTCCCCTTCACGCAGGGCTCGCGAGTAAACCTGAACGGGGACGCGGAGAACAACTACGACGTCAACCTCCGTGCCGACGTCAGCGACTCGGCCGTGGCCGAGGGCGACGTGCTGCTCGGCGTTGCCTACTTGCGCGGGCCCGACGGGGACGCACAGGCCACCTACGCCGCACAGGAGAACGCCAGCAGCGGGTTCAACAACTGGGCGAGTTTCACTCAGCCGTCGGTCGGCTCCGAGTGGGAACGGTACTACTTCCCCATCGAGTTCGGGGCCGGCGACGACGCCGGCAACTGGTGGACCGAGTTCTGGCTCGCCTACGGCGACCAGACTATCGACATCGGTGGGCTCGCGTTGCTCGACTACTCCGAGACCGACGTGGCTGTCGGGGATCTGCCCTCCGGCGCGGCCAGTCAGGCCCAGGCCGGTGGCGGCAGTGACTCTGGCGGGAGCAACGAGGGCCCCGACGCCTGGCCCGAGGTCGACGACGCCTACTACTCGTCGCTGGTCGACGAACTCGACGGCATGGACCTGGGTCCCGGAGAGTTCGTCTACGCCGACAACCCGGCGGATACACTGTCGTCCTACGCCCTCGGCGGGACGACCAGCGCCGCCGAGCAGTCGGCGCTCGACGTCTCCGGCGAGGAAGTGCCGTTCGACACCGCGGCGCGACTGGATGTCACCGAGGAAGTCGAGAACAACTACAGCGTCAACTTCCTGGGGACCGTCTCGGACCGCGCGGTCCAGTCCGGTGACGTGTTGCTCGGCGTCGCCTACCTGCGCACGCCAGACGAGGAGGACGCCCAGGTCACCTACAAGGCCAGCGAGACGAACAACGTCGCCCAGAACTACGTGACCAAGGGCGCGCCGTCGGTCGGCAGCGAGTGGGAGCGCTACTACTTCCCCATCGAGTTCGGCGTCGACGGCGCCGCCGGCGACTGGTGGACGGAGATCTGGCTCGGCGCGCAGATCCAGACCGTCGACATCGGTGGCGTCGCGCTGATCGACTTCGGCGGCAACAACGACGTCGGCGACCTCCCCGTCTGGGAGGAGTCCCCCGCGGAGAACTGGGAGGAGCAGGCCGACCAGCGCATCCAGGAGAACCGCACTTCCGAGATGACCGTCACCGCCGTCGACGAGAACGGCGACCCGCTGGAGGGCGCCGACGTCTCCGTCTCGATGGTCGAACACGAGTTCAAGTTCGGGACCATCGTCAACGCGCCCCACCTCGTCGAGAACACCGAGGAGGGCGACCCCTACCGTGAGTACCGCAAGGAGCTGTTCAACACGGGCGTCCTGGAGAACTACCACAAGTGGGGCTTCTGGGAGGGCGGTCAGGAGACCGCCGACGCCGCTGTCGAGTGGATGGAGGAACAGGACTGGTACATCCGCGGCCACGTCGCCCTGTGGGGCGACATCAGCAACGCCGCCGTTCCGGACGACGTGGTCGACGCGATGGGCTGGGACAGCGACGCCGGCGAGGTCGTCCCCAGCGAGGCCGACTCCGACTACGTCCGTCAGGAGACCACCGCCCACGTCGAGGACATCATCGACTACTACGGCGACCGCGTCGACGAGTGGGAGATCATCAACGAGCTCACGAACGTGCCCTCGTTCATGCGGGCGATCTACGGCGACGACGTCAACCCCGTCGAGGCGCCGATCCTCGGCGACTGGTTCTCGACCGCCCGCGAGGCCGGTCCCGACGGCCAGCCGCTGGGCATCAACGACTACAACACGCTGGTCGGACCGTTCAGCGGCACCCGCGACCAGTACGAGACGCAGATCCAGTACATCAACGGCACCGACGCCGGGCTGGACTTCGCCGGCCTGCAGAGCCACTTCAGCCAGAGCTCTGCGCTGCTGCCGAGCGAGGTCATGGCGGGGCTGGACCGCTACGCCGACGACGACGTCCGCCTGCGGATCACCGAACTCGACATGGCCGACGACACGTGGGCCGAGGAGGACAAAGCGGAGTTCTTCTACCAGTTCCTGAAGACGGTGTACAGCCACCCGGCCGTCGACCAGTTCCTCGTGTGGGGCATCAACGACGAACTCCACTGGCGCGACGACGCGGCGTTCTTCGCGGCCGGCTGGGAGGAGAAGCCCTCCCTGGAGCGGTACCGCGACCTCGTGTTCGACCAGTGGTGGACCGAGGCCTCGGGCACCACCGACGCCGACGGCCAGTTCGCGACGACCGGCCACCACGGCGACTACGAGGTCACCGTCTCGGCCGACGGCGCGGAGACGACGGCGACCGCGACGCTCACCGACGGCGGCAGCAGCGTCGAGGTGCAGGTCGGCGGCGACGGCAGCGGGACCGCTACCGACGGCGAGACGGACGACACCGATAGCAGCATGGGTGGCACCGACACTGACACTGGCATGGGTGGGACCGCCACCGACTCCGGAATGAACGGCGACGCCGGCACTGACTCCGGGATGGGCGGCGACGCCGGCACGGACGCCGAGACGACCTCCGGTAGCGGACCGGGGCTGGGCGTCGTGACGGCGCTCGCCGGGCTCGCCGGCGCCGGCGCGCTCTCGCGGTTCGGCGGCGACGAGGACGACTCCGACGCCTGACGCCGGGTCGAAGCCGCGACCGGCGGACGGTCGGTTCCCTCGCGACGTTCGCGCGCTTTCTTCCGACGGACCGCCACGCTTTTTGTGACCGTTTCACACCCTACGAGGTATGGCCGACGAGAGCGGAGCCGACGAGGACCGGGGCCCCACGATCGCCCGCAGACCACTTTTGGGCGCGCTGGCGGCGCTGGGAGTCGCCGGCTGCCAGGGTGAGGACGCGGCGACCGACGACGGGACGGCGACCAGCGACGGCACGGATACCGGGGACTCAACCGCGTCAGCGACAGCGGCGCCGACCGAGACGGAGACGGCGGCCGACCCCGAACCGGAGCCGACGGCGACCGAGGGCGCGGCGGACTGGGAGGCCGCCGCCGAGGAACGTATCCGGGAACATCGGACCAGCGACCTGACCGTCGAGGTCGTCGACGCCGACGGTGGGGCCGTCAAGGGCGCAGCGGTTTCGGTCTCCCAGCAGGACCACGCGTTCGGCTTCGGCACCGCGGTCGGCGCCGACCACCTGCTCAACGAGACCGATCCCGGTGACCCCTACCGCGAGTACGTCACCGACCTGTTCAACCTCGCAGTGCTCGGCAACCACCACAAGTGGCGCTTCTTCGAGGAGAACCGGGAGATCGCCGACGGCGCGACCGACTGGCTCCTGGATCAGGGGCTGGACCTGCGAGGCCACGTCTGCCTGTGGGCGAACGTCAGCGCCTGGGCGGTGCCCCCGGACGTCGTCAGTGCGATGGGCGTCGAGTGGGAGGCAAACGGCGTCACCGACCCCGAACTCGACCCCGAGTACGTCGAGCAGCGCACGAAGGAACACGTCCGGGAGATAATCGAGTACTACGGCGACGACATCACCGAGTGGGAGGTCGTCAACGAACTCGTCCACAAGCCGGGCTTCGTCAAGGCGGTCAACGGCGTCCGCGGCGACGACAGCACGACCCTTCAGGACGTCGAGCCGGTCGCGGCGCCGATACTCGGCGAGTGGTACGATATCGCCCGCGACGCCGCCCCCGAGGGCACGACACTGGCCGTCAACGACTACGACACGCTGTCCGGCCCCAACGCGGGAACCCGGGACCGCTACGAGCGACAGATCGAGTACCTGACCCGCCGGGAGGCCGGCCTCGACAGCGTCGGGATGCAGTGTCACTTCACCGAGTTCACGACGCTCACACCCGAGGAGACCATGGCGGGGCTTGACCGCTACGCCGAGAACGACGTTCGGCTCCGCATTACGGAGTTCGACATGGCCGACGACAACTGGGACGAGTCCGACAAGGCCGACTTTTTCTACCAGTTCCTCAAGACGGTGTACAGCCACCCCGCCGTCGACGACTTCCTCGTCTGGGGGATCAACGACGAGTACCACTGGCGCGACGACGCCCCGTTCTTCGCGGCGGGTTGGGAGGCCAAGCCCGCGCTCGACCGCTATCGCGACCTCGTCTTCGACGAGTGGTGGACCGAAGCTTCGGGTACCACCGACGCCGACGGGCGGTTCGCCACCATCGGCCACCACGGCGACTACGAGGTGACCGCGACCGTCGCCGGTCAGGCGGTCACGCAGACCGTCACGCTCTCCGAGGGCGGCGCCACTGTCGAACTCTCGCCCGCGTAGGTCGCCGCATCGCTACGGTGGGCATCCGAGAGGCGCGCCAGCGTCCGAGACACCGACGGTCGCAGAGTATCAGCATTTATTGTGTTGGGGCGTGTCGCGAAGAAAATCCTTATCACACAGAATACACCTCCATCTAACCAGATCGATGCCAGATTCAAACGGTGGCGGAGACGGGGAACGGACGGACGATATCGCGCTTGCGCGGCGGTCACTGCTGGGTGCGCTGGCGGCGGCCGGCGTCGCGGGCTGTGCGAGCGACAGCGGCGGCTCGGAGACGGCCGACCCGACCGAGACGGCGGAGCCGACGCCGACGGCGACGGCCCACCCGGACGGAACGCCGGCGGACGTGCCCTCGGGGTGGGGAGAGACGCGCGACCCCTACTACGGCCAGTTGGCCAACGAACTGAACAGCGACCACGGGCTCCCGGGTGGGGAGTTCGTCTACGCCGCCGACGAGACCGAGGCGATGTCCGGCTTCAGTATCGCCTCGGAGGTCGGGTCCGCGACGGGCATCGACGTCGGTGACGACGTGCCCTTCTCGACGGCGCTACGGGTCGAGGTCGCCGAGGAGACCGAGAACCCCTGGGACGTGACGATGATCGGAACCGTCGAGGACCGCCCGGTCGCCGAGGGCGACGTGCTGTTAGGTATCGTCTACCTCCGCGGCCCCGACGAAAGCGAGACCGAGCCGACGCTGCAGTTCGTCTCCAAGGACGACGACCACCCCTCCTCGAACATGGTCCGTGGGGTCAGCCGCGCGACGCCGCCCGGCGAGTGGGTGCGGTACTACGTCCCGATCCAGTACGACTACGACGCCGACGCCGGTACCTGGCGCACGGAACTGTTCCTCGGGTTCGGCCCGCAGACGGTCGACGTCGGCGGGATCGCGCTCGTCGACTTCGACCAGAACATCCTGCTGGAGAACCTGCCGTCCGGCCCCGCGAGCGACCCCAGCGAGAACGAGTCGGGCACCGACGACTGGGAGGCCGCCGCCGAGGAGCGGATCGCCGAACACCGGACGAGCGAGTTGGACATTCAGGTGACCGACGCCGACGGCGACCCCGTGGCGGCGACCGACATCTCCGTCTCGATGGTCGAACACGACTTTGGCTTCGGCACCGCGGTCAACGCCGACCACCTGCTCAACGAGACCGATCAGGGCGACCCCTACCGACGGAACATCTCCGAGCTGTTCAACACCGGCGTCCTCGAGAACCACCACAAGTGGCGCTTCTTCGAGGAGAGTCAAGACCTCTCGGACGGCGCCACCCAGTGGCTGCGCGGCGAGGGCATGGACGTCCGCGGGCACGTCTGTCTGTACAACGACATCGAGTCGTGGGCCGTGCCGTCGGACGTGGTACGGGCGATGGGCGTCGAGTGGGAAGACAACGGCGTCACCGACCCCGAACTCGACCCCGAGTACGTCGAGCGCCGCACCAAGGAACACCTCCGGGAGATAATCGAGTACTACGGCGACGACATCGACGAGTGGGACGTCGTCAACGAACTCACCAAGGCCGCCCGCTTCATCAAGGCCATCAACGGCGTCGCCGGCACCGACGAGACCGAACTCGACGATGTCGACCCGCTACAGTCCGAGACGCTGGGCGAGTGGTTCGACATCGCCCGCGACGCCGCCCCTGAGGGCACGACACTGGCCGTCAACGACTACAACGTCCTCGCCGGCCCCTACGATGACACCCGCGACGACTACGAAACGCAGATCGAGTTCCTCGCCGAGCGGGAGGCCGGCCTCGACAGCGTCGGCCTGCAGTGTCACTTCAGCCAGAGCGGCGCGCTCACCCCCGAAGAGACGCTCTCGGCGCTCGACCGCTACGCCGAGAACGACGTCCGCCTCCGCATTACGGAGTTCGACATGGCCGACAGCGCCTGGGGTCAGGAGGACCGCGCCGACTTCCTCTACCAATTCCTCAAGACGGTGTACAGCCACCCCGCCGTCGACGACTTCCTCGTCTGGGGGATCGACGACGGCACCCACTGGCAGGACGACGCACCCTTCTACACCACCAACTGGGAGGCCAAGCCCCCGCTCGACGCCTACCGGAGTCTCGTCTTCGGCGAGTGGTGGACCGAGAGATCCGGCACTACCGACGCCGACGGCCAGTTCGCACTGGTCGGCCACCACGGCGAGTACGCGGTCACCGCGACCGTCGACGGCCAGGAGGTCACGCAGACGGTCACGCTCCCCGAGGGCGGCGCCACCGTCGAGGTTTCGCCCGAGGCCTGACTCCCAAGAGCCGGCCGGCGCGTTTCCGGCGCGGACGCGGTTTGTTACCCCTTGTAACCGCCGATTCTGTCAGACAGGCGTCCGGATAGCGGCCGCTTCGTGTCGGCTGCTCGTCGGGTATCGCGGGATCGACGTTAATTTCGATATTGAGTGTAACGATTCTTAATTTCTTTTAGCAAAGCTTATACGCCGAAATTGAACACGTTCTGTCGAACGTATGCGGGACAGTGACAACAGTTCGGACGGTCAGGGGGCTGACCGTCTGGCGGTGGAGCGTCGTCCGTTCCTCAAATCCGTTGGGGCGGCCGGCGCAGCGAGTGGAATCGGTGGCGTGGCCAGTGGGGTGGCAGGCGCCGACACGCCGAGTGAGTGGGCCAGCGGCGGTGACGCGTACTATCAGACGCTGGTCGACGATCTGCAAAACGGACGTGGGTTGCCGCCGGCGAGTTTCGAGTTCGCGAACGCGGAGGCCGACGCCTGGAGCGCCGACAACCTCTTCGCACAGGCCGGTTCGAGCGGCCAGTACGGGAGCGTCGAGACGCTGGATGTCAGCGGCGACGACGTGCCGTTCTCCGAAGCGCGGCGCATCGACGTAACCGACGCGCCGGACAGCGGTAACTATCAGGTCCAGGTCCGTGGCGACCTCAACCGGGACGCCTCCGCCGGCGACACGATGCTCGCGGTCGCGTATCTCCGGTCGTCGAGCGACAGCCCGCAGGCGCAGTTTTTCGCCGTCGACAGCGGCGGATTCGGGAACCCGTCGGTCGGGAACCAGTCGCCGACGATCGGCTCGGAGTGGGAACGGCACTACTTCCCGGTCGAGATCGGTGCCGACACGGTCGCGGGCGAGGAGGACCTCTACATCCAGTGGCAGCTCGGGTTCACAGAACAGACAGTCGACTTCGGCGGGGGCGCGCTGCTCGACTTCGGGAGCAACGCCGACTTCGGGCAGCTACCGTCGGGCGTCACCGGCCCCGCGCTGGGGTCGTACTACTCGACGCTGCAGAGCGACCTGACCGGCGCGGGGCTGCCGGAACCCGAGTTCAGGTTCGGCCAGACGGAGTCCGGCGTCCGCAACTCGGACGCGGTGTTCGCACAGAACCCCAGCGGGACGACGAGTTCACTCGACGTGAGCGGTGACGCGGTGCCGTTCTCGGAGGCGACGCGGTTCGACATCACGTCGCAGCCGGAGAACGAATTCAGCGTCCAGTTCCGCGGGGACATCCCCGACTCCGTCGCGGCGGGCGACGTGATGCTGGGCGTGCTGTACCTCCGCTCGGCCTCGGACAGCCCGGAAGCGTCGTTCCAGGCCGTCGACAGCAACGACTACGGGAACCACGCGACCAACACCACGCCGTCGATCGGTACCGAGTGGCAACGGCACTACTTCCCAATCGAATTCGGCTCGGATTCGAGCGGGGGCGACCGCCGCTACATCCAGCTCCAGCTGGGATTCGGACAGCAGACCGTCGACGTGGGCGGGTTCGCGCTGCTCGATTTCTCCGGGACGGATACCGCGGTCGGAGACCTCCCCTCGGGCGTGGCCAGCACGGTCGGTCCGTACTACCGGACGCTGACCAGCGATCTGTCGGCGCTCGGACTGCCCGAGCCCGGCTTCGTCTACAGCAACACCGAGTCGGGAACGTGGGGCACCTACGAGTTCGGCGTCGGCGACTACGGGACCGTGTCGGACCTCGACGTGAGCGGCGACTCGGTGCCGTTCGCCGAGGCATCGCGCGCGTCGATCAACGGCAGCCAGGACAACGGCTACAACGCGAACCTCCGGGGCGACGTCGGGGGGATGCCCGTCGAGCAGGGTGATGTCCTCCTCGGTGTCGCGTATCTGCGCGGCCCCGACGGCGACGCACAGGTCACCTACTCCGCACAGGAGGGGGCAAGCACCGGGTACAACAACTGGGCTGAACTCACCGACCCGTCGATCGGCTCGGAGTGGGAGCGGTTCTACTTCCCGATCCGGTACGGTGCCGGCGCCGACGCCGGTAGCTGGTGGACGGAGTTCTGGCTGGCGTACAACGAGCAGACCGTCGATATCGGCGGGCTCGCGCTGCTGGATTACTCCGACGCCGACGTCACGGTGGACGACCTCCCGGCCGGCGCGGCCAGCGACATCAGTCCGAGCGAGGGTCCCGACGAGTGGCCCCAGACCGACGACCCGTACTACTCGGGGCTGATCGACTACCTCAAAGAGCGCGAACTCGACCCCGGACGATTCGTCTACGCGAACAACGAGGCCGACACGTTCGACGTCTTCCAGATCGCCGGCGGCGAGGCCAGCAAGGGCGAACGCTCCGCGCTGGAGGTCGGCGACGACATGCCGTTCTCACAGGCGACCCGCATCGACGTCTCAGAGGCGGGGACCAACGCCTACAGCGTCAACCTCAAGGGCTTCGTCAACGACGAAGGCGTCTCCAGCGGCGACGTGTTGCTCGGGGTCGCCTATCTGCGCGCGCCCGACGGCGACGCACAAGTCACCTACAAAGTCAGCGAGAACAGCACCTTCGGCAACTACGTCACGAAGCCGCGGCCGCCGCTCAGCAACGAGTGGCAGCGGTACTTCTTCCCAGTCTCGTTCGATAGCGGCTACGACGCGGGCAACTGGTGGACGGAGATCTGGGTCGGCTCACAGGCCCAGACCGTCGACATCGGCGGGCTCGCGCTGATCAACTTCGAGGGTAACAACTCCCTCGACGCCATGCCCGAGTGGGAGCAGTCGGCCGCACCCGGCTGGGAAGACGACGCCGACCAGCGCATCCAACAGCACCGCACCTCCGAGATGACCGTCGAAGTCGTCGACGAGGACGGCGACCCCGTCGAGGGTGCCGACGTCTCGGTGTCGATGCTCGAACACGAGTTCAACTTCGGCATCATGACCAACGCCCCCCAGATACAGAACACCGAGGAGGGCGACCCTTACCGGGAGAACCGCAAGGAGCTGTTCAACACTGGCGTCCTGGAGAACTACCACAAGTGGGACTTCTGGGAGGGCGGTCAGGAGACCGCCGACGCGGCCGTCGAGTGGATGGAGGAACAGGACTGGTACATCCGCGGCCACGTCGCCCTGTGGGCCAGCGTCGACTCGGCCGCCGTTCCGGACGACGTGGTCGAGGCGATGGCCTGGGACAGCGACGCCGACGCCGCCACCCCCAGTGAAGCCGACTCCGAGTTCGTCCGCCGGGAAACCATCGCCCACGTCGAGGACATCATCGACTACTACGGCGACCGCATCGACGAGTGGGAGGTCGTCAACGAACTCATCCCCGAGCCCGGGTTCGTCCGGTCGATCCACGGCGCCGACGTGACGGCGACCGAGGCGCCGGTCTTAGAGGAGTGGTTCCAGACGGCGCGGGAG
>ENA-ORDC01000573-ORDC01000573.1-marine-metagenome-genome-assembly--contig:-NODE-573-length-34761-cov-3.749885_pt1 | contig 34761 bp, 36 predicted proteins | sample MGYA00237783_ERZ508515 | MGnify/ENA primary metagenome ERZ508515 (study PRJEB26186, sample SAMN06268792) | marine metagenome | isolation source: Eden Landing Ponds, San Francisco, CA, USA | place... | reverse complement strand
GGCGCGCTCGGAGAGGCGGTCGCCCAGCGTCGAGCGCGCGGGTCGGGACACACTGATAGTCCCGCTGAAGGGGAGAATCAACACGACGAGCGCGAGCGGGAGCGACCCGCTCGCAAGGAGCGTCGCCAGTCCGGCGAGCGCGGCGTACCCGCCGAGGGCGACGGTGCCGGGGCCGACCCGGTCGGTGAGCGCGCCGCCGACGAGAATCGTCCCCGCGCCGACGACGAGCATCGCCGAGACGAGGAGGTTCGCCGTCCCCGGCGCGAGGCCGTAGCCGGCGGTGAGCAGTTGCGGCGCGTACGTCCGGATGCACCACGCGGCCGCCGAGGTGAGAAACGAGAGGAGCGTGAGACCCATCAGCCCCGACGACGAGAGGAGTTCCGACGCGCCCCGCCGAATCCCCGCGAGCGTGGGGCGCGACGACGGGCGGTCCTCCACCGCGGGCTTTCGGATTCGCTCGGGGAAGCCGCGGGCGACCGGGAGCGCGACGAGCGCGAACGCCGCGCCGAAGACGGCGATTCCCGCGACGGTCCAGCGCCAGCCGAGGCCGAGCGCGCCGACGCCGGCGGCGATGGCGTACGAGACGGCGAAGCCGAGCGACCCGCCGAGCGCGTGGAGCGAGTACGCCCGCCCGCGGTTCGTCTCCGAGGAGGCGGTCGCCAAAAGCGGGTAGTGGGCGGGGTGGTGGCCCGCGATGCCGACGCCGAGAAGCGCCTGCGAGGCGAGGAGCCACGGGTACGAGGGCGCGACCGCGGTGGCGACGATGCCCGCCGCGCCGGCGACGAGCGAGATTGCGAGGACGAGCGTCCGGCTCCGCGCGTCGGAGAGGTAGCCGAAGGGGAGTTGCAGGAGCGTCACGACGCCGCCTTGGACGCCGATGGCGAGGCCGACGGCGGCGATACTCACGCCGAAGTCGTCGGCGACGAGGCCGATAACGGGCGCGAGCGCGACCAGATACGCGTGGTTGACGACGTGCGAGCCGGCGACGAGGCCGACCACGCGGCGCTCCTGTGTCTCCGTCACACCGGTCAATGGGGAGTGATTCGTGAAAAGCCCGCGGTCCGCGGCGACGTTGGTTCGAGACGCGGGTCAGCCGCCACCCCGGCCACCGCGCCGCTCGCCGCCGAGCCGCGCGCCGAGCCAGAGGTCGGCGAACGTGTCGAAGAAATCCGCGCCGGTGTCGACGAGTTCGCGCTCGATGCCGAGCGCCTGACACCGCTCGTCGACCGCCGCGAGATGCGACTGGAGCCGGTCGGTGTACTGCCGCGCCGCCGACCCGCCGAAGTAGGTCCGGTGCGTCGCCTCGGACTCGGGGTCCTCGAAGATGGCGTCGCCCGTCGCCTCCGGGCCGAGTTCCTCCGGGGTGAGCACCTGCGCGACGAGCACGTCGTTCCGCGCGAGCGCGGCGAGGCCGGCGGCCACGTCGTCGGGGTCGAAAAGCAGGTCGCTCACGACGACTACGAGCGACCGCGAGTGGATGCTCTCGGCGTAGGTCGAAAGCGCGGCCGTGATGTCGCCGTCGCCGCCGGGCGTCGTCTCGTTGAGGCGCTCGACGAGTCGGAGCACCTCGCCGCGGCTCGACGCGTCGGTGTCGATGCGGTCGGGCAAGTCGCCGAGGAGCGAAAACCGGAAGTCGTTGTTCTCCTCGGCGGTGAGGTGACAGAAGCCGAGGCCGAGCTTCGCGCCGTACTCGAACTTGTTCGTGCCGGCCGCGCCGAAGTCCATCGACGCCGAGGCGTCGAGGAGGACGTGGACCGTCAGGTTCCGCTCGGCCTCGAACCGCTTGATGAACAGCTCCTCTGTCCGGGCGTACACCTTCCAGTCGATGAGCCGCGGGTCGTCGCCGGCGGCGTACCGGCGGTGGTCGCTGAAGGTGAGCCCCTCGCCCACGTCCGGCGACTCCTGTTCGCCCTGCCGTCGGGCGTTCGAGACGCGCTTCAGCGAGGTGTCGAAGCGGTCGAGCTCGTCGAGGAAGCCGGGGTCTATCATCGCTCGGTCACTCGTTCAACAGCCGGTGAATCACGTCGTCGGGCGACAGCCCCTCGCGCTCCGCCCGGAAGTCGAGGATGACGCGGTGTCTGATGACCGGCGGGGCCATCTCGACGACGTCCTCCCACGAGACGTGGGTGCGCCCGTGGACGAACGCCCGCGCCTTCGCGGCGAGGACGAGCGCCATGCTCGCGCGGGGGCTCGCGCCGAACTCGACCTGCTCGTCCTCGCGGGTGCTACGGACCAGTTCGATGGCCCGGTCGCGGATGTCGTCGGAGATGGGGACCTGCCGGACGAGTCGTTGGGCCGCCAGCAGGTGCGTCCGCGGCAGGACGCGCTCGACGTCGGGCGACGCCGCGCCCTCGGCGTACTGCTTGACGATGGTCCGCTCCTCGTCGAACTCGGGGTAGTCGACGAGAATCTTCATCAGGAAGCGGTCGGTCTGCGCCTCGGGGAGCGGGTAGGTGCCGCCCTGGTCGATGGGGTTCTGCGTCGCGAGGACGAAAAACGGGTCCGGAAGCTCGTAGGTCTCGCCCGCGGCGGTCACCTGCTTTTCCTGCATGGCTTCGAGGAGCGCGGCCTGCGTCTTCGGCGTCGCGCGGTTTATCTCGTCGGCGAGGACGACGTTGGCGAAGATGGGGCCGCGTTCGAACACGAAGTCCCGGCCCTCCGGCGTCTCGCGGATGATTTCGGTGCCCGTGATGTCCGAGGGCATCAGGTCGGGCGTGTTCTGCACGCGCGAGAACCCCAAGTCTGTCGCGTCCGAGAGGGCGCGCACGAGCGTCGTCTTCCCCAGTCCGGGGTTCGATTCGAGGAGCGCGTTGCCGTCGCAGAGGACGCAGACGAGCAGTCGCTCGACCACGTCGTGCTGGCCGATGATGCGCTTTCCGACCTCGTCTCTGACCGCGCCGACGCTCGCTTGGAGCTCCTCGATGCTGAGGTCGTCGTCTGTCGGGACCGCGGCGTCGCCGTCGACCGCGGTCTGCTGTCCGTCGTCTCCGAGTCGGTCTGGGTTGTCACTCATCGTCGGTCTCTCGTATCTCTAAGCTGTAGTCGCGAATCAGGTCGGCCTCTTCGAGCGTGTCGTCGGCGAGGTAGCCGGCGCGCTGGCTCTCGACGGTGCTGTCGCCGCCGTAGCCGGTGGAGTCGTAGGCCGCGGCCGCAGACTCCGGCCCGTCTCCGTCGCCACTGCCACCGGTTCCGGCGACAGTGGCGTTCAACTGCTCCGACCCGGCGGCCACGTCCTCGGGGTCGCCGAGGATGGAACTCCCGTTCTGGAGCCGCGTCTCCTCGTCGGAGAACTGGTCGGGGCGGTCGCCCGCGGAGGCGCCGTCGCCGGCGAGCCCCTCGAACTGGATGTCCGAGATGGCGACCTGAATGCTCCCCGCCGAGAGGAGCAAGGCGACCACGAGCGCGCCGACGATGCGGCGGGTCGGAAGCAGTTCCACCGACGACGACTCCCGTAGGCGGGACAGCACGTCGTCGTAGAGCGCGACCGACATGCGCGAGTCGCGGTTCGGGTTCCCGTCGTCGGCGACGAGGTCGCGGGCGGTCCGCAACGCCTCGGCGACCGACGGGTTCACCGCCTCGAACTGCTCGACCGGCGGCACTCGCATTAGGACGAGGTACTCCGCGACGCCGACGAGGAGGCCCACCGCGAGGGCGAGCAGGACGGCGGCGTGGACCGAGACGGCCGGGTCGACCCGCGGGAGGAAGCCGAGCGACACCGACGACTCGACGGGCAACTCGACGACCCGGAACGCGACGTTCGCCAACAGCGTCGCCACCGCCGCGTCGACGGCGCTGGAGACGACGGCGGCCTTCGCGGCCTCGCGGCGGACCTCGGGGACGGCGTCGGCCATCGCCTCGCGGCGGGCGGGTTCCGGGTCGTCGGGCGAACCGCCCTCGTCAGCGGCGGCGTCGTCGGGGGTCGTTTCAGACATCGCTACACACCGCCGGTTCACTGCCGTCTTGGTAGCCGGCACAGGCCTGCCGGAGTTCGGCCTGGAGTTCGTCGACCCGGTCTTCGAGACGGGAGACCTCGGAGCGGAGCGACCCGATCTGGTTCTCCAGTCGGTCGTTCGTCGCTTCGAGGTCCGCGTTGTCCGTTTCGAGGTCGTCTATCTGGTTTTCGAGCCGGTTGCGCTGTTCTTCGAGGTCGTCGAGCGTCGCCCTGAGGTCGCTGATTCGGCTACGGGCGTCTTCGAGGTTGTTTTCCGTCTCCCGAAGTTCGCCCCGCGTCGACGACAGTTCGCTCTGCGTCGACGACAGTTGTGACTCCGTGTCTTCGAGGCTGTCGGAGACCTGCGAGACGTCGCCGCGGGTGCGTTCGAGGCTGTTGTTCAACTCCCGTAGCTCCGTCCGCGTCGCCGACAGGTTCTGTCGGGTTTGCGAAAGGTCTTCCTCGAGCGCCGCGTTTCGCTCGCGCAACTGCTCGTTTTGCTGGTCGAGCGAGTCGACCGAGTACTGGTAGAACATCGTCGCGCCGACGGTTCCGGCGGTGAGGAGGACGACGATGACGACGAGACCGAGGTTCAGGGACCGACCCAGCGCACTCATATCAAACCACCTTCACTTTGCGTTCGACCCCGATACACTTGAAGACGCCGGGCGAGCACCTCGGTGAGATACAGGAGGAACGCGGCGGCGACGAACGCGACCGTCCAGTCGTCGCGCACGGGCTGGACGCCGGCGGCGTTGTCGCGGGCGGAAGCGGCGATTTCGGCGGCGTCGTTGGGGCTGTACATCGTCCCGCCGCTGTCGGAGACGGCGGCTTCGAGCGCGGCCGACCGGCCGAACCCGGCGTACTCGACGGGGTAGTTCACCGCGAAGGCGGTGTCGAGCACGTCTCGGTAGCCCGTCTCCGTGGGGACGACGGTCGCCTCGTAGACGCCGGCATCGACCGCCGAGAAGGACAGTCCCTCGACGCCCCGCGGGCGCTCGCCGCCGCGGTAGATGACCGTCGTCGGTTCACCGACGCGGGTGTCCGACACCTCGGCGACGCCGGACGCCTTCCGCTCGGGGTCGCCGATGACGTAGTTCGTGGTCTTCGTGAGCAGAAGCGAGTCGGGGCGCTGGAGCAGGCCGTCGAGCGTGCCGTCGCCCGCGTAGGCGGTGACGGTGGCGACGCGACCGAGGCCGTAGCGCCACGAGGTGACCGCGGGGGTGCCGTCGTCGGCCGCAACGAGGAAGTTCGCGCCGCTCCTGACCGACACGTCGTTGACGCTACCGGGGTTGGCAGTCAGCTCCACCCCGGCGGTGACGAAGTCGTTCTGGTCGACGACCGTGAGGCCGTCGCCGGCGTACTGGCGGTTCGCCCCGCCGAAGAGGATGCGGAGCCGGTCGGTCTCGTCGGCTCTGAGGTAGTTCCCGCCGGACGCCCGCGCGATGGCCCGGAGGGTCCGTTCGTTCGGGCTCGGCCCGGTCCCGATGGCGATGACGCGGATCCCGTCGCGACCGAGTTGGTCCGCGAGCGTCGCGGCGTCTTGGAACCGGTCGTGACCGTCGCTGATGAGGATAATCGTCCCCCGACTGTCGCCGAGTTGCTGGGCCGCGCCGTCGAGACCGACGGCGATGTCGGTCGCGCCGCCGGATTGGAGGCGGCGGATGAGGTCGCCGGTCGACTCGCGGTTCGGCCCGAGCGGGCGGAGCGGCGCGACGTCGTAGGCGCGGTAGTTGAAGCCGACGATGCCGACTCGGTTCTCGTCGCCGAGCTGGTCGAGCGCGTCGAGCGCGACCGACTTCTGGACGCGCATGCCGCTTTCCGCGCTCCCCGAGACGTCGATGGCGAAGACGAGGTTCGTCTGCTGGGACGTGCCCTCGCCGGTCGTGACCGGGAGCATCGACGCGAGGCTCGACCCGTCGTAGCCGCCGTTTTCGAACGAGTTGCGCCCGCCGGCGACCAGCAGGCCGCCGCCGTCGATGACGAACCGCTGGAGCGACTCGGTGTTGCCCACGTCCTCGGCGCGCAGGTCCTGTAAGACGACGGCGTGGTACGACGAGAGGTCCGCGGGGACGGTCTCGGCGGTCTCCACGTCGTACAACTGCGAGAGGTAGTCGCGGAACGGGTAGTCGCCGCGGGAGACGTACAGCACCCGCGGCGGCTCGACGACGCGGACCGTCTTGCGGAACACGTCGTTCGACTGGAAGCGGTCGCCGCCGTCGATGCGAGCGGTGACGCGGTGGGTGCCGGTGGTCTCGAACGTTCGCGTGAACTCGACGCCGTCGGTGGTGTTGACCGTCTCGCGGGCGACCTCCTCGCCGTCGACGTCCACGGCGAGTTCGACGGTCGCGGTCTCGACGTCGTCGGGGACGACGCCGTCGACCTGTGCGAGGAAGGCGTTCTCGACGCCGACGCTGGTCTTCGACGGGCCGCTGACGGTGACGTACTGTTCGGTCTCGGCCGGTTCGAGCCCGACCGCGCTCACCGTCGCGTTGAGGTCGCGGGCGAGCGTCGTCGCGGAGGCGAGGCTCCGCCCCGAGGTGACCCGCCCGTCGGAGACGAGGACGACCGTGCCGTCCGGTCTGAGGTTGGCCGCGACGGCGTCGCCGATGGGCGACGCGTCGCCGCGGGCGACCGTCGAGGTCGTGACGGGGACGCCTTCGTCCTCGATGTCAGCCGCGAGTTGCGACGCCACGTCCTCGATGACCGCCGCGCTGTCGGAGTCGTCGACGAGGAGCGTCACCCGCGGGTCGCCGTCGGTCATCCGCGTCGTCACGGTGTACGGTCCCGCGGCCGCGACGACCAAGCACAGGACGACGAGGAACCGGGACGCGAACAGGAGCCGCCGGGAGCGCCCGCCGGCGGTCCCGTCGGCCCCGCGGAAGATGAGCGCCCACGCGAGGAGCGCGGCCACCGGGAGCGCGACGAGGAACAGCGGGCGCTGGAGGCCGAGGGTCCGACCGGCGGCCTCGACCGTCCACGCGAGGGGCGTCGCCGTGGCGGCGGGAGCCGTGGCGGCGACGCCGACATCCACCAGCGCGGTCAGCGCGGCCGACGCCGAGCCGAACGCCGCCATCAGAGGTCACCCCGCCGGCGCAGGTAGGCCAACTCGACCATCGTCGCCGCGAGCGCGACCAGCGCGGCCCACTCGGTGAGCGGGTCCGGGACCTCGCGCTCTTCGACCCGCGTCGGGTAGTCCGCGAGGGCCGACTCGCCGTCCAGCGGCGCGGCGGCCACGTCGGACTCGGCCTCGCTGAGGAGCGACGCCGCGAACCGCTCGTCGCCGACGCGGTAGAAGCCGGCGTCGCCGAGGCGGACCTCCGGGCCGGTCGTCTCGCCGGCGGGCGTCTCGACGGTCTGGTTCGCGCCCGTCGCGAGCGACCCGCCGGTCGCCCGATTCAGCTCCGAGAGCGTCGAGCGCCCGGCGAGGTAGAACACCGAGCGCTTCCAGAACACGGGGTACTGGTAGTTGTACTTGAACGCCGAACTGTCCTCCATGAAGCCGTAGTAGAGGACGCGGCCGGCCCCGCGGCGCTCGACGGCGACGAGCGAGGTGCCGCCGGTCGTGTTCACGAGCGACTGGCCCGCCCGGAGGTCGCCCGCGATGTACTCGGTCGGCGGCGGGAAGGTGATGTCGCGGGTAATCGGGTGGCTCTCGACGGTCCCGATGGTCGGGTTCGTCTCGACGCTCCCCTGCGAGACGAGACGCAGGTCGCCGTAGTTCGGCGACTCCTCTTGGGCCTGAATCGCCACGCCGCCGCCGTCGGCGACGATTTCGCGGCCGGCCTCGACGTTGCCCGCGAGCAGGCGGCCGGGGTTGACGTTGCTGTAGATGACGACGTCGTAGTTCGGCGAGACGGCCGTCGGCGGGTTGTCCACGGTCAGAGACACCTCGGGGATGACCGACAGCGCGGCCGTCAGATAGCGGTTCTCGTCGTTCGTGAGGACGAGCACGTCCACCGAGGCGTCCTCGGGGGCCGCGACGTACAGCGCGTCGTCGGGCGGGAAGGCGTCGCCCGGCGAGAGCGCGACGCGCCCGCCGCCCGCGGGGACCGGGAGCGTCGCGGTCGCCACGTCGCCGGGGTCCATCCGGACCTCGCGGGCGGTTCCGGCGAGCGAGAGCGTCCGCGTGACGGCCGAGTCACCGTAGTTCTTCACCGTCACGGTGACGTTTGTCCCGGAAAAGCGTCGGTCGACGATGCCGACGTTGCCTTGTCCGCCGCCCGCGAACTGTCGGAGTTGGACGACGAGGCCGCGGGCGCGGGCCTCGCGGACCGCGTCGCTCCACGGCGAGTCGTCGGCGAAGTCGCTCAGGACGACGACGCGGGCGTCCTCGCCGGCGACGGAGGCGGCGGCGGTAATCGCGGAGCGGAGGTCGCCCGGCGCGTCGCTCGCCTGCAGGCCGTCGAGGGCGGCGCGGGCGTCGGTCGCGCTCCCCCGGCGGAGCACCACGTCCGCGTTCGCCCCCGCCGCGACGACCGATGTCGTGCCGGAGACCTCGTCTCGCGCCGCGGCGAGGGCGCTGTCGAAGCGGGTCCCGCCGCCATCGCGGACGCCCATGCTCGCGCTCGTGTCCACGACGAGGACGGTCTCTTGGACCGTCTCCGACTCCGGCACCAGCACGTACGGCGTCGCCAGCGACCCGACGAGCGCGACGAGCGCGAGCAGTTGGATGAGGAGGAGCAGGCTCCGAAGCAGGCGGTCGAAGATGGGGTTCGAGGCGCTTCGCCCCGCCGCGTCCGCGAGGAACCGGAAGGTCGGGAGCGTGCGCCGGACCGGCTCCGGCCGGAGCAGATAGAGGATGACGAGCGGGACCGCCCCCAGGAGGGCCACCAACCCGAGGGGGAACAAGAAGAACTCGGAGAGGGCCATGCCCGACCCGTGGTGCGCCTGCGGTATGGCTGTTTCCCTACTTGTTGACACGTTCCGCATTCTCGACCTATCGGAATGCGTGAACGTCCGGGTCGCTCGCGCGGGTCGATTCGGCGAGAGGATTACTACCGCGCATTTGATTGTCAGCTAAAAGTACGTCATTGCATAACAATGCACTCAAATCATAACACGACACAATTTTATGCTCTAAGGTTATTTATCGAACTACGATGGGAACTGATAGGTACACACCGCGGTCGTACGACGACATCGCCCCAGACCAGCGTCCGACGCTGAAACAGGCGCTCGTTCCGGTGCTCGGACTCGTCGCGTTCCTCGGTCTCGGGTCGGCGTGGCTGGGACTCGACCCGCACATCCCGCTCGTCTGGAGTATCGCGCTGGTCGGCCTCCTCGGCCGGTTCGTCTGGGGCTACACCTGGGAGGACCTCTACGAGGGCATCGAACGCAGTCTGGCGATGGGGCTACAGGCGATTCTCATCCTGTTTACCATCTACGGCGTCGTCTCGACGTGGGTCGCCGCGGGGACGATTCCGACCCTGATGTACTACGGCCTCGACCTGCTGTCGCCGCAGGTGTTCCTCCCCGCGACGGCGCTCCTCGTCGGCGTCGCCACCTTCGCCATCGGCTCGTCGTGGACCGCGGTCGGCACCCTCGGCGTCGCCTTCATCGGCATCGGCTCGGGGCTCGGCGTCCCCGAACCGATGACGGCCGGCGCGATTCTCACCGGCGCGTACGCGGGCGACAAGCAGTCGCCGCTGTCGGACACGACGAACCTCGCGGCCGCCGTCACGAATACCGACCTCTACGACCACATCCGCGCGATGCGGAGCGGGACGGCCGTCGCGTTCGGCCTCTCGCTCGTCGGCTTCGTCGTCCTCAGCCTCGGGATTACCGGGACGATTCCGGCCGACCAAATCGCCGAGATTCAGACCGCGCTCGCCTCCTCGTACGACATCACGCTCCTCGCGTTCCTACCGCTCGCGGTCACCTTCGGCCTCGCCGCGGCCGGCTACCCCGCGCTGACCGTCCTTCTCGCCGGCGCGTTCGCCGGCGCGTTCACGAGCATCCTCGTGCAGGGCGCGTCGTTCGTCACGGCGTGGCAGACGTTCATGAGCGGCACCGGCCCGGAGACCGGCTCCGAGCTCGTCAACAGCCTGCTCGCCTCCGGCGGCGTCTCGGGGTCCGCGTGGACCATCGCCATCGTCGTCGCGGCGCTGACGCTCGGCGGCCTGCTCGAACAGACGGGCGTGCTCGCCGTGCTCGCCCACCGCCTCCAGCGCGGGATTCGGAGCCCGCGCCTGCTCGTCGCCTCCACCGGCGTCTCGGCGATGCTGACCAACGCGCTCACCGCCCAGCAGTACATGAGCATCGTCGTCCCCGGCATGACGCTCCGCGACACCTACGACGAGTTCGGCCTCGACAGCTCGGACCTCTCGCAGGCCATCGAGTCCGCCGGGACCCCGACCGGCGCGCTCCTCCCGTGGCACGCCGGCGGTGCGTACATGGCCGGCGTCCTCGGCGTCTCGACGCTCCAGTACGCCCCGTACTACATGTTCGGCTACCTCTCGCCGCTCGTGCTGTTCGCCTTCGTCCTCGCGGGCGTCGGCTTCTCGGGGAACAGCGCGGCACGGCCCGGCCCCGCCGCTCCCGCGTCGGACGACGACTGACGCGACGCGAACCCGCGCCGCGATACCGACCCGAACACGACCGTTTTTCGTTACCGCTCTACCGCCGCTCTGAGCGCCCGCACCTCGTCGCGGACGGCGGCCCACTGCTCGACCGTGCCGGGGAGGTCGCCGCGGTCGTCGCGGCCCTCGATTCGGTCGCGCACGGCACCGGGGTCGTCGACGTCATCGAAGCGGATTGCGCCGCCGCCCGCGGCCTCGACCGAGACGGTCCCGTAGCCGAACAGCGACCCGGTGACGCCCTGCGAGAGCGCGCTGTTCTGGACGCGGTCGAGGGAGACGCGCTGGACCGTCCGAGAGAGGACGCCCGTCTTCCGGTAGAGCGCCCGGTCGGTGACGACGAAACGCGTGTTGGTGACCCGGAGATACGACCACGCGGGCAGGAGGAGGCCGACGAGGCCCGCGGCCGCGACTCCGGGCGCGCCGTTCGCGGCGGCCGCGGCCGCCGCGGCGACGACGACGAAGAGCCCGACGACTGCGGCGGGGATGACGGTCTGTATCCGCGGCCGACCCTCCCAGCGGACGGTCTCGTCGTCGCCGCGTGCCAGCCAGTCGTCGATGGCCGCGACGGCCTCCGAGTCAGCCTCCGAGTCGGCCGCGGTGCTCTCTGCAGAGGGGTCGTCGGGAGTCGAACCGGCGGCGCTCGAATCGCCGCCCGTCATCGCTCGTCGGTCGTCGCGTCGAACTCGAAGTCGCTCGGTTCGAGCGCGTCGGCCGACGCGTCGGAGTCGGGGGCGGGGGCGGGTTCGTCGCCCGCTCGGTCGGGCGCGTCGTCGCTCCCGGTCGTCTCGTCGTCGCCCTCGACGGCCCGCCGAATCGCGCGGAGTTCGGTCAGGATGTCGTCGAGGACGGCCGCCTTCCCCTCCGCGTCGGTCTCCGGTCCGGAGCGGCGCTTGATTCGCTCGTTGACGAGCGTCTGGAGGGACTGCGGGTCGGCGACGTTCTGGAAGCTCATCTCGATGCCGCTTCCGCCGGCCGTGCTGATGTTGACGGAGCCGTAGCCGAACTGCGCGCCGAGGAACGTCTGGCTGTAGGAGGTGTCCTGCACCTTGTCGAACTCGATGCGCTGGACGCTCCGGGAGAGGACGCCCGTCTTCCGGTAGAGCGCGTCGGAGGTGACGACGTAGTTCGTGTTCGTGTGCGAGAGGTACGACCCGACGAGGAGCGGAATGCCCACGAGGACGAACGAGAGCGGGACGCCGACGATGAAGGAGGGCACGAGGCTGTAGGGATGCGGGGTGTCGGCCCAGAGCACCGCTTCGTCGTCGTCGAGGGTGAGCCAATCGAACTCGGTGTCCATGGCGGACAGGTTTCCGCCGGCGGTGGAATAGTGTTCCGCCGGCTAAGGCCGCCGTCCATGAGCATCGGTACCGCCTAACACGACAATTCCACCCGATTGGACAAACCATTTTACGGATGCCTGCAACGGACTGTCCATGGACAAGCAGTCACTGCTCGACTTGCTGCGTCACGACGCTCGCGAGAGCGTAGATGACATCGCCCGCCAACTGGGCGCAGACGCCGAAGCAGTGGCAGCAGCGCTCGAAGAACTCGAAGCCGACGGGGTCATCCGCGGCTATCAGGCGGTCGTCGACTGGAACAACGTCGACGAGGAACACGTCCGCGCGCAGGTCGAAGTCGACGTCGAACTCGACCGCGAGACGGGCTACGAGGAGATTTCCCGCCGCATCGCGCGGTTCCCCGAGGTCGCCACGCTCAGACTCGTCTCCGGCGACTACGACTTCTTCATCGAGGTCGAAGGCGAGTCGATGCACGCCGTCTCGAACTTCGTCTCCGAGCGCATCGCCCCCATCCCCGAGGTCACGAAGACGGTCACGCACTTCGTGATGGACTCCTACAAAGAGGAGGGCATCGAACTCGGCGACGGCGACGACGACGACCGGCTGTCAGTGTCGCCATGACGCTCGGCGACCAGCTTTCGGACCGCGTCGAACAGGTGCCGCCGTCGGGCATTCGGAAGTTCTTCGAACTCGCCGAGGAGGTCGACGACGTCATCTCTCTCGGCGTCGGCGAGCCGGACTTCTCCGCGCCGTGGGCCGCCCGCACCGCCGCCATCGACTCGCTCGAACGCGGCAAGACCTCCTACACGTCGAACCGCGGGATGCGCGAACTCCGCGAGGCCATCTCGGAGCGCGTCACTCGCTACGGCCAGAAGTACGACCCCGAAGACGAGATAATCGTTACGACGGGCGCGAGCGAGGCCGTCGACCTCGCGTTCCGGGCGTTCGTCGACCCCGGCGACGTGGTGGCGATTCCCCAGCCGTCGTACATCTCGTACACGCCGGGGGCCATCTTCGCCGGCGGCGAGCCGCTTCCGGTGCCGACCCGCGCCGAAGACGAGTTCACGCTCACCCCCGAGGCGCTCGAAGCCGCCGGGGCCGACGAGGCCGACGTGTTGGTGCTCTGCTACCCGAACAACCCGACCGGCGCGGTGATGACCGACGACGAACTCGCCGACGTGGCCTCGTTCGTCAGGGAACACGACCTCGTCGTGCTCTCCGACGAAATCTACTCGGACCTCCGGTACGAGGACGACCACGCCTCCATCGCCACCCACCCCGGGATGCGCGAGCGGACCATCGTGTTCAACGGCTTCTCGAAGGCCTACGCGATGACCGGTCTCCGCCTCGGCTACGCCATGGGGCCGGCGGGGGCCATCGACGCGATGAACAAGGTCCACCAGTACGCGATGCTGTCGGCGCCCACGACGGCGCAGTACGCGGCGCTCGAAGCCCTGCGGTCGTGCGACGACTCCGTCGAGGAGATGCGCCGCGAGTACGACCGCCGCCGCCGGTTCGTCCTCGCCCGCTTCGAGGAGATGGGTCTCGACTGTTTCGAGGCGAAAGGCGCGTTCTACGTCTTCCCCGAGGTCCCCGATGGCGACGACGAGGCGTTCGCCGAGGGCCTCCTCGAAGCACAGAACGTCGCGGTCGTCCCCGGGAGCGTCTTCGGCGAGGGCGGCGCGGGCCACCTCCGCGTCTCCTACGCGACGGGGATGCGCGAACTCCGCGAGGCGATGGACCGCATCGAAGCGTACGTCAGCGACTGAGCCGACCGGGTTACGCCCGCACCCCGCTTTTTTCCGAACGAGCGCCGCACCACGAGTATGCGAAGCATTCACACGTTTGGGGCGCGTACATCCAGCGATGTACGACGAAATCCTGCTCCCCGTCGACGGGAGTCCGGCGGCAGAACAGGCGTTGCCGCACGTGTTCGACCTCGCAGAGCGGTGCGACGCGACGGTCCACGTGTTGTTCGTCGTGAACACGACGCGGGACAGCGCGGGTATCGTCGGCGGGACGGTCCTCGAAACGCTGGAACAGGAGGGCCAACGCGTCGTCGACGAGGTCGTCGAGCGCGGCGAGAGCCGCGGTATCGAGACGGTCGGGGCCGTGCGTCGGGGCGCGCCGCACGACGCCATCCTCGACTACGCGACCGAACACGGTGTGTCGGTCATCGCGATGGCGACCCACGGCCGAACGGGCGTCGAGCGCGTCCTCCTCGGGAGCGTCACCGAGCGCGTCGTCCGCACCGCGCCGGTTCCCGTGTTGACTGTCCGCGCCACCGGGTAGGCGATTCGAAGCGGATGCGACGGCTCGACCGGTCGAACCGGCCGTTGACGCCGCCGATGGTGGTGTGTGTCATCGATGGAGACACACAGCCGTACATTTCGAGAGACCAACACGCAAACTCTTATTAAATATCGTTTCATCGTGCAAAACGAATGGTTTCGGGAGGTGACGCGGACACCGCCGTAACAGATGACACGTCCACGTTCCAACTCGGGTTGGACGACCTCAAACGACGGGGGAGCGCGCTCCTCGTCGTCGGGTCGGTACCGACCGAGCTCTACTCGCGGGCGTCCAAGCAGATGCTCGGCGCTCCCGACGAGCCGCGGCGCCGCCTGCTGGCTCTGAATGACTCGACGCCGCTCGACGACCGGCTCGACGTCGACATCCAACGCACCACGGAGTGGACGCGCGTGGTGCGGTACGGGTCGCTCGAACGGAGCGCGGCGGCATCGCCGTCACCGTCGGCCGCCGTGCCGAGCGCGGTCGACGCCTGCGAGCGCCGGGTCGGCGGCGGTCTCGGCCAACTCGGCGCGGCACTCGCCAACGACGTGACCGAGTTCGACACGCTCGCCGGCGGGCTCTCTCCGGCCGAACTCCGCGTCGCGTTCGACTGTCTCCCGTCGCTCCTCTCGCGGTACGACCGTGACCACGTGTTTCGGTTTCTCCACGTCATGACCACCCACATCCGCGCGCGAAACGGGATGGTCCACGTCTGGTCCCCCGGTGAGCGCGAAGGCGAGGTCAACCGGCTGTTCGAGCCGCTGTTCGACGCTGTCGTCGAACTCGACGTCGAGGGCGCTGAGGCCCGTCAACGCTGGCATCTCCGGCAGAAGGACGTCTCGTCCGGCTGGTTCCCGTTGGAGTCGTGAACCCCTCACGACCAGTACGTTTTTCACCTTAATCGTGTCACGTAGACACAATGGAACCGACCGGGGAGGGCGAGCGGGCCGACGCGTCTTCGACGCTGGAAGTCGGCTTTTCACTCCCTTCAGATGGGGCCGGGGTAGTCGTTCGGGACAACGTCGAACGCCGCCAGTTCCTGCTCCGAACGCCGTCACCCGTCGACCCAGAACCGACAGATAGCAGTCGGTTCTCGCTTCCGACGGACGCCGCGGTTCGCATCGAAACCGACCGCATCGGGTTGGCGGCGAACACGGTCGTCTGCGTCCGCGACGAGGCGGGGTCGATGCTCGCACGGGTCGACCAACAGGGCCGCGAGGAACTCGGTGCGGGAACCTACAGCATCGAACTCTTCGGCGCGGTCAAGACGTATCTCCGCACCGACGGGCCGCTGACCGTCGACGCGCAACCGCTCGAAACCGTGCTCTCTTTCGGGGAGCCCCAGACGGTGTTCGTCGGCGCGCGGTCGTCCCACGAGAGTCCCGCGACCACGATTACGACGACCGACGACCCGCTCGACGTGATGGCGGCCGTCTCGGCGTTCAGCTCCGCGCTCAAGACCACGAGCGTCGAGCGGTCGTACCCGACGCTCCGGGGACACCCGCCGCTTCTCGAACTGGGCGACGAACTCGCGGTCCCCGATGCCCTCGACGTTCCCGAGACCGGCGTCAGCATCGAACTCCCGCCGACGCTCCGCCACGTCTTCGTGGCGACGCCGCTGGCGTACTACCTCGGCGCGCGGCTCGTCCCCGGTGACGCTCCCCGACTCGTCACGGAAGACGGGTTCGTCCACGACTTCGACGGCCCTCACGGCTTCGAGGAGGCGGTCGAACGCGCGCTCAAGCGGACGTTCTTCCTCGACTGCGTCGTTCGAACGGAGGGCATCTACGACGTGCCGCTCCACGAGCGCCAGACCGTCGAGTCGCGGACGGACATCGACGTCGAGGGGTTGTACGACGCGTCGCTCGGCGAACGGCTCTCGGCGTACTTCGAGATACCGTACGAGGAGGTCGCCGACCTCCTCCCGGAGTGGAAGCTGACGACGCACGTCGCGCCGCGGGCCGACAACATCGAGCTTCTCCCCTTCGTCACGAACGACCTCGCGGTCGTCCGGACGCCGTCGGGGACCGAAGTACACCACTCAGAGGTGCAGGCGGCGGTCGTCGACGACTTCCTCCGGGGCGACGTCGACGCCGGCACCGTCAGGAGCGCGGGCACGACGACGCCGAGCGAGACGTACGTCAAACCCAGTTCGACCGACTCGGTCGAGCAGGCGTGGATCAGCGACGGGACGCCCGTCGGCGCGAGCAAGACCACGCCCGCCGCCTACCGGAATCGGCTCCAGCGGGAGCCGACACAGGGTGACATCGGCATCACCGTCGTCTGTAACGACCCCGAGATGCTCGCCGAGACGGACATCGTCGACGAGGTGTACGGCTCGCGCGACGGGCTCTCGTTCGACGTCGACGCCCACTACGACCTCAGCAGGGCGGAGCTTCGGGAGACGCTCGCGGAGCCGACTGACTTCCTCCACTACATCGGCCACATCGATGACGACGGCTTCCAGTGTCGCGACGGCAAGGTCGACGCGGAGACGCTCGACACCGTCGGAACGGGGGCGTTTTTCCTCAACGCGTGTCAGTCGTACGACCAGGGGCTGGCGCTCGTCGAGGCCGGCGCAATCGGCGGCATCGTCACGTTCAGCGAGGTCATCAACAGTCAGGCCGTCGGCGTGGGGCGCACGTTGGCTCGACTCCTCAACGGGGGGTTCCCGCTACAGGCGTCGCTGGAGGTTGTCCGCATCGACAGCGACGTGGCACACCAGTACGGCGTCGTCGGGGACGGGAGCCTCTCTGTGGTACAGTCTGAGAGCGGCGTCGCGGTATACTGCGAAGTGTTTGACAAACCGGGCGAGCAGTTCGAAGTTTCGTACCACGCATTCAACACTTCGAGAGCAGGAATCGGGTCGCTGATTAGGCCCGCACTCACCGACAGTATGCCGTATTACCTCTCTTCTTCCGGCGTCTCGAATACAGACCTGACTGCGGACGAACTCCGGGAGTTCCTCGCGCTAGAACAAATTCCGGTCATCTATGACGATACCGTCTACTGGGACCGCGAGTTCCTTTCGTGATTACGGCCCGTAGATGACGCTGGTGTTTCCGGCCGCCACGCTTCCCGCCTGTGAGAGCAGGAGTGCGAGCGTGAACAGGACGCCCATCATGCGGGGGTTCTGACGGAGGTACGCTACCATCTGGTTGCTGTCATCGGACATGTGCACTTACCCCAAGGGCCGAGCCCAAAATATAATTTTTCGTGTATATCTGATATGAAATTAAATGAATTAACTGACCGAAACTCGCAAGTAATCGTCAGTCAGACGAACGGTACCCCTACGAGTGCGAGAGCGACCGTTAGGTGCGAGAACTACCGTTAGGTGCGAGAACTATCCGTTACCCAACGAAAACGGAGAACAGAGAGAACGGTTGGCGTCCGAAACGGGCGGGCTCGTTCAGGAGTTGTCGATGTCGGCTCCGTCGCCGATATCCCGGTACACCGCGGAGATTCCTTCGGTCTCGTCGAGCTGGCCGAGCGTCTCGTCGAGCTCACGCCGGAGCTCGGTCAGGCGGGCGGTGAGCCGCTGGTACTCCTCGTTTTCTTCGAGCGCCGCCTCGTCCTTTTCGGACTCCAACAGCGCCTTCTTCGAGGCGAGGGAAAACAGGTCCTGAATACCCACGTCGTACGCGTTTCGCAGGATGAGGTTAGAGACCGTCTCGGTCAGCGCTTCGCGCGAGACGGGCTTGACGAGGTAGTCGTCGAAGCCCATCGCGATGATGTCGAAGTCGGGTTCGACCGCGGTCACCATCGCGACGCGGCACTCGAAGCCACGGTCCCGAATCTCCGAGAGCGCCTCGTCGCCCGAGAGGTCGGGCATTCGACGGTCGAGGAGAACAACGTCAACCTCGTCGTCGAGCTTATCGAGCGCCTCGCGGCCGCCGTAGGCGACACGAACGCTGTAGTCGTTCCTAAGCCAGGTTGCGTACAGGTCGGCGAGGTCAGGCTCATCTTCAACGATGAGCACCAGTGGCTGTTCTGCGCTCATTGGTATTGTAGTGGTGTTCCGGGGACGCTCACGAAATTCAATGTCGTGCAGTGGTATATCAAAATACCTCTTGTCTAACGCCGTCCGAAACCGCGCTTGTGGGCACTAATTACCCCCCGGAGTTGTTATACATTCCGGCGAACCGAACAGATGCTACCCGTCAGGCGTCTCCGAAATCGACTTGATAGTGATGCGGTTCGCCTCGACGTCTTCTAACACCGCTCCCCACCCGCCGACGGTGTAGGTCTCGCCGTCGGCCTCGACGGTCAGACAGACCTGTCCCGCGAGTTCGGAAAACGACAACGTGTCCGTCGGCGTAGAAACGGCCGTGTAGTACACGTCAGTCACCTCACCGGTGAACTCGATGGGGTCGCGCTCGTCGGTCTCGTAGCCCTCAATGTGCGCGACGATTCGGTTCCCGTCGCGGACGAGCGGTTCCGCGTCCTGAACGAAGTGTCTGATATCGGAGTACACGAGCGGCAGTTCGTCGGTCTGGGCGTCGTAGACGACGTCCCAGACCTCCCAGAGCGCCGTCTGGAAGTACCAGTGGAAGACGTACGTAAGCGTGTAGTCGTCGACGAGGACGCCGTACTGGTTCACCGAGTTGTCGTGCGGCGCGAAACACGCGCCCGTCCGGTCGACGATGGCGACGAACGGTGTCGGCAGTGTCCGATGTCTGACTTCCGTGGCGACCCCGCGATACTCCCGCTGTGCGAGCGATTCGAGGTCGTCGGTCCGCTCGGGGTGGAGCACGACCTTCACCAGCGCGCCGTTCTCGTACGCCTCCGAGAGCGCCGGCTTGAGCTCGTCGAACTGCTCGGGGGTGACGGAGAGTTGGACCTCGCCGTCCGCCTCCCGAATCATCTCTTCGGCCCGATTGAACACCGTCTCGAAGCGCTTGACGATGCTCAGCATGTGCCGGTCGACCGCGGGCTGTTGCCAGCGCGCCTCGATTTCCTCTGCCGCTTCGTCCAGTTGGACGGCGCGGCTCTTGAGGTCCTCCATCACCGAATTCGGGTCGCACGCCCGCGCGTGAAGACTGTCCTGCTCGTAGGTCTCGATGTAGCCCTTCGATTCGAGGTCGCGGAGAACATCGTAGATGCGGGCGGTCGGTACGGCGCAGGCGTCGGCGAGTTCGGTCGCACTCGCCGCTCCGAGTTGGAGGAGCGCGACGTACGCCTCGGCCTGATACTGTGACAACCCGGCGTTCCGAAGTGCGGTGCGTAGCTCCGCGGTATCCATCGCTTGTGGATGGAGGATGTACATCCCTATTAATTATCGCATGTCCTCGTCTCGCGGCCGTTCTGGGAGCCGAGCCATCAAATTGCGACTGCGACGCGAGGGTGTGCGCGCCGTGGACCCGAGCGACCCCGAAAAAACGCGGGCGTTCGAGCGTCGCACCGGGGGCGACGAAATCGAGCGGCGCAGATACGGGAGAGCTGGAGAAAATCCGAAACAGAAGAACCGACAGACGAGAGAAACGGCGGAGTCGGGAGAACGCGTTACTCGTTCGGGCTGTAGTTCGGCGCTTCGTCGGTAATCATCACGTCGTGGGGGTGGCCCTCGGTCTGGCCGGCAGATGAGACCCGGACGAAGCGAGCGCGCTCTTTGACCTCGGAGATGGTCTCCGCGCCGACGTAGCCCATACCGGACTGCATGCCGCCGACGAGCTGGTGGAGTTCGGACGCGAGCGAGCCCTTGTACGGCGTTGCGGCCTCGACGCCCTCGGGGACGTACTCCTCGTCTTCGTTGTCCTCTTTGAGGTAGCGGTCGGCACCGCCGGACTGCATCGCGCCGACCGAGCCCATGCCGCGGTACTGCTTGTACTTCTTGCCGTTCATCGTGATGACGCGGCCGGGGGCCTCGTCGGTGCCGGCGAAGTAGGAGCCGAGCATGACGGCGTCGGCACCGGCGGCGACGGCCTTGATGGCGTCGCCGGAGTAGCGGATACCGCCGTCGGCGATGACGGGGATGTCGTAGTCGGCGGCGACGTCGGCGACCTCCGCGACGGCCGAAATCTGGGGCATGCCGGAGCCGGAGACGACGCGGGTCGTACAGATGGAACCGGGGCCGATGCCGACCTTGATGCCGTCCGCGAAGTCGACGAGTTCGGCCGCGGCCTCGCGCGTGCCGACGTTCCCGACGACCATGTCCGCGTCGACGGACTCCTTGATGTCGCGGGCGGTGTCGATGACGTTGAGGTTGTGCGCGTGGGCGCAGTCGATGAAGATGACGTCGACGCCGGCGTCGTCGGCCATCTGCGCGCGCTCGGCGTCGAACGGGCCGACGGCGACGCCGCAGACGAGGCGGCCGTCGTCGTCGCGGGCGGCGTTCTCGTACTCGCGACGCTGGAGAATACCCTGCATCGTCACGAGGCCGACGAGGTGGCTCTCGTCGTCGATGATGGGGACGCGCTCTATCTTGTGGTCGTACATGAGTTCGAGCGCGTCGCGGGCGGTCACGTCGCGCTCGGCCGTGATGACCTCGTCCGTCATGGCCTCGCCGACCTCGTCGGACTCGCCGACTTCGAGGTACGGGCGGATGTCCGTGCCGGAGATGATGCCGAGGACCACGTCGTCGTCGTCGACGACGGGCGCGCCGGAGACGCCGGCGCGCTCCATCATCTCGTCGACCTCGCTTATGGTCTGGCCGGGGTTGGCCGTGACCACGTCTTCGCGGCGGATGACGAGTTCGTCGGCGCGCTTGACGCGCTCGATTTCGCGGACCATCTGCTCGGCGTTCATATTGCGGTGGAGCACGCCGAGGCCGCCCTCGCGGGCCATCCCGATAGCCATCCCGCTTTCGGTGACGGTGTCCATCGCCGCGGAGAGGATGGGGATGTTGAGTTCGACGTTCTTCGAGACGCGCGTCGACACGTCGGCGTCGTCGGGTTCGACGCGACTCTCCATCGGGCGGAGCAGGACGTCGTCGAATGTGAGGGATTCGGGTACCCGTAGCTTCTCGGTGAAGGGTTCTCGGTCAGGAACGTCGTTCGCCATATCAAGCGTGGTTGCGGCGACGACAAAAGGGTTGCGAGATAGCACGGGCGTGTCGATGTATCGCAAACCATCTCGTCAATATATACACGTGCGTGCCTACACGTCCGCCATATCGTCGTCGTCGGGCGGGGCGCGCAATCGGACGACGCCAACCGTCGCCGCGTTGGGGCCGTCGTCACGACTGTCGAGACACTCGTCCCCTCGTCACGGTGTACCGAGTGGCAAAACCATCGTGAATAATCACCATGTTCGCGAACGTGTACCACGATATTTTCGGGATTCCAGAGTACAGCCGACGAATCGTCAGCCCTATTTATAAACAGAGCAGTAGACTTTGTGCGCTGTGCGGTCGTGTCCCACACAACGTTTAATACTCCTGTCCTATTGTAACCTCGTATGGACTCCACGTGTCCCGCCGCATCGCGCATTGCCGGTCAAACGACCTCCGACTCCGGCATTCTCTTTACACCGATGTGGCAGACATTTAAACGGGAGTTCAATATCGGACGAAATGGGCTTCGCGTGCGGAGCGCCCGCACCCCGCTGTCCGAATTGCGACCCTATCACCGCTTGGGCCATGGTGACGGCCAGTAACATCGAATGAGTGTCTCACGCCACCCAGTCGCCCTTCGCCTCGAGCAACAGGTCGGGGGTGCCACCCGTCTGCTCGCCACCGTCATGGGACTGCCCCTCATCGACGGCATCTTCCCCGCGCTCATCATCGCGGGGGCGCTGACGACCACCGCGGGCGACCCCTCGGTTACGGGCATCCTCCAGACCGGCCTGCTCATCTTCGGCGGGTCGGCGACGGTCGCGGTCATCCTCGCCGAGATGGACGGCACGCGCCGCGAACAGCTCACGTCCATCCTCCTGCTCGGCGCACTGCTCGTCCCGGTCGCCGTCGCCGAAGCCGCCGTCGCCGAGACCATCGAGACGCTCCTGAACTTCGAGGTGTTCCACCGCTTCGCCGGTCTCGTCATCCTCGCCGTGGCGGCGAAGACGGCCTCCTCGAAGGTCGGCGAGTACCTCCCGTCGCCGAGCATCATCATCGGCCTCGGCCTCGTCGCGAGCTTCGAGCCCGCCGGGTTCGAACTCATCGTCACCCCCGACCCGATGCGTCTGTTCAGCGCCGGCGCGGCGGCCGGCACGGGCGTCGGCTTCGCCGGTGCCATCGCGCTGTTCGCCCCGCGGCTCCGCGGCAACGTCGACATCGACCTCTTCCGCTTCGGAAGCTCGGTCGCCCTCGGCATGCTGGCGCTCGAAGTGCTCGGCCTGATGCCGACGCAGGCACCCGTCGCACTCGGCGTCCTCGGCGTCACCGCGCTGTTCGCGTTCGACCCCGGCTCCGAGGGCGAGGGCGCTGACCTCGACGAGTTCGTCGACGACGCCCCTGCCACCGAGTCGGCCACGCCCGATGCCAACGCCGACGGAGCGGTCGCCGACGGCGGCGACGACGTCGAGACGTCCGAGGACTACGACGAGTTGGTCGACGACGACGACGACGACTCCAGTCCGGGGTACGGCTACCCCGGCGAAGAGGAGTCCCGCGCGCCCTGGCTGTAACCCGCCGGGTGACTTTTTCTCCCGGCCGACGAACTCCGTCGCATGCGACGGAGCTTCGATATCCGAACTGAGCGCCGGCTTCAGGTTGTCGACGTGACCGACGAGGTCGAGGCCGCGCTTCCACGGGAGTACGACGGCGTCTGTACGGTCTTCTCGAAACACACGACGACCGGTGTCTGCGTCAACGAGGCCGAATCGCGACTTCTCGGCGACATCGAGTCGATGCTCGCCGAGGCGGTCCCCGACGACGGCTGGGCCCACGACGAACTCGACGGCAACGCCGACTCGCATCTCCGGGCGCTCCTCGTCGGCAACGGCGTCTCGATACCCGCCGCGGACGGCGACCTCGACCTCGGTCGGTGGCAGTCGGTCCTCCTCGTGGAGTGCGACGGGCCGCGCACACGGACCGTGACGGTGGCGACGACCTGAGACTGTTCGAAGCGCGGCCTCGCGGCCACCGGGACCAGCGAAACCGACGCCGACCGCTGGCGGAGGGCTTACTTACTTCGGGACGGTTGCACGGGTATGAGCAACCGCGTCGTACAAGGACGGATGGTCACGGCCGAGACGCTCGCCGAACTCGTCGAGGGCGAGCGCCCGATGGACGCCGAACCGATTCAGGACGCCGACTTCGACTGCCCGGAGTGCGGCGAGAACGTCATCCAAGTGGGCTACATGCCGAGCGTGACGGAGTTCGTGACGGCCTACAAGTGCCAGGAGTGCGACTGGGCCGACGACGACCGCGACGAGTAGAATCGAAACCCCTTTAAGAAAAATCGCCATACGAGAGAGTGCAGACAGAACGAATCGGGGCTGTGGCCAAGCCCGGCATGGCGACTGACTCCAGAGGCTTGGCGCCCGGGACGACACTCCAGCTGATATACTGAGCGGCCGACTGATCATCGGTCGTGTTGACGACCCTCTGGAGTTCCGAGGTGCCCACCGGAGATATCAGTCGATCGGGGGTTCAAATCCCTCCGGCCCCACTCTAAACTTAATTCTAACGCAGGGTTTTATTTAGTAGCAGAGGCGCTGTACTGCCGGTTTAGCGGAACCCGGGAGGTGCGTTCTCCGTGAGCGATTCATCATCAGCGGAGGGCCCCGACATCGACGAACGACGACTGGAACCTCGGCGTATCAATCGAGACGTCTTCCGCGAGAGCCACGCCGCTCTCACAGGAGCACTGCGACGGCACCCAGTGCGACGCCGACGGCGACGACAGCCACCAAACGCGCCGCCCGCCTGTCGGGCACGCGAAAAACACCGGCCGCCATCACCGAGACGAACCCGCCGAGGAGCGCGCCCCGGACGAACTCGGAAACCCCCGTGACTGAGTCTGCCGGTACGAGCACCCGGAGCGCGACCAGTCCCACGAGTCCGACGAGAACCAGCGCGCCGTCGCGGCGGAGGTCCCGCGGCTGTTTCTCCATCGCGCCGAGATAGTGTACTCTGTTTGAAAAGAATTGGTGTCCGATTCGGAAGATATTACCACAAAAATACCAATCGATTATAGTCGCTCGGGGTGACGGCGCGGTATGGTACGGGACACAGCGCATCGACTCGCCGAGTACCTGAGCAGGCGCATCGGCGACGGGCTTCGGACGGTCGTCATCGCCGACGACGACGGGTACGAACTGGAATACATCCGCGACGACCTCTCGGAGCGGTACACCAAACGGATGCTGGCCGACGTCGTCTCCGATCTCCGAGTCGAAACGCCGTTTTCGACCCCCAGCATCGACTCACCGCCCGCCGGCGAGCGCCGCGCCGTCGTCTACTACTACGAGAACGCGTTCATCCTGCAGTTTTCGTTCTCCGAGACGGAGCAAATCATCATCAGCATCGGAACCGACGCCGGAACCGACCTCCTGCAGTTCATCGAGGACTGCCGGCGCATCGTCGACCGGAACAACTGAGCACCGGGGCGTTCCCGTCTCGGGCCCGCCGACCGCGGCGACGTCGCCGGGGCACAACGATTTTCTCTCACGCGCCCGAGGTGAGAGTGATGGAACTCGTCTCTGTCGCCGCGCTCGCCGAGAACCGCGTCATCGGCCGCGGCGGCGAACTCCCGTGGCCGAGTATCCCCGCGGACAAAAAGCAGTACCGCGCCCGCATCGCCGACGACCCGGTCGTCCTCGGCCGGACGACGTTCGAGTCGATGCGCGACGACCTGCCGGGGAGCGCCCAAATCGTCATGAGCCGAAGCGAGCGGTCGTTTTCGGTCGACACCGCCCGCCGCGCGGCGAGCGTCGAGGACGCGGTGGACATCGCGGAGTCGCTGGGCGCGGAGACGGCCTACGTCATCGGCGGCGCCGCAATCTACGCGCTGTTCCAGTCCTCCCTCGACCGGATGGTACTGAGTCGCGTCCCCGGCGAGTACGAGGGCGACGCGTTCTACCCCGAGTGGGACGACGACGAGTGGGAACTCGACTCGGAGACCGACCACGAGGGCTTCACGCTCCAAGAGTGGGTCCCGGCCGACCGCGACTGAGGACCGGGCCACGCCCGCGCGGCTGGCGTCCGCGCATCTCGCGGCGAGGGTCGCTGGGGCGCGTAGCTTGATACGCCGGAGGGCCGTAGCGGGCGACGATGCGCCCGAACGTCGACACGCGGATTCTCGCGCTCGCGCTGGCTCGGATGGTCGACGCCCTCGCCAACTCGTTTCTGGTCGTCGTCCTCCCGTTGTACATCGGGAGCCAACTGGTGTCGATGCCGTCTTTCGTCGGGACGACGCTCTCGCTCGGAGTCGTCGAGTTGCCCCTCTCGACCGAACTCCTCATCGGCGTCGTGCTCTCGCTTTTCGGCTTTCTCAACAGCTTGAGCCAGCCGTTCACGGGGTCACTGTCTGACCGGACGGGGCGACGGCGGGTCTTTCTGTTGACCGGGCTCGCGCTCGTCGCCGTCGGGAGCGCCGGCTACCTCGTGTTCACGGACTACGGCTCGATACTCGTCATGCGCGCGTTGCAGGGCATCGGCGCGGCGTTTACCATCCCGGTCACGGTGGCGCTCGTGAACGAACTCTCCGGGGAGGACGAACGCGGCGGCAACTTCGGCCTCTTCAACACCTTCCGACTGCTCGGCTTCGGGACCGGCCCGCTCGTCGCCGGCGGCGTGGTCACCGCCGGCCCCTACTCGCTCGCCGGCGTCGAGCTCTCCGGCTTCGACGCCGCGTTCCTCGTCGCCGTCGTCGGCGCGGCGGTCAGTTTCGTCCTCATCGCACTGCTCATCGAGGACCCCGAACGGACCGACAGCGAGGCGGCCGACGACATCTCGCTTTCGGTGCGGAACCCCGACGGGTCAGGCCTCGACCCGGTGTTCGCCCTCGGCGTCGCCACCGTCGTGATGGCGCTGAGCATCGCCATGTACGCCCCGCTGGCCAACGTCATCAACGAGCGCCTCGACCAGGGGACGTTCCTGTTTTCGGTGCAGTTCGGCGCGACCGTCCTCGCCAACGTCGTCTTCCAGTACCCCATCGGCCGGCTGAGCGACCGCTACGGGCGGCGGCCCTTCCTCGTCGGCGGCTTCGTCCTCCTGCTCCCGACGACGCTCGCACAGGGGTTCGTCCAGACGCCGGGGCTGATGATTCTCGCGCGGTTCCTGCAGGGCGTCGCGGTCGCGGCCGTGTTCGCCCCCTCGCTCGCCCTCGCGGGCGACATCGCCAAGGCGGGCCAGTCGGGGTCGACGCTCTCGCTTCTCACGATGGGGTTCGGCCTCGGGGTCGCCATCGGCGCGCTGTTTTCGGGCGTCCTCGTCGGCTTCGGCTTCGCGGTCCCCTTCGTGGCCGCGACCGCGCTCGGCGCGGTCGGACTCCTCCTCGTCTACACGCAGGTCGGAGAAACCGTCGAGAGCGACGGCGGGGGCGGCGGCAGTCCCGCGCCCGCCGGCGGCGGCTAATCGCGGTTCGGGTGCGATGCCGCGTCCGCATCCGCAACGATACCGAGCAAGAACGACCGAATCGTCGCCGCCGTCTCGTCCCACGTCGGATGCGCGAGAAAGCGGTCGCGGGCCGCGAGCGACAGCGACTGCAGACGACGGCGATTCCGACACAGCGGGGCCACCACGTCGGTGAGTTCGGCGGAGTCGGTCGGGTCGACGAGGAAGCCGTTTTCGCGGTGCGCGACGAGTTCGCCCGCACCGCCGGCCGACGAGACGAGCGCCGGGAGGCCGAACCCCATCGCCTCGACCGCGGCGATGCCGAACCCCTCGTAGTGCGAGGGGAGCGCGAACAGGTGGGACTTCCGGAGCGTCGCCGCGAGGTCGGCGTCGGAGAGCCGGCCCGCGAACGTCACGCGGTCGTCGATGTCGCGGTCGACGGCGAGCTCCGAGAGGGAGTCGGCGTAGTCGGCGTCGACCGCCGCGCCGACGACGGTTAGCTCCCAGTCGCCGCGGACGCGGGCGAGTCCGCGGAGCAGGCCGTCGACGTTCTTCCGCGGTTCGAGGTTGCAGACCGTGACGACCCGGAGCGGGCCGTCGACGGCGCGCGCCCGTATCTCGTCGTCGCCGAGGGGCGCGCCGAACGACGAAAAGCGGTCGCCGGCCGGGGACGCCACGACGCTCGGTTCGGGGTCGGTGACGGCCGCGACCGTCCGTTTCGTCGTCTCACTGTTGAACACGAACGCGTCCGCAGAACGGAGGTAGCGACGCTCAACCGCGCGGCGGGCGTGTCGTCGCCACGCCCGCAACGGCTCCAGCGAGCTGAGGTGGTGGACGACCGAGACGACCGGGACGTCGTCGTCGAGCAGGGCGTTCGGGCCGACGAGCGAGGGGTGACACAGCTCGTCCTGCAGGACGACGTCCGCGTCGAGGTCGCGGAGGCGGCGGACGGCGGTGAGGTTGTCTCGGAGCCGCTTTCGGTACGGCCGCTCGGGGAGCGAGACGACCGTCACGTCGTCGCCGGCGGCGCGGAGTCCGCCGACGAGTTCGGTGTCGTAGCGATAGCCGCCGGAGCGGTCGTCGAGCGGGCCGTAGACGACGAGAGCGACCCGCACGTCAGAGCGGTGTCTCGTAGGTCGCGCTCGCCACGTCGTCCTCCCAGACGCGGACGGAGACGTGTTGGGGGGCGTCGAGAGAGGCGGCCTCGACGAACCGCTCGCACACCTCGCGTGCGAACCGCTCGACGCTCGGGTTCTGTCCGGCGAACTCCACGAGTTCGTTCATCGTCTCGTCGCGGTAGCGAGACAGCGTCGCGTCCAGCGCGGCCTTCACGTCGTCGATGTCGACGAGGTAGCCGTACTCGTCGAGTTCCGGCCCCGAGAGTTCGACTTCGACGGTGAACGCGTGAGAGTGCAACTCACCCTCCGGGCCGGGGTTCGGAACCGTCAGGTAGTGCTGGGCGATGAGGTCCCTGCGGACCGAGACGCGGTACATGAACTGTCAAGCGTTCCGGTAGGTAAAGAGGATTTGGACGGCCTCGTCGGGGGCGTCTTCGAGGAGTCGGTAGGCCCGCGCGGCGGACTCGACGTCGATTCGATGGGTTACGAGCGGGTCGAGCGGGAGGTCTTCGAGGTGGTCCCACGCCAACGAAAAGCGGCGGTCGGCGTCCCAGCGCCCGCGGAGGTCGGGGTCGATGGTGCTGACCTGACTGCTCTCGACGCTGATGCGCGAGCGGTGGAACCGCCCGCCGAGGTCGAGGGTGGCGGGCTTGGTGCCGTACCACGACCCGACGACGACCCGGCCGTCGTACCGCGTCACCGACAGCGCGTCGTCGAGCGCGTCGGGGTCGCCCGAGAGTTCGAGCGTCAGGTCGGCCCCGTCGGCGGGCGCGTCCAGCGACTCGGGGTGGACGGCCTCGTCGGCACCGAGGGCCTCGGCGATGCCCCGGCGCTCGGCCACGCAGTCGACCGCGGTCAGGCTCCCGAGCGGGAACGACGCGAGGAGGGCGGTGGTGACGAGCCCGACGACGCCCTGTCCGAAGACGACGACGTGCTCGCCGATGAGCGGCCGGCCGTCCATCACGAAGTTGAGCGCGGTCTCCATCGTCGGCAGGAGCGCGGCGCGCTCGTCGGGCACGTCGTCGGGGATGGCGATGAGTTCCGAGGGAGACGCCAGAAAGCGGCTCTCGTGGGGGTTGAACGCGAAGACGCGGCTCCCGAGCCGCGAGTCGGGCACGTCGTCGCCGACGGCTTCGATTTCGCCGACGGCGGCGTAGCCGTAGCGGAGCGGAAACGAGAGGTCGCCGTCGAGCGCCGCGATGGACTCGTCGGCGGCGAGGTCGGTCGGGGCCTCGCCCCGGTAGACGAGCCGTTCGGTCCCGGAACTCACGGCGGAGGTCAGCGTGCGGACGCGGACCTCCTCGGGGCCGGGGGCGGGCACATCGCGGTCGCGGACCTCGACGCGTTCGGGGGCCACGAAGTAGACCGCGCGACCCTCCATCGCTCAGTCGTCTGCGGTCTCGACGGCGGCGTCGGCGAACTCGACGGTCGTGCCGCGGTGGCGGCAGTCTTCGAGCGCGTGCTTCGCCGCGAAGCCCGCCTCGTGAGCGTTCGACGCCGTGCCGACGCCGACTTTGAGTTCCACGTCCGCCTCGGCCTCGACGTGGTCGATGGCGTCGCGGTACTGGTCTTCTGTGAGGTCGGGCGTGACCGAGATGATGTTGTCGCCGCCGACGAAGAACGACAGCGCGCCGTGTTCCTCGCGCAGGTGGCGCATGAGCGACGCGTAGCCCTGTTCGATGTGGATGAACGTGTCGAACTCGTTGAGGCGGTCGGTGTACTTGCCCGTCGCGTCGTTCACGTCGAAGTGCGCGATTTGGAGGTCGGTTCCCGTGCGGTCGGCCGCCGGGAGCGTCTCCCCGGAGAGCACCTCGCGGCGGTCGCCGTCCTGTGCGCTCCCGACGCGCTGGATGCGGTCGGTGGCGCGTTCGAGCGCGACTGCGGGCGACCGGTCGACGCCGATACCGAGACTGAGCGTCACGGGATAGCGGTTCGCGATAGACTCCTGCAGCAGTTCGTGGTCATCGTGGTCGAGGCCGTTCGTGACCGCGACCATGTTGTCGAATCGGGTGAAAAACGCGTACCCGTCGCGAGCGCCGACGAACTGGGCCAAGTCGGCGAAGAGCCGCGACTGGAGCGTCTGGAGGTCCATCTCCCGCCGCGGGTCCGGGGTGACCGTCCACGGCCCGTAGTTGTCGATTTGGACGAGTGTCAGCTGCGTGTTCGTCACGGTAGACGAGTAGGGCGACGCCCATATTGGTCTTTGGTTCTGTGACGGTTCCGCCGCAACCCCGAGCCGCTCAGCCCCCCGACTCCCGAATCGTCCGGCTGGCGACCACGTCGAGAACCGCCCACGTCACCAGCCACACGCCGACAGACAGGAGGGCGATAGCCGCCGTCGACAACAGCGGGACGACGACGGAGACCGTGGCCACGATGGAGAACGTCAGAAACACCGCGACCATCGCGGTCACGAGCCCGTAGACGCCGACGGCGCTGTTGCCGGTCGCCGGCCCGCGAAGCCACCCGGTCAATCGCTTCGAAGAGACATCCATGCAACGACATATGTTACCAACAAACATAATGGTTCTCTCGGGCGAACGTTCAACAGCCCCGCCGCCCTACCGAGGACGATGGACTACCGAGGTGTCGTTCTCGACGTCGACGGAACCGTCGTCCGCGGTGACGAAGCGATTCCGGGCGCGCTCGACGGGCTCGCCGCCGTCGACGCCGCCGGACTCGACCGGATTTTCGTCTCGAACAACCCGACGAAGGCCCCAGTCGCCTACGAGGCGCGGCTCCGCCGAGCGGGCATCGAGGCGACCGCCGACGAGGTGGTCACCTCCGGCACGACCACCACGGCGTACCTCGCCGACCGGCATCCCGGTGCGCGGACGTTCGCCATCGGCGAGGCGGGCTTCCGCGAACAGCTTCGAGCGGCCGGTCTCGAACTCGTCGGCCCCGGCGACGACCCCGAGGTCGTCGTCGTCGCCATCGACCGCGAGTTCCACTACGACGACCTCCGCGACGCCAACCGCGCGCTCCGCGGCGGGGCCGCCTTCTACGGCACCGACCCCGACGTCATCATCCCGACCGCCGACGGCGACATCCCCGGGTCGGGCGCGATTATCAACGCCGTCGCGGGCGTCGCCGAGCGCGACCCCGACGCGATTCTCGGCAAGCCCTCGCGGGTCGCACAGGAGTACGTCCTCGACGAACTCGGCCTGCCGCCCGAGGAGGTGCTCATCGTCGGCGACCGCCTCGACACCGACATCGCGTTCGGCCTCGACGCGGGCATGGGCACCGCGCTCGTCCGAACCGGCGTGACCGACGACGCCACCCTCGCGGCGAGCGAGTACGAACCCGACCACGTCCTCGACGGCCTCGGCGACATCGGACGCATCGTCTCGGAATAGCCCGGGGTGACCGCGAGGGCGGTCGAACCTCGACGGCCGCGCCGTCGGCGGCCCACCTGCACAATCATTATCGTTCTGACGCGACAACTAGCGACCGGGTGATGCCCATGTCCGAAAAGAAGATTCTGCTCCTCGCCGGCGATTTCGTCGAGGACTACGAGATTATGGTACCGTTCCAGGCGCTCCAGATGGTGGGTCACGAGGTCCACGCGGTGTGTCCCGAAAAGGAGGCGGGCGACAGTTGTAAGACCGCCGTCCACGACTTCCGCGGCGACCAGACGTATCTGGAGACCCGCGGCCACGACTTCGCGCTGAACGCGACGTTCGCCGATATCGACCCCGCGGACTACGACGCGCTCGTCGTCCCCGGCGGCCGCGCGCCGGAGTACCTCCGCGGCTACGACGAGGTGCTCGACGCCGTCCGGCACTTCTTCGACGAGGGGAAGCCGGTCGCCGCAATCTGCCACGGCCCGCAGATTCTCGCCGCCGCGGGCGTCCTCGACGGCTACGAGATGACCGCCTACCCCGCCGTCCGCGCGGAAGTCGAGCGCGCGGGCTGTTCGTGGGTCGACGAGGTGACCGTCGACGGCAACCTCGTCACCGGGCAGGCGTGGCCCGATCACCCCGAGTGGCTGGCGGCGTTCCTCGACGTGCTCGGCACCGAAATCAGCCACGAACCGGCCCCGGCGGCCGCGGACGACTGATTCGCCGAGCCGCTCACGCGATATCGCGTGTGAGAATGTCTGACAAAGGTTTTTATTAAGGGGGACGAAGGGAGTGGTATGGAAGAGCCGAACAGCCCGTACTTCCGCGAACAGGTCGACGACGTCGTCGAATCGGACCCCCAAGACCGCGAGGTTATCATCGTGGAAGGCGAGGCTATGAGTCTTCGAAGCTATAAGAAGCGCCGCGACTGACCCGGCGGAAGACGCCGAGTTCGCCGCGACAGCCGCCGCTTGCGGCCGTCGATTTCTGCGAAAGAATGCGAGTGCGTGTCGGCGCGAGCCGCGAGCGACGCTTAGAACGCGTCGCCGACGACGGTCACGTCGGCCTGGAGCTCCTCGCGGAGCGCGTCGTGGACGTGACAGATGTCTTCGGCGAGTGCCGTGATTTCGGCGAACTCGTCGTCCGAGAGGTCGGACTCCACGTAGACGTCGAAGCTGATGCTCGTGAGGTCGTCGCCGTCGTCGAGGTCGGCGTCGGCGTCGATCTGGACCTTACCGAGGTCGTCGAAGCCCGTCTTCTGACCGCCGACGCGGAAGGCGGGGAGGAAACAGGAGGCGTACGTCGCGACGAGCGCGGCGTTCGGGTTCGGTCCCGTCTCGTCGGTGGCGTCGATCTGGAGGTCGAAGTCGCCGACCTGACTCGTGCATGCGAAACCGTCCTCGCTGACAGTAGAGGTCTGGATGTCGGACATTCGTATCGAAGGTGGGAGCGACCGACCCTAAAAGTTGCTCAATAGGACAACGGTGTGCACAAGCGCCGTCCCCAGCAGACGCGCCTGCGGCCGACCGGAGCGGCTAGTCGAGCGTGAACGACTCGTCGCCGTCGAGGGCGTTGACCTCGGCGTGACTGCCGGCGGCCTTGACCTCGCGCTCGAAGTCGCGCACGTCGATTTCGATGGCCGGGAACGTGTTGTAGTGCATCGGGAACACGTGGTCGACGTCGAGCCAGTCGGCGGCGATAGCGCCCTGCCACGGCCCCATCGTGTAGTGGTCGCCGACCGGGAGCGCGGCCGCGTCGGGTTCGAAGTACGCGCCGAAAATCTCGCGCATGTCGGTCATGAGTCCCGTGTCGCCGGCGTGGTAGAACGTCGTCGACTCGGCGTCGGACGCCTGTGTCGGCACCGTGTCGCTTATCATGTAGCCGCCCGGCATACCGGCCTCGTGCTCGTAGCCGGTGTTGATGCCGTTCGTGTGGTCGGCGCGGACCATCGTGACGTACGCGTCGCCGAGTTCGACCGTCCCGCCGATGTTCATCCCGATGGTGTCGTCGACGCCCATCTCGGCTTCGACGTAGCCGGTGAGTTCGGGCGTGCCGACGACCGTCGCGCCGTCGAACTCGCCTGCGTGGGCGATGTGGTCCGCGTGCCCGTGGGTGAGAAGCACGTAGTCCGGGGTCTCAACGTCGCTCGGGTCGAGAGAGGTGGCGGGGTTGTCGAAAAACGGGTCGATGAGAAGCGAGGTGTCTCCGACCGTGACGTACCACGTCGAGTGACCGTGCCAGGTGAGTTCCATAGCGCCCGAAAGTACACGCGAAATACACAAAAAGCTATTCGCAGGGGGTGGTGTGACCGCTTTTCGCCGGGCGCGCTCGTCGGCGGGTCGCGGCGATGCTCGTCGTTTTTCGCGGCGACGGTCGGCGAGACGGCCCCGCCGCTCTCGCGTCGAGTTCGACAGCAGAATCGGCCGCCGGAGTCCACTCGAACGAACCCTCCGGGCGGCCGATACACGTCCGTCATCCCACGACTACAGAAGCGATGCGAATCGTGCAAGAACGTCGCACGTCACCGGCCGTCCCGCGCGATGTAAAAGCCTATCACGCCCCCCGCCGAGGCGTGGGGCATGCATCACGTTCGATTCCGCGACCCCGCGGGCGCAGTGCGAACCGGCGAGTGGCACGGCGATTCCGTCTCTTTCGGCGGCGAGGACTACGACCTCGACGAGGTCGACGTGCTCCCCCCGTGCGAGCCGTCGAAAATCGTCTGTATCGGCCGCAACTACGCCAAGCACGCCGAGGAGCGCGACGAGGAGGTCCCCGACCGGCCGCTTTTGTTCCTCAAGCCGCCGAACGCGGTCGCCGGGCACGGCGACACCGTGACGCTCCCCGCGGGCAAAGAACAGGTCGAACACGAGGCCGAACTCGCGGTCGTCATCGGCGAGCAGTGCCGGAACGTCGCGCCCGAGGACGCCGAGGACGTCATCGCGGGCTACACCGTGATGAACGACGTATCCAACCGCGACGACCAGGACATCGAGACGAACTGGGTCCGCGGCAAGGCGTTCGACGGCTCCGCCCCGCTCGGGCCGGTCCTCGCCGACCCCGACAACCTCCCCGACGACGCGAGCATCTCGCTTCGTGTGAACGGCGAGACGCGACAGGACTCCAGCATCGAACACCTCATCTTCTCGATTCCCGACCTCGTCGCCGAAATCACGACCTACATGACGCTCGAAGCGGGCGACGTCATCTCGACGGGGACGCCCGAGGGCGTCGGGCCGCTGGAAGACGGCGACCGCGTCGCGGTCGAAGTCGAGGGCGTCGGCGTCCTCGAACACGACGTGCGACAGGACTGAGCGCGACCGTCACCCCGTTTTTTCCGAGGCGAGTTACAACCCGACCGTATGCGTGTCCCTCGGTTGACACTCGTCGGCATCGCGATACTCGCGCTCAGCGCCGTCGCGGGCGTCGCGGCGCTCCCCGAACTCCCCTCTTCGGTCGCGATTCACTTCGGCGTCGGCGGCGACCCCGACTCCTTCGTCGCCGCCCCGCTCGGCGTGCTTCTCGTCCCGGCAATCGGCGTCGGTGCGCTCGTCATCACCCGGTTCCCCGGGGCGGCTGGACGCGGAACCAGCGTCCCGCCCGTCTTCGACTCGGTACTGGCGACGTTCCTCGCGTACGTGCAGGCGCTCGTCCTCGCGTACAACCTCGGGTACGAGGTCTCCATCGCGGAGGCGACGTACCTCGCCGGCTCGCTCGCCTCACGGCTTCCGACGGGTACCGGAGAGGCGCTCGTCGTCGACGAC
>ENA-ORDC01000570-ORDC01000570.1-marine-metagenome-genome-assembly--contig:-NODE-570-length-34856-cov-4.122574_pt1 | contig 34856 bp, 31 predicted proteins | sample MGYA00237783_ERZ508515 | MGnify/ENA primary metagenome ERZ508515 (study PRJEB26186, sample SAMN06268792) | marine metagenome | isolation source: Eden Landing Ponds, San Francisco, CA, USA | place... | reverse complement strand
GCGCATCACCTTGTTGTGCGCGTCCATCCCGCGTCCCCGCTCGTAGACCTCGGGGCTCGGCTTACTCATTGGATACCCGTATCGGACGGGTGCGTAAAGCGGCTTCGTCTGGGTTCGACGGCCGACGGGCACCGACCGTCGGAGCTCACATGTTCCGCGAGATATAGCGGTCGATGTCGGCGACGAGCGACGGGCGGAACGTCCAGTAGCCCTCCCAACGCTTCGGTTCGGTCTCCAAGGCGAGGAGAGCGACGGGTTGGCCCGGTGCCGCGCCGTCCACGGTCCCGCCGCCCGAGTGACTCCCGTCGGTCGCGGGTTCCGTCCCGACCGAGCGGCCGTCCGGCGGCGTGTAGACGACGAACCACGAGTCGTAGAAATCCTCCGTGTAGCCGCCGTGGGTCAGGAGGTCGGAGTCCGACGGCGGCATCCAGTCCGGAATCCCGTAGACGTGGGTCTGCACGTCGGTCGACGCGACCTTCTGGTAGACCGCCCGCGTCCCGCGTTCGTCTTCGATTCGGGAGAGCCGCTGGAACGACGACCGGAGCCTGCCGTCGCCGGCGCGCCACGCGTGGCGCTCGATGTACCGCGAAATCGCCACGAGGAGCAGTTTCTCCTTGTCCGATTCGGGATAGCCGCGGAGGGAAAACGGCACGTCGTCGAGCCGCGTGAGCACCGACGGAAGCTCGAACTCGTCGAGTTTCGCCTGCCCCGTCTTGTAGAGGTCGGAGTTCACGAGGAGGACGGTGTTCATCACGTCCTCCAGCGACGAGGTCGCGACGACCTCGCGCCCCGCTGGCGTCTGCTCGGAGAGCACGATCACGTCGTTGCCGCGCGCGTCGTCCGACAGCTCGTCGACGTCGACCGGCTGGTCGGTGAACGTGGTTTCGAGCATCCGCTGGACGGGGTCAGGTGCCGAGCGATTGACCACCGTGAGGGACCGACTCGCGGTGTCAATCGCGCCGAGAAAGCTGTCGAGTCCCATCTGTTCATGAACACGACTGACCGCCGACGAGATAGCTGTTTTGGAGGCCGGGGCCGCGGTGACAGGCGTTCATATGGGTCGCGCCCGTAGATGAGGTATGGAGCGCCGCACGCTCCTCTCGCTTCTCGCGGGCGGCGTCGCCGGACTCGCCGGGTGCGGGACGCCAGACGGAGAGACGGAGACGCCGACGCCCGAGGAGGGGACCGACGCGCCGACCGCGACGCCGACGACCGAAGCGCGCGTAGAGCGGTCGCTGACGCTCTGGAACCCGACGCCTGACCCCGTGTTCACGACCGTCGTCGGCGTCCGCGGCGGCCGCGACGCGTTCTTCGAGAACCGCGACCTGTTGCCCGGCGAGCGCGCCGCGCTGTCGGTGGCGGTGCCGACCGGGGAGACGGCGGTGCTCGTCGAGACGGACTCCGGCCTGCGGGCGCGCTCGACGTGGACCGTCGACGCGGCGTTCGAGGGGCTGGAGGTCGTCCTCGGTCGGGACACCGCGGCGTTCTGGCGGACCGTCTCGTGCGACGCGCGGGGGGAGTGTGCGCTCGCGGCGGCACCCCCCGACGACGGGCCGAGACTCGACCTCCCGCTCGTCGGCGACGGCTCAGCACGGTGGTACGCGCCCGCGGGCGTCGTCGTGGAGAACCCCGGCCCCGAGACGACCGCGCGACTCCGCATCGACCTCGGGGAGACGGCACTGGTCGACCGGACGTACCGCGTCCCCACGGGAGCGCGGCTGTCGGTGCCGGTGACCTATCGGAGCGGGAGCTACCGCGTCGCCGTCGAGACGACCGAGCGGCGCGTCGAGACGGCGTGGCCGGTGCCCGACCAGCCGACGAAGTACGTCGACGTGTCGAACGGGACGACCGGTTGCGGACCGGCGAACACGACGCTCACAGTCGCCAACCGCGACGACGAGCCACATCGCCTCTCGCTCCGGGTCGACGCCGCGGGCGACGGCGAGTCGTTCGACCGCACGCTCGCGCTCGACCCCGGTGAGGTCCGCGACCTCGTCCCCGTGACGGCCTCCGGGGGCCACGCCGTGTCGGCGACGCTCGAAACCGGCGCGGCGGTCTCGGGAACCTGGTGGTCGTGCCCGCCGCGCGGCCCCGCGAGCGTCGTCGTCGACGCCACCGGAACCGTCGCGTTTCGGGCGGCCGGCCCGCAACCGGGATGAGTCGCACGGATTGCCGCAATCCCGAGACAGTCCGGCGTCGGGTCACACCGGTGTAACTACTATCGGTTACTCAGCGGTGGGAATCACTAACCCGCCAGCGACCGTATATAACTAACGAGGATTACAATGACTGAACTCGGTGGTTATCACGACAAGGTCGCTCGGGTGGACCTGTCGGCAGGCGACATCGCGTACGAGGGAATCGACGACGAGGACGCGCGGAAGTACATCGGGGCCCGCGGCCTCGGCGTGAAGTACGTCTTCGACCAGGGACCGGACGTGGACCCGCTCGGACCGGACAACCTCCTCGCGTTCATGACCGGCCCGCTCACCGGCACGCAGACCGTGATGAGCGGTCGAATCGCGGTCGTGACAAAATCCCCGCTCACGGGGACTGTCACCGACTCGCACCACGGCGGCTGGAGCGGCGCGCGGCTCAAGTGGTCCGGCTTCGACGGCCTGCTGTTCACGGGGAAGGCCGAGCGGCCGAGCTACGCGGTCGTCGAAGACGGCGAACTGACGCTCCACGACGCCGAACACATCTGGGGCAAGGGCGTCCACGAGACCATCGAGGAGCTCGAAGGCGAGGTCGACGGGAGCCTCGGCAAGAACCTCTCGATAATGGCCATCGGCCCCGGCGGCGAGAACGAGGTCAAGTTCGGCTGTATCATCAACGAGGACGACCGCGCGTCCGGCCGCGGCGGCACGGGCGCGGTGATGGGGTCGAAGAACCTCAAGGCAATCGTCGTGAAGTCCGGCACGCGGATGCCGAAGCCCGCCGACGCCGACACGTTCAAACAGGGCTACCAGCAGGCGATGCAACTCATCCGCGAGTCCGAGGTCACCGCGCCCAACGAGGGCGGCCTGTCGCTGTACGGGACGAACGTCCTGATGAACGCGGGCGAGGAGCTCGACGGCCTCCCGACGAAAAACGGAAAGTACACCTCGACCGCGGCGATGCGAGACGCCGAGGGCGCTGACATCGACTCCGAGCGCGTCTCCGGCGAGAACGTCCGCGAGAACATCCTCGTCGACGAGCCGACGTGTCACTCCTGTCCGGTCGCCTGTAAGAAGGAAGTCGAGGTGTCGGTGATGCACAAAGGCGAGGAGCTGAACGTCCGCGGCGAGTCCTACGAGTACGAGTCCGCGTACGCGCTGGGCCCGAACTCCGGACACACCGAGCGCGACGAAATCGCCGTCATGATCGACCGCTGTAACGACATGGGCGTCGACACCATCGAGATGGGCAACATGATGGCGATGGCCATGGAGATGTCCGAACAGGGCAAGCTCGACGGCCTGAGCGAACAGCTCAACTGGGGCGACACCGAGCGCATGATCGACCTCATCACGGAGGTCGCGAACCGCGACGGCGACCTCGCCGACGCCCTCGCGGAGGGCGCAAACGGCCTCGCCGAGCGGTTCGACGCCTACGACAACTCGCTGGCCGTCAAGGGCCAGACCATCGCGGCGTACGACCCGCGCTGTATGAAGGGGATGGGCATCGGTTACGCCACCTCCAACCGCGGCGCGTGCCACCTCCGCGGCTACACGCCGTCCGCAGAGATTCTCGGTATCCCGGAGAAACACGACCCCCACGAGTGGCGCGGCAAGGGCGAGCTCGTGGCGCTGTTCCAGGACATGCACGCCATCTCGGACTCGTTCGACATCTGCAAGTTCAACGCGTTCGCGGAGGGCATCGAGGAGTACGTCCTGCAGTACAACGGCATGACCGGCCGCGACGTGACCGAAGAGGAACTGCTCGAAACCGGCGACCGCATCTACACGTTAGAGCGGTACTACAACAACCTCGCCGGCTTCGACGGGGCCGACGACTCGCTTCCGGGACGCTTCGTCGAGGGCGACGGGGCGATGCCGGGACAGGGCGCGTCCGAGGGCCAACTGTGCGAACTCGACGAGATGAAAGAGGAGTACTACGCCCGCCGCCAGTGGGTCGACGGCGTCGTCCCCGACGAGCGCCTCGACGAGCTCGGCATCGACATCGGCCCCGGTACGGGCGTCTCCCGCGGCGACTCGCCCGCGCCCGCCGACGACTGAGACGACCGCCGCGACCGACCCGACGGTCGCGGTCGGCTCCCGCGCGAATCCGAATCACGCTGTTTTCGACCGATGCGAACCGCGGAGACGAGTCTATCGACGAGCGACGCCACCGCCCCGCCGAAGACGACGCGGGCGACGAGCGCGGCGACACCGACGGCGAACCCGGTCGAGAGGAGGGCGCGGTCCTCGCTGTCGCTGGGGAGCGAGTTGCGGCGCGGGGGTGGAGAGGGCACGCGTGCGGTCGCGGTCGCCCGGAGACGAGTCTCTTGGGGGGAAATGTCGGTTTCGGGGCTGGCGGCGGCTCAGACGACGAACCGGAGGACCCACAGCGCGCCCATGCCGACGAGGATGGTGGCGAGCACGCGCTCGGTGTACCACGCGGCGAGCGCGGCCAACGCGCCGGCGAGGAGTTTCTCGTTGCCGACGGAGACCGCGAGGTCGCCGGCGGGCGCGAGGAGCGCGGGGAAGACGAGCGCCGCGAACACGGCCGCGGGGACGTACTCCAGCGCCGACTCGACCGCCGGCGGCACGTCGTCGATGCGGCCGAACAGGTAGATAAAGGACCCGCGGATGGCGAACGTGAGGACGCCCGCGAGGGCGATGACGAGCCAGACGGTCGCCGAGTCGTAGCCGGTCGGCATTCAGGCGTCACCTCCGAGCGAGTCGACCGCGAGGCCGGCGAGGACGCCGACGACGGCCGCGACGATGATATCGAGGTGGAACGGGACGCCCGCGACGACGACGCCGGTGGCGACGAGGCCGCCGACCAGACACGACGCGCCGGAGGCGCGGTCTTTCAACGTGGGGACGAGTAAGGCGAGAAAGACCAACGGTGCGGCGAAGTCGAAGCCCAACTCCGGCGGGAGCCCGGAGCCGAGGAGCGCGCCGGCGACGGTCGTCACCTGCCAGACGAGCCACAGCGACGCGCCCGCGCCGAAATAGTAGGCGAAGCGGTCGGTCTCGCCGTCGCGGCCGTAGCGGGCGATAGAGACCGCGTACGCCTGGTCGGTCAGGAGGTACGACGCGAGCGCCTTCGACCGGGCGGTCAGGTCGCGGAAGTAGGGCGCGATGGAGGCCGAGTACATCATCGTCCGGAGGTTGATGACGACGGCGGTGCCGACGACGATTGCCAGCGGCGCGTCCGCGCCGAGGAGTTCTATCATGGCGAGTTGCGACGCGCCGGCGAAGACGAAACTGGAGAAGCCGAGGGCGTGCGCGACCGACAGCCCCTGTTCGACGGCCGCGACGCCGGCGACGAGGCCGAACGGCGCGATGCCGAGTTGGAGCGGCCCCGCGGCCCGGACGCCGTCGAGGAGGTCGGACGAAAGGGTTGGCATCTGTCGGTAGCACGGCGTCGCCCCCAAAATAGGCGTCTATCGTCGGGCGGATTGCCGGCTTTTGACCGACCGACTGACGACGGCGACCTCGCGGATTTCGAGCGCCGTCTCGAACTCGTCGCGGCGGTCGGCGTCCGCCCCGACCCGCCGGAGGTGTTCAGCGTGCGCCCGGCGGACGGCGTCGACCTCGCGGTGCGAGAAGCCGAGGTCGAGTCCCTTCGTGTCCCAGTGGCCCAGCGGGACGAGAAACACCGCCGTCTCGTCGTCCTCGTGGACGCACTCGAACCCCTGTGCGTACTCGCCGGCCCGCCCGTCGAGGTACGCCTGCGCCCGGTCGAGCAACCGCGGCAGACTGCTGGCTGGAACGCTCGCCTTCGCGGCCGCGAGCATGATGGCCGTGCCGTCGATGGCACCGCCGCGGGGCGCGCCGTCGTCGCCATCCGGCGCGAGGCGCTCGCTGAGTCGTTCGCGCCCCGGCCGCCGGTCGCCGTCTGCCCCCACGGTCATCCCCCCGCGCGCATCGCCTTGCGGGCGAACCGCTCGACGAGGTCGTCGAGGGTCTCCTCGTCGCCCTCGAACGCGAGTTGCACCTCGGTGAGTTGGATACTGCTCGTTATCGTGACTTCCTCGGTCTCGATGTCGACGGCCCAGTCGGGACCGACCACGCGGCCGCCGCCGTCGGCCTCGCCGCCCAGTCCTTCGAGGTACTGAATCGCGAGGCGGGGCGAGATACCGCGGAAGGCCCGCTGTCGACGTGCCACGTCAGCCCCCCGCGACCGGCGGGAAGACGCTCACGGCGTCCGCGTCGTCGAGCGTCGTGGCCATCCCGTCGAGGTGAACCACCTCGCGCCCGTTTTTCAGCACGTTCACGTGCGGCTTGACCTCGCCGTCCTCGATGAGTCGGCCGGCGAGGCCGTCGTACTCCGCTTCCAGCGACCGGAGGACGTCCCCGACTGTCGCGTCGTCGTCGACCCGCCAGTAGATGGACTTCTGGCCCACCACCTCTCGAAACGTCGCGAAGAAGCGTAATTCGAGTTCCATACCCCTTGTCGGCGTCCACGAGACAAAAAGGTACGTCGCGGCGGGGCCGCGGAGAAGTCGGAAAACCGGTTATCGGAGGCAGTAATTCAAATAAACTGCAAGTATACTGCCTAAACGTTCTCAACCAATTAAGTCGATGGAGCGTCCAGACGGGTCGTTCGAACGACCCGTCCACCTGGTTTCGATACCGATTCGCGCAGGTCGGTACGGCGCGGGCCGGGCAGTCCATCCGGCGACGGCCGACCCGTCCCGACGTCGTGCCGAGCGACCCGGCCGATTACCGGCCCGCGTCGCGGACTTCGATGCGCCCGACGGACTCGACGGTGACGACGAGGTCGGCGTAGTCGAATTCGAGCGACGCGCCCGATACGCGGGGTGCACCGGGCATTTCGCGGCCGAAGAGGGCGTCGAGGGCGTCGGTGTCTACGTGCTCTGTGAGCGGCGGCAGGTCCGCGTCGCGGCGGGTGTGCTTGTCCACGGCCGCGGCGACCGCTTCAGAGACGGGCTGAGTACGCTCGCAGTCGTACCAGACCCGTGTCGGTTCGAACTCGTCTCGGAGCTGTGTGTCAGATGTGATGATAGCTTCGTCCCCCCGATATCGTCTGTTCGATATGTCGTCCCAATCTGTTATATTTCTTGCGTACTATCGGTATGTGCTCTTGATAGTGGGCATTTAGAACAATACTGTTGGGGGGGGGGGAAGCGGGGCGTAAAAAGCCCGCAGGGAGCGAATCAACGACTGAACGTTTCATCGGATCTGCCATGTGTCTAAGTCCATAGGCGATCCCCATGGATCCAATAACATAGGGTGACGGATAGCGTCTTACATCACGATTGCAGATTGGAAGGCTGTCAAAGACGAGTACGTCGTCAATGTAACCATCCGCCAGACGGTGGCTGACAAGTATCCTAGTGGGTGGGACTACAGCCTCCATCTCGGCACCCGCAGGGGGATACCACCCTTCGGTACGACAACGCCCACGAACGGACGAAAGTCACGGGCGGCACGCTGGGCCCGAATCGAGATAATCGACCTCCCCGGGATGCTGACGCTCTACGACCGATTCGAACAAGAGGCCGAGGAGATGTCGTCCGTCTCCTGGGTCTGGGAAACGTGAGAAATCACGGAAAGGAGACACGACATGACGAAGCTCAAAGTGACGGTTGGTGAGGAGAGTGACCCCGACGAAACCACGAGACAGCGGCTCAAAGCGGCACAGGCAGGCGAGGAACTCGAAGACGCTCAGCCGGTGCTGAACTTCGACTCGTTCGCAGAACTCAGTCGACTGCTCAGCCCGAAGAACCTCGAACTGTTAGAGGCGTCTCTGAGGCGGAGCCGGACAGCATCCGCGACGCCGCAGAGTCGGTTGACCGCGACTACAAGCAGGTTCACCGGAACCTGACTGAACTGGCCGACATCGGTGTCATCGACTTCGAAGGCGGTGGGCCGGGACTCCCGAAGAAACCCGTACTCGCCTACGACGGTCTCGAAATCGACCTTCCGTTCAAGGATTCGAACAACAACATCGGTGCCGCCGCGCCGTAGCCTGTGAGACCGACCTCCTCGCGCGACTTAGCCGGGAGGATTCCTACCGCTGGATTGGGATCGTTACTAGATTGTCAGAAACCGTATCGCTCGTGGGCATCGTCGATTGGTAGTATTTCGAGGACCCGAACCTCTCTGTCCTCTTCCAAGACGGTGTACATCGCTGTGTAGCTCCGCGAGACGTGCATTCGGAATCTATCGCGTCGCCCGTCGATGGGCAACTGCTCTTTATGCCCGCGTCCGCGTCCCGGATATGGAGTTTCGCTCAGGTACCCCAGTTTCTCCTTGCAAATTCGTGTCGTCTTCTCATCGGCGACACTCAAGAACTCGCGTGGTTGATCAAGAAGAAGAACAGCGTAGTCGTCCTCAGGCATCCTCAAGCGAGGTTAGATCATCACTATCTGCGTCCTCCAACTCTTGGAAGCGCTTTTCGAGGTCCTCACGACGTCGGCTTTGGGCAAGTTCCTTGAGGAGATCGTCGTAGGTCTGCCCCGGCTTTTTCAGTTCGTGAAGTTCCTCCCGAGTCTCTTCGGTCACCGGGATTCGTTTGTCAGCGGACATGCGTTGTAAGGACGTATCGAATTGATAGTATTAACCGTTTTGTCAGTCACGGCTCGACGAGCCGATACCGGGTTCCCCGCGTCGCGCCGTCTTGTTCGATGAGTCGGTACCGTTCGTGCGCGCCGAGATACCGACGGCGGGTCGCCTTCGATTTCGGCGCGGAGATGTGCTCTTCGTACGCGGCGTGGGAGTCTGTAGACGAGACTTCACCGTGGCGCTTGACGATGTCGTAGAGGAGTCGCTTGTGCGTCGATAGTCGCTCGACGTTTCGCTCGTGGACTTCTCCCGCGGCACCATCAGCGACGTCATCGACGAGCCCCGGACTGAGTGCATCGAGCAAGTGTCGTTTTCCCGGCACCGGAGGGACCGGTCATGAGGATATCTGACCGGCTTCGCCGTCTTCGATTGCCTTCAGTAACGACGAAGGGTGCCCGATTTCGGCGATTCGATGTCCAAGTCAACCGGGGCGAAACTGTCCCGGAGTGCCCGCGCACCGCGTCTCTGTTTGACAAATACGCGCCCTGTGTGTCACGCCAGTCCAGACGCAGGATGCGGGCTTCAACAGAGTCGAGTGAGAGTCAACCGGAAGCGAACGAAGCGGAGACGCGAGAACGCCTGTCGTCGCGAAGTGACGCGGTCAGGTCGGGGCACGGGTCAGTCAGGCGGTCGGCGTCACGTCGGTGCCCCACGTGACGCGACGGTACGACGCGTCGAGGGCTTGGGCGTCGTCCGGGAGGAGCGCCGCGACGAGGAACGTCGAGTACTGCTCGAAGTGGTCGACCAGCGCGGCGATGCGCTCGGCGTCGATGGCCTCGACCGAGTCGAGGAGGATGAACGGGACGGTCTCGTACACCTCGTGGACGAGGTAGCCAGCGAGGGCGAACACGAGGCCGACGACCTCGCGCTCGCTCTCGCTGAGGTGGGCGATGGAGTCCTCGTACACCGCGCCGGAGTCAGACGCGCGGACGATGTGGAGTTCGAACTGGGTCTTATCGACCGTTCGACGCCCCTCTCGGACCCGGCGTTCGACCCGCTCCAGCCAGACGCGCTCGATGTTGTCGTAGCCGAGGAGACCGAGCACCGTCTCCATCTCCTCGTTGAACGCCTCGACCGCCGCGGTCGTGAGCGAGCGGATTCGGGTCCGCGCGGCTTCGAGTTCCGCTTCGACCTGCGCGCGTTCGGTTTCGAGTTCCTCGCGCTCGTCGAACCGGGCGTCGAGCGCGTCGAGGTCGTCGTGGACGGACGCGAGTTCGTCGCGCTTCCGGTCGAGCGCGAACTCGGCCTCGTTGAGCTCCTTGTGGAGTTCGATGAGGTCCCCTTCGGCCTGTCCGCGGAGGTCCGACGCGTCGGCTTCGAGCGCTTCGACCCGCTCGGCGAGCGCCTCGCGCCGCTCGGTCAGCGACGCTATCTGCCCGGTCCGGCGGTCGAGTTCGTCTTCGAGTCGTCGGAGTTTGTCGCGGCGGCTCCGGCGGTCGCGTTCGGCCCGCTCGGCGGCCCGCACCGACCGTTCGAGCTCGTCGAGTTCGCGGCGGAGCTCGGCTCGCTCCTCGCGGTTTTCGTCTCTGACCCCGCGGAGGCGGTCGGTCGTCTCCCGAATCTGGTCGTGGCCGACCTCGGTGCCGCAGGTCCAGCAGGTGGTCGTCTCCGACGGGACGAGCTGGTCGGTCACCGAGCCGTCGCCGCCGACCGACCCCAGCGAGTCCTCGATGAGGCCCGCCTTCCCGTCGAGCACGTCCTCCGTGTACTGGACGACGGTCTGGAGCTCCGAAATCGTCGAGTTGAGCGACTCGATGCGCGACCGAATCGAGTCGATGCGGTCGCTCGCCTCGCCGGGGTCGACGGCCTCTGCGTCGAAGGAATCGAGCTCCGACTGGAGTTCGCCGCGCTCCTCGCGGAGCGATTCGACGCTCTCGCGCTCGCTTTGCAGGCGGAAGCGGACGGTTTCGAGGTCCGACCGCGCCGACTGGAGGTCGGACAGCACCTCGTCTAACGCCGCCTGATTCTCGCGTTGGGACTCGACCGTCCGGTCTTCGGCCTCGATTTCTGCGTCGAGTTCGTCGCGCTCGGCTTCGAGGTCTTCGATTTCGGCTTCGAGTTCGTCGCGTTTCGATTCGAGCGACCGCCGGTCGGCTTCGAGCGAGTCGAGCGAGTCGAGTCGGCGCTCGACCTGCGTCCGTCGGCTCTGCAGGCGCTCGATTTCGGCCTCGATGGCGTCGGTGTCGACCGGGGCCATGATGACGTCGTGGAGGTCGCGCTCCGCGACGACCGCCCGCCGCGCCTCGTTCGAGCCGAGGAGGAACGCAAAGCGGTCCGCGGTCGTCGTGTCTCGGAGGTACGGCGTCCCGTCGGTCGAGACCGTACCGTTCTCGCGCGAGAGGACGCGAGTGTACGTCCGGCCGTCGAGTTCGAGTTCGACCAGCCCCTCGTCTGCGTCGCCCTTGAGACTGACCGCGTCGCTCCCGCACGCACCCATGAGCGCGCGCAAGAAGGACGTTCGGTTCGTCGCGTTGCGGCCGGTGAGAACGGTCACGCCGGGGTCGAGCCTGACGCGCCGCTCGTCGATGCCGCCGATGTTTCGTATGTGGACAGCCGCCGCCTGAAGTGCCTCTGAATCGTTCATGTGTCGGATGTGGGTGTGTGAGAGCGCCCGAACCGCTACTCGTCTCCGTCGTGGTCGCAGTCGCAGTGCCCGGAAGAGAGAAGCGCCGTCGGGGTCATTCGCGTGTCGCAGTCTGTACAGGTGACGCGAATATCGACTTCGACCTCGTACGCGCCGATGAAGACCGCCTCACTCTTCACCAGTCGGTCGATGACGTCGATAGTCACGGTTCGAAGTCGGGACCGAAGCTTTCGAATCGTTGTGAGTCCCGACTCGGTCGCGTCCGTCTCGTCGTCGTCCTCGCGTTCGACGTTTCGGTGTCGCTTGAGGTAGTTGTACACCGACTGGTAGGAGATGATGTCGCCCTCTAACTGCTCGACATCGATACCACGCTCGCGGAGCGTGTTCCGCGCGTCGGTGCGGCTTCCCGCGGTCACGTCGTCGCTCGTCAGGAGTCGGTAGAAGTTCTCCGCCTCGCCTTCGAGCACGTGCGCGCCGGCCTCGTCGAGGGCGGCCCGGACGAGGCGCTCGTTCACGTCGCCCTCCAGTTCGCGGAGGCTCCGTTGTGGCCGCCCCTCCCCGAGCCACGCGGCGACGAGGTCGTCGCCGAGGCCGTCGAGCCCGTATCGGTCCGCGATGCGTTCTATCTTCGGACCTCGGCCGCCACGGCGGGATACCGTCCTTCCAGAGTCTCGCATTGTGACTTCGCTATCGCAAGCTTAGCGTGCAACACCCTAAGCGTTACCCATGGGTTATCAGAGATGATAAAACTAGAACATAAGCGAGTTACACGAGCTACGAGACGGTTCTCACGGATTCCGGAGCGGTCCCGAGAAACGTCAGCGGGCTGGTCGGCTACGCACCGCCCGGCTGGGGTCGGGTTCGGCCGTCAGTTCTCGCGAACTGTCACCCAGAGGTGAACCTCGCGGTAGGCGTTGTCGACCGTCGGCGACGCCGGCGGCGCGCCCTCGTAGAGGAGGTACGTCAGTCGCAGGTGCTCGCCCGTCATCGTCGGGCGAACCTCGTGTGGCTCGTGCCACGTCTCGTTGTGTTCGAGTCGAGGGGTGAACGTCCGGAGCCGCTCGGACTCCAGTACGGTCGTCGAGTTGTTCGACACCTCGACGCGCTGGAGCACCGCGACGACGGTGTAGTTCACCGGCCGGTGTTCTTGGTTACCGACGCCGAGAACGAGCGACGCGGGCTCGCCGCGGACGAGTTCCTCCGGGTAGTTGTCGGCGGTGAGTTCGTCGTCTCCGTCTTCGGTCAGCAGGTACAGTTCGGTGAACGACTCGCCGTCTTTCGGCACCGCCACCGCGTAGCCGACGCTCGCGGTCGCGAGGACCACGCTCACCACGAGGACGACGTTCAGCATCGCGTCGGTCCGCGACGCCGGGTTAAACAGCTCGTCGCGCGCGGCGGCGACCCAGCGCCGGTACGGGACTACCAGTCGCTCCTCCTCGGGGAGCGCCGACCGCCGGCTCGCCGCGAACGCCGTCGCGACGAGCGTGAAGCCGCTCACGACGACGAGGATGGGGGCGAGCCGTATCCCCCACGGCGTGAAGTTGAGGACGAGACCGAGGAGCGGAACGACGGCGATGCTCGTCCCGAACGACAGCGCCACCCGCTCGATGCCGTCGATACCCCCTATCCGGTCTTGGTCCTCGTCGGCGTCAATCGGCGGGCCGCGCTCGGGGAACAGTGCCGCGATGAGCGCGTAGCCCGGGATGAAAAGCACGAACGGGAGGCCGACGACGACCCGAAGCGGCGTCCCCGCCAGTCCGGGCGTGAGCGTCGCGACGAGCGTGAGCGCGACCCCCGCGACGACGGCCGCGAGGTCGGCCGGGAGGTCGCGGACGGGTCCGGGGAGGAACAACCGCCAGTCTTGGCGCGGCGACATCTACCCGAGGTGGGAGACACGAACACAAAAATCATTTGTCAGCCGCGGGCTCCGACGGCGCTACTCGACCGCGCCGACGGCTTCCGAGGGGTCCGTACCGTCGCCCGACGCGGGCGATTCGAGCGCGTCGGACCCGGACGGGTCGGCGAGCGAGCGGGCCGTCTCGACCAGTTCGGCCGCGTCCGCGTCGCTCACCGAGAGCCCGCTGTAGGCCGCGCGCTCGTACCCCGCGGTGAGCGATTCGAGCGCGTCGGCGGGCGCGACGCCGGCGTCGATACAGCGGTCGCAGAACTCCCAGTGGGTCGCGGCGTCGTCCACCTCCGCGGCGGACCCGAGCGACTCCCGGACGCCCGCGTAGGCGACGACGACCGCGTCGTTCGGCCGCCCGGCGTCGAGGGCCGCGGCCGCCGAGTCAAACGCTGGCGTCCCCGTCGCCGCCGGTTCCGGGTCGGCCGCGTCGCCGGCGTCCGAGGCGTCCGACTCGTCTGTGACCGCCGCCGTCACGGCGTCGTCACCGCCGTTCCGCCGGAGGAGGACGGCGGCGGCGAGACCGACCACCGCGGTCCCGACGACGACCCACGCGAGGTCGAGCGGGTCGAACGGGAGCCCGCCGGACGCGCCGCTTCCGCCGTCGGCTTCGGCGACAGCGTTTGAGACCCTGATGCTCGCCGTCGCGTCGGACGGCCCGAGGTTCGTCCCCGCACCGTCGAACGCGGCCGAGACGGTCGCGTTCTCGGCGCTGGCGTCGCTCGGGAGGTCGAACGTCGCCCGATACGCGCCCGACTGGCCGGTCGTCGCGGACGCGACCGCGCGCTCGTCGACGCTGATGACGACCGTCTGGCCGCGCACGGCCTCGCCCTCGTCGGTTTCGAGTCGGCCGTCGACGACGACCGTCCCGGTGTCAGTCTCGCGGGCGCTGGCGTCGAGCGCCGTCCCTTCGGTTTCGAGCGGGACCGACACCGACGCGGGGGCGAACGTGACCGCTCTGTCGTCGCCGTCGGGCGCGACGCGGAGCGAGGCCGTCCCCGTCGCGGTCGCCGGGACGGTCGCCGAGATGGTCGACGCGCCGCTCGCGTTCGTCGCCGCCGCGGTCGCCGCCGAGCCGGCGAACGTCGCAGAAAGCGGATAGTCGGGAACCGGCGTCCCGTTCGCACGAACCGCCGCGCGAACCGAGACGGCGTCGGCGTAGCCGTAGGGCGACGCGGACGGCCCGGATAAGTCCGCGGTCGCGTTCACCTGCGAGACGGCGACGGGGACGGCCCGCTCTGTCGACTGATACATCGACGCGTCGTTCGGGAGATACCGGACGACGAGCGCCGAGGTGTCGGCCGGAATCCGCGTCGGTCGGTAGGTCAGTTCGAACGAGCCGTCGGGGGCGACTGGCGACTGGACCGTCCGGCCGCCGACCGCGAAGCGGGCGGTCGTCGCCGCGACCGGCGTGCCGTTGTCGGCGACGAGCGACCCCGAGAGGACGAGCGGGTCGGTAAAAGAGATGTTCCGGTCGTAGTCGTCGACGGTGAGACGGGTGGCGACGAACTCTCGGGAGACGATTTCGTCGCGTCGTTCGGAGATGTTCGCCTGCACCGCCTCGATTTGGGCGCTAGACTCCGTCAGGTCGCCATCGGTCCGATTCGAAATCGTCTCGAACGCGTCTGTGAGCCGGTCGGACTGCGTCTCGCCGTCTTCTGCGAGGCGCGTCAACTCGCGGGCGAGTTCGCGGGCGCGCTCATCGTCGCCCGCCTGCCTCGCCGCCTCGTACTCGCGACGGGTCTCGCGGAACTCGCTGACGGTGTCGACGTACTCCCGCTGGGTCTCGCCGACGGTCCGGTACTCATCGCCCGCGGGGTCGGTTCCGGTCTCGCCTTCCACGTCGACGTACTTGGCGAGCGAGTCGTCGTAGTCGTCGCCGAGCGCCGCCCTCGCGGCCGCGTACTCGCCCTGACTGAGTTGTAGGGCGCTCGCGCCGATGTCGCCGTTGAGCTCGCCCGAGAGGTACGAAAGCAGGCGGTCGAGCTCGTTCTCGTCGTCGACGTCGTCGGGGTTCTCGTGGAGGACGGCGGTGCTGTTGTTCGTCTCGTTCGCGATCTGTCGCGGCGGCCCCGCGACCGACCAGAGCGCCGACGCGCGGCCCGAGTCGACACCGACCGGCGCTGACGTCGTCGCGCTCACCCCGTCACCGGACGGCGCGGACCACGCTCCCGTCCCCGCAGAAACCACGGTCACCGGCGCTGTCGCGACGAGACAACCGACGACGAACATCGTCCAAAGCACCCGCGCCGGGCGGCCCGATTCTCCACGCACTACCCGTAGCCAGACGGGGGGACCTAATGGGTTTTGGCATTCGGCTGACGCTCCGCGGACGAGCGGGTCGCGCGATTCGGGGACTGCACCGGGTTAACACCCGATTTAACGGCCGGGTGGACGCCGAATGTGCCCCGAGTCGTCGGGGCGCGCGCGACCGACTGCGGCCCGCTCCAACACAAACATTCAACTTCGGGGGCACGAATCGAATCCACGATGCTTCCGACCCGACGGTGGGCCGCGCTCGCAGGCGTCGCCTGCTTTCTCGCCGTGTACGCGGTCGTTCTCGACGAGTCGACGCCGCTCGTCGCCGCCTGCGGCCTCGCCGCGTGGCTCGTCGTCGCGCAGGTCGACGCCGTCGGGGCGATGCGCGCGGTCGACCGCGACCTCTCGGCGACCGTCTCGGTCGAGCCCACGTCGGTCTTCGTCGGCGACCGCGCCGCGGTGACGCTGACGGCGTCGCTGTCCGAGGCCGTCGACGCGCCCGTCGAGGTCGAACTCGTCGCGCCGCCGAGCGTGAACGCGCCGGAGCGGCCCCGCCGGACGGTCGCGTTCGACCCCAGCGAGACCGAGGGGTCGGTCACGTGCAGTGTCGAGTTCCCCGTCGCCGGGCGAATCGCGTTCGACGAGGTCGCCGTCGACATCGAGGGCCGCGCCGGCTTCTTCACCGAGACGGTGACGCTCGACCTCGACGCCCGCTGTCTGGTCGAACCGCCGGCCCCCGACGGCATCCACGTCGGCCGCGGCGGCGAACTGGTCGGCGCGACCTTCGGCGACCACGCCAGCGACCAGACCGGCCCGGGGCTCGTCCCCCACGAGACGCGGCAGTACCTCCCCGGCGACACGCTGTCGCAGGTCGACTGGAAGACCACCGCGCGGATGAACCACCCGCACATCCGCGAGTTCGAATCGGAGTCCGACTACCTGCTGTCGCTCGTGGTCGACTGCGGATCGCACATGAACCGCGGGCCGACCGGGCGGACGATGCTGTCGTACGCGCGGGAGGTCGCGCTGGGCCTCGTCGACGCCGCGGAGTCCCACGCCGACCCCGTCTCGGCGCAGTTCGTCGGGGACGCCGCGACGACGTGGGAGTTCGGCCCCTCCTCGTCGTCGAACGCCTACCAGACGGTTCGGCGGCGACTGCTCGCGATAGCGCCGACGACCAGCCCGCACCGCCCGGTCGGCGCGTCCCGCCCGGTCGCCCCGGAAGACGCCCGCAAGCGGAGCCGCCGCCTCGACGGCGACGACTCGGCGTTCGCGGCGACGCTCCGCCCGTACCTCAGCGACGGCGAGAGCTACGTCTCGCGGGTCAGCGACCGGCCGCTTTTCGACGCGGTGAAGTCCGCGTGCTCGCGGTCGGATCGACAGGACCACCTCGTGCTCGTCACCGACGACTCGGCGAAAGTCGAGACGTACGAGGCGGTCGTCGTCGCGTCGAAACGGAGCTCCCAGACGAGCGTCTTCCTCACGCCGACGACGTTCTTCGACGACGCGGCCGAAAGCGAGACCGTCGACGCGGGCGGGGCGGGCGGTGCGAGAGACGCGGACGCGGCCGGGTTCGTCGCCTTCGAGGAGTTCAGAAAGCGCCTCGAACGCCTGCCGAACGTCACCGCCTACGAGGTCGCCCCGAAGAGCGCGATGGCACTGGCGACGGGCCGGGCCACCGCCGCGGAGTGATACCGATGGAGACACCTGTGAACCAGAGCGAACGGACGATTCGAACCGTGTTGGACGCGAACGAGCTCACCCCGATGGACGCGGCGGGCGTCCTCTGTTTCACCCTCGCGGTGAGCCTGACAGACGGGCTGTGGGGCGTCGCCGCGGGCGCCCTCGTCCTCGTCGCGGCGGCGGCCAGCGAGGGACCGCTCGCGTTCGTCGTCGCCCAACTGACCGCCGTCTCGTTGTTCGGAGACGCGGGCCTCGTCGCGCTCGGAGCCACGCAACTGGCCGCGTTCCCGCTCCTCGCGAGCGCCGCGTACGCGTGGCCGCCGGACCCCGCTCGAGTCGCCCGATTGGCGGCGGGCTACGTCGTCGCCCTCGGGGTCGCGTGGGCGCTCTGGACGACGCTCCGGTGGGCGTGGCAGGCCGCGCTGGTCGCCGCCGTCCTCGCGGCGGCGGTCGCCTACGGACTCCACCGCTACGAGCGCGTCGCGCTGGGCCTCGTCGACGCGACGGAGGCGGAGCGATGAGCGCGGACGACGCGCGCGACCGGGACCGGGAGTCGGCGTTGGCGAACGGGGACGCCCGCGGCGTCGTTTCGGCCGCCACCGGCGACGAGGGTCGGCCGGGCACCGACGAGGCGGGCGACGCCCGAACCGAACTCGCCGCCCTCCGACGCGAGAACGCCCGGCTCAGACAGCGTTACGAGGCGCTTCGAAAGGGCCGGTACCGGCAGACCGCCATCGCGCTGGCCGCGCTCGGCGTCGCCGGCCTGCTCGGCGGCGCGCTGTTTCCCCCCGTCCGGGAGACGCTGGTCGTCCTCGGCGCTATCGGGCTGTTCGCCGCCGCGGTGACGCGGTATCTCAGCCCCGAGCGGTTCATCCCCGTCGGCGTCGGGTCGTCAGTGTTCATCCCGCACGCTCGCAATCACGCCGCCGTCGTCGACGAACTCGGCCTGCAGGACGCGACCGTCTACGTCCCCGACGCCGGCCGCGACAGCGTTCGCCTGTTCGTCCCGGAGCGCCGCGACTACGCGCTCCCCGACGCCGAGACGCTCCGCGACACCTTCGTCGTCACCGACGACGAACTGACTCGCGGCGTCGCGTTCGACCCCAGCGGCGGCGGCCTGTTCGACGAGTTCGAGCGGAGTCTCGACGGCCCGCTCGGCGACGACCCCGACGCGCTGGCGCGGCAGGCGACCGACGCCCTCGTGGAACTGTTCGAACTCGCCGAGACAGCGACCGCCGAGACGGACGCCGCGGACGGTCGCCTAACGGTTCGCGTCGAAGACTGCCGGTTCGCCGCCGCCGAGACGTTCGATACGCCCGTCGCGTCGTTCGTCGCCGTGGTCGTCGCCCGCGGCCTCGACGCGCCGGTCGTCACCGAGGTCGCCGCCGGCGAGGAGATGGACTTCGCCGTCACCTGCCGGTGGGACGTCGACGACAGCGGAGTCGGTGCGGCGTCCGCGGGCGCGGCGTCGGAGGACAGCGGGACCGAGGCCGAAGAAGGGGCCGCCGAGGCCGAAAAAGCAGAAGCCGACGAGCGATAGCCGACGGCCCTCAGTCGTCGTCGCCCGCGACCGAGGTCGTCGTCGACTCGTCGAGACCGACTTCGGGCGTCGGCACGGTGTCGACGACCTCCTCGACGACGTCTCGGGGGTCGCGCCCGCTGATGTCCGCCTCGGTCCCGAGGACGAGGCGGTGCGACATGATGATCGGAGCGAGTCGCTTCACGTCGTCCGGAATCACGTAGTCGCGGCCGCGAATCGCCGCCGCGGCCTTCCCGGCCCGCAGGAAGGCCAGCGAAGCGCGGGGCGACGCGCCGAACTCCACCGCGGCGTGCGTCCGCGTCGCACCGACGAGGTCGAGGATGTAGTCGAACACCTTGTCGTCGACGTGGACGGCCGTGACGACCTGTCGGGCCTCTCCGATGTCGGCGTCGTCGACGACGTTCGAGATGTCCGAGGGCTTGAGCGACGGCGAGCGGTCGAACCGTTCGAGAATCTCCCGTTCGTCGGCCCGGTCGGGGAGGTCGACGACGACCTTGAACTGGAAGCGGTCGCGCTGGGCCTCGGGGAGGTTGAACGTCCCCTCGTACTCGATGGGGTTCTGCGTGGCGACGACCATGAACGGGTAGGGGAGCTTGAGCGTCTCGCCTTCGATTGTCACCTGCCCCTCCTCCATCGCTTCGAGGAGCGCGGACTGCGTCTTCGGCGTCGCGCGGTTTATCTCGTCGGCGAGGACGACGTTCGAGAAGACCGGCCCCCGCTGGAGGTCGAACTCGCCGAGGTTCTCGCGGTAGATGTGGGTGCCAGTGATGTCCGCCGGGAGCACGTCGGGCGTCATCTGAATCCGCTGGTAGTCGAGGTTCGCGGCGTGTGCGAACAGGTTGGCGATAGTCGTCTTAGCCACGCCCGGAACCCCTTCGAGGAGGACGTGCCCGTTGGTCAGCAACGCGATAGTGAGCGCCTCTATCGCGTCTTCGTTCCCGACGAGGAGTTGCGACGTCTCGTCGAGGATGGCCTCGTAGACCTCTTCGGGAGCACTCATATGGAGACAGTCGGGACGGCGGCCACATATAACTGCGGTCTCGTCGACCCCGCGAGGCGGACGGCGGGCCGACCGCGCCGAGCATGCCGAGCGCCTCGACGGCCTACGAGAGCCGTCCCCGCCGGGCGACGACCGCGAGCGCGCCGACGACGGCGACGCCGAACAGGAGTTGGAATCCGGCCGAACCCCGGAGCGCCCGAAGCGCGACCTGCAGGGGCGGGCGCTCCTCGGCGTGCGAGAAGTCCAACACGACGGTCTGTCGGTCGGCCGCGAGCGCCGCCGCGAACGCCCGGTTGTCCGGGCGGTCGAGCATCGCGTTGATGAACACGCTCGGGTCGCTCACGACGACCACGTCGCCCGCGCCGAGGCGCTCCGTGGTCACGACCGGGTACGACCGGAGCGTCTCGGTGTCGTCCAGTTCGCCGTCGTCGTCGCGGTCGCGGTACGAGAAGTTCGACGAGCGGACGAGGACGGTGCTTTCGTTTGCCGTCACCGTCGCCGGGTGGTTCAAAGTGAGTCGCGTCACGTTTCTGGTGACCGGGTCGGCGGCGACCCGCGTGGCGACCGGGAGCGCGCCGGAGCGGTACTGGTGGCGGTCGTCGCGGAGCGGCGTCTGGTTGACGCGCGCCGACGCGCCCAGCCGGGCGAGCAGGTCGTTGCCGTGCGGCCTGAAGTCGTCGGCGACGACGACGGTCCCGCCGGCGCGGACGAACGACTCGACGCGAGCGGCCTCGGCGTCGGTGTACCCTCGCTCGGGCGAGACGACGAACGCGACGGTACCTCCCGGGTCGACCGCGTCGTACTCGGTGGTGTTGTAGACGACCGCCGTCTCTGCGCCCGCGTCGGCCGCGACTCCGCGGACGCCGGAGCCGCCGTCCCACGCGGCGTTGAACGCGCCGTAGGTGGACGACGAGGTGCCCGCGCCGACGCCGACGCCGACGAGCATCGCGACGAGGAGCGCCGCGGCCAACAGGTGCGGGTAGCCGACCTCGCGGGAGCCGAGGCGCACTCAGAACACCCCCGGCGGGAGGATGTCGAGGATGCGTCTGACCACGATGTAGCCGAAGGCGACGAGGCCGCCGCCGATGAGCCACAGGAGCCGTCGCCGCCACGCGGGCGTCACCGCGACCGGCGCGGTGAGTTCGACGACGACGAGGAAACCGATGAGGGACACGACGAACACCAGCTCGTAGGACAGCGCGTCGAGGAGGACCAAGACGAGGGTCGCGCCGAGCATCCAGGCGAGCTGGGCGCGGATGAATCGCTCGCGTCGTGCCGTTGCCATGTACGGTCGTGGACGGGGCGGGATAACTAAACTATCGCTTGCGGGGGTCGGGCGACTCCCGAACGCCACGCCCCGACTAGAGGTGGTCGAGCGGTCGGATGCCGGCTATCTGCCGGCTGACCGCGAGCGACGAGACGAGGCTCATCACGAACGCGATGGCGAAGCCGCCGGCGAGGACCGTCTCCGGGAGGACGACCACGTCGCCGAACCCGACGAGGAGCTGTGCCAGTCGGTTCAGGCCGCGAGCGGCCGGGAACGACAGCGCCACCCCGAGCAGGCCGCCGAGCGTCCCGAGGACGAGCGCCTGCGCGACGAGCGTCAGCGACAGCGTCGACGACGACGTGCCGAGCGCCTTCAGCGCGGCGAGCTCCCGCGTTTGGTGGTAGACGTGCGACAGCAGAACGTTCACGCTGAGCGCCAGCCCCGCGAGGAGCGCGAGGAAGACGAGGCTCCCGCCGGCGGCCATGATGACCGCCTGGTCGCGCAGAATCTCCGTGAGCTGTTCCTGATTCGTCCGCACGTCGTAGTCCGGATAGTCAGCTTGGATGTCGGCCGCGACCGCCTCGGGGTCGGCCCCGTCGGCGACCGTGAGCGTCATGAGCGTGGCCGTGTCCGCGCCGGTCGCGCCCGTCAGCTCCTGAAGCTCGCTCAGGTGGACCACGACGCTCGGCGTGCCGAGGAACCGCGAGAACGTCGGCGAGACGCCGACGACGGTGAACTCGTTTTCGCGGGCGATACCCGTGGTGCCGCCGACGTACAGCGAGTCGCCGACGGAGACGTTCATCATCTCGGCGGTCCGCTGGTCGATGACGACCTCGTGAGTCATCGGCCCGGTGTAGTTGCCGCCGGCGTAGTGGACGTCGGTCCGGTTGAACCCCGTGCCGTTCGTAATCTGGACCGACCCGCCGCGGGCGGGCGCGCCGACGCCGACGAGCGTCTCGTAGTCGGACTCGTTGGACTTCACGTACACCGTCTGGAACGACATCGGCGTGACGACTTTCACGTCCTCGCGGGCCTCCAGCTGGGACTCTACCCCGTGGGCGTCGACGATGCTGTTTTCGAAGCCGCCGACGCCGGTCGGCGAGAACCGGACCGGGCCGCCGGTAATCCACACGTCGCGGCCCGCCGCGTCGAACTGCTGTTGGCCCGTCTGTATCACGCCGATGCCCGTCCCGGCCAGAAGCGTCGCCGCGAGGACCGCGAGCGTGATTCCGAGGACGGTCAGGACCGTCCGCCCGCGGGCGTGAGTGAGCTGTGAGAGCGCGATACCCGCCGACGCGCGGACGCGAGCGAGCCGCGGGAACCGCGACGACTCCGGGGTCGCCTGACGGTTCGCGTTCCCGTTCGCGTCCGAACCGCGGTTCGGGTCGGCGTCCTCAGTCATGCGACATCGCCTCCAGAGTGGGCGTCCGCCAGGTGAGCCACGCCGGATAGACGGAGGAGACGAGGCCGATGAGCGCCGCGACCGCGACGCTGTAGCCGACGAGCACCGGGTCGAACAGCGCGACCTGCACCCCGAGGAGCTCCCGCGTAATCGCGTTCGTCAGGTGGATACCGCCGATGCCGGCCGCGACGCCGACGACGCCGCCGACGGTGGCGACGACCACCGTCTCGGCGACGACGAGTAACATCTGCGAACTCGTCCGGTAGCCCATCGCCGAGAGCACGGCGAGATTGCGGCGGTCCGCATTGACTTCGAGTCCCATCATCGTGGCGACGAACAGCACGCCGACGAGGACGGCGACGACGAGCGAGACGGCGGCCATCGCCAAGGGGAGACTGGAGGTCGACGCGCCGCGAACCGCGAGGCCGGTCTGCGTGACGACCGAGGTCCGCGGGTAGAGCGCCTCGATGTCGGACCGCACGCCCGCCGAGTCGGTGCTGACGAGCAGTTGGTCCGCGAGGTCGCCGTCGGTCGAGCCGGTCATCGTCTGCAGTTCCGAGAGGTGGACGAGCGCGACCGGGACGGGGCCGACGCCCGACGACAGCGACCCCTCGCGGACGTCGGCGACGGTGAAGGCGGCCCGCGAGCCGCCGACGCTCGCGGTCACCTCGTCGCCGGCCGAGACGCCGAGTAACTCCGCGGCGGCGTCGTTGAGGACGAGTTCGCCGGTCCGCGGGCCGTCGTAGCTCCCGTTGGCGTAGTGGGGGTCGCCCGGCGTGAGCGACGCCGTCGAGACGCCGACGACCGAGGTCGGTTCCTCGGGCGGGATGATGCCCGCCGCGAGGACGTACTCGTCGGTCGAGCCGTCTTCGGGTGCAAGCGTCACCAACTGCGTCTGGACCGGCGTGGCGTAGTCCACCCGCTCGTCGCGCGCGAGCCGGTCGGTAATCGCGTGGGTGTCGCCGAGTTGGGGGCCGCCGACCGAGACGGCGACCGACGAGGCCGTGCTGGCCTCGGGGACGACCCAGTAGTCGACGCCCTCGCTCTGGATGGCGTTTTCCGCGCCGAGACCGAGCGCGATGCCGCTGACGGTCGTCATGAGCGTCACGGCGAGAGCGACGCCGAGGACGCTCAACAGCACCTGCTTCGAGGAGGTGGTCCGCAGGCGACCGAGGACGCGCCGCCCCGCGAGGCCGACGACGCCGAACAGCCGGTGTCGCCTAGCCATCGCTCACCACGTGGCCGTCGCGGAGGCGGACGACGCGGTCGGCCCGCTCGATGACGTGTTCGTCGTGCGTGGCGACGACGACCGCCCGCTCCGTGGCGGTCTGTTCGATGTAGTCGAGGACGCGTTGGCCCGTCTCGGTGTCCAACTCGCCGGTCGGCTCGTCCGCGATGAGCACCGCGGGGTCGGAGACGAGCGCGCGGGCGATGGCGACGCGCTGTTGCTCGCCGCCGGAGAGCTCGCCCGGCTTGTGGCCGGCGCGGTCGCCGAGTCCCACCTGTTCGAGGAGTTCCTCGGCGCGGGCGCGTCGGTCGCGCTTCGACACGCCGCGCTCGATGAGCGGGAGCGCGACGTTGCCCCGGGCCGAAAGCGAGGGCAACAGGTGGAAATGCTGGAAGACGATGCCGATGGTGTCGCGGCGGAGCCGCGTCCGGCCGCGGTTCGACAGCGACCGAACGTCGGTGCCCGCGACCCGGATGTCGCCGTGGGTGGGCGTATCGAGCGCGGCGAGGAGGTGCAACAGCGTGGACTTGCCGCTCCCGCTCGGCCCGGCGATGGCGACGAACTCGCCCGTCGAGACCGAAAGCGAGACGCCGTCGAGCGCGCGGACCGTCGGGGCGTCGGACCCGCGGGAGAAAAACGAGTCGGAGCCGCGGGTGTACTCGCGGACGACCCGCTCGCAACGGAGGGTCGCCGCCGAGTCCGTCGCGTCGGGGGGACGATGTTCGGAGACCGTATCGGACATACCGCCACGTGGTCCCCGACGTGACATATACTTGGTGTGTGGACGCCGCGGGAGCCGGAGAGGCCGGCGCGACTCGACAAACGTCCAGATTCGCGGGGCCGCGTCGGCTCGCGTCGTCCCCACGGTTGAATAGTCTCGGCGTCGTCTACGTCGGTAGTGTTCCCAATCGGCCACCTCGCCCTCGGATATCTCTCGGTCGCGCTCTTCCGGGTCGGCCGTCGCCGCCCGCTACCGACCGGGTGGACGCTGGCCGCCGCGCTCGTCGGCTCGCAGTTGCCCGACCTCATCGACAAACCGCTCGCGTACTACGGCGTCCTCGTCAGCGGCCGCTCGCTCGGCCACTCACCTCTCGTGATGCTTCCCGCGCTCGTCGTCCTCGTCGGCGTCGGCCACCGGCTTGGGTACCGCGAGCAGGCGACCGCCCTCGTCGTCGCGACGCTCTCGCACTATCTGGGCGACACCTACCGGGCGCTTCTCGCCGGCGACTGGGGGTCGATGCAGTTCCTCCTGTGGCCCCTGTTCCCGGCGACCGACTACGCCGCGGACTCGATTCCGCCGTGGGTCCGCGTGCTCGAATCGCTCGGCGACCCGCGGTACAACCTCCAGTACGCCCTCGCCGCCGTCGCGTTCGGTATCTGGCTGGTCAACCGACTCGATCATCGGCGAGCGCGAACGGAGCGCTAGACCGGCGGAGCGGCGAAGAAAAACGGCGGGTGACGCGGACGCTGATTAGCCGATGAGTCGCCGGCCGACCGCGAAGACGACGAGCGCGCCGAACAGGAGGGACGGCGCCGTGTTCGGGACTTCCGAAGACGTCGTCGTCTGGGCCGTCGTCGTCGTGGACTCGTTGGGCGTCACGACGTTGTCGGTCGTCGTCTGGGCCGTCGCCGTCGACTCGGTGGAGGCGGTCGTCGCGTCGGCGTCGGCCGTGGTATCCGCGGCGTCGGTCGTCGTCGACTCGGCGGTGTCGGTCGCCGCCGTCGACGTCTCGGTTGACTCGGTGGTGGTCGTCGTGGCGTCGTCCGCGCCGCCACCGCCGCCGCCGCCGGCGGAGCCCTCGTCGGGCGTCGACGTGTCGGTCGCCTGTTCGACCACCTCGACCGTCGAGGCGTCGCTCACGCCGATGAGTTCGTTCTCGCCGAGGGCTCGGTCGGCGCCGCGGACGACCGCGTACAGCGAGTAGTCGCCGGACTCCACGTCGTCGGTGGAGACAGACGCCGAGTAGTGCGTGTCGTTGACCGCCGAGGCGTCGACGCGGACGTTCTCGGAGTCGTCCGCGAGGACGACCTGCACGGCCTGGACGGACTCGCCCGACTCGACCTCGTCGAGTTCGACGGTCACGTCGAGGTCGTCCGACTGCTCGACGCTCCCGGCGGCCTGCGTCGAGACCGCGTAGGCGCGAATCACGAGCGGTTCGCCGGCGTACACCTCTTCTGTCGACTGGTTGCCGACCACGACGGCGTAGGTTCCGGGGTCGAACCCACCGGTACCGAACTCTTCGGTCGTGTCGCCGGTCGCCGACGTGGACCGCCGGATTCGCTGTTCGGAGTCGAGAATCGTGAGCGTGTAGTCACTGCCGCTCGGCGCGTCCACGGAGACCGAAACGGTGTCGCCGGCGTCGGCGCGGCCGACTTGGGTGACGGTGAACTCGCCCTGTGAGGTCGAGACGGTTCTGTCGACGGTGTCGATGGAGCCGTCGATATCGATGTCGTAGTCCCCGTTGGCCCCCACGGCCGGGGGCGCGACGGCCGCGAGGAGTATCGCGGCGACCACGAGAACGGGAATCGAGACGCGGGGTCGTAGCATCATCGTTCGTTTTGCTCACCGGTGGTAAAAGCTTGTAGGCAGTCCGTCGCGCAATCCGCAGGCGGCGCTGGTCCGGTGAAAAAACAAAGGAGAGACGACCGCGCGGTGCGGTCGTTAGTCGTTCCGGCGGACCGCGAGGAGCGCGGCCGCGAGGAGCGCGACCACGGCGAGCGCCGCACCGAATCCGGGAACGGGGGAGTCGGTCGTGCCGCTCGGGGCCGTCGTCGTGTCGTCGTCGAAGCCGGGCGTGCTGGACGCCGTGGTGGTGTCGTCGTCCACCGTCGTCGTCGTCGTGTCGTCGGTCGGCGTCGTGGTCGTGGCGACCTGTCTCGACGTCACGGCGAAGTACGAGAAGCCGGGTGTGTCGGCCTCGATGACGACCGCGCCGTCACCGCTGTCGACGACGCTGGTTTCGAGGTCTTCCCACGAACCGGAGTCCTCGTTGAACCGCCGGACCACGAGGTCAGACGATTCGACGCCGAGTTCGTCGAGCCGGCTCTGTCTGACGGTGAACCGGAGGGTCGACTGGCGGTCGCGCGCGCTGTCGGGCACGTCGATGCGCACGTAGCTGACGGCCGTGCCGCCGGGCTGTCCCACGCGACCGGGGAGGCCCGAGCGTTCGCTGACGATGACCTCTCCAGTCGTCTGCTGGCTGAACGTGATGCTCACCGCGGAGACGCCCTGCCCGCCGTCGAACTGCGCGTCGAAGCCGGGTGCCGAGAACAGCCGGTCGCTGTCGGTCGTGTCGTCCTTGGGGAGACTACTGCCGCCGCCGCCGCCACCGCCACCGCCGACGTTCGCCTCCTCGACGGTGATACTGCCAATCGTGACGCCGTCGACCCGCAGGTCGTACGTGCCGGCGTCGTCGATGGAGACGGAGTACGTCAGCGTGCCGGAGGAACCGGGGCCGACGGTGACGCTCTCCGTGGCCAGCGTCGTGCGGCCGGCCGTGAGCGCTTTGGTGTACGTCCCCTCCGCGGTGCCGGTGTTGTTCACGCGCACCCTGACTGTGAACGTCTCGTCGGTGTCCACGGTCGTCTGCGAGATGGTGCTCGCGCCCGCGTCGATGCTGAACGCCGGGGCGCGCGCCGAGACGGTGACCGTGTCGATGGTCGTGCCGTTGAACGCGTAGACGTAGTCGCCGGTTCCCGGCGGGGTGTCGTTGAAGGTGAACGTCCGCTGTGCACCGGAGGCGAGCGAGGTCGAGACGTTCCCGACCGTCGTCCCGTTCCGGGTCACGTCGCCGGAGACGGAGCCGCTCGCGCCGCCGAGATTACCGAGTTTGACCGTGACGGTCGTCTCCTCGCCTTCGAGGAGCGACGTCGGACTGGCCGACGAGTCGCCGAGCAGTTGGATGTCGGCGGTCGGCGAGGTCACGTCGAGCGCGTTCGTCGCGGTCGTCCCGTTAACCGCGACCGTGTAGGTGCCCGCGTTCTCCGGTTCGATGACGAAGTTCACGGACTGGTTCTCACCAGTGTCGAGGGCCACGGACTTCGTGACGCCGAAGTCGGTGGTGCCCGCCTGACTGGTGCCGGTGACGCCGACGTCGGCCGAGCCCGACTCGTCGCCGAAGTTCTCGACCTGCGCGGTCACCTCGACTTGGTCGCCGGTCTGGGCGTTCGTCGGGTCGAGCGCAACGGACGTCACGGCGATGTCCGGACCCTGATTGACCGAGAACGTCGTGTCGTTCGTGGTCGTGTCACCGTTGTTGTTGGTAACGCGCACGCTGAGCTGGTGGTCGCCCGAGTCGATTTCGGACGAGTTGAGGTCGAGCGTCGCGCCGGGGTTCGGGAACACCGTCGCGTCGTCGGTCACGTCCTCACCGTCGAGCAGTAGCGTCACCGCGGAGGCGTCGATGCCGCTCTCGGGGTCGGTGTAGTTCACTTCGACCGAGAGGTTGGCGTTGCTCTCGAAGGTGTCGTTCTGGGAACTGACCCGCGTGACGTTCGGTGCCGTCAGGTCGGGCGCGACGGTGAAGTTCACCGTCGAGGCGTTCGCGTTCCCACCGCGGTCGGCCGCCGAGACGGACACTCTGTGGGTGGTGCCCGGTTCGAGGCCGGTCTTGTTGAACCAGACGTTCGAGAGGTCGTCGAGGTTCGCCTCGCTCGTGACGTCGGTTCCGTCGAAGGTGACGGTCACGGAGCTGAGGTTGACGCCGCTTTCGGCGTCGTCGACGCTCGCGGTCACGTTGACCGAGGTCGTCGTGTTCGAGAGTTCGTCGCCCTCGGCGGGGTTCGAAATCTCGACTGTCGGCTCGGCGTCGTCGCCCGCGACGCTGAAGTTCGCCGTGCGGACGACCGTGTTACCGGCGTTGTCGGGCACGCGAACCGTCAGGTTGTGCGTCTCGTTTCCGTCCACCGGGACGGTCGTGTTAAACCCGGTCGCGTCGGGCGCGGCCGAGCCCGTGATGTCCTGTCCGTCGTACAGGACGGTGACGTTCTCCGCGTCGACGCCGGTGTCGTTCACCGCGTCGCTCGCTTCCTCGTAGGTCGCGTTGAGTTCCACCGCGTCGGTGCCGAACGCGAAGGTCGTGCCGTCGGTCGGGCCGAGCGCGGTGACCGTCGGCGCTTCGCGGTCGTCCTGCACGGTGAAGTTGACCTGTTCGGTCGCCGTGTTGGCGGTGATGTTCGTGTCGGACGCCTCGATGGTGACGGTGTAGTTCGCCGGCGGGAGGCCGGGCGTGGTGTAGTTGACCGACTCGTTCGTGACCGTCGCGTTGTCGGTCACGTCTCTGAGCTGGCCGTCGCTTTCGACCGTCACCGACACCGAAGACGTGTTGACTTCCACGTTGTCGGAGAGTGTCGCGTTCACCGAGACCGTGTTGTTGACCTCGGAGAACTCGGCGTCCTCCGCCGGGTCGTCGTAGCTGATGGTCGGCGCTTCCGTGTCGTTTTCGACCGCGCCGTAGGTCGACAGGCCGGTGCGGGTCGCGGTGTAGTAGTCACCGGACAGGCCGAACGGGTCGGTCTGGAGCGTCGTCGGCAGTACTCGCGTGCCGCCGCGCTCGATGTAGACGATGTTGAAGCCGTTGCCGGTGGTGTCGAGGTTTTCGCTGAAGCCGTAGGTGACGTCCTCGATTTGGTCCTCGGTGAGTCCGGCGTTGGCTTCGAGGTACTTCGTCGCCGCCGTGCCCTGCGAGAGCGCGTTCGGCGGGACGTTCGTGTCGGTCAGCGTGATGACGGTCTGCCCGGCGGGCAGGTCGGCATTGTCGCTGGCGTTAATCCGAATGAACGTGTCGCCGCTCGCGCTCACGAGCAACACCGTCGACTGCTCCGAGAAGTTGTTGCTCGTGACGGTCGCCGTACTGGAGTCGCTCGCCGTGTTGCCGGCGCGGTCGGTCCCCGTCACGTCGAGTCCGTACTCGCCGGACGCGTTCGTGTCGAGTTCGGCGGTCCACGTCGTCGAGTCGACCCGCGTGAGGGTCAGCGACTCGACGTTGCTGTTCGGGCCGGTGAGTTCCGCGTCGGGGGTGCCGGCGAGCGGTTCCGTGCTGGCGACGCTGACCGAGAGATTGCCGGATTCGGTCGTGTTGAGCGTCGCGGTGAGTCCGGGGTCGGTCGTGTCGACCACGACGGGTTCGGACCGTTCCACGGTAGCTTGGTTGTTACCGAGGTCGGTGGCGGTCGCCGTCATCGTGTAGCTCCCGTCGGGGAGCGCCGACGCCACGTCGAGCGTGTGGTTCGCGTCGGTCGCTTTGTCCGGCGTCCGTTCGAACGTCGCCGTCACGCCCGAGTCCGACTCGAACGTGTACTCGACGGTGACGCTCTCCGAGGTGCTGTAGGTGACGTCGACGCTCCCGTTCGTGTAGACGGGGTCTGTCGTCCCGTCGACGGCCGACACGTCGTAGGTCGGCTCCTCGTTGTCCACGCAGACGGTGGCGTTGGCGACGCCGGTATTACCGCCGGCGTCCGTGCCCACGAGCGTGAGGTTGTACGAGCAACTGTCGACGAGAGCGCGGTCGTCGTTCGTGCCGTCCCACTCGATTTCGAACTCGCCGGTCGAACGAGCGAGCGAGGTCACGTCACGCGTGTAGACTGCCTCGTCGTCCGAGTCACGGACGACGAACGCCGCGGATTCGAGGTTGTCGTCGGCGCTGTCGAGCGTGATGTCGACGGGGTTGTTCGCGCTCACGTCCTCGTCGTCCTCGACGTAGTCGGGGTCGAGCGCGAGACTCGCGGTCGGCGCGGTCTCGTCGTACTCGAACTCGAACAGCCGCGAGGTGGCGTGGCCGGCCTCGTCGACGACGGTCAGTCTCGCGGTCGTCGGCCCCTCGTCGAGCGAGACACCGAGTTCGGAGACGTTGATTTCGAGCGTCGAGTTGTCGTTCGTCGTCGCGCCCGAGAGGTCGACGGCCGTGCCGTCGACGACGAGCGTCGTCGCGCTGGCGTTGATGCCTGACTCCGCGTCGCCGTTGCGGTCGTCCGCGAAGGACGCCGTGATGGTGCTCGACGGCCCGGCGACGTCGGTCGGCCCGACGCTCGTGACGCGCGGCGAGGAGACGAAGTCGAAGCTGAACGTCCGGGAAATCGTGTTCCCGGCCGTGTCGGTCGCGTTGACCGTCAGCGTCGTCTGCCCTTCGTCGAGGTCGCCGGTCGGGATGGTCGCACTCCCGTTGGCGTCGAGCGAGAGCGGCTGTGAGCCGTTACCGAAGTTGTACGTCGCGCGCCTGATGTCCGACTCGTCGCTCACGTTGAGCGTGATGGGCGTCCCGAAGGGAACCGCGCCCTGTGCGGGTGCCGGAAGCCGGACCGTCGGCGGGAACCGGTCGCGCCGGGTGACCGTCAGCGTCGAAGCCGCTTCGACGTCGTTGACGGCGACGGTGAAGTTCCCGACGTCGTCGGAGCCGAGCGCGGTCGGTGCGAGGGCGGTCACGTTCTTCGTGGCCGTGGAATCAGCGCCCACGACGACGGTTCGGCTGGTGTTGTAAACCTCCGTGTTGCCCTCGTCGTCGGTCGTGGTGTAGGTGAGCCGGACCAGATCGGAGCGGCCACCGGTGTTCTCGACGGTCGCCGAGACGGTGTACCGCTCAGTCGTGTTGATGCTCGTCGGCTCGACGCTGACGTCGGTCACGCTCGAATTCGCCGGCGCGATGACGCGGACGGTCCGCGAGACGAGTTCGGCGTCGTCGGTCGAGAGCTCGTCGATGGAGACGTCGTAGGTTCCGGGGTCCTCGAACGAGGAGGTGAAGCTCACCTCGGTCGACTCGCCGGGCTGGAGCTCGCCGGTGTCGGCTGGCGACTGCGCCTCGCCGTCGATAGTGAGTGCCGCCTCGTAGCTCCCGTTGACGTCGCCGACGTTCTCGACGGTCGCGTTCGCGACCACCTCGTCTCCGGGAAGGACCTGCTGGGGCTGGACGGTGAGGTTGCTGTACTCGAAGGTCGCCGGCTCGAACACGTCGAGCGCGAGCGTGGCGTCGGCGAACGCCTCGCCGTTCGTCGCGTTCTTCGACGCGATGGCGTCGTACTCGCCGGCCGTCGAGACGGTGGCGACCGCGACGCCGTTGGCGTCCGTCTGGACGGTCGTGTCGCCGACGGTGACCTCGGCGTTCTCGACGACCGCGCCGGTGTCCTCGCGCGTGACGGTGAACTCGACGTCGTCACCCGCGACGGGCGTGGTCGTGTTCGCCGTCAGGTTCAGCTGGACGCTCTGGGCGACCTGTAGCGGCGCGCGGTTCGTCACCGACTCGGTGCCCGACTGGTTCGTCGCCACGTGCATCACGACGTAGTCGCCGGGCGTGGCTCCGTCGGCGATGGGGACCTCGACTGTCGTCTGGTTCCCCGCGACCTTGGTCACGGTCGAACCGTAGACGGTCGCGCCCGGGGAGACGACGGTCACGTCGTCGAACCGGGACGTGCTGTCGTTGAGCCGGTCGAAAATCGACATCGCCGTCTGGCTCCCGACGAACGACCGCGAACCGGGCGTGACGCCCATGACGTTCGCGTTCGCCGGCATCTGACTGGTCCCGTTCACCCGTGCGATTTCGGTTTCGAGGGAGATGCTCGACCGGTCGGTCGCGTTGATGGTCTGGTCGTAGTTCGAGAGGTCAGACTCGTTGAAGATTGCGACGGTGTGGCTGACCTCGGTCGCGTCGAGCGACGAGGCGTCCACGGTGACCGTCACGTTCTGGCCGTCGCCCGCGAGCGACGGCGCGCTCACCGACGACGACCCCTGCTGGACCGGCAGGGCGTCGACGCCGACGAAGGTGACGTTGCCGTCGGTTTCGAGGTTCCCGTCGGCGTTGGCGTCCGAAAAGCCGTCCCCGTCGTCGACGGTGACGACCGCGAACATCCACATGCCTGACTCGTCGGGCGTGAACTCGAAGGAGTTCTCGTTCGCCGTGCCGGTGGTCTCGCCGACGACCGAGGAACTCACGTCGTCGTCGCTCGTAAGCGTCTCAGCGACGCCGGGGATGCTCCGGGGAATCGTCGCACCCTTATCGAGCTTTGCCGCGACGAGTTGGACGTCTTGGCCCTCGATGAGTCGGTCGTTTGAGACGCCAGTGAACCTGAACGGGACCTCTTGTCCGACGTTGTACACGTACATCGGGTTCTTTTCGAGGTCCTTGTTCGCCACACTGGTCTCAACGAACGTGTTGGTCGACTGGACCTGATACGCCGCGGCCGAGTCGAATCGAGAATCGGTCGTGTCAGGCCGGAGCGACAGGAACGCGCCGTCCCAGACGCTGATGTTCTCCGACGCCTGAGTCAGCCGGTCGTCGTCGACCGTGTCGAGTTGGTTAGCGGGCGGTCCACCCAGCTGTGTCTCACCTGTGGTGGTCCCGACGCTCGCAGACACCGGGCCTGCGATAACCGAGAAAACCACGATGAGCGCGAGTGCGAGACTCAACCCTTGTTGGGAGAGCCTGCGGTAACGACTCATATCTCACCCAACAGATACGAACGCCATAATACTTTTGAATGGAAAACTTTCTGAAAAATCGATTCGTAGCCGCGGGCGGACCTCACGCGGTCGAAATCGACGCCCGTCGCCCCGACCCGCAGAGTTGCCACCGCTGTCACGAAACCAGAGATACTGTCAGTGACAATAGCGGTGACATCGTCCGTCGGCGGCTGTCACGCGGCACGAGAGCCACCGCGAACCGACGACGGACGGCGTTCGAGTGGCCGTAGAGGTGTAACGAGCATATATCTATCACACTGAACGGCAACCGTCTGCGACGTTCGCGAGCGCGCGGAGACGCGTAGACGACACGTGTCAGTCGCCGTCTCGGTTTGGGGTAACGGTTATCATCGTGGTCGTTGCAGTTGTAGTCGAAGCTCGGCAGGACCTCTCAAGGGTGATGGGGTGAGATACTGCTCAGAGTCGTCACGAACTGTGGGTTGTCAACGAATGGTCAACGAACGATACGAAACAGGAGAGAACGTACCGACGGACATCTGTTCGGCTCTCGGTGTCGAGGACACGCTGACGTTCGCCGTGCCGGTCGAGGTCTACCACGGCTACGGAAGCGCGAGGCACGTCTATCCGACAGAACAGATCGAACGCATCTCCGACCTGTTCGTCACCGATGGCGAACCCGACGAGATGACCGCCGCAGACGGGGTCCGCCTCTACACGATTCCGCACGACGCCCTCCGCTGAGTTCGACGCCGCACCGACGGGGTATACGCGAGCCGAACTGTCCAAAATCCGACTATCGACTGATCGGCCGGCGACACGCCAACATGACAACGACCGGACTGGACAGCTGGCAGACTGCTCTCTCGGTGCCGCGACGGGGACGCGTGGGTTCTCCTTCGGAGAGATAGCCGCAGGTCTCGAATTAATCACCCAGTTTCGGCGGAGAAACGCATTGTGGGCCTTGTTCGAGACCTGCGTCCCGCCGGTCGGTCGGTTACGACGTGGTGACTCGGTGGCGCACCGACTCGCGCCCGCCAGACGCATCAACTACACACACAGTTTCGTTGGTTGAGTAATAGTTATCACGGTGCTCGTTGGATATATGGCTGAAACTTGAGCAGTTCAATCCCGGAGAGTGGGTAGGGAGAGACACCGCCCAAGGTAATGAACAATAGTGTGGGTTGTCAACGGATGGTCAAAGAGATATACGATGCAGGGGACGCGGTACCGTCAACTATCTGTACAGTTTCCGATGAGGACGACGAGCTGACGTTCGGCGCGACAGTCGACGTCGACGAGGGGGAGGTGGCGTTCGCCGTGCCGGTCGAGGTGTACCACGGCTACGGGAACGCGAAACACATCTACCCCATCAGACAGGTCGACGCGGTTTCGGACCTGTTCGTGACGGAGAGTCAGTTCGAGGAGGTGTCGATAGCGGAGCACGTTCAGCTCTACACGATGCCGCACGAAGCCCTTCGGTGAGCGCTCGGGTAAGACGGGGTGCCGACGGTGCTGTCGACACCGAACGCCACCGTCCAGACCGTACATCAGTTCCTCGACGGAAAGACAGGGCGACGAGCGGTCGTGCCGTGTGTGTCGTTCGTTGCCGTGGAGCCGCCGGAGCGAAGACTCTACTTACCTCACCGTTCCCATCACGAGCAATGACGCTCGAAGACGACGCTCGGGACTACCATCGACGGCCGCCCGCGGGGAAAGTAGAGATAGCGACGACGAAGCCGACGAACACCCAGCGCGACCTGAGCCTGGCGTACTCGCCGGGCGTGGCCGCGCCGTGTCTCGACATCGCCGACGACGAGAACGCCGCCTACGAGTACACGGC